>Ga0209718_1003848_pt1 | contig 13056 bp, 12 predicted proteins | sample AD_JPNAS1_MetaG_FD_184420 | JGI IMG/M metagenome (GOLD analysis project Ga0209718, IMG submission 184420) | Active sludge microbial communities of municipal wastewater-treating anaerobic digesters from Japan - AD_JPNAS1_MetaG (SPAdes) (version 2) | ecosystem: Engineered > Bioreactor > Anaerobic... | reverse complement strand
CAGCCAGTGGAACCGGCGTGGAAGATTTGGGATTGATGGGCAACACTGATAATCCCTGGGGAGTCATTGTCATCGAAGGTGGCGCTGAAATGGATGAATACTCCAAAGCAGCATTGCTCTCATTATTGGCCAGCATTTTGTATTCGGATGCAGTCACTCGCCGGCGCGAAGCCTTGGGCGGTAAACAGTTCCCGCCCATGCAAATCTTCTTTGAAGAAGCGAATAAAGTTCTAACTGGCGTCTCAGGTGGAGCCGCTTCTGATCAGGGATCAGGAGAGTCGGGTAACCCGGTCAGCCATCTTTTTCAAACAATGTGGCGTGACGGGAGAAAGTACAACATTTTTCTACATCTGATGGCTCAAACCGTAAGCGAGCTGCCCTCAGGCATCCTTTCTTCGTGCGCGAATGTATTTGTGTTTCAGACCAAAGACCCTAAAGATCGCGACTTAATCCTGCCACATTTGGGACGCTCCGAAAAAGGTCTGGTCAACACCGAATACAAACGCTACCTGGCGCGCATTCCGCGTACGTATGCGATTGCCAAGTTGGGTTACAGCGATGATGTATTCTGGCTGGAACCAGTGTTAGTCCGCCCAATGATCATCCGCTGTAATGAACCCTCTGATCTCGAGATTGCCCAGGCATTGGGAGCTGTTTCCCTGGAACGGACAGCATCTGACATCCTGGCTGCCAATCGATCCCACTGACGCTTCGCGTCGGGGCATACTGAACCCAATGATTTGTAAAAGGAGAAAGAATAATTCATGCAAACAAAAAAACGTTCCCCCATTGCCGCAATTATACTTGCCGTTGTCATCGGTTTGCTTGTGATCGCCCTTTTGAACGGGGTGATCCGACCAACCCAGGTGGTGGTCGCCAAAGTCGCCATTGCCCCTGGAACTGTTCTGACTGACCAATTGGTCGAGTTGCGCACCATCCCGATGGGAGCTAAACCTGCGGATGCCACTTCAAAAATAGAAGATGTGACCGGGAAGATACTGGCAGTTGGACGAGCTCCAGGGGATCTGATCGTTACCTCCGTTTTGGGAGAGATAGCCAGTGCAGGCATTCCGGCTGAACTTCCAGAAGGGCATGTTGCCCTGGCGATCCATGTCGACCTGGCCAGTGGAGTGGCTGGTTTACTTCGTCCAGGACAGACCGTTACGGTGATTGGCATGATTTCTCCAGATATTCTCAAGGCGAGTACCACCTCTGTGTTCACTGCGCCGATTGCGGAATTTACTTCACCCATCGTTTCACTTACTCCTGGAGTGAGCGCAACACCTACCCCAACGCCCACACCCGCTCCGCCGGCTTCTCCTCTTGCACGCCTGGCAATCACAGGTGTGCGAGTTCTGTTAGTGCCTCAATCCTTTCGTTATGAAGAGGTTCCAGCCGGTGCCAGTGAAGAAGAATTGTTTTCCTCTGCTCGAACAAGCATGTCAGCTCAGGAAGGTAGTGTAATCGTTCTGGATGTTCCCACGGGGTTGATCGAGGTAACTCCAGGATTCAAAGTAGATCCCGCGACATTACTGGCTGCCCTCGACCAATATGGCATTATTCACCTTGCCTTGGAACCAACCTCAGGGTTGACGTTGGATGTTTCGGACGTGATTACCCTCAATCTGGGTGAGTTGTATACCGAGATGAACGACTATCGAAATCGGGACATCCCCGTAGGGGGGAAATAGGTCAAAATGAGCGATAACGCTTACCAAACCAATAAAATCACCGTCATGCTGGCAGGAGCCGGTCATGATGTTGTTTACTACCAGATGCAGCAGCCGATCCTGGCAGACCAACGCTTTATGATCTCAGGTCACGCCGCCCAATGGTCCATGTTCGAGACGAACTTGAGCAACCTGCGGCCGGATCTGGTAATCGTCCAGACAGATATTGCTCCTGATCCGGATACCCTGATTCGTTCCCTTCAGAAAATTTCAGCCTGGCGTGGAATTGCGATTGTTGTATTGCCTTTGGCTCAAAAGGATTTTCAAGGGGCTTTTACCAAGGTGGATACTGTGCGAGGAGTTTTCGTCGCACCGGTCAACTGGACTGAGATCATCCAGGCTGCTTATGGCGCTGCAATGACAGCCCGGGCAAGCCTGACTCAAGCTGCACCCATGCAGCAAGGGGTATCCGGCTATTCCAACAGCGGAACATCTGCGTACATCACCGGCACGAAAAGGATCGCTGTTTTATCGCACGCGGGTGGGTCTGGATGCTCAACCATTGCTGAAAACCTGGCTTATGAATTGTCTGTCCGGCTCAGCGTGAAAACGTTGCTGGTGTCCATGGGGTTGCCACCAGCTGCTGCGCCACATCTAGGGTTACGGTATGTCCCTAATTTAACCGAATACTTTGATCGTCCGGGCAAGGCGGCTTTTCAGGCGGCAATCCAACGCAAGGAAAATTTGGAGATCTTGCTTGCGCCAGAATCCTCTCTGGAATACATGCACATTCTCGAAAGCTCGAGTAAAGGCACCGGTGAAGGCAGTATCAATGGGATGCTGATTGACTCGGAAGACGGTCGCTATGCCGCGATTGTCATGGATGTGCCGACCACCGAAGACTTGTGGATGATGCATTCAATCATCTTTGCCAATTATGCCTTGATCGTTGCCAGACCTACTCTGGCTGACTTAACTGCGATTCGCCATACCCTCACCCTATTGTTGACCGGCTTAAAAAGCGAGAAACGCCTGGCTCGAGATTCGATCTACCTGGTTCTAAACCAGACTTCTGATCGCAGCAGCTTTACTCCCCGGTTATTTCAGGAAGAGCTTTCCAAATCCTTGGGTTGGGCTCCACCCATCGCTGCCATTGTACCTTTTGATCCAGGGGTTCCTCAGGCACAAGATGATGGCTTGATGCCGGTGACGCGCGGAGATGAGTTTGCCCAAGGGATTCGCGCCATCATCAACACTTTATTTCCCCTGGTGGAAAACAATCTGGCTCGTGCGGATGGGAAAAAAGGGATTTTGCGACTACCCAAAATACGGTTTACGTAGATTTTTGTCTCTTGAGTTGGGAAAGGTACTTAATGTTGGAGGTTATCTGTGCCAGGAATATTAGGTTTGTACGACACTGCCGCGAACGGGAATAACCTGGACGAATCTATCCGGTCTGAGGTTTTCAACGAGGTGATCGATCTGATCAACCATGATTTCCCAACTTCTGTTCTTCAGAGTCCAAATGAAACCGATCGGCAGCGCATTCGGGAGCGGGTCGAAGCACAGATCGCCGCTGCGCTACGGAAACGCAACTGCCGTCCAGGCGCTCTTCAGGAAGCTAGTATTGCTGAGGAACTCACTCGGCGGATATTGGGATTGGGATTCTTAGATTTACTCTTACCGCCGGCTCGCATAGATATCTCTGAAATCACCATTTACTCCAGTGGACTTCTTCAAATCATGCGTAAAGGATCGGTTCGTTGGGAGACCATCGAGCTACGGCCTGAAGCGGGTGAAATCTGGCGTGTCTTGGATCGCTTGATTGGTCCGCAAAACAAAACTTTGAATGAGACCAACCCGAGCATCAATGCCAAACTGCCGGCAACACCACATAATCCAGGTGGTGGACGTATCAAGGCGCTTCATCCAGTCATTGCGCCGCCAGGTCGGAATCCTTCTATCAATATTCGCCTTTATGAACAAAAGCCGGTCAAACCGGAGTGGTTGTTAGAACGCGGAATGATGAGTCCTGAAATGATGGATGTTCTTCGTCAAGCCATGGAGAAAGGGGCCCGCATCCTGATTTCCGGGGGAACCCGAACCGGAAAGACCACGTTGCTTAGTGCTTTATGCAATTTCTTGCCTACCATCTGGCGCATTGTGAAGATCGAAGACCCAGAGGAAATCTGGGTAGATCGTCCAACCGTCCAGACGGTGGAAGCCCGCCCGCAGGCGATTGGTACGGATGTCCGGCCGTATACCCTGGCAGACGGAGTCGATGATGCCATGCGAATGTCACCTGATTACCTCGTCATTGGCGAGGTACGAGATGGCGTGGCAGCCATGAGTTTGTTCCGGGCCTTGATGACAGGCCATAGCGGAGCCTGCACCTTCCATGCAGACAGCCCGCGTGAAGCTGCCCGCCGTCTGGCAACAGTCATGGGTGCAGATGCTGGTGTAAAACCGCATGAAGCCAACCAGATGATTTCTGATGCGGTTGATTTGCTGGTGCAGCTCGGCATCCGTCACGAAGTCCGCCGAGTGATCGCCATATCTAATGTGTCCAAGGATTTGAAGAACGGTGATGTATATTTTGAACCCATCTTTCGATATAAAGAAGACTCGTCTGCGGAAGAACCTTATTGGGAGAAATTAGGGGAATTGAAATGAAGCAAAGGATAAAAAAACAGTGATGAACTCTGCATTGCGCAGCATGGAATATGATCAGGTGTATCGAGTAAAATATGAATGGAGACTTAATAGGTTTTGGCAATTGAGTACATAAACAAAAAAGGGAAATTCACTTCCATAATTACGCTCGATTAATAAAAGGAGTTATTCCATTGAAAAAATTACATATCATAATAATGACTGCTTTGCTGACCATAGGACTTGTGGCTTGTGGCACACCTGCTACGACAATAACTCCAACGATAGAGGCTTCACAGGCACCCGCTATCGTAGCATTTGCTGACCCAGTGCTGGAGGAGATTGTGCGCGGGGCGATGGGCAAGCCAGTGGGTGACATTACGGTGGCTGAAGCCCAAGCGATCACACGCATGGATTTCAGCAACGCATGGTCGCAATACCTCCCGCAGGACACACTTATCCATGATCTTAGCGGGTTGGAAGCCTTCACCAACCTCGAAAGCCTCGACCTGTCTGATCAAGCGATCACTGACATTTCCGTTATTCAGGGGTTAACCAAACTCACTTACCTGTCGTTGGCTAACAACCCGGTCAGCGATATTTCCCCGCTTGACGAGTTGACCAACCTCAAGGTCCTGATCCTCTCTAACTGCCAGGCGCAGGATTACAATGCGCTTGCCAGTTTGTTTAATTTGCAGATACTCCTGCTCGACAATTCCACCATCGCCGACCTCACCCCGCTGTCTGACCTTACCAATCTGAATACCCTTTACCTGGCCAATGCCCCTGCAGAAGACCTCTCACCCCTCGAGAACATCTACCCTGCCCTCGCAGAGAAAGATTTCAAAATCCCTTCCACGCTGGTGGATCTCGGATTCAGCATGGATGACAATAATCACGAAGCGAATTTTGATAGCGAAGTTGCTTCCTTCACCATCAACCATGAAACCTGGGGCATGCCTTCAAGGGAGGATAATATGAATATTGTTCGCATGTCCATGTACTTGAATGGTGAATATAAAGCATCTATTGGATATTATGGCATCCACAAGGTCTATGTTTGCCAAATGGATAAAGACGGCCAATTACTGGTGAACTACATCTATGACCCGGTTGACGGTAGTTTCAGCATTAGTCCAGAAGATCGCCCAAATGCGGAGCAAATGATTCACGCTGCCATGGATGTCATGGATGGGGAAGATGCGCTGCTTGCCCCGATCCGCTTTTATAATGACTCAATCAAGAACACCTTCCATATGACCGCCGCCGCGCTGTATGCCCTGCCTTTTGAACCCCCGACTCTTAAGAGTCTAGGCTTTTTCCCGGACAAGCCGAATGCAATCTGTCTTTTTGAGCAACACGGGGAACGGTACTATAATCTCGAAATCCATCGCCCGGAATGGGGTGAGAAGGAATACGACGTTCGATTTTTTACGCCTCTCAGTGACGATTATCGCATTGTGATCACTTATAACTTCGCTGAAAAGAAATTTAATGTTGGAGGAGATGACAATTTTGGGGGTGGTGCCAGTTTCGAGTATTACGTAGATACAAACCAATTTGTTGACGATTGGTCCAGCGATAATGCGATCACCGTACAGGATTACTTCCTCAAAGCCTACAATGATCCAGGGATATCGGATGTGTATACACATTCCATTGAGCTAATGGAGCAATATTTCGTCGAGCAATTTGGCATGACTTTTAAAGAGTTATACGCACTACCTACTTGCGAATAAAGGAAGGATGCCCATCGCAGACAATCTATTCGAAATTACACCAGATACATGGATCATTTCCGATACCCATTTCTTCCACGAAAATATTGGAAGATACTGCAATCGCCCAGAACACTGGCAAGAATTGATTATTAAAAACTGGAATGATCGAGTATCCCCAGATGAAACCATCCTCCATTTGGGAGACTTTGCGTTGGGGAAGAAAAGTCATTTTGAACTGTTAACCGGTATATTGAATGGTAGGTTGTTATTAATTCAGGGCAATCACGACCGCCTAAGTCAATCCTTTTGTGAAGGACATGGCGTAACCCTGATCAAAGATGCAATAAAAATAGAACTAGAACACCACGTGAATCTGTTATTTTCACACCGTCCGATTGTCCCATTGGAGGAAGGGTGGATCAATCTTCATGGTCATATTCATAATGTTCCTCCACCTCCAGAAGGTTCCAATCTCGGACCAAACCACATCAATATGAGCGTCGAGGTCAGAGAATACCGACCTTGGAAATTGAGAGGCATCATAACCTATTTATGCTAAGGTACCGAGATTTCAATTAATACAACCCGAAAGCAAAATGGAAAAGCAAATTGGCAATGGTTTTTTTGGGGGATAGACGCCAATTGCTAGAGTCTGTTCTATTTTATAAGTATCTTGATAGAGATTTCCTAATTCCCATGGCTGAAAAGAGAATGAAAAAGCCGATTGAAATTTAATACTAATCACGATTATAATAATTGTGATTAGTATTAAATTACTACCTTCTCATGGAGGGAACCATGTTTATTGACCGAAAGACTGAACTAGAATTGTTGGAGCAACGCTATCGGTCCAATCAGGCAGAGCTCTTTGTATTATACGGTCGTCGGCGCGTCGGAAAAACAGAACTTTTGCATGCGTTTTGCGCAGATAAACCACATGTCTTTTTTATTGCTACATTAAGCAGTGATTCAGAGCAATTAGCCACATTCTCTCAACAAGTTTACGGTTTCACCCATGCAGATGTTCCCTCAGGATTTACATTCCCTTCCTGGGAAGCAGCATTGCGAGTGCTAGGTGAACTCCCCGGGCAACCCAAACCGATCATCGTTCTGGATGAATTCACTTATTTGATCAGTGGAAACAAAGCTATTCCATCCATTCTACAAAAAGTGTGGGACGAAAAACTCAAAAATACACAGATCATGATGGTGTTGTGCGGTTCGTATATTGGTATGATGGAAACAGAAGTGCTCGGTTATCAGGCTCCTCTGTATGGACGGAGAACAGCCAGCACGCTGCTGCGCCCCATGGATCTGGCTTCCTCTGCGCTGTTTTTCCCAGGCTATTCTGCAGAAGAAAAATTCATCACCTGGGCAGTTGTTGGCGGAATGCCGTATTATTTACGCACGTTCCAAGACAGCCAAAATGTTTTTTCCAATATTCGGCAACATATTTTGGATGCACAAAGCGGCACGCTGTTCAACGAACCGCGTTTACTTCTCATGGAGGAGTTAAGAGAGCCGCGTAATTATTTTTCCATTTTGAGGGCGATCGCGCAGGGTCGCACGCGTTTGAACGAGATCGCACAAGGTGCAGGCATTGGGGATGTAACCACAGTTGCCCGCTATCTGGACATTCTGCAGCAAATGAGATTAATTACCCGGCGTGTGCCGGCTACCGAAACACAACCAGAAAAGAGCAAAAAGGGCATTTACCAGATTGACGACCATTTCCTGCGGTTCTGGTTTCGCTATGTTCACCCCAATCAAAGCAGTCTTGACCTTGGGTTGGCGGATGCGATTCTCCAGCAGCGGATCAAACCAGATTTGGATCATTTTGTCGCCACTGCATTTGAGGAAGCAGCGATTACGTTCATGGGGCGTTTGGCACAGGCAGGCGAATTGGACTTTTTCCCTGAACGGATTGGGGGATGGTGGAATCGGGATGCAGAGATTGATGTTCTCGCGATCAATCTTTCCGAGAAGATTGCTTTAGTAGGTGAGTGTAAATGGACAGTTCACCCGGTTGGCACCAGTGTTTTAGATGATCTCAAGCAAAAAAGTGAAATCTTGATGAAAGATCATGATATAAAGAAAATCCAATTCGCCCTATTTTCCCGCAACGGCTTTACCTCTGATCTAGAGGATAAATCCAAGAGTGAGGGGATACACCTGTTTGCGGTTGATACCCTTGTAAACCATGTTTAACCTGACATTCATTATTCCCCCTAGGATAAGCCAGATTCCTTTGCTATACTCAATAAGACTTATAACTAAATAACTCATTCTATAAATCGTTAGCCGGACACAATACCTACTGGGAGAGTAAGTGGTGTCCGGCTTTTGTATTTAAAACTTACGTGGAGGATGCATGACGATATTAATTCCGGTGGTGGGTATTTTATGCACCACATTATTCCTTTTACTGTGGTATCCGAAACAGATCAAAACAGGCAGGTTGGCCGCTCTTTACACGGTAGATTCTGCACGCTCATTATCTTCCCTGGATCTGAAATCGCTGGAGTACAAACTGATGGCCTCCGGTCTGAATATCAAACCCGTTACCTTCCGCCTACTGCGTATCGCTGCTGGTGTTTGCGGCATGGTCGTCGCCTGGTTGTTTTTGCCAGGTTTACCGGCGATTGTGATTGGCGGAATTCTTTTTTACATTCCTGGAGCGTGGTTGGATGATCGGGTAAAAAGTCGTGGTCGGAATATTGACCAGCTGCTCCCAATTGCTATTGGTCGGACTGCTGCTGGCGTACTCGCTGGTGGATCCGTGCCCGATGTTTTACAGCAAGTCGGCGAGTCCCTGGAGATGGAAAAAACCAATCCGCTCACACCTGAATTTGTTCTCACCGCTTCAGAAATGCGAATCAAAGATAGGGTGGAAGCGTTGCGAAGTCTGGCATCGCGCAGCCCATCGGTGTCCCTGGCCAATCTAGCTCAACTATTGGAAGGATATACCGAAGCAGGCGGACGAGCCTACACTGCAGTCCTCATGGATATCTCAAGCAGGGTTCAGCAAATCCTGATTGCCCGCAACCGTGCCCAGGCGAAAGCCGGCGATTCGCTGGTCTCAGCAAAAGTCCTGCCTGCTGTCTTGATCCTCATTCTGATTTATCTCAGCCAGGATCCGATGGTGCGCTCTTCTTTGATCGCACTCCCCGTTCAAATCGTTATTGGGGTCACGATGGCAGCTATGGTGGGTGGGTACTTTATCATCCGCTCGATGATCATGGAGGCCGTTTAGATGACCGCTTTAATTTACCTCACTGGGATTGCTGTCTTTGCATTGGTCATCTACCTGACGCTTGAGTTGGCACCCGCTGCACCCACCGGGCGTTTGTCTGAGATTCTTACTCCTGCGGATGGCGTCGTCCTGACCAGGTGGCGCAAATCCCTGTCTCCTCTGGATAAACCGGTCTCTAAATGGATGCCCGTTGGTTTTCTTCGAAAAACGCGTGCAGATTTGTATTGGGCGCATATTGGAGAGCGCTGGAATGATTGGAACGAGGTGCAATTTACCTCTCTGCGGGTGGCTTTAGCTGTAGCAGGATTTGGATTGGGGATGGTAGCCACCGCAGAACCAGTATTTGCTTTGGTAGGTGGGTTGGTCGGATTTCAATATCCTGCTATGTCTATGGGCGGGGTTGCCCGTCGTTATCGCCGTCAGTTTATTGCTCAACTTCCAGAATTTGTTCAGCTTGTTTCAGCTCAGATGTCTGCCAACGTTTCGATGGAAGAAGCCTTGCGTCGCACAGCTCAGGCGCAAAGCTTGGTAGGCAAATGGATGCGATGGGTTCTTCAGATGGCGCAAGGTCGTGATCTGATCGAGCAAATGCAGCGCGAAGCCCAGGAATCCCATCTTCCAGAGTTGATCGGCATGTCTGTCCAGCTGGAATTCATCCGGAGGGGCACAGCTCAGCAGGAACTGATGGGACAACTGGCCACCAGTATTGCGGCCGACTACATCGGCAGTGCTGAGCAGCGGGCAGAAAAAGTCGGGGCAGAACTTGTTATCCCGATGGTGATTTTCTATTTCTTGCCATTCCTAGTGACTTTGCTGGCTGTAATCGGATGGCCAATTGTCCAGAATCTGGGTGCGATGTAATGATTGCCAATCCCCTCCAATTCATTCGGGATTATTCCGATCGCATCCGGGACCTGGCCGGTTTTGGTTTCTTTCTTTTTGCCACACTTGTTTCCGGGTTGGCAGCCTGGCAGCATCCTTCTATCCTGGCCTGGCTATATGTGATTCATAACGGATTATTAGCTTTTTTCTATACCCGACGAACTCCAGCGAAACATTATGATCGCACCGGATTATGGCTCGGAATGATCGCCGCATTCTTGCCCACATTCACAATTTCCAGCCATAGCGAGTGGTATTTACTCATACCTGCCCTGGCTGGGTACTCGTTGATCTTGTGGTCTCTTATCACTTTAGGATCGCGTTTTGGGGTTGCTCCCGCGGATCGCGGACTGACCAGTCGTGGCCCCTATCGGTTTTTGCGTCACCCGATGTATCTGGGAGAACTCGTATTTCGGGCAATGATGGTTTTTAGTTCTCCAGATTGGATCACTGCCGTTCTTTTATCTGTTGCGCTGACGTTCATTCAATGTTGGCGAATCCTTCGAGAAGAAAAAATGATTGACGGATACGCCTGCTACATGCGAATAGTTCCTTGGCGATTGATACCCGGACTCTGGTGAAAAATATGACGCGGACCTTTTCAAACATGTGCTTTGCGCTGGCCTTGAGTAGCGCTCTACTTATGAAATTATTTGCAGTCCAAGACGAATTAGTTTGGTTGGCGGTGTTCAGTGTATTTGCTTCTGCCATTCTGACCAATTTGCCCTTTGCAGGGTGCTTTGCAATGTGGCCCCGGTCCATGGGAATTGCCGGGATTAGTGGTTTATCCATCGTGTATTTCAAGTTGGGTAACAGTTCATTCCCTGGAACCATTCTAACGGTCTTAACTACCTTGCTTTTGGTTATTGCAGTTTTCCTGGCAATCTATGCAGATTTGTCCTACCCATCGAAAAACATCCAAGGAGATGAAAAATAAATGAAATTTGGTTTTGGAAATTCCTTTAATTTGAAACGGAACTCAGCTCTTGTTATTTTGCTCGGGGCTCACCAACCTGATCAAAAAATTTTGGACGCACTTTCCCAGACTGACAATCTCTCAGTACGGGAAGCATTCTCTACTCGCGGCGTTCTACAGAACCTATCCGGAGTACACCTGGTTATTCTCGGTGACCTGCTCCCAATATCCGATGTATCTGAAGAGGTACTTCATAGCGCCTTGGAAAAGAGTGGTATCCCGGTTGTTTCTCAAGAAAATTTTTTAATAGACCCAGCTGAATGGTTAGGACGTGCCCGGTTAACCAGTGCCAAACAAGTCTCGTTCTTACCAGCCCGCCAGATAAATTTGGTGAATTGGTCTGGAGGAGTGGGAAAAACAACCCTTGCGATGGCAGTTTGTAAACGCTTCGTCAAAAATACGGGACTGCCAGCGGCATTGCTGGAACTCAGTATGGGCGGAAGTGCGCTGCACGCTCGCATTTCACCCGACCTTCCCGAGTTCTTTACCATTGCCACTCATAAAGCAGAGCCTGCTCTTTGGAATGGAGTCAGCTTATACCCGATGGATGGCAGAACGATCGATGTCCTTTGGAGCGAAGACCCGCAAGGGGTTCGAAATTTACTGTCCGAGATCCAACGGAAACACACACTTTTTGTCGTGGATTGTTTTCCCGGGCATCCTCTTTTCTCGGAATTATCGAAACCCAAGCCAGGATTAATTAACTTGGTGGTTACCTCCCCTCGTGATGATGCCATCTTGCAAGCCAGACGATTGATGAATGAAGTCTCAGAACCGAGCCATTTGGTATTGAACATGGCCCAATCGGTCTCTGATCGTGCAGAAAGTGGCATGTCGATTGTGTTGCCATACAACGAAACATGGGCTCAGTCACTTGATCCACGATTGGCTGACCCCATTTTAGAACGAGCATATACCGGCTGGAAGAGGAGGAATTAATGAATCGAACTGTTCAATTTATTATCGGTGTAATTGCCGTGGTGGTGGCACTGGGGGCAGGATTCTATGGACGCAATCTGTATTTGAAGGAAGTCTCCACCTATCAGGTACCGGTACCCATCAATGCAATCCCTGCTTATGCAATTCTAGATGCAGATATGTTCCAAATGCGTGAGATGCCTCGCACGATGGCCTCCTTACCCTATTACCAATCCACCCAGGATCTGGAAGGAAAGATCAGCACGGTTTCGTTGCCGGCAGGCTTGCCGGTTGCTCAGGCAAATGCGGTGCCTGTCACGCAGTTTCGCTTGGCAGATGCAACCTATGAAGTTCTCTCAATCCCGGTTGAACCTGTTTCCGCAGTAGGTGGACAAATTCGAATCGGAGAACAAGTTAATTTGTATCAGGTGCTTGCCGAGAAAATTGACCCTGAGAACACAGCGATTTCAGCCAACGATCAACCTACCTTCAAGGTAGAGCTCATCGCCAGGAGTGTATTGGTAGTAGACGTCCGCAATGCGCAAGGTGTCGCCGCGGAATCCAACCAGAAGAATGAAGATAACTCAACATTCGGTGGCAGCCCTCAAAACGAACAAGTACAAATCCTTACCCTGGCGGTGGAACCGGAATATGTGAACGTCATTCTCACTGCGGTTGCAGCAAGCAAAAAACAAGGTGGATTGTTATGGTCAACCCTGGCACTTCCTTGATTCATCCAACCGTTCCGCCAACCATTCAGCCTTTAAACCAATCCGATCTGCTCCTGATTGAACGGGTCCGTGAGGAATTGGTACAGCGTGGAATCAATCCACCCAACTGGCGAGAAGCAGACTCAGAAAAACGTCGTCGTTTCTTTGATGAGGTGCGCTCTATCTTGATTGATCAGGGTGAGAATCGTAGTTCCGTCAACCGCAATGCACAAATTATCACGGATGCATTGTCCGGGGTGGGATTACTCGATCA
>Ga0209718_1003845_pt1 | contig 13058 bp, 10 predicted proteins | sample AD_JPNAS1_MetaG_FD_184420 | JGI IMG/M metagenome (GOLD analysis project Ga0209718, IMG submission 184420) | Active sludge microbial communities of municipal wastewater-treating anaerobic digesters from Japan - AD_JPNAS1_MetaG (SPAdes) (version 2) | ecosystem: Engineered > Bioreactor > Anaerobic... | reverse complement strand
GACAAGCAGGAGGAGCGGATTCTGCTCAAAGGGCTACAGAACAAGACATCCGCCGCAGTCTGTATTTTCATGCTCAAGGCACAGCACCGATGGAGCGAGACACCGCCGCCGGCTGACGAGGCCGATGTTGAACTGCTTGTCAACTGGCCGGATGAGGGTGAAATGGCCGAGGCCGCCGAAATGCTGAAAGATGAGCGGCTCAGGGATGCCATGCTGTTGATCCTGAAAAAGGAAGAGACTGACAGGCGTTTCGGGGCACAGGGTCCACACATCAACAGCACCGCCGAATAAGCCACAGGGAGGCATCTATGGAGACCGAAAGCGGCAACGCTTATGTATATGAGCCGATCAACCGGCATGGACTGACCCGGAAGCAAGAGCGGTTTTGCCGGGAATACCTGATCGACCACAACGCCACCCAAGCGGCCATCCGCACCGGCTACAGCATCGAATCAGCCAGGCAGATCGGCTCGGAGAACTTGTCAAAACCTGTCATTTCCAACCGCATCGAACAGCTTGAGCAGAAACTCGGCGAATCCGTCAGCATCAGCAGGGCGGAGATCCGCAAGGATTTGCAAAGCGTCATTGACAACCCGGATGCCACATTCTCCGTCAGACTGCGGGCCATAGAGCTCAAGGGCAAGATGATCGGGGCTTTCGCCGGCAAGGATGTGGAGGCGGATGAAGACGACATGCTGATGATCGACCCGGAAATATACGAACTGCTTGAGAAACTCGCAGATCACCACCGAGAGGCTGATGCCACACAACAAACCGACTAAAAAGAGAGGACAAACACAAATGGCTAAACACTACTACTATGAATATCAGGACACCATCACCGCCATCCTGGCGGAATACAACGCCAGCATCACCGATGCAAACCTTGATAAAGCGGCATCCGCCGAACTGCTCAAAACCGACTATTACTATAAGCCGGAGGAGGAGAAAGAGCGGATGATGCGAGAAACGAAAGACACCATCAAACGCAATCTGTATCAGCAGGCGATTGAAAAAGTGGATGCGGCACAGAACACGCTCCGGCAACAATACAAAGTGGATGCCGACAAGATCGAGAGGAGCCGAATCCGGGCCATCACAGGCATCCGCCTGATGGAGGAATATGCACAGCGGCACAGCATCGACCTGGAAACCGCCAGGCTGGAACTGAATGAATACGCCAAGATCCGCAAGAGCGGCTTCACCGAACAGATTGCCGACAAGTATGCGGCGATCCGCAACCGACACGAACTGAAAGGCGAGGATAGCCACAAGGCATTTCGCTTTGAGCAGGATGAAATGGAAAAACTCGGCATCAGCAAAACAAACGAGTATGTGCAGAAATCCGAATACTATGCCAGCAAGACACCCGGTCAAGTGCTAAATGAGTGGAACACAGCCGGAGCTGTGATCTCCCGGCAATTAGAGGCTGACGCAGTAAGTTAGCCACCCCGACCACCCGGACAGGGTGCCCCTGTGCCGCTCCCTGATCCGGGCTTTGAACGCCTCGGAGTGTAACAGCTCCGGGGCTTTTTTTGTGCCCGATGGGTGCCAAACCTGCCTCATCCTGGACATTTTGAAGTGGTTTTGAAGTGGTTTTGAAGTCTGTGTTCCTTTAGCAGTCTGCGTTTTGAAGATTTTGAAGATTTTGCGGCTACTACAGAGTAGAACACGACATCGACTTGAAGAAATTGAATACCTCTATATAATAATCAAAATTACTTCATATAATAATATTTTAGTATGTAGTATAGAAATGGGATGATTTGACACCCATCAGGCCATATTTTGGATCAAAACGCTATTGTTCCGTTATTCCGTTTGGTCATTATATGGCATAACTTGTTTATACATAAGCATTTACTTCAAAACTTACATACTTGTTGAGCAAGTATAAACCGGAGTATGATGATGAAATAAGATGATATAAACAGAGGGAATTGCAGGTAATCAGTTTTGAAGTGATCCGTTATTTTTCCGTTTTTTTCCTTGACATCCGTTATTCGTTTGTTATTTTGACACCCGGAACATCGAATTCCGAATGTGAAAAAGGAGAAGAAGATGACCGCAAAATCTTCAAAATCTTCAAAACGCCCATCAGTAAAGGCCGGGAGCACTTCAAAACGACTTCAAAACGACTTCAAAATCTCCCCGATGGACAGGGGGCCGGCATGAACAAGACGAACAAAATCACCACGCAGATCAAGCGGCTGAAAGAATCAAACTATAAACGCAAAGTCAAAATCAGGGTGATGCCCCTGAAAAAAAACCCGAATCACTATTCCATCTACCTCGACATGTGGGTGAACAACAAACACGAATACAGATTCCTGGAGCGTTACCTCATCGGCGACAAGCTCCGGGATGATGAAAGTGTGCGGATCGCCCTCGCCACCAGGGACAAGGAGGAGGCGGAATATTACAAGCGGGACATCAGTTATTCCCTGTCCAACTGGAAGAAGAAGGGCAATTTCCTGGAGTATTTTGCGGCTTATGCGGCCAAACAGCCACATCCATCCTGGACATCCGGCCTCCACGCCTTTGAGAAATTCATGGCAGGGCGGCAAACGCTCCAGTTTCAGCACATCGACACCCGGCTGATCGAATCATACCGGGATCACCTGCTCGAAACATTCGCAGTCAACACCGCCTGGATGTATTTAGCCAAACTCAAGGCCTGTTTGAATCATGCTGTCAAGAATGGCACACTGGAGCGGAATCCGGCGAAAGATGTGTCCATCGGCAGGCAGGAAACCGACAAGGTGTTCCTGACGACTGACGAGATCACCCGGCTGGAGAACGCCGAATGCCCCCATCCCGAATTGAAGAGGGCATTCCTGTTCGCATGCCACACCGGGCTCCGCCTGAGCGACATCGAGGCCCTGAACTGGAGATCCATCAGCGAGGGGAACCTGACCATCCGGCAACAGAAAACCTCCGACCTGCTCATCATCCCATTACCTGCCGAGGCCATCGACCTGCTCGGAACGCAAGCCACCGGGCTTGTGTTCGATCTCCCCTCACGCACCTATATCCTCAAGGCCCTCAAGAAGTGGGCTCAGAACGCCGGGATCGACAAGCACATCGGATTCCACACAGCGAGGCACACATTCGCAGTTACCTCCCTGGAAATGGAAATCGACATCTATACCCTCAGCAAGATGATGGGACACCGCACCCTGGAGCAAACGCAGGTTTACGCCAAAATAGTGGATGAACGCAAACAAGCCGCCACCGCAAAGCGGAACGCATATTGGGAACGCCACCGCCGGGAGCAGAATGATGCCGAATGAAAGTTTTTTACTAAAAACACCCCGATTTTACCTATTTATATACGAGGATGGAAAGTTTATCGCACAAAACACCCTCGTTTTGACTCTTTAGTATGTAGAGGAGAGTGAAGTGATGCCGATGGAAAGTATTTTAGTAAAACAGGCCATAAATCGAACTACAGAGTATGAGGCAGAAAGTTTATCGCACAAAACACCCCATTTTTACTGCTCTATATATAGAGGGGGGAAAGTTTTTTACTAAAAACCCCGATTTTTCCTGTTCTATATATAGAGGGGGGAAAATTTATTGGTAAAAACCCCGATTTTTCCTGCTCTATATATGAGGGGGAAAGTTTATTACTAAAAACAGGCGTTTTAGGTCTCTTTATATATGAGGGAATAGTGAAATGATGAGACAAGCGACACAAACCGCAGGACATAAAAAAACCGGCAACGCATAACGCCGCCGGCAGAATCAAACTTGTCCATTTTGAGACCAGTCAACTTCACAAACTGAGCAAGGCCCTGATTCTGTCAAGCGTTATTTTTTGCCGAAAGGGAAATGGCAATGACGAACAACACGCAGATTTGTGAAGTGGATGGGATCACCCCGACACCCATCCGGCAAAGCAACAATCACCCCGGACACCTGTCCACCGCAGGGCCACAAGTAGGAGAGCAAGAAATGACCGAGAAATTCAACGACATCCTGAATGTTCAGCAGGTAGCTGAGATTTTGGGGATCACCGAGAAAGCAGTTTACAACATGACATCCAAACGCCAAATTCCATTCTGCAAACCCAACCGCAAATGCATCTACTTCCTTGAAAGCGACATTCGGGAATGGATTCTGAACAGCCGAGTAAAGCCCAACACCGAGATCGAAACGATCGCCGCCACCACAACCATCCTGAGAGGTGAATGATGATTATTCCCACCGAAAGCAAAGGCGAACCGCACCGGGGATTCCCGGATGTGTTCCACCCCGACCTCACCGCCGCCATCAATGAATTTGAGCAACAGGGCTTCAATCGTGAGTATATTTGCACCGCCCTGCTGTCCATCCTGGCCACCGCCATCGGCACCTCATACAACATTCACGGACTGGAGCACAACCGCATTGAGCCGGCGGTGCTGTGGACCGTGCTGGCCGGGCCGAGTGGAACTGCGAAAACCGCCCTCATCAAACAAATGCTGGCACCTGTCCAGGCGGTGAACAAACAGCAGATCCGGGATTCGCTCCGGCGGATGGAAGAGTGGGAGCAGGAGCAGTTTCAGGAAAAGGCCAGGCAGAAAGGCCGCAAAGCTGACAGCGGATCGGATCTCACCCCACCCACGCCGAGGCCGGAGAAACACAAAACCATCTTCAAAGACTTCACATTCGAGGCCCTGTCGAAAGGGATGGAGAACAACCCAAAGGGCATACTGCTCCATTCTGACGAGGTGCTCGGCTTTCTCGCCAACCTGAACAAATACAACGGCGGCAAGGGCGGCGACCTGGAGATCATGATGGGCCTGTGGTCAGGCGAGGGGATCAGCGTTTCACGCCTCTCCAGGCCGGATGTGGAAACTGAGAACAGTAACATCAACATACTCGGCGGCATCCAACCGGGCCGCCTGAAGAAGCTGATCAACAAAGACAGCATCGAATCTGGACTGGCCCACCGCTTCATCTTTGCCCTGCCTGACGCAAAGGCGACATACCCCTACAGAGGCACCCCCGACCTGAACGCCCTGGACAAGTATAGCGAGATCATCACCAATCTCATGCATGAGCCCCCGGATCTCGGCACCCTGCGGCTGAACACGGAGGCCAGGGAACGCCTGTTCGAGTGGGTATGCTTCAACCGGGACATGATCAACCGATTCAATGAGGAGGGGAACGAACTGGCCGGGGCCTGTGCGAAATACGAATCCCACCTGCTGAGGTTTGCCCTCATCATACAGGTTTCGGATGATTACTGCAATGGCATCAGGCCGGAGCACATCAACCTCCGGGCCATAGAGGGGGCGATCTCCCTGTTCGATCACTACATCGAAAACCAACGCCGAATTTACACGATCTGCAACCTGGCCGATGGACTGCAACACCTCAAGACCTGGCACATCCAACTCCTGCGTTATTTGCCACCGATCACGGAGGTGTTTGAACGCCGGGATGCCATCGACATGAAGAACACCCTGCAAATAAGTGTAACAGATCGGAGTGTTGACGAATTCCTGAAAGATGATGCAGTATTTGAACACGCCGCACAGGGCAAATACAGGAAAAGGGTGTCAGCATGACGGCGGTGCAAAAGATCAAGGCACAGAACACCATCATCGACATTTCCACCATGCTCGGCCTGGAGGTGAAAGCCGACAGGGGGAACAAACTGATCTGCCTGTGCCCATTCTGCGAAGATGAATCAGGACACCTGTATTTATACCGGGACACCAACCGCTTTCATTGCCATCGATGCCAAAAACACGGCGACCTGATCGACCTCTACGGACTCACGAAAGGACTGCCCCCTCAGAACGCCATCATGGAGCTTTCAGGGGGCAAGACAAGTCAGGACACCAGTAAAAGGCGATCGCCTCAAATACAGCACAATTTGGGCTCTGTGGGGGACATGTTCGTTTCACCGCCACCGCAAAAGGACTTCAGGCAACTCTACTTCGATGCTTTGTTCTACGCACCATTGACAGAAAAGGGGCTCAATTACCTGCATGGCAGGGGATTAAGCGACAAAATCATCAAACGCTACTCCATCGGGAGCATTGACGACCCCACCGGGATCAGCAAGGCCCTGATGGACAGCCACGACATCCACGACCTGATCGAGGCCGGGCTGTTCGATTACAGCAAGAACGGAAAGCCATATTTCGTTTTCTACCTCCCGGCCATCATCTTCCCACACACCGACCTCGAAATCACCAAATTCACCGGCCTCAGCACACGCAACCTGGCCGGGGATGTGAAATGCTTCAAACTGCACAACCAACCCACCCGGCTCTTTTATGGCCAAATCGAGAACAGCCGGGAAATCTACATATTCGAGGGAGTGATCACCGCCCTCAGTTATGCGGAGCTCACCGGGAAAGACAACTTCATCGCCCTCATCGGCCTGATCACCCCGGCCAAATACGAACAGCTTGAGCGGCAATTCCCCAACCACCGGCTCATCCTGGGCCTCGATCCCGACAAGGCGGGGGAGAAAGCCCTGGCGGCGATTCCCCGGTGCGAATACATCAACTGGAAAGAACTCTGCCGCCAAATGGGATTGAAAACCATTCCCACCGGGCCGGATGGCAAAACCTGGGATCTAAACGACCTGCTCATGTATAGCAAAGGATTGAAAGATGAAAACGCCTGACATACCTTTCGAAACGGCGGATGTAGCCAGTTATGTGATGGACAGGGCGGCACCCCACATTGACGAACTGCAAAACCAGCTCATGACTGACGACCTCACCGATGTGCAACGAATCGCCGTTCTAAAACTAATCCGCATCAGGCTCGACATGATGATCGACACCATGTTTGAACGCCTGACGGATCCAAATGCGGTCAAGGCCGCCAACCTCATAATCGGAGCGTAAAATGACAAAGGACATCACCAAACTCACGCAGGAACAGGCCGGGGAATCCCTCGGCTACACAAAGGCCGACATCGCCAATGAACTGCAGGAGATAATCGACAACCCCCTGCAACCATCAGAATCCCGGCTCAGGGCCATAGAACTCAAAGGGCAATTGATCGGAGCGTTCACCGGGGGAAATGGCAATGCCTGATGGGAAAACAAGCCCTGACTACTCTGTGGAACGCATCATGAGACTGGCGGAGCCCTACCGCCGGGATCTGTTCCCCCTGCTACTCGACAAACGCATGGACAAGACACAGAGGGCCCTTGTCCTGCTGTTCCTGATCAACACCCTCAGCAACATGGAGACAATAAACGCCACATTCCCGGAGGACAAAAATAATGGCTAACATCCTGCAAAATAATACTGATATACAAAAAGCAAGAGCCCCTGTAAAAAAAAGGGCCATCTACTACATCGGCAAGTTTGAGCATGAAGTGGGGAGACAATTCAGCCCTGTGGAGATCAAAGCCCTGGCTGACGATCTGCTTGAGTGGATGGATGCCGATGCTGAAAACCTGTGGGTGAAATCGTTCTTCAATGAACGGAGAATCAAGCGTGAGACAATCGCCAAGCTCCGGGACAAGAGCGAATATTTCGCCGCCCTGTATGAGATCGCCCTGGACAAGCAGGAGGAGCGGATTCTGCTCAAAGGGCTACAGAACAAGACATCCGCCGCAGTCTGTATATTCATGCTCAAGGCACAGCACCGATGGAGCGAGACACCGCCACCGGCTGAGGAAGATGATCACGAACTGATCGTCAACTGGCCTGATGAGGGTGAAATGGCCGAGGCCGCCGAAATGCTGAAAGATGAGCGGCTCAGGGATGCCATGCTGTTGATCCTGAAAAAGGAAGAGACTGAAAGGCGTTTCGGGGCACACAGGCATTTCGACACCGAGGCACAGGGGCCACACATCAACAGCAACGCCGAATAAGCCACAGGGAGGCATCTATGGAGACCGAAAGCGGCAACGCTTATGTATATGAGCCGATCAACCGGCATGGACTGACCCGGAAGCAAGAGCGGTTTTGCCGGGAATACCTGATCGACCACAACGCCACCCAAGCGGCCATCCGCACCGGCTACAGCATCGAATCAGCCAGGCAGATCGGCTCGGAGAACTTGTCAAAACCTGTCATTTCCAACCGCATCGAACAGCTTGAGCAGAAACTCGGCGAATCCGTCAGCATCAGCAGGGCGGAGATCCGCAAGGATTTGCAAAGCGTCATTGACAACCCGGATGCCACATTCTCCGTCAGACTGCGGGCCATAGAGCTCAAGGGCAAGATGATCGGGGCTTTCGCCGGCAAGGATGTGGAGGCGGATGAAGACGACATGCTGATGATCGACCCGGAAATATACGAACTGCTTGAGAAACTCGCAGATCACCACCGAGAGGCTGATGCCACACAACAAACCGACTAAAAAGAGAGGACAAACACAAATGGCTAAACACTACTACTATGAATATCAGGACACCATCACCGCCATCCTGGCGGAATACAACGCCAGCATCACCGATGCAAACCTTGATAAAGCGGCATCCGCCGAACTGCTCAAAACCGACTATTACTATAAGCCGGAGGAGGAGAAAGAGCGGATGATGCGAGAAACGAAAGACACCATCAAACGCAATCTGTATCAGCAGGCGATTGAAAAAGTGGATGCGGCACAGAACACGCTCCGGCAACAATACAAAGTGGATGCCGACAAGATCGAGAGGAGCCGAATCCGGGCCATCACAGGCATCCGCCTGATGGAGGAATATGCACAGCGGCACAGCATCGACCTGGAAACCGCCAGGCTGGAACTGAATGAATACGCCAAGATCCGCAAGAGCGGCTTCACCGAACAGATTGCCGACAAGTATGCGGCGATCCGCAACCGACACGAACTGAAAGGCGAGGATAGCCACAAGGCATTTCGCTTTGAGCAGGATGAAATGGAAAAACTCGGCATCAGCAAAACAAACGAGTATGTGCAGAAATCCGAATACTATGCCAGCAAGACACCCGGTCAAGTGCTAAATGAGTGGAACACAGCCGGAGCTGTGATCTCCCGGCAATTAGAGGCTGACGCAGTAAGTTAGCCACCCCGACCACCCGGACAGGGTGCCCCTGTGCCGCTCCCTGATCCGGGCTTTGAACGCCTCGGAGTGTAACAGCTCCGGGGCTTTTTTTGTGCCCGATGGGTGCCAAACCTGCCTCATCCTGGACATTTTGAAGTGGTTTTGAAGTGGTTTTGAAGTCTGTGTTCCTTTAGCAGTCTGCGTTTTGAAGATTTTGAAGATTTTGCGGCTACTACAGAGTAGAACACGACATCGACTTGAAGAAATTGAATACCTCTATATAATAATCAAAATTACTTCATATAATAATATTTTAGTATGTAGTATAGAAATGGGATGATTTGACACCCATCAGGCCATATTTTGGATCAAAACGCTATTGTTCCGTTATTCCGTTTGGTCATTATATGGCATAACTTGTTTATACATAAGCATTTACTTCAAAACTTACATACTTGTTGAGCAAGTATAAACCGGAGTATGATGATGAAATAAGATGATATAAACAGAGGGAATTGCAGGTAATCAGTTTTGAAGTGATCCGTTATTTTTCCGTTTTTTTCCTTGACATCCGTTATTCGTTTGTTATTTTGACACCCGGAACATCGAATTCCGAATGTGAAAAAGGAGAAGAAGATGACCGCAAAATCTTCAAAATCTTCAAAACGCCCATCAGTAAAGGCCGGGAGCACTTCAAAACGACTTCAAAACGACTTCAAAATCTCCCCGATGGACAGGGGGCCGGCATGAACAAGACGAACAAAATCACCACGCAGATCAAGCGGCTGAAAGAATCAAACTATAAACGCAAAGTCAAAATCAGGGTGATGCCCCTGAAAAAAAACCCGAATCACTATTCCATCTACCTCGACATGTGGGTGAACAACAAACACGAATACAGATTCCTGGAGCGTTACCTCATCGGCGACAAGCTCCGGGATGATGAAAGTGTGCGGATCGCCCTCGCCACCAGGGACAAGGAGGAGGCGGAATATTACAAGCGGGACATCAGTTATTCCCTGTCCAACTGGAAGAAGAAGGGCAATTTCCTGGAGTATTTTGCGGCTTATGCGGCCAAACAGCCACATCCATCCTGGACATCCGGCCTCCACGCCTTTGAGAAATTCATGGCAGGGCGGCAAACGCTCCAGTTTCAGCACATCGACACCCGGCTGATCGAATCATACCGGGATCACCTGCTCGAAACATTCGCAGTCAACACCGCCTGGATGTATTTAGCCAAACTCAAGGCCTGTTTGAATCATGCTGTCAAGAATGGCACACTGGAGCGGAATCCGGCGAAAGATGTGTCCATCGGCAGGCAGGAAACCGACAAGGTGTTCCTGACGACTGACGAGATCACCCGGCTGGAGAACGCCGAATGCCCCCATCCCGAATTGAAGAGGGCATTCCTGTTCGCATGCCACACCGGGCTCCGCCTGAGCGACATCGAGGCCCTGAACTGGAGATCCATCAGCGAGGGGAACCTGACCATCCGGCAACAGAAAACCTCCGACCTGCTCATCATCCCATTACCTGCCGAGGCCATCGACCTGCTCGGAACGCAAGCCACCGGGCTTGTGTTCGATCTCCCCTCACGCACCTATATCCTCAAGGCCCTCAAGAAGTGGGCTCAGAACGCCGGGATCGACAAGCACATCGGATTCCACACAGCGAGGCACACATTCGCAGTTACCTCCCTGGAAATGGAAATCGACATCTATACCCTCAGCAAGATGATGGGACACCGCACCCTGGAGCAAACGCAGGTTTACGCCAAAATAGTGGATGAACGCAAACAAGCCGCCACCGCAAAGCGGAACGCATATTGGGAACGCCACCGCCGGGAGCAGAATGATGCCGAATGAAAGTTTTTTACTAAAAACACCCCGATTTTACCTATTTATATACGAGGATGGAAAGTTTATCGCACAAAACACCCTCGTTTTGACTCTTTAGTATGTAGAGGAGAGTGAAGTGATGCCGATGGAAAGTATTTTAGTAAAACAGGCCATAAATCGAACTACAGAGTATGAGGCAGAAAGTTTATCGCACAAAACACCCCATTTTTACTGCTCTATATATAGAGGGGGGAAAGTTTTTTACTAAAAACCCCGATTTTTCCTGTTCTATATATAGAGGGGGGAAAATTTATTGGTAAAAACCCCGATTTTTCCTGCTCTATATATGAGGGGGAAAGTTTATTACTAAAAACAGGCGTTTTAGGTCTCTTTATATATGAGGGAATAGTGAAATGATGAGACAAGCGACACAAACCGCAGGACATAAAAAAACCGGCAACGCATAACGCCGCCGGCAGAATCAAACTTGTCCATTTTGAGACCAGTCAACTTCACAAACTGAGCAAGGCCCTGATTCTGTCAAGCGTTATTTTTTGCCGAAAGGGAAATGGCAATGACGAACAACACGCAGATTTGTGAAGTGGATGGGATCACCCCGACACCCATCCGGCAAAGCAACAATCACCCCGGACACCTGTCCACCGCAGGGCCACAAGTAGGAGAGCAAGAAATGACCGAGAAATTCAACGACATCCTGAATGTTCAGCAGGTAGCTGAGATTTTGGGGATCACCGAGAAAGCAGTTTACAACATGACATCCAAACGCCAAATTCCATTCTGCAAACCCAACCGCAAATGCATCTACTTCCTTGAAAGCGACATCCGGGAGTGGATCCTCAACAGCAGAGTGAAACCCGATTCCGAGATCGAAACGATCGCCGCCACCAAAACCATACTGAGAGGTGAATGATGCAAATACCCACCGAAAGCAAAGGCGAACCACACCGGGGATTCCCGGATGTGTTCCATGCCGACCTCACCGCCGCCATTAACGAATTTGAGCAACAGGGATTCAATCGTGAATATGTTTGCACCGCCCTGCTGTCCACCCTGTCAACCGCCATCGGCACATCATACAACATTCACGGACTGGAGCACAACCGCATTGAGCCGGCGGTGCTGTGGGCTGTGCTGGCCGGGCCGAGTGGAACTGCGAAAACCGCCCTCATCAAACAAGTGCTGGCACCTGTCCAGGCGGTGAACAAACAGCAGATCCGGGATTCGCTCAGGCGGATGGAAGAGTGGGAGCAGGAGCAGTTTCAGGAAAAGGCGAGGCAGAAAGGCCGCAAGGCCGACAGCGGAGCTGATTTCACCCCACCCACGCCGAGGCCGGAGAAACGCAAAACCATCTTCAAGGATTTCACATTCGAGGCCCTGTCCAAAGGCATGGAGAACAACCCAAAGGGCATTCTGCTCCATTCTGACGAGGTGCTCGGCTTTTTGGCCAACCTGAACAAATACAACGGCGGCAAGGGCGGCGATTTGGAGATCATGATGGGCCTGTGGTCAGGCGAGGGGATCAGCGTTTCACGCCTCACCAGGCCCGATGTGGAAACGGAGAGCAGTAACATCAACATACTCGGCGGCATCCAACCGGGCCGCTTGAAGAAGCTGATCAACAAAGACAGCATCGAATCGGGACTGGCCCACCGCTTCATCTTTGCCCTGCCTGACGCAAAGGCGACATACCCCTACAGGGGCACCCCCGACCTGAACGCCCTGGACAGGTATAGCGAGATCATCACCAATCTCATGCATGAGCCCCCGGATCTCGGCACCCTGCGGCTGAACACGGAGGCCAGGGAACGCCTGTTCGAGTGGGTATGTTTCAACCGGGACATGATCAACCGATTCAATGAGGAGGGGAACCAACTGGCCGGGGCCTGTGCGAAATACGAATCCCACCTGCTGAGGTTTGCCCTCATCATACAGGTTTCGGATGACTACTGCAATGGCATCAAGCCGGAGCACATCCAACTCCAGGCCATCGATGCGGCGATCTCCCTGTTCGATCACTACATCGAAAACCAACGCCGCATCTATACACTTTGCAACCTGGAGGATGGACTGCAACACCTCAAGACCTGGCACATCCAACTCCTGCGTTATTTGCCACCCATCACGGAGGTATTTGAACGCCGGGATGCCATCGAAATGAAGAACACCCTGCAAATAAGTGTAACAGATCGGAGTGTTGACGAATTCCTGAAAGATGATGCAGTAT
>Ga0209718_1003837_pt1 | contig 13077 bp, 12 predicted proteins | sample AD_JPNAS1_MetaG_FD_184420 | JGI IMG/M metagenome (GOLD analysis project Ga0209718, IMG submission 184420) | Active sludge microbial communities of municipal wastewater-treating anaerobic digesters from Japan - AD_JPNAS1_MetaG (SPAdes) (version 2) | ecosystem: Engineered > Bioreactor > Anaerobic... | reverse complement strand
GGAGACGATCCAGCATCCGTTCCTGAACGAAAAAGTCGAGATCGGGCTCTTACCGCACGCGCAGGCATTGTTGCTGGCGCGTCATTTGCGCGGCGACCTTGATGGTTACCCGCCGTTTCTGTTGAAGTGAGAGGGGGAGTGTTGTATGCTTGTTCTCGTCAGCTACGATGTCAGCACGGTCGATCTATCGGGGCGTCGCCGTTTGCGCCATGTGGCAAAAACGTGTGAGAACTACGGGATTCGCGTGCAGAACTCTGTGTTCGAATGCAATGTTGACCAGGCGCAATGGACGGCGTTGCGGACAAGGCTGTTGGACATCTTCGATCCCGAGACCGACAGCCTGCGCTTTTATTTCCCGGGCAACGCCTATCAGCGCCGCATTGAGCACCAAGGAGCCAAGCCCGCGGTGGACGTTGAAGAGCCGCTGATTCTTTAACGCGAACCCCAAGCGTACAACTTTTGCCTAAGGAGGTTCGCGGACTTCGCAACTCGTTGTTGTGCAACAACTTACGCGAGTGCTTCGTTCTTTGACAACTGAACATCCCCTTTATTTCCGCCGGGTACGCGGAAACATTCGCCTTTCTCGTTGCGGGAGAAGGTGTTACAGTACCCACCGTCGCGCCCCACGCGGGGCGCGTGAATTGAAACATCGCCGCGTGCGGGTTGCGCCGCAGCCAGAAGGTCGCGCCCCACGCGGGGCGCGTGAATTGAAACCGAATCCGCGACACGACCGGCGCAAACTCCAGGTGTCGCGCCCCACGCGGGGCGCGTGAATTGAAACTTCTGTCAATGTTTGCTCGCCCTGTGCGTCTGAGTGTCGCGCCCCACGCGGGGCGCGTGAATTGAAACCGAATCCGCGACACGACCGGCGCAAACTCCAGGGTCGCGCCCCACGCGGGGCGCGTGAATTGAAACTCATGCCGGTCTCTGTGCTCAGATCGTCCGCCCGTCGCGCCCCACGCGGGGCGCGTGAATTGAAACAATGTAGTTCCGATTTCCGGCTCGGTTGAGCCGGTCGCGCCCCACGCGGGGCGCGTGAATTGAAACAGCATCCCCCCGAGGTCAAACGCCGCCTGGAACGTCGCGCCCCACGCGGGGCGCGTGAATTGAAACGAATTACCGGGCACCGTATGAATACGCGCGCGGAGGTCGCGCCCCACGCGGGGCGCGTGAATTGAAACAGACGCGGATTTCGCCAAGCGGTACCTGTCGTTCGTCGCGCCCCACGCGGGGCGCGTGAATTGAAACATCGAGCACGGCACGACCGCCATACGCCCGACGGTCGCGCCCCACGCGGGGCGCGTGAATTGAAACGATCAGCTCTAGCAGGGCCTGCGCATCGTCGCCACGTCGCGCCCCACGCGGGGCGCGTGAATTGAAACGATCATCGTTTTCTTTGACATTGTGCTACTCCTGTCGCGCCCCACGCGGGGCGCGTGAATTGAAACCGATCCGGCGGACGGCAAGATCATCGGCAAGGTGTCGCGCCCCACGCGGGGCGCGTGAATTGAAACAAGGTCAGGCTCCCGGGCAAGGGCGTGGTCGCGGTCGCGCCCCACGCGGGGCGCGTGAATTGAAACTCCGGTGATGGCCGCATGGAGAGGCCGGAAGGCGTCGCGCCCCACGCGGGGCGCGTGAATTGAAACTACATCCGCCAAGGCTCCACCGTGGCCTATGCCGACCGTCGCGCCCCACGCGGGGCGCGTGAATTGAAACATGAGGCTTCGTACAAATGCCTGAAGCATGGGAAAGTCGCGCCCCACGCGGGGCGCGTGAATTGAAACTTTGAGGCTGGCCTTGCCGCAGGCACGAATCATGGTCGCGCCCCACGCGGGGCGCGTGAATTGAAACAGGGACGCGCTGCGGGAGGCGCGCGGGAAATGACGTCGCGCCCCACGCGGGGCGCGTGAATTGAAACGGCGACTGGCGCGACCAGTGGCGCGCGCACCGCGGGTCGCGCCCCACGCGGGGCGCGTGAATTGAAACGCCGGACATGGTGGCTACCTCGTACATGAGACGGTCGCGCCCCACGCGGGGCGCGTGAATTGAAACGACGGGCGCGCGCCGCCCCGCGTTCAGGTTCGCCGCGTCGCGCCCCACGCGGGGCGCGTGAATTGAAACCAGCCAGACCACCGGCACGGGGTCATTGGTAGATGTCGCGCCCCACGCGGGGCGCGTGAATTGAAACATAGCGCGACTCCACCAGCCGCCCGCCGCTGTCGTCGCGCCCCACGCGGGGCGCGTGAATTGAAACAACAGCTCCGTCGCATAATTTATCCCATGCCCCGTCGCGCCCCACGCGGGGCGCGTGAATTGAAACGCGCTCGAAGCGGCCCTCCGGGGGCATGACGGCGGTCGCGCCCCACGCGGGGCGCGTGAATTGAAACTCCATTAGAGCCAAATAATTGCGTGTAATGCCAAGTCGCGCCCCACGCGGGGCGCGTGAATTGAAACTGCGCTGTGCCGTACAAATGCCTGAAGCATGGGGTCGCGCCCCACGCGGGGCGCGTGAATTGAAACCACCCGGAGTCGGCCCAAAGCGTGATCGAGCACGGTCGCGCCCCACGCGGGGCGCGTGAATTGAAACATGCTCTGGACGACCCCGTGGCACGAGTCGGCCGTCGCGCCCCACGCGGGGCGCGTGAATTGAAACAGCACCGCATCGTTGATCAGCGTACACTGCCAGTGGTCGCGCCCCACGCGGGGCGCGTGAATTGAAACCGGTCGTATGCGGACACGTAGCGGACGGGGACTTGTCGCGCCCCACGCGGGGCGCGTGAATTGAAACCGCGGGCGCCACCAGCGGGAGGCGGAGGCGCGCCTGTCGCGCCCCACGCGGGGCGCGTGAATTGAAACTATATACAGAATCGCATCGCGTGATCGGAGCGCCTGGTCGCGCCCCACGCGGGGCGCGTGAATTGAAACGTGCCGTGCTCGATCACGCTTTGGGCCGACTCCGTCGCGCCCCACGCGGGGCGCGTGAATTGAAACGCAGAGGCGCTCCAAGATCGGCACGAACTCGTTGTCGCGCCCCACGCGGGGCGCGTGAATTGAAACTCGCTTTTGATCCGGCTGAACGTGGTGCCGCTGAGTCGCGCCCCACGCGGGGCGCGTGAATTGAAACAGGACGACAGGCGGGCAACCGGACGCCAGCGGAGGTCGCGCCCCACGCGGGGCGCGTGAATTGAAACGTTTCCGAGGTCTCAAAGATCCCCGCGACCTCGGGTCGCGCCCCACGCGGGGCGCGTGAATTGAAACAGGTGTGAGCTTGATCCACATGCCGGCCTCCCTGTCGCGCCCCACGCGGGGCGCGTGAATTGAAACACCGCGCCGGCGTAGGCGCCGGACGCGCAGGTGTCGCGCCCCACGCGGGGCGCGTGAATTGAAACAACACAAAAATGCAAAAAACATTCACACCGAACTGTCGCGCCCCACGCGGGGCGCGTGAATTGAAACCACGCAGGGGAAGCGGCGTTGCGCCTCGGCCTTGTCGCGCCCCACGCGGGGCGCGTGAATTGAAACAACCCCCCCAAGAAAAATTATTTTTCACGCGCGTCGCGCCCCACGCGGGGCGCGTGAATTGAAACGAGGTGCCTGCGTAATGCGTTGCGGTGCTGTGGGTCGCGCCCCACGCGGGGCGCGTGAATTGAAACTCCCGTTTGCCAGCGGGCCTATCCCGCCGGAAAACGGTCGCGCCCCACGCGGGGCGCGTGAATTGAAACATGGAATCGCCAGAATCCCAGCGTGAGCAGGTGCGTCGCGCCCCACGCGGGGCGCGTGAATTGAAACCATCTGCGACGCGCAGAACCCGGTCGGGTTGCTCGTCGCGCCCCACGCGGGGCGCGTGAATTGAAACCTGCGCCAGCACCGCGAAAATCTCCACGCGCGCGTCGCGCCCCACGCGGGGCGCGTGAATTGAAACACCACCGCCGCCTCCGGCTGCGCAGGCGTATCAGTCGCGCCCCACGCGGGGCGCGTGAATTGAAACATGCCCCTTGCGCCCCACCGTGGATGCCGCCAGTCGCGCCCCACGCGGGGCGCGTGAATTGAAACACATCCGCAGGCTCGTTGCCGGAAAGCCTCTGCGTCGCGCCCCACGCGGGGCGCGTGAATTGAAACTGAAGAGCAGGATGTTCTGGACTTCCTGAACGAGTCGCGCCCCACGCGGGGCGCGTGAATTGAAACCCCGACAGCGTGAAGCCCACCTTCAACGCGGAGAAGTCGCGCCCCACGCGGGGCGCGTGAATTGAAACAAACAGGAAGAAACGAAAAGCTTGGGCGCAAGGGTCGCGCCCCACGCGGGGCGCGTGAATTGAAACATATCGACGGATGATGCGATAAAAGCAGAGACAGGTCGCGCCCCACGCGGGGCGCGTGAATTGAAACACAAAAGTCAAGCCAAGCAAACCACCCGTTTGAAGTCGCGCCCCACGCGGGGCGCGTGAATTGAAACTCCGACATCATCGGCGAGGTGAAGAGGATCATCGGTCGCGCCCCACGCGGGGCGCGTGAATTGAAACTGAAATCGCAGAGAAGGCCGAGAAGGTTTACAAGGTCGCGCCCCACGCGGGGCGCGTGAATTGAAACTGCGTCGGAGATTCCCGATCCGGTAACGGCTGCGTCGCGCCCCACGCGGGGCGCGTGAATTGAAACCCGACGCCACCCGCTCTAAGGCAAGGCGCAACAGTCGCGCCCCACGCGGGGCGCGTGAATTGAAACTCCGACACGCCAGAGTTTGACTTCTCGGTGAAGGGGTCGCGCCCCACGCGGGGCGCGTGAATTGAAACGATAACGTGATCGGAAAGTTTGACTCAGACCGGTTGTCGCGCCCCACGCGGGGCGCGTGAATTGAAACACTGCGCAGGGCATTCGACGCGGCCGTGCGCTGAGTCGCGCCCCACGCGGGGCGCGTGAATTGAAACCACGGCCGAGCACACCGACACGACGGTCGGCGGGAGTCGCGCCCCACGCGGGGCGCGTGAATTGAAACGGCTCGGTGATGACCGAATCTACCCCGGAGCTGTGTCGCGCCCCACGCGGGGCGCGTGAATTGAAACGTCCGCGCACCACCGCGCCAGAACGGTGTGCAGTCGCGCCCCACGCGGGGCGCGTGAATTGAAACCCGTTGAGCGCCATGTGAGAGGGGCGCGTCCGCTCGTCGCGCCCCACGCGGGGCGCGTGAATTGAAACGGTGTGTGCGATTGGGCACCGCACGGCGACTGGAGTCGCGCCCCACGCGGGGCGCGTGAATTGAAACTTCTTTGCCATGTCCTAGTCCTCCTTGTTGGACGTCGCGCCCCACGCGGGGCGCGTGAATTGAAACTGCAGGGCGGCGCGGGCGGCATACGCGGGTTCGAGTCGCGCCCCACGCGGGGCGCGTGAATTGAAACGGGTTTTTCGCGGGCATCGAGCATGTCCTGGAGGTCGCGCCCCACGCGGGGCGCGTGAATTGAAACGTCGCCGCACTTGTGGCGGTGCTGGTGAAGCTGCGTCGCGCCCCACGCGGGGCGCGTGAATTGAAACAGGACGTACCTGCGCCCGACCCTCCCTTCGCACGTCGCGCCCCACGCGGGGCGCGTGAATTGAAACGCAACCCAACCCGAAAGGATGATACGATACGAGGTCGCGCCCCACGCGGGGCGCGTGAATTGAAACGCATGAAGCGCGAAGGCGCAACAAGGCCGCCCGGTCGCGCCCCACGCGGGGCGCGTGAATTGAAACACGCCGAGCCGCCGTTGGCCCCCGCCGACGGCGGTCGCGCCCCACGCGGGGCGCGTGAATTGAAACTTCCCGAATCAGTTGATCGTGGGGGACCTGGCGTCGCGCCCCACGCGGGGCGCGTGAATTGAAACTCCCTGGAGCGAGGCGCCGGTACCGTCGGCGTTGTCGCGCCCCACGCGGGGCGCGTGAATTGAAACATGCCCGCGGCGTCCATGACCTCGATGTCGTAGGTCGCGCCCCACGCGGGGCGCGTGAATTGAAACTTCTTCACGCTCAAGCCCGCGCCCGAGGGCCGCGGTCGCGCCCCACGCGGGGCGCGTGAATTGAAACCTCCCCAACGTATGGCTGGGGGTCACGGTGGAAAGTCGCGCCCCACGCGGGGCGCGTGAATTGAAACGCTGCTCGGGATTTTCGCGACGCGCTGCACGCGTCGCGCCCCACGCGGGGCGCGTGAATTGAAACTCGGGGGATGCCGTCTCGTCCGTTGGCGGTGCGGTCGCGCCCCACGCGGGGCGCGTGAATTGAAACACAGACATCGCCGTGTCGCACGGCCCCGCCGCGCGTCGCGCCCCACGCGGGGCGCGTGAATTGAAACTTCTTCACGCTCAAGCCCGCGCCCGAGGGCCGCGGTCGCGCCCCACGCGGGGCGCGTGAATTGAAACGAGCCCGCCGGGCCGCACGCCCACGGGCGCGGGTCGCGCCCCACGCGGGGCGCGTGAATTGAAACCACGAGATCGTCTGGCGGCCGCTCCCCGGAGGCGCCGTCGCGCCCCACGCGGGGCGCGTGAATTGAAACCGCAGAATCCTGCTCGACTTCGAGTCGTCCGGCGGTCGCGCCCCACGCGGGGCGCGTGAATTGAAACGCCGATATCGACAAAGAGGCAGGTGAGGCCGAGCGTCGCGCCCCACGCGGGGCGCGTGAATTGAAACGTCGAGCCGCCGTAGGTGACAGCCGTGCGGTGGGTCGCGCCCCACGCGGGGCGCGTGAATTGAAACGCCTGCGCCCTGAGCGAGGCAAGCTCGGCAGATGGTCGCGCCCCACGCGGGGCGCGTGAATTGAAACCACTCGCGCGCGCCGTTTCGCCAGTGCCATACCTGTCGCGCCCCACGCGGGGCGCGTGAATTGAAACCCCGCACGCAACCGAGCCGTGCGAAACGCGCATCGTCGCGCCCCACGCGGGGCGCGTGAATTGAAACCATGACGTCCGTGTAGGTGAGCGTGTTCAGGAAGTCGCGCCCCACGCGGGGCGCGTGAATTGAAACCCGTTGTGGGGGCATTTGTGGCACTCAGGCATGTCGTCGCGCCCCACGCGGGGCGCGTGAATTGAAACTCGCTGGCGATGTCGTCCGCCGCGCCGACGCCCCGGTCGCGCCCCACGCGGGGCGCGTGAATTGAAACGCCGACGATGTCGGGGGTGGTCTGGTAGAAGTCGGTCGCGCCCCACGCGGGGCGCGTGAATTGAAACTCGTACCAGTGGGCGCCGTAGTTGACGAGGCAGGTCGCGCCCCACGCGGGGCGCGTGAATTGAAACATGCCGGGGACGACGACGAGGTCGGCGAAGCCCGTCGCGCCCCACGCGGGGCGCGTGAATTGAAACGCCTGCGGCGCGGATGTCGCGCCGGACGATGCTGGTCGCGCCCCACGCGGGGCGCGTGAATTGAAACTTTTTTATCCTTTTCACGTTTTTTGCCTCGCGGGGTCGCGCCCCACGCGGGGCGCGTGAATTGAAACCCCGGTTTCCTGCGGACGCCGGAGGACGGGATCCACCGTCGCGCCCCACGCGGGGCGCGTGAATTGAAACGCCGCTGATCTTGGCGACGGCGTTGTTGAGGCGGTCGCGCCCCACGCGGGGCGCGTGAATTGAAACTTCGATGTCGGCGCGCGTTATGCGCCAGTTGGTGGTCGCGCCCCACGCGGGGCGCGTGAATTGAAACATTGATCCCCAGCGCCGCCAGCAGATCCTCCAGCGTCGCGCCCCACGCGGGGCGCGTGAATTGAAACATTCACCTGCGTTTCTACGGACGCCACCAGCAAGTCGCGCCCCACGCGGGGCGCGTGAATTGAAACGCGTAGCTCACCGCGCTGCCGAATGGCAGCGCGCCCGTCGCGCCCCACGCGGGGCGCGTGAATTGAAACAGCCGGTTCACGCCGCCGGCCTCCGGCTTCCCGGTCGCGCCCCACGCGGGGCGCGTGAATTGAAACCTTGTTCAGGGCGAACTCGTCGCCGACGCGGTTGTCGCGCCCCACGCGGGGCGCGTGAATTGAAACGATCCATCCCATCACTTAGCCCTCATGATTTCGGTCGCGCCCCACGCGGGGCGCGTGAATTGAAACTTTGCAGGATCGATCATGAGATCGATCTGGCAGGTCGCGCCCCACGCGGGGCGCGTGAATTGAAACGCTCAGCCGGTATACGGGAGTGGCGCATACGGGTCGCGCCCCACGCGGGGCGCGTGAATTGAAACAAGCTTTACCGGGGCGTCACGAAGGCGGCGCGCGTCGCGCCCCACGCGGGGCGCGTGAATTGAAACACGCGCTCCGGATCGAAAAACCTGCCCGCCCGGTCGCGCCCCACGCGGGGCGCGTGAATTGAAACCTCGGCCTCGCCGCCCGCCGCCTCGCCCTCATGTCGCGCCCCACGCGGGGCGCGTGAATTGAAACGCCATGCTCCGCTACACGCCCGACCACGTCCTGGTCGCGCCCCACGCGGGGCGCGTGAATTGAAACACCGCGATGGAGCTTGAGCGTCGCGAGAAGGCCGAGTCGCGCCCCACGCGGGGCGCGTGAATTGAAACCGCAGGTGCCGGTCATGACGACGGTGGAGCCTTTCGTCGCGCCCCACGCGGGGCGCGTGAATTGAAACACCGCCAAGATCGGCGACACCGAGGTCAAGTCCGTCGCGCCCCACGCGGGGCGCGTGAATTGAAACCAACGCCGCCGCCAGAGCCGCCGCCGACATTGCTGTCGCGCCCCACGCGGGGCGCGTGAATTGAAACTCCTGTTCCTGCGCCACGATCTCGTAGCGCATGGTCGCGCCCCACGCGGGGCGCGTGAATTGAAACAACCCGCGACCGTCGCTGGTGGCGGCTCCAAGGTGTCGCGCCCCACGCGGGGCGCGTGAATTGAAACCTTTCACCCTGCACCCCCCGCCGCGCCGGGTCAAGGTCGCGCCCCACGCGGGGCGCGTGAATTGAAACTCGCCCGCAAGCTGTGCGAGGAAGGCAGGCGGCTGGTCGCGCCCCACGCGGGGCGCGTGAATTGAAACCGGCATCTCCACGGACGGGTTGCGCCACAGGGGGTCGCGCCCCACGCGGGGCGCGTGAATTGAAACAGGAATGGGCGATGCGCGTGATCGCCGGTCTGCCGGTCGCGCCCCACGCGGGGCGCGTGAATTGAAACATGGTGTAAGCCGGTTTTTTGCGCGGGGCGGTCGTCGCGCCCCACGCGGGGCGCGTGAATTGAAACTATCTCGGTTGCGCAGACATCGGACGCGCGAAAATGTCGCGCCCCACGCGGGGCGCGTGAATTGAAACAAGCAACAGCCACACCCTGCCCCACACGGTGCGTCGCGCCCCACGCGGGGCGCGTGAATTGAAACATGAATTGGAACAAACGCGCATCTACCCCGCGCGTCGCGCCCCACGCGGGGCGCGTGAATTGAAACGATGATGTGCGCGATGAATGGTGGGTGTTCTGCGTCGCGCCCCACGCGGGGCGCGTGAATTGAAACTTCCGACTCTGCCGGTATTTCCCGCGCCGGCGCTCGTCGCGCCCCACGCGGGGCGCGTGAATTGAAACTTTGCCCACCCGTCGCCCAACTCATCACTGAGGTCGCGCCCCACGCGGGGCGCGTGAATTGAAACTCCGACACCACGGCGGCGGACGCGCGGGCGTAAAGTCGCGCCCCACGCGGGGCGCGTGAATTGAAACACGCCGAGCCGCCGTTGGACGTTCCGACGGCGGTGTCGCGCCCCACGCGGGGCGCGTGAATTGAAACCTGTGGTGGAGCAGGGGAGAGGGGCCGGAAAACACGTCGCGCCCCACGCGGGGCGCGTGAATTGAAACTACGAGTCGCTGGCGTTTTCCTACGGGCTCCGGGTCGCGCCCCACGCGGGGCGCGTGAATTGAAACAAGCTCGCCCGGCCCCAGGTTCAGCCCGTGACAGTCGCGCCCCACGCGGGGCGCGTGAATTGAAACGACACCGTGGATCAGCAATGCCTTGTCGGCGGCGTCGCGCCCCACGCGGGGCGCGTGAATTGAAACATCGTCTCCGTCTCAAGGTTGTTGATCACCCTGGTCGCGCCCCACGCGGGGCGCGTGAATTGAAACATGCTCCCCAAGAAAATCCGCGACGGCTTCCGCACGTCGCGCCCCACGCGGGGCGCGTGAAAACCCGGCCCAACGGACCGATTCACCATAACCCGGAGCAAGCGAAGCGCGACCCCGGATACCGACGTCGCATTTGCATGCCCTGAAAGGGAACCTCGACCCCACACATAACGCTCATCATGAGTCCTAAAAAATCTGTGTCCATCAATCTGCGGATGAAACCTGGGACCAAAGTGTTGGAAGTTCAACTCTTTTGGGGGTTGTTCACTATTCACTTCCTCAAGGGGGGCTCGTCGGGCTTGACCTTGACGAGGATGACGCGGTCGACGCGCACCTCGTCCGGCTGCTTTGAGTTCGCCACGTAGGACGGACCTTGCAGTTTGGCGGACATGTAGACGTCGTAGAGTTGTTTGTGTTCCTGTTTCTGCATGGCCTTGCGGAAGGTGAAGTTCATCGTCCAAGACCAGTGGGTCCAGAGGCGGGTCTGTTCAGAATAAACGCGGATGCGGCCGGCGTAATACCAGTGATACTTTTCGTCCTGGGGTGTGTTTTTCTTTGCCAAGGTAGCGCTCGACAGATGCTGCTTGAATTTCCAGTCGTAGACGCCGTAGGTGAAGGGTCGGGCGTGGTAGTCGGGCTTGCCGTCGCTGTCTTTGACTTTGGCCTTGCCGCCAAAGGCGTCGGGGTCTTCGGCCAAAAAGCCGCCGTCCAGTTCAGCGGCGGTGAGTTCGACGACATCGCGTCCGGTAAAGTCCAAGCCATCGAGCGGCATGGCTTCGATTCTGGCGTGCTTTTCCGGGAAGTCCATGCTGTCACTGAGGAACTCCAGCGCGAGTTCGCGGTCGCGCTTCCAAGCCGAAGGGAAGTATTTGCGGCCGAAGATGTCGGCGTTTTCGCTGATGCGCTGCTGGAGGATTTTCTTGTCCAGACCGAGAGGGTTGTTGTGGGTTTTCCACAGGTACAGGTAGCTGTGATCGACGATCAGCCGCTCTTGTTTGATGTTGTTGAGCACTGCCTGATTACCGGCTTCCGCCTTCTCCGCCTGATCGAGCAGGGTGTTGAGCGTGGTGAAGAAGGCGGCGTCGAGGAACGGACGCTTGTCCGGCGCGACCGTGCCGAGCGGCTTGTCCATTTCCGCCATGCGTTTTTCGGTGTAGGTCTTGAACTCCTGCATGAAGGGCGCGGCCTTGCCGTAGAAGAGGGGCATGTACTCGGCGACCAGCCGGTCGGGGTCGAGATCGGGGTTGTCCATCATTTTGGCACCGAGATAGTAGCGCAGGTCAAAGAAGGTCAGAGGGACGGTCGGGCCGAGTTCCATTTCAACGAAGAAATGCTTGGCGTTGATGTCGCGGTAGCGGCGCACCAAGCCGGGGATAGCGGCCAGATTGTGGATGGGAGTCTGAAAGCTGCAACGGAACAGCTTCCAGTAGTCCCAGATCGCGATGTTGCCAGCGCAATCGTGCCAAGCGGCCATGGCATCGTCATACGGCTTGTTGTTGGGATGGGAGAGCGGGAACATGACATCGCGCTTGACCTTGCCTGATTCGGCGAATTCGTGATCCATGTAGGCCAGACGCACAATGACGTTACCCTTGGGCTTCAAGCCGCTGGCGGGCGGAACCGTGGAGTCGTGATAGGCGAACATCATCAGGTAGATGTCGGGATAATCGACACTGACGCGATCCCAGAGCTTGTTCATGAAGTTGATCACCAAGCCGGAAACGTCGTGTTGCTTGACCACCTCCTGACATTCCGGACAGAAGCATTCGACTTTACAGTCATTCTGATCAACGACGTAGAAGACCGGCCAAGGAACACCGGTTTCCTTACAGCGAGCACGGTCTTGACTGACGTAGTCCTTCACTTTGGCGGCGAAGCGATCCAGGACTTCGGGCTGAGAGAAACAGATAGAGCCGCCGAAGGGCTCACCGACGATCTGCCGCGTCCCGTTTTTATTCATCCAAGAGATTTCCCTGGGAAAGTCGGCGGAGTAGACGTGCATGGTGTGAACCCCGCGCGGAGAACCGTAGCTTTCGCTGAACCCGAAGCGGGCCTGATGGCCGCCGCTGTTCTGGCGGACTTTGCGGCGGTATCCGGCCGAGATCTCGGCATGTCCGGGATAGATGTCGCGATAGATGAATGCCGGTGTGTGGCGAGCGTCGAGATCGGCAGGGACGGCGATGGCCTCCCGACTAGGAACGTGCTCGAAGTTGATGCTCAGAAAACGCACGCCGGCGAAGCGCTCCAGAAATTCATACGTCCCGAAGAGAACACCGCGCGGACGACCGCCGGTGATGATGATGTTCTTGCCGACGGCTTTGAGATGATACTCCTCCTTGCCGTAATCGCCGCTACGGTTCGTAGCAGCCAAGGCGGTCTGTCCCAAATGGATAGCCGGGGTGCCGTCATGGTCAGCTTCAGAAACAACAACAAACGTCTTGCCGGTAACCTTATCCAGATAGGCTTTCAGTTCGGTAGCGGCGAACTCCTCGGCGGGAATCGGCCGGGCTGCGGTCACGATGCGATAGGTATCGTTGAGCAGCAGACTAGGAACGTTCTGAGCAACCGCCGCGAACAGCAGCGAAGTCAAGGGCACGCACAACAGGATCTTTTTCATGACTGCTCCTTTACAAATTACGGTTGTTTGCGCAACTCTTCGGGTCGGAGTACCCGCACACGCGCGAACTGCAAGCGGTAGCGTCCCGCCTCATCGCTCGCCGGCGCGCCTAAACGTGTGGCGGCGATCCGAATGTATCGCGCAGAGGGATAACCGATCACCGAGTAGAGGTCGATCGTCAACCCGTCTTCGCCGAGGGTTGGGGTGTCGTCCACTTTTTTGATCGTTGTGTAGACATCGGGCTCTTTTGCCAACTCGACCGTGAACGCACGCGGGAAGCCCGCCGCCGAGCCGTCCGTACCGACTACATCGCGACGCGGCACCAACACAAGCTGCCCCAGCGTGCGCTCTTCACCCAGATCGATCTCGATCCACTCCTCGGCATCGGCCGTGGCGTGGGCCTTCGAAC
>Ga0209718_1003834_pt1 | contig 13086 bp, 12 predicted proteins | sample AD_JPNAS1_MetaG_FD_184420 | JGI IMG/M metagenome (GOLD analysis project Ga0209718, IMG submission 184420) | Active sludge microbial communities of municipal wastewater-treating anaerobic digesters from Japan - AD_JPNAS1_MetaG (SPAdes) (version 2) | ecosystem: Engineered > Bioreactor > Anaerobic... | reverse complement strand
TGTTCTGAAAAAAAGCGGATTTGTTGTGAAACGGCAGAAGGGTAGTCATGTATTTCCCGAATCCAGCGATAAACCACGTCATCGCGAGCGAAGCGTGGCGATCTCGCCGTTTCCATGAGATTGCCGCGCACCCTGCGGGTACTCGCAATGACCCTTTCTAACCGTATTTATGCTTCTTATCGCTGGATTGGGATATTTTTGAGTCATCTTGACGGACGGGCAACGGTCGTACCCATCCACTCAGGTGAAACAATTGGGCCTGGTCTGTTTGCCAAGATTTTGAGGGATACGGACCTCACGCGAGCCGATTTTGTCAAGCATATCAAAAAATAGCAGAAAACAGGGCAGGCAGGAGAAGCCGTCCACTTTTCACCCCTCACGATTTCATCACTCCCAGTCATTCAGCTTTGAATATTCCCAAATATAGTCCCGGTCCAGGCAGAAGTGAGGGAAGTGTGCCGCTATGCGGCAGGGGCAAGGCAGCTTCGCTGCCGTGGCAAAAGTGGCAACAGGGCGGCTGCGCCGCTGTGACAAGAGTGGCAAGAGTGGCGGGAAGAGAGTGGCAAGAGTGAGAAGCGGCAAAGCCGCAGTGGCAAAAGTGGCAAGAGTGACAGGGAGAAAGTGACAAGAGTGACAAGGCGGCTACACCGCAGTGGCAAGAGGGGCAAGAGTGACATATGGAGAGTGGCAAAAGTGACAACAGGGCCACTGCGCGGCAGTGACAAAAGTGGCGACTGAATAATGATGATCAAGAGTTACAGGGAGCTGAATGTTTGGCAGAAGGCTGACAAATTGGCTCTGGATGTTTATCAACTTTCTGACGGCTTTCCCAAGAAGTATCTCTACGACCTGACAAGTCAGTTGAGAAGAGCTGCTTTGTCGGTGCCTACCAACCTTGCTGAAGGATGTGCAAGCCCGCATTCCGGCGAGTTGCTCCAATTTATCAACATATCTCGAAGATCTCTGAGCGAGACCCGATACCTGGTCGAGTTTGCAGGCAAGCTAAATCTGATCAGTCCGGAGAAGGTCACAGACTTGGATAGACTTTGCGCTGAGATCGGAAAGATGCTGGCAGCGCTCACCCGGTCAATCAAGAGACAAAAAGAGTAAGGCCGATAACTTCCAGAACAGCGTTATTAACATTTTTCATCTGTTCAGCGTCTAGGGTTGCGATGGGGCCGGAGATAAGGCGTCTGTTGTCAATAGCTCGTATCTGATCAATCAGGAGGTCGGAATCTCTTGCGAGTTGTTCCTGGGCCTTGACGCGTACCCTCAGCGGTTCGGCATCGTCGATGAGATGGGTTGTCAGTGGGATGATGATTGTGGATGGATGCCCCGCATCGAGAAGGGCCTGGTCTTGAAGGATCAGAACGGGTCTTGTCTTGCCGGGTTCGGTCCCTTTGCCAGGGTTGAGATTTGCCAGCCAGATTGCGCCTCGCTCAACACTCCGGGTCATGTTCCACCTCGCTGAACTCCGCATTTATACGCATGCTTTCCTTTCGGACACGGTTGCTGAGCGCCATGATTCTGTTTCGACGACTGTCTTCATGTACCTTTCGGTTCATTGCCAGGATCGCGCGCCGGAGATATTCCGTGCGGGAAACCTTAAGATCTTTCGCAATCTTGTCCACTTCATGAAGGATTTCATCCGGAAGCCTAATGGATATTGTAGTCATGATCGTATTTCCTTTCGCATGTCTATATGTAAGATATAATGTAATACAGATTGTGTCAACTCATATTATTCCCGGATCCAGCGATAAGAAGCTGGTCGTTGCCGTTCAAGGGTCATTGCGAGCGAAGCGAAGCAATCTCAATCATTTCAGTGGATTGCCGCGTCGGGCTCACGCCCTCCTCGCAATGACGGATCGGCTCTGTTTATTCCATCGATAACCCCGTGCCCAAACGGGGTCCGGGGCTCGCGATGACATGAGTTTATCGCTGGATTCGGGTTATTAAAGAGTCCATTATAGTAAGGACATGGTTGCTCTAACTTGCGCGCTGGAACTGCATTTCCTTTGTCCCTGCGTCCATATTATTATGGCCTGATTTATAACTCGCTCGTGATGCATTTCGAATAAATTTATGAATATCAGCGTGTTGCTGGCATACCTGGCGGCGACGGTAACGGCTGCGCTGACTGTCTACGTCGTCTCGAGGGACCCGAAAAGCGTCGTGCCGCGCTTTTTTGCGGCGGGCATGGCCCTGCTCGTCATCGAGGCGGCGCTGTCGGCCATGGCCCTGCGGTCGGCGAGTCCCGAGGAGTTTCTCCTGTGGTATCGGGCCAAGACGATCGTTGCGTCGCTGCTGCCGGGTTGCTGGCTGCTCTTCAGCCTCGCCTACGGAAGGGTCAACTACCGCGAGATCCTCACCCGGTGGATCTATCTGGTGATCGCCGTGTGGGCCATCCCCGCGGCTCTCGCCGTATTCCTGTGGGGCGACTGGCACACGGGCCCGCCCTTTATGGAGCCGGGATCGCGGTGGCACCTGGCCCTGGGATGGGCGGGCTACGTCTGGTCGCTGGCCGTCATCGCCGGCGCGATCCTCGTGGTGATGAACCTGGAGCAGACCCTGCGGCACTCGACGGGCCGCAAGCGATGGCAGATCAAGTTCATGATCATCGGCGTCGGCGCCCTCTTCGGGGTGCGCATCTACAACAGCAGCCTGGCCATCCTCTACAACCAGGTCGGGGCGGACAACCTCGCCCTGAATGCGGCAGTTCTCCTCATGGCCGATACCCTCATCGCGGTGTCCGCCCTTCGGGACCGCGAAATGAAGGTCGACATTTACCTGTCGCACACCTTCCTTTACAACTCGATGACGATCATCCTCGTCGGCGCCTACTTCATCGGCGTAGGCCTGCTTGCCTGGCTGGCGCAAGTCTGGATCGGAAGCCGGAGCCTGCCGATGACGGCGTTCCTGCTTTTTGCCGCGATCATGGGCCTGGGTGCGCTCCTGTTGTCCGGAAGCGTGCGGATGAAACGGAAGCACTTCGTGAGCCGCTTGTTCGAGAGGCCGCTGTACGACTACAGGCAGGTCTGGGCCCAGTTCACGGAGGCGACGTCCACTCTCTCGACAACGAAGGACCTGGGTTCCGCGGTGGTGAACATGGTTTCGGAGACCCTCGATTGTCTGTCCGTCAGCCTGTGGGTTACGGAGGAGAGCCGGGACGGCCTTGTGTTTGTCGCCTCCACAGCCCTTACGGAGGAGCGGGCCCGGACGATGAAGCTGGCGGGCCAAGACGGGGCGGAGCTGCTTCTCGCCCTCTGGGATCGCGAGATGCCGGTGGATTTCGGCGGAGCGAGCGAAGAATGGGTCCCGGACTTCAGGGAAAGCCATGCGGCCGCACTGGAGGAGGCGCGCATCCGATATGCCGTCGCCTTGCGCGCAGCGACGCGGCCGATCGGCGTCATGACCCTGAGCGGGCGCAACCGGGACGCGCCCCTCACGGCGCAGGACCAGGAGCTGCTCAAGACGATTGCCGACCAGACCGCATCGAGCCTGCTGCGCCTGCGCCTGGCGGACCAGCTCAACCGGGCGAAGGCCCTGGAGGCCCTCCAGACGATGTCGGCCTTCTTCATGCACGATTTGAAGAACCTGGGCTCGAAGCTCTCCCTCGTCATGCAGAACCTGCCCGTCCATTTCGAAAACCCGGAATTCCGAAAGGACGCGATCCGGTCCGTGACGCAGAGTGTCGAGAAGATCAACAGCATGTGCAGCCGCTTGACCCTGCTGAGCGAGAGGAGCAGGGTGTTGCCCCGGGAGTCGAACCTCGACCGGATCGTGACGGATTCCGTGAACAACCTCGAGGGGCTGCTCAAGGTGCCCGTGCAGTGTTCGCTGGGGCGCGTGCACGATCTGCACATCGACGGCGAGCAGATGCAGAAGGTCATCGGCAACCTGCTGCTCAACGCGAGCGAGGCAATATCGGAGGACGGCAAGATCACCGTCGCGACCTCGATGGGCGACGGCTGGGCGCAGCTGGCTGTAAGCGACACGGGTTGCGGCATGTCCCGGGAATTCGTCCAGGAACGCCTGTTCAGGCCTTTCCAGACGACAAAGTCGAAAGGCATGGGGATCGGTCTTTTTCACTGCAAGACGATCGTGGAGGCCCACGGGGGGCGGATCGAGGTGGATAGCGAAGAAGGGAAAGGCAGCACGTTCAGGGTGTTTCTGCCGGGGAAGAGATGAGGGCCTGCAGGGAAAGTGGCAAGAGTGACGGGTCTGGTCACGCCAGCGGCAATCTGTAATCGCAGGGGAGGGAACGAGTCGTGTCCGGGGAATTCGTGAAAGAGAACATCCTGAAAGAGCAGGAAGCACTGGCTTCGGTCTCCTCGCATCACGCGCAGAGGCTTCGCCTGCTGATCGTCGAAGACGATGAGGACGTGCGCACCCATATGAAGTGGGCGCTCGCCGCGGAGTGCGACATCGCGCTTGCGGGGGATCGGGCGAGCGCCCTTGCGGAGCTGCGCGAGCAGAAACCGTCCGTCATGGTGCTGGACCTCGGCCTGCCGCCGCACCCGGCGAGTGTCGAGGAGGGGTTTGCCGTCCTGGCCGAAGCCCTTGCCGCGGATCCGTTCCTGAAGATCGTCATCGTTACGGGACGCTCAGAGAAGGAGCATGCCCTGAAAGCGGTATCGGGCGGGGCCTACGACATTCTCTACAAACCGATCGATATCGGCGAACTCAAGACGATCCTGAGACGGGCGCAACACGTCTCGACGCTCGAGCGGGAAAACGCAGAGCTCCAGATGAAGTCGCAGGATGACGCGTTCGAGGGCATGCTGGGGACAAGCGCCAGGATGCAGGAGGTCTTTGCGACGGTCCGCAAGGTGTCGAGCACCGATGTCCCCGTCCTGATCACGGGCGAAAGCGGGACGGGAAAGGAACTCGTCGCACAGGCCATCCACCGCCAGAGCCACTACCGCAACGGGCCTTTCGTCGTCATTAACTGCGGGGCCATCCCGGAGAATCTACTGGAAAGCGAGCTCTTCGGTCATGAGAAGGGAGCGTACACGGGGGCCCATGTGCAGCGCAAGGGACGTTTCGAGCTGGCCGACGGCGGGACGCTCTTTCTCGACGAGATTGGCGAGCTTTCCCTGACGTTGCAGGTCAAGTTGCTGCGCTTCCTCCAGGAGCAGGTCATCGAGAGGGTCGGCGGTCGCGACCAGATCCGGGTCGATGTCCGGATCGTGGCGGCAACGAACAAGGACCTCAAGCAGGCCATGCAGGAGGGCAAATTCCGCGAGGATCTTTTCTTTCGACTGAGCGTCGTGTCGATCTACCTGCCTTCTCTCAAGGAGCGGGACGACGACGTTCTCGTTCTGGCCCACGCCTTCCTGCAGCGCGCCGTCAGGGAGAACCGGAAGAAGATTACCGGATTCACGCAGCCGGCCATTGCCGCCATCGCCGCCTACCCGTGGCCGGGAAACGTCCGTGAACTCGAGAACCGGGTCAAGAGGGCCGTGATCATGGCCGAGGGCCGCAAGGTGAAGCCCGTGGATCTCGAGCTGGAAGAGCCGGCAGGCCGGTTCGAGGGGATGACGCTGCGGTCGGCAAGGGAGACCCTGGAGAGGGAGATGATCCTGAAGGTGCTTGCGCGCCAGAAGGACAACATCACCCGGGCCGCCGAGGAACTGGGGATCAGCCGCCCGACGCTCTACGAATTGATGGAAAAGCTGGGGATAGAGAGGAAATAGGCCGCCCTCCAGGAACTGGCTTGAACTTGGCAGGCCGCTCATCATGCGGGTCTGCGATGGGCAGAAACCCGCGAAAACGCAAGAGGCAGAGCACAAGCGGCTCTGCCTCTTGCGTTCGTTATTCCAAATCATTCATGTTATTTTCTGCGGCGCGCGGCGGCAAAGCCGACAAGGCCCAACCCGAGGAGAAGCATCGTTGACGGTTCGGGCACGGCGGCTACACTCACGTTGTCCACAGCAAAGAGACTATTGGTCGAACCGAGCCAAGGGCTCGATTCGTACAAACTGAAAATCAATTCCCCTGTTGTCGCATCGATACCGAACCAATTTGCGACATTGACCACACCATAATAGGTGCCCGACGAATAATCACCCGGGGACGATGCTTCCAAAAGTTCGTTTGCGGTGGAGAAGAACCAAAAACTCTGCTTCAGGACGGCCAGAGCTGTGTCAGCTTGAAAGGGCGCCGTGTCATAACCCGCGAAGTTGTAGCTGAAGGAAACCGCAAGTTGGTCAACGCCGACCGGGATTGCAAAGGATTGCCACAGAGAACTCTTTCCTGACGAGATATCAGAACCGAGTACGGCATAATAACCGCTCATAGGGCTTCCTAAAGTGTTTTCTCGATCGACATCTCCAGATGTTATCCACCCGACCGACAGCGGCGACTCAAAATCTCCGTTTACAATGAAATTCGCCTGAGATGTTGTAGTAAGGCCAAGGGATAGAAATACTACAGCGACCAGAACGGAGTACTTTTTCATCGATCTTCACCTCCATGCCGTCATATGGAACCATGCTGATTATCAACACCGGTACGTTTCATTCGTTGCATTTTATAGCAAAAAGATGGCCAAGAACGTAAGAAACTGTAATCAATGAATATTTTTCAAGAAGAGGAGTTGATGAGGCAAAATAATCCGTAAGAAAACCCGACGCCTTCCTGAGAACAATATTGTCTTTTTGCAGGCACGTATTCAAATTTATTGCGGTTTTTCCTTTGAAGGAATTGTAAAATTTCTTTACACCGATTGAATCCCGCGGACCGTTTCAACGCTGTAACCCCGGTGTCCTGAATGAATTTATTCTGATTGAGACTCTAAATTCCCCTAAGTAATCCCCCGGCTTTGCCGGGGGACTCCTGGAGTTTGACAATTCCGGGAATATAGGAAAGCCTCCTGGCCGTGAACCGCTCAAAGTTTACAGCACAGGAGGCAAGAAGTGAACGACGTTGAGAGTTTAAGCCATACAAAGTGGGAATGCAAGTATCACGTGGTGTGGATACCGAAGTATCGGAAGAAGAGCTTGTATGTGGAGTTGCGGAGGTATTTGGGATCAACATTTCGAGAACTCGCCATGCAAAGAGAGAGTCGGGTGATTGAAGGGCATCTTTTGCCCGATCATGTACACGTGCTGATCTCGATACCGCCCAAGTATGCAGTGGCTCAGGTGGTAGGCTATCTGAAAGGCAAAAGTGCCATTCACATCGCCCGGACGTACATGGGACGAAAGAAGAACTTTACGGGTCAGCATTTCTGGGCCCGGGGATACTTTGTGTCGACCGTTGGCACGGACGAGGAGACGATCCGCGAGTACATCCGGCAACAGGAGCAGGAGGATCGTCGCCTGGATCAGATGACAATGTTTGAGGGATAGCCACCGCCAGGTGGCCCCTGAATCAACCGCTTTGAGCGGTTCACACATTATCAAGCCTCCGGCTTTGCCGGAGGTCATGACTGGGGGTCTCAATACCGTTCTGACCTGAAGGGGCCTACTCCGCCTGCCGTTTTCGGCGGTTTATGTCGGTAAAGTTTACAATGTATTTTGTGCAACCGAAATTAAGCATTAATTTGATTCTAAAGAAGATTTATTAAGAATAATGTTGATAATTTCTTGCGTTGTGAAAATCGTCGGAATATCTTACAAGCAAGATGTTTGTATGAGGGTTGCGCTGAAGGGAATCCTTTTTTGATGCTTGAAAAATATACAATAATTATACGGTGATGGCTGTAGGTCGATGACTGAAAGGCACGGCCGATCTTACATGGTATGAAGATTGCTCATTGTTTACACCGAGAGATACCGCAGGAGGGGAATCATGATGAAAAGGCAACACGTCATCGCCGTTCTTGCCGCCGCGTTCCTGGTGGCATTTCCGCTCGGGGCCTATGCCATTCCGATAACAGGCGATGGCTCCGCGGGGAACAGTTACAAAGGGGAAATCACATATAAGGCGGCAGGCCAATCTGCAATCCTGCAGGTAACTCTTGCAGTTACAGGTCAGGATACTTATCTGGGGGGCTTTGCCTTTTCAAACGAATCCATTTTGAAGGCGGAAATGAAAAATGTCGGATACTTCAGTCTTTCTGGTGTCAATGGTTCTTTCGAGGTGACTCCGGGCGGTCCGTCGCTGACCTGGATTCCGCCCACGCAGGGAACATTCTTTTTGATGTTGAGCGGCAATGATCTCGGTTCCCTCACAGAGGAGAGTATCCTTGCCAATTTTGTGATCCTCTTCAGCGACCGTTCAGGGCGGCTGATCGATAAAGTCCCCGTTGCCGTGCCCGAGCCGTCGACCATGCTGCTGCTCGGATTCGGTCTCCTTGCAGTCGGGGCGGGTTTGAGAAAAAGATCATAAAGATCAGTCCGAGGGGGAAGTCAGGAGGGCAAAAACGCCGCGAAAGCGGCGTTTTTTTTTGCAAGACTTCCTTACAGATCATACAGCCGAAGCCTCGTTCTACCCGCCGGGAAGAGTGTATCCCGGATCCCGCCATTCATCCGCCTCATTGCGCAGGGCAGAAGCCCCAAGCACAGCCCGGGAAGTGCAGAGTGATCTTGACGTTCGAGAGAGATGACGGCAAGCCCGACTTCTTCTCTCAAGATTCGCTCGCATGAGGGGCTGGTCGTAAAATAAGTTTACAGTTCGGTTTTATCTGATGCACGTTGTAACTATTTATAAACATTGGATGAAAGATATATTGGTTGCATATGTAACAAAAGAAACGTCGCGATTGTTTACAACTTTCGCGAGAGCCGCCGCGAAGCGACCGATTCATCTTCGGGCCGCACGATAAAATAATTAAATTAAAACAAGATGTTGACTTTCGTTTGATCGGGAAGTCCCGATCTTTTTCGACTTGGCACGCTATCTGCTCTGGAGATTGCCAGGAAAGCAAACGAAACCTGCAAGGAGTAGATGGACGATGCTGAAAAAGACGATTGTGGTAGTAGCCCTTCTCTTTGTCATGCTTGCAATCTCGCCCCCGCAGCATGCAAACGCCCTTCAGGCGGGTGACCACATCAGTGCTACTTGGGCTCCGTGGAATTACGGCGCGTCGGGAGGTGAGTTCGCCATATCGTATTATGGCTCTACTGGCACTCTTTTTACAACGTTCTGCGTGGAGCCGAATGAATATTTTACTCCCGGCGAGGAGCTTGTCGTCAGGTCTATCGGGACGACGATCATGAATAACGGAGGGAAAAACCCTATCGCTCTGAACCCCCTGGTGGCGTATCTCTATCACGAATTCGCTCACAACAGCTGGAATGAAACAGGTATTTTTAATTATGACGATCCCGTCGCCCGGAAGAAAGATGATGCACTCCTTCAATCCGCCATCTGGCTTCTCCAGTATCCGACACAGGATGTGAACAATAAATTCATCGACTATGCTTGGAAATATTCTAAAATAGACGGCTGGACGGGCACGGGTGATGTGGTCGTGCTGAACCTTTTCAGCACGGGCGGAGGCTACAGGCAGGACCAGCTGGCCCTCGTGCCGGAGCCGACGACGATGATGCTCCTGGGTGTCGGGCTGGTCGGTGTCGGGGTTTTCAGGAGGAAAACGAAGTAAGGCCGTCTCAGAGCCGGATTGAAAGGCAGGGCACTCGAGGCCCTGCCTTTTTACGTCCCGCCTGGGACCGTGCGGGAGGTGCCACGCATCGAAGATATGAAAACTTGACAGGGTTGGCCGTTTGCGATAGGTAATCCCAAGTTCGGGCGGTTGCCGACGAAATGGGGCTTGTCGAAAGGGGCTTCCGCCGGAACCGGGGATGAGGGGGATATCCGTCCCGAAGGAGGGCCCCGGCGCTTGAGGACGAGTAGCATCGTATCGTCAAGTTCGCGTGCGGCTGTCGGCCGTGCAATCGTCGTGACGGCGGTTCTCGCCGTGCTTTCCGTCTGCACGCCGACACCCCCGGTTTGTCCCGCAGCCCAAGTCACGCTCGCCTGGGACCCTAATCCCGACCCCACCGTAGCGGGTTACCGCGTCTACTGCGGAACTTCCAGCGGTCATTACAGCATGACCATCGATTCGGGAAAACGGACGAGCTGCGCCATTACGGGGTTGCAGCCCGGAATCACCTATTTCTTCGCGGCGACCGCCTACGCCGAAACCGGTGGCGAGAGCAGCTTGTCGGATGAAATCGCGTACACGGTGCCGGCGCAGGGCCCGCCCCCTTCGGGTTCCGGGGGAGGAGGCGGGGGCGGATGCTTCATCGCAACGGCTGCGTACGGCAGCTCTCTGGCACCCGAGGTGGCAACCCTGCGAGCCTTCAGGGACGAGGTGCTGATGACCAGACGCCCGGGTCGGGCATTCGTCGAGTGGTACTACCGGGTCTCGCCGCCTGCAGCCGAGTGGATTGCCGGGAACGAGCCCCTGAGGATCGCGGTGAGATGGGGGCTGGCGCCCGTCGTCTATTCCATCAGGTATCCGGCTGCCGCACTGTTGCTGCTTTTGTCCATCCCGTTTGCGATGACCGCAGGAAGGCAAATCCGCAGGCGGTCATGAAGGATTGCCCGAGGGCACGGGCTCCGGCATCGGGCCGCTCACGTCATCGATCGAGAAGAACCCCGGGAAGGCCCCGCCTGGCGGGGTTCTTTTTTTAATGACCGACCGCAGCCCGAAGGCGAAGCGCGGGCCCGTAACATTGTGGGGGGCCCGCTGGGGGAAACAGGGTTTGGTCACAGGATGGCCCTGCCGGACCGTATCGGCAGGATTGTTGCATGAACGGGGGCAGGGGAAATAGGAGAACAGAAAGAACAGAAAGAAGAGGAAGAAGAGAGAACAGTCTGCGGGAGGAACGGCGGTATGAAGTTCGAAAAAAGAATCCTTTGTATTGGCGCCGGGTTCGTGGGCGGGCCGACGGCGGCCATGATTGCCTGCAAATGTCCCCGGTATCGGGTGACCGTTGTGGATACGAATAAAGAGAAGATCGCGCAGTGGAACTCGGCGGCCCTTCCGGTCTATGAGCCCGGGCTGGATGAGATCGTCAAGGAGGCTCGCGGCCGGAATCTCTTCTTCGATACGGACATACCCGGGGGGATCCGGGAAAACGACGTCATCTTCGTCTGCGTCAATACGCCCACGAAGAGCTTCGGCGCCGGTGCCGGCATGGCCGCTGACCTTCAGTACTGGGAAAAGACAGCCCGCCAGATCCTGGAACACGCGCGCTCACCGAAGATCGTCGTCGAGAAGAGCACCTTTCCGGTGAAGACGGCGCTCGCCATGGAGAGGATCCTGAATTCCCGGAACGACGGGGTCCGTTTCGACGTTCTTTCGAATCCCGAGTTTCTGGCCGAGGGCACGGCCGTCAGGGACATGGCGGTTCCCGACAGGGTCCTCATCGGCTCGCGGGACAGCGCAGAAGGATACCGGGCACGGGATGTCCTGGTGGAAATCTACGCAAACTGGGTCCCCCGGGAAAAGATCTTGACGTCCAACATCTGGAGCAGCGAGCTCGCGAAGCTTGCGGCCAACCTCTTCCTGGCCCAGCGGGTCTCCACCATCAACGCCGTTTCGGCCGTCTGTGAAAAGACGGAGGCCGACGTGACGGAAGTGGCCCGCATCGTGGGGATGGACGGGCGGATCGGCCCGAGGTTCCTGAACGCCAGCATCGGCTTCGGGGGGTCGTGCTTCAAGAAGGACATCCTGAACCTGGTCTACCTCTGCCGTCACGAGGGGCTTGCAGAGGTGGCCGATTACTTCGAGGCGGTCGTCCGGATCAACGAGTACCAGAAGGAGCGCTTCGTGCTGAACATGCTCGAAGCGATGTTCAACACGCTGGCCGGCAAGCGGGTATGCCTGTTCGGGTTCGCATTCAAGGCCAACACGAGCGATACCCGCGAATCCCCCGCGATCTACGTGGCGCAGCGCCTGCTCGAGGAGAAAGCGGAAGTGGTCGTGACGGACCCGCGGGCACTGGAGAATGCGAAGACGGACCTCAAGGGCCTCGCGGGCAAGGTGAGTTACGTGAAGGACCCCTACAAGGCCGCAAGCGGCTGCCAGGCGATCGCCGTGATGACGGAGTGGGACCTGTACCGGGGCCTCGATTACGGCAGGATCTTCAAGCGGATGGTCAAGCCCGCATTCATCTTCGACGGCCGCAACATTCTCGACCACGAGCTCTGTCACGAGGTCGGCTTCAACGTCTACCCCGTGGGGAAGCCGGGCTTGACGCATTTTGCATAAGCGGCGTCGGGCCGAGGGCCCCGGCGCATCGTGCCGTGACACAGGAGACGCATAGGCCGAATTCCTCCATGCCCGTCCCCCTGTGAGCGACAGAGGGGACGGGCGGCTTTAGTGAGCGATCGGCCGGACGGTCGCGGGGTTTCGGACGGCCCGCAGCGGCCGCCGTGAATTCCCGTCGCTTATCTGCCCCTGGAGCGCGTGTTCCTGAATCCGGCCTGTAAACTCCACGGGCGAGGCCTTCCCGAAAGGCTCGCCGGTCAGCGTGAAGCTGATTGTTTCGCCCGAGACTCTTCCTCCCCGCAGCGGAGAGCGCTTCCCGTTGCAGATGACTTCGCCCTCAATTTCCTGGAAGACCTGCCTCACCTCGAGATCGCAGCGGGCTGACGACCTTCCCCTGCCTTCCGTCCATTGCCATTTCCCCGAGGCGTTCGCGGGGATGACCCAGAAAAACGCATCTTCCCTGACGATGGTCGAGACCGCGTCGGGCTTCCACTCGCCCATGTCGAAGGTGTACGATGCGATCCGCGTGCCCGGCCGGAGCTCCCGGAGCAGCCGGGGACGGAGCTTGATGTTGACATGCCGCCCCATGTAGAGCGTCACCACGGTGGCATCGCTGAAATCCTCCGTGAAGATATCCGCCGTGATGAACCGGACCCGGTCCTGGACGCCGGCCCTCCGCGCGGCGTTGCGGCTGTCGTCGACGAGGTCGGCGTCAATCTCGATCCCCACGGCCCGGCAGCCCGTTTGCCGGGCGGCCTCGATGACGATTCGCCCGTCCCCGGAGCCGAGATCGTACAGGATGTCGTCCTTGCCCACACGGGCCCCGGCGAGCAGCTCGGCGATGACGTAGTTGGGGGTCGGCAGAAAAGGGGCGTCGAGCTTGACGCTGCGCTCGGTGTCCATGTAGGCGCGGGCGG
>Ga0209718_1003830_pt1 | contig 13104 bp, 4 predicted proteins | sample AD_JPNAS1_MetaG_FD_184420 | JGI IMG/M metagenome (GOLD analysis project Ga0209718, IMG submission 184420) | Active sludge microbial communities of municipal wastewater-treating anaerobic digesters from Japan - AD_JPNAS1_MetaG (SPAdes) (version 2) | ecosystem: Engineered > Bioreactor > Anaerobic >... | reverse complement strand
TCTTCCACTAATTCATACCTTTTAAAAAAGCCCAGCATTACATCTTCAAAATCATTCATAATAAATATCCCTATCGATCCATTTCTAAATTCATTTGAAGAACGAGCAAGATCTATTTTAAAATCTCCCCTATCAGAACGAAACACCCACCCATGCTTTACTTTTTCAAGTTTGCCAGTGGACATTTGTCCTTGATACTCAAAATGAGTGTATCCTTCTTCGTCAATCATTATATAGTCAGTTTTGTCTACACTTTCTTCCCCGTCTATAAAGACCCATGTTCCTGTTAATTCATGCGCGCTTGTAAGACTGACAGCAAGCAATACCAGTACAAGTGCAAATATCAATCGTTTCATATCATTCTCCTCTGTTAGTATACCCAGAAATTTGAAGGATAGCCCGGTAACGGATTCTTTTCCTCATCCAGGTAAGAATATGAATACTCCCATTGATTCCCCGGCATCAAGGTATCAGGATTCAGGAATCCCCTGTCATACTGTCCTTCTGCCGGATTCAGTCTGAAGCCGGTAAAATCGAAATGGGTGTGCAACGCTGTACCCGTACCATTTGATGCAGTAGGGTAATTGGAAAGAATGACAGGAGAACTGTCCTTGCCGAAATACTCTCCAATGGACAGCTTTGCAACACTGTCGGGATCCAGATGCATTATACGCATTTTCACATCAGAACCAAAGAGTTCTTAGAATAGTCGATGATCATCTTTTCTAGAAAGTTGCTATATACCACCGGGGGTATTTACAGATTCACCACCACCGCCAAAATCAATACCGGTATGCAATTCGCTGAAGAACTTGGCGCCCGGTTTTGAACTGGATTCCAGTGCAAGCATATGAAGTTCTTCTGCAAATTGAGTTGTCACGGAAGCTCCGGGAGCTAATGAAGACAGGTCAATTCCATTATCAACTGCTGTAATCAGCCACTCCCTGTATCTTCTCTATCTCAGAATCCGAATATGCTTTTAACAGCATATTATTAACTGCATCAGAATAATCTCCAACACTGTTAATCATACCAATCGTAGAACCATACGTTGATTTCATAAATCGTTTGACTATCTTTCCACTTGCATGTACATCAGAATACAATGAGTCTACCGATTGTAGAGATATTTCTTTCCCCATATTCAGCTTGGTCAGACTTACGCCACTTTGTATATAGAAGTATGAAGAACCACCTTGCGGAATTCTGCGTTGCACTGCTTCATTAGTACCGATCCAGAACCCATTGGTATTTTGTTCAAGCCCTGAAGCTTTCATCATAGCAACAACAGCTTTGCGATTTGTCGGGTTATCCGTTAGTCCAAGTATTTCAAGCAAACTCCCTTCAATACCCTGAGATTTTGTTTCACAAACAAGATTGCCGTCTTTATCATATACATTAGCACGTCCATCGTATTCAAGATTTCCCTTATCATTCACCTTCCAATAATCCCCGCTCGAGTCGTAGCTGGTTGCATACGCCCTGAAAGCTTCGGTGCCGGATTTATGGTTTTCAATGTCTCTTGTGAGATTCGCGTTGTTCGTGATTACGTTGACATATAGACCATCATCGCGGATGCGGAGGGCCATTTCGGTATGACCCGTCACCGCGGCGAATGTTTCGGCTTCCTGATCGGAGCCTGTCAGACCGTCACGATACGCTTCGTGCTGGAGAACGATACCGGCCATAACCCCGGAAGCGACATCGCTCGAAAGACTCCTGAAGAAAACCGTTTTTGTACCGTCGTCATTGACAACAGTCCTCGCTTCGGCATTGCCATCAAGATTTTTGCTCATCGAAAGCTTCGTGTTATCGGAAAGGATGTCGTGATAGATTTCCCGGCCTGCTTCGTCGCCATAGGAATACAGAGTTCGCAACATGACCTGTGCATGAAGATCATGCGCCGAAGCATAGTCGCCGATCCGGCTATTCTCAAACAACGCACTTGCGCCATTCAGGGAACTGACAAGTTTACCAAGATTCAGATCCGTGCCGTCCATACCAACCGCTCCGTGCAAACCGTCCTCTCCGAAAGATACCTCAAACAGCCCGACAGAAGAATTGTCCGAAAACATGCCCGTGCTTAAGAGATTTACCGTCGCATTTCCCGTAAGTCCATACGTCACCCCGGCAGACGCGAGAGCGCCCATAGTTCCCGTCAAATCACGGACGCCGTCAAAGTATTTTCGGGAGAAACCCGCGAGAGAAGAATTGGTAATCATCGAATCCAGACCGCTTGTTACCCCATACCCCGCCATACCGGCCGCTATGCCCGCCAACGACGATTGACCGAAGGATCCTTCCATAAAGGAGTTCTCATCAAAAAAATCCCCGCCTTCAAGAATACCGCGGACACTGATCGAGTTTATCGCGCTTGTGGCCATGTTTGTCGTCATGATTTCGCCACCCTTCAAAAGGGTAGAACCGATCACGTCGTCTGTCAACTTGAGTTTTTGAAGCAAACCGTCAACAGGCGAGTTCCCTCCCACGCCCGGAACTCCATTAAACACAGCGCCTATCTTGCCGCTTACATAACTGCCTGCAGTTTTTTTGGCAAGACTCTCAACCGCCTCAAGAGGATCCATACCGTGACCGATATCGAGCATGGTAAACATTGCATCATCAATCATGTTGAGAGCGGTATTGAGAATCAAGTGCCCCGCTCCAGGCGCGATGATCCCCGCAGTAACCGTACAGACAATATCCGTCAGACTGCGCAAGGTTGGCGCTTCCATGAAACTTCCCCGGTCATCCCATAAACGACGATTGTATACAGGCATGGTCGACTCTGCCCGTCCGGAACCTTCGATCATCTTGTGCTGGATAAAAAGTCCCATGATGCGCCCAGTTTCACCGGCTCCGGCGAACCGCACATTCTTTGTATACTCTTCCATCTTTCGATCCGGATCGGCGTTATCTTTAAATACCGGCGCAAACCCAACCCACTCATTAAACGACCCGCTCCGAACCTCACGATACCGGACTGTCTGGGACTCCTTGCCGCGGTCCTTGTCCGACAGTGCGGCGAGTGCTTCAACATAGACATCATACTCTTTCTTGCCGATAGTTCCGGCATTACTACCCTCACGGATGTAAGATATTTGATCATCATCACCAAAAATTGATTTCAAATGCTCGTCAACCATTCCGAGCGCATGATCCAACAGAGCCCTGATGCCTTCGGAACCGATAAGACCAACATCCATTTCTTCGGGAAGAACAAGATTCGCCGTCAAATCGGGCAGGACGGCCTCATGATACCGGTACCCGTCAATAACATGCTTTTCCTTGAGCGTATCGGTAAGGGTCGCCCCGACCGTGGTATTTTTGATAAACTTCCCGCCCGACTCCCTGAAACCTTCACGGATAAACAGGTCCCTGAATCCCTCGCTTGTTGCGCGGTTTGCTTCCTCAACCTGCTGTCGCAAATGCTCTCCTGCCTCTCCAAGCAATTCAAACGCCTGATCGTATTGTATATACGCAAGGCGGGACGCAATTTCCTCATTTTGTTCACAGTGAAATTTGCGGACAGTATCCCGTACTGCCGCGGAGTTATAGGAGCCTCTCCTGAATGTCTGAAACAGCACCGGTTTACACGCCGCAATTCCTGAACGATACTCTGCTGCCGACACAAGCAAGCCTGACAGAAGTTCACGATTAACGAGTGTCGAAAGGAGAGAGTCAATATCGGGTTGTGGCGACACATCGGGCACAATGAAATCCGCAGCATCGGTAACCGCCAGACTGGTGCTAGTGCCAAGATCGCGAAGCATTTTGGTGTTTTCTGCATGAACCGATTGCCCGGCCAGTTCGTTCACCCATTCATCTTCTTTTGCGAGAAATGCCGAGTAATTGGATTTCCAGGCTTCATCTTTGGCCAGGAAACTTTCGCAAAAGGTTTGTTGCCACTTGATGCTTTCTTCCTGAATACGGGAAACGGCGTTTCTCCACTCATTGATACCCCGCGAATGTATTGCCTGAATCTGACGGGTAAATAGTTCGAACCGTCCCTCGCTTTCACGCATCTGATTGTTCCATTCCTGCAGGCGTACATCGACAACTGCATTTTGACGCGCCTGCTCCAGCAGGAGATAACGGTCACCAAGACGTGACGTCACCTCCTGAAATACAATCGATCCGATTGTTGCTTCCTCGGTGAGCAGATCGGCAAGGACACCCCGGTAGAAATCACAATCCCGCACGATATGTTCACGGGAGTCGAATACAGGTTTTTCAATCGCTTGTCTAAAAGAATCCTTGTACGCTATTCCCGCACGATATGCCGCAACGAGGCGGCTGAACGCGTCACGAACACCGACGGCAGCAGCGGCTGTATCGGCGGGTTCCCGACAATCCGTGTACCACTGTATGAACTTTTTCAACTGACGAACAACGGTGGTATCAACCGCTTGTTGTTCTGCGTCCCTGAGATACTCCGACGCGGCGGTTAGTACCAACCCGGTTTCGTCTCCCGAAGCGGTTTCCCTCAGAAGGGTTTCCCAGGCAAGTACTGTATTCCGATCCGCAATCGTATCGGGCAGCATTCCGTTCGCTATGAATTCGGTTGCCGCATCCGTGTATCCATTCACCGCTTCACGCTGCTTCAAGGCGATACCCGTATCGGTTCCGGTTGCTTCCAGATAGCGGACAAGCTCGCCGGCTGCCTCGCTACACTGACGGTCCAGCGCTTCGAGAACGCGGGATAGAAGTTTTGAATAGTCGTCTCCCTCTTTCGCAGACACACCACCATCCAGCCGCAGGATGGCGAGAAGCCCCTGACGATATTCACCCGGGGACAAGGACATTCCGGCTGTTTTGAAGACATCGGGAAGTACGCTTCCCGAGATCCGGTCATTTGCGGTAATGAGGGCCTGTACCAGCGCTTCAATTCCTGATTCTCCGGACAGCATTGATCCGCGTACTGCTTCGTATGCCGCTTCCTTTTCCGCGCAATTTTCCGCCGCCGTTACAAGCTGCCTTGATGCTTCTACAAGCGAATCAGTGGTTGCAGAATAATCCAATCCGGCACCAATGCTTTTTTCTTTTACAATATCCCGCTTCTCGTGCCATGCGGGTTGATCAAAGGGCATCGCATTTGTTCCACGATGCCGACAAAATTCATATACATCCCACAGAAAATCATTCGCAAATCGGGAATAGACCAGATGAGCACTGGTTCCGCTGCCACTCCCGAGCAAACCCGTGAGTGCCGTGAATTTGAAAAAAGCGTACCCGTTTTGACCGGAGACCCCGGTAAACGCCCCTTCGAGCGCGGCGATATGTTCGGTGACGCTTATTTTCGGCGGCAGAGATAATCCCAAATACCCGAATACCGAGTTCAGTGCACTATCTTCTATTCCTGATCGGGCCGCGCCGCCATACCCGTCAAGCAGATAATCCCGGATCATGTATTCAACATACGCCCGGTATCGCCGCTCAACCATAACGTCGGTTTCAAGATAAGTAGTACCGGAAGGTGCTCCGTTGCCCGTATACTCCAGGGTTTGTGGCGGATTAATGCGATAATACTCATCATACGTCTGGCCTCCTGCCGCCATGAACAGCTCCCAGGAAAGGGCCCGTGACCACTGATCAAGCATTTCCTGGTCGATAGTCGCAAGCCACACAGTCAGGTCTTCTTCAAAATCACTTGTAGTTTCATCGGAGGATCGTACATACCCAATCAGGGCATCGTACCAGGCGGTCATGTTCTCCGTTTCAATACCGGACCATACCGGATTTCCATCCTCCAGGCGCAGGGTTACAAGCATCGAACGGGCAGGTTCATTAAGCGTTTCCAGAATTGCCTCCAGATGCGCGGTTATGTTCGTCCCCTGGTCAGCTGACTCCAAAAGCACGGTATTTTGTATGCTTTTGAGAACCTCGTCATATTCCTGTCTTGCGGTTTCAAGTTCACCAAGGGCCGTCTGTGTTTCACCGTCCAGAAGGACCTGCAGTTGTTTTGCCGCCAACAGATACAGGAACCGTGTTTCGTATGCGGTTCGGTAGTCACGGTAGCGGGGATCATTCCCGTAAATACCCTGCGGAGTTCCTTCCGCATACGATGCTTCGAGTGCTTCACGGACGCATTCTGCTCGCAACTGTCTTTCAGACGCTTCGGCCAAAAGGGTATCCGGGTGTACGGCGCCGCTTGTGAGGGCCAGAATAAACACATCCGGATCCCCTTCGTGAGCGTCCAGGTACGGTGTTGATGCATAATCGTGGATCGCTCGGGCCTTTCGGTATTCCAGTTTCGCGTTTTCAACCGATGTGAAAAGGTTTCGCGACCGTTCATACTGCGAAGCATACGCGCGCTCAAGAGCAGCATAACTTGCTGTAGCGTACTGCGAGGGAGGAGGCACCTCTCCCGAAGGCGACCCGACTCCAAGATATTCGGCCCATTCCTGTTCGAGCCCGGCCAGTTCCTCTTCAAGAATCTGCATTGTCGCTTTCATGGCACCGGTCAATTCGTTTTGGGCCGTATCGCCGCTCTCCTGGAAGGCTCGAACCTGCGAACCATACTCGTAAAGATTTTCCGCAAGCATATGTTGATTCGAAAGACTTTCAAGAAGACGGGCGACTTCCCGCTCAAAGTCTCGTCCGCTTTCCCGGGAATCATGAAGGAAGATTCCTTCTGTAGAACCGTTACCAATATGGATGTTTTTATCAATAAATTCGTCCCGCGCTTCTTTGGTAACCGGCTTCAGGTTCCTGAACACTCCATTCAGGGCCGTGATGAATTGACGTGCCGTAGCCGCATATTCCAGGGCGGTGTTCAAAACCGCCGAACTGCCGTTGATCAGGCTTCCTTCCCGTTCGCCTGCAAGATCATACACAACAGCACTCGGTCCATAGGTACTGTCCCAACCGCCGTCCGGGGATTCTCCTTCTTCCGGATCATAAAGCAGTTTGGCGCTGTTTTCTGCGGAAAGGAACAACCGGAAATTCTTTGCCGTTTCTTCCGTTATGCGGTTGAATAGGAGCATATACCGGTATTGTGCCGAAGTATCGTTGAATGATGCCAGAACGTCCGCATCCGCCGGATTATTCCTGAGTGCTTCGCCGAGGGAATCGACCTCGGCTTTGCTTGCCTGCAGGACTTCATCAGAAAGAGGAACGCCCCCTTCGGTGCAAACGACCCGTGAAAGAGCGAAGTCCGCTACGGCTTCGAACCAGCGGCCGACCAGCACTCCCGTATTCCCCGGCATACTTTCCGTCGCAAGCAAATCCTGCAATTCCCGATCGAGCCTGGCGAGGGTAGAAAAAACTGTATCGACAGACATGCCTGAAAGTGGGCCGATCCAGATTGCTTCCGGGTCAGCAAGGCTGATTGTTTGTTCCGAATACTGTCCCAGGGAATTGGCCGCAAGCCAATTACCGAGACCCGTAAGCCATTCTTCCTGATAGAATTCATACAAAGCCGGTGCAGACGCGGCAAAGGAAGAAAAGACAGATGAGACTCCCGAATAGCGCATAAAACGGGAATATGAAGAAAGATTTCCGGCGATCCAGTCCACGCCGCAGCCGTAAAACACGGTACCTCCGGCAAGATACGATGCAACGACGGAATCGTTTTCCGCAAGTTCATGGAGCACCGTTTCAGCGTCGTCCAGGGTTGTTCCGGGAGCGGATGACAAGAGTGCCTGCAATGCATCCAGCGAACCGGCCAGGGCCGTGATCCGCACTTTCAAATTGTCGTCAGTGCAACCGTTTCGCCGGAAAATCGCCACAAGGAGTTCAGCGGCCCGTTGTTTCCCGGCATCGCCTGAAAAGAGTCCGGAAGGGTCAAAGAGCGTACCATTTCCTGATTCAACCCCATGTTCCTCAATATATTGCCCAATCGCAGTTCCGAGGACGTCAAGAATCTCGCCTTCATAGTCAAGCCGTTCCCGAAGAAGCAGACGTTCAGCAGTATCCTCCGCAAGTTTCAGTTCCTTCACTGCTGCAGCGGGAGAATCGGGGGAACTTGTTGAGTCACAAAACACGCGTATAGCTGAATAGAGTCCTTCAGAATCCCGCGACAAAAGATTCTGTATCAGCAACTCCCGTTGGGCAAGCGCTCCTTCCGCCCGGGCAAGAAGCTGTACCCCTGCATCCAAAAAAGAGCCACGCAATGTTTCAGAGTCATTGTCTTTGAGCCACTGTTCCCAGGCGCTACACAACACGGCATGCCAGGGATCATCCCGCCAGAGACCGAGTTTGTTTTCAAGATAGGTTCCGGGATCTCCGGCCAGAGCTGCGGGCAGATCATCTTCCGGAACATAGACGCGCAACTGTTCGACAAGCGCCCGAAGTGTCTCAAGGGGAATCTCATTCCAGGTTCCCTGCGGGTTTCCATACACGAGCAATTCAAGTGATGACGATGTTCTGCTTAACCATGAATCAGATTGCGCGGCGGCAGCCGTTGAACCAAGAGTTTCAGGCGACCAGGTCGGCTCTTCCCCGGGGAGAAGCCCCCGCTCACGGAGAAGATCTTCGTAACAGGTGCGAAAACGTCCCACATAGAACTCCGCGGTATCAAGCTTGGCCATGATGAGGAGCCGGGAGATTTCATTCTTAACCTTTTCGAGTTCAGCTTGTTTTTTCACAATCTTTTCGCGGCACAAGGCAATATCGGCGTTTCGTTCCGTGATAGCGTCGGTAACCGCGGAAAGTTCGGCCACCGCGTCGCGGTATTCCCCGAGAACACGGTTGTATGCCTCAAGTGCATTGCGGTTATTCTCGAGCGTTTCAGCCGCTCCTTCGCGGGAATGGGTTTCATTTACCGCGTACTCCCAAACGGCCTGTGCGACAGCGACTTCTTTTTCCCAATAGGTCTCTACGGAACGCGCCTTTACCAGTTCCATTTGATATCCGTCAAGACAAACCGTTTCCCAACCATACGCATTGAGCGCGTCGACGGGACCACGGATTGCATGGTTGTCTGCAAAACCGTTCGCCGGAACAACCGGCGAATCATATACTATAACACCGTAGGTTTTTTCCAGTTCAGCATACTGACGTTCAGCAGAATCCGTCGAAGGCAGATACATGTCCGCAAACCAGAACCAGGCCTGCTCATACTCACCACGTGCAAGAGATTCGCCGATGACGGCCTCATATTTTTGGCGGATCTTGTCTGTACAATTCCCGCGAAATTCCGCAAGAGAACCGAAATCTTTCAGTACACCTGGATCAGCGGAGAAGAGCGTATTCAAGGAAACAGCGCGATACAATACGATCTTGGCTTCATACTCGGGAAGCAGCACGTTTTCATAGGTATCTTTTGCTGCTTCATAGGCATATACATTTCCCGGCGGTGATATCCCGGCATACTCTTCAGGCAGGGGCTCTTCCGGTTTTTCAAAACCGAATATTTGCCCGATGTTCTTATCGCTGAATACATCCTCCATGACAGCATTCGTATAGAACGAATCAAACCAGGACTCTGTGGACTCCGGCAGACTTCCCGTCAGAAAACGTGAAATTTCAGCTTGCCAGTATTCCCATGTATGGATTGTGTTTCCATTCTGAAGGCCTTCCAGATACCGGGACAGTGTGCCGCTCTCACGATACCTTCGAATAGTTCGTCAATCTTCTCAAGAACCCGGTGCTCCATCCAGCGGGTTAACCGCTGCTGTACACTCCATGAACCGGAAAACAGTCTTCCGATAATGGGAGAATAAATCCCGCAACTGTTGTTCAAAACATCAGAAGTCATTTTCCCCAGGATCGCATCAAGTATTCCTGGTGCATCCCACGACATCGTGTATTCATTGAACGGATTTCCGTCCGGTATTGAGGATAACCAGTAGACAATACTTTCCCGGGAGGTTTTCATCATTTGCAGGGAACGGTTCAGGTTGTCCACGGTGTCCCCGATTTCTTCTGCAAGATTATTCCTGCTTTCCGCCATCCCGGCCTCAAGCTCGTCAATTGCTGCCTGCTGGGCTTCCCGCAATGCGTTGAATTCAGCGTAAAAAAGTTCTTCTCCCTCCTGCCGCAACGAGTCCAGTTCGACAAGCCATGCCCGTTGTTCAGCATGAATGGTCTGCAGAGCCGCTTCCCACGCTTCCATTCCCGCCGCAAGATCTTCTCCGGCTTTTTGTTCCCATTCCATCCGGCGTGTCAGGATAGCTTCTCCGGCTTCATTCCAGAGTTCCAGACCACGGGCCAATTCCAGACGGAATTGTTCCTGCCAGGCCTCCCCGTCCAGCAGACGTGAACCGGGCTCGGGGACCATGACCGTCTCTTCAAGGCCGGCCGTTAAAGTATCCAGACCCTTTTTAAGGGCAGATTCAGTTTTTTCGAGGATTTCTTCCGTTTGAACAGCGGCGCTCAGTTGTTCGCTCCCGCGGCGGAGAGAATGGTGGTCCTGGAGTCTCAACCTCCGGTATTCAGACTGCTCAATCAAGAAAAGCGCATCACCCTGACGTCGCAAACTTCCCTCCATGTCGGAGAAAAGGATATCCCTGCGGGATTCCAGAAGCAGCCGGGTTTTATCGTCAACAGAGCCTGCCAGTTCCCTGAATGCGGTCGCCGCACCGGAACGCCACCGGTCAAGAAGACCCGATTGAATGTCACGCGCTTTTTCGTTCCATCGTGCGAGTTCTTCCTCAAAGGCCGGTGTAGAATCAAGCGGCACCATCCTGGCCCGCCCCTCCTCATCACGAAGCACGCTTCCGGACTCCATAACAAACATGGCGCTGTTCCGCTCATCGCGCAGGGTATCAACGAACTCGGCATACCCGAATGAAGTGTAGTCCCGTACAAATTTTCCCAGCAACCAGTTTGTCAACCGGTCAGCAAGCGCATCTGACAGCACTTCGCGGTTTTCAGACCTGATTACTTCCAGTTGTTCCGCCGGAATTTCTTTCAGCTGTCCGCTTTCAATGAACATCAGCAGGTTCTGCTCCCAACGCGCCATGACCGTCCGCTCCCCCTCAAGCGCAATGGTGTCCCACTGATCCCGGGTAAGGGCGTAATCCGCCCGATCCAGCCAGGTTTCGAACAACTCCATATCCGGAAGCGGAACAGGGCTCTGACCGTACAGGACAAGGGCGGCAAACGACACCATCGCGGGCGCGGCAACTCGTCGAATTTGATTGAAATGACACTGCATGATCGGCACTCTTGTTGGAAGGTGCTGAGGTTTCATGGAGTGATACTTGCATTGAACAGAGAATGATCCCGGCCGCGGGGCCCGGGGAGATGGGAATAAAAAACCTCTTCGGGGTACATACGTTCCCCGAAGAGGTATATAGACAGGATGTAATCCGGTGGCCAACTTTTCAGCCGGATTTTTTTCTTTTTTTACTTTTCCCGGATCATGGTGCTGGCTTTCCCGATCATGTCCCGGAGATCAGTAAGGTCGGCACTCAGCATGACTTTGGAACCGGACTTCGCGATGCCGCCGACCGCGGAAACCCAGTCTTCCGAGACACGCAGGTTGGCAGCTTCTTCACCGCCCTTCGCGTTGATGGCTGCGGCAACCTTGCGGATACCCTCGGCGGTAGCGCGGGCAACGGCAACTATTTCGTTTGCCTCACCTTCCGCTTCGTTTATCATCCGCTGCCGCTGACCTTCGCTCAGGTTTACCGCCTCTTCGTATGCGGCCTTGGAAAGATTGATCTTGGTTTCCATCTCACCGATTGAACGTGCAATCTCGGCGCGCTTCTCGCGTTCGGCCTTCATCTGCACTTCCATGGCGTCCATGATGGAATCCGATACCTTGATGTTCTGGATCTCGTAGCGGGTCACCTTGACGCCCCAGGGATCAGACGCTTCATCGACGGCCTTCACGACCGTTGCGTTAATCTTTTCCCGGGCTTCAAAGGTTGCGTCGAGTTCAAGCAGACCCACGGCGGAACGCATGGTGGTCTGGGCAAGAAGAACGGTCGCGGTTAGGTAATCGCGGATGCCGTAGCTCGCCTTCTTCGCGTCCATCACCTGGAGATAGAGTACACCGTCTACGCGCACCTGTACGTTGTCGCCGGTAAAACAGTCCTGCGCGGGAACATCAATCGCCTGCTCCTTGAGTGTCTGTTTGTACCGCACCCGGTCAAAAAACGGTAAAAGAATATGAAAGCCCGCTTCAAGCGTTCGGCTGTATTTTCCGAGCCGCTCAACGATGAGCGCGGTCTTGTTGGGTACAATGCGGATACTCCGGAACAGGGTAACCACAAACACAAAGGCGAAGATCGCCAGTAATACGAGTAATGGAGTAAAGGGATTCATTCAGCGCCTCCTTTTGCCTGCTTCGCGGCAGACTGGGCATACGACCCCGAGGGGCTTCCCTTTTTGCCCGCGGACTTGATCATGTCCGCGACAGTTGCGATTCCGGCAAGTTCGGCGGGATATACGGAGACATCGCAGTTTGCGAGCGTTGCACGGAACTGATCGATATAGCTTTCGGCAAGTCGGAGCCCCACCGCGGATTTACCGCCGGGAACCGAGAGCGCTTCGGCAATGAGGTTGAGCCCTTCGGCACTTGCCTGGCTCGTAATCTCGATTGATTTCGCGCGTCCTTCGGCAATATTGATACGGCGCTGCTTTTCACCCATGGACCGGTTGATTGCGTCCTCCTTGTCTCCGAGAGACACATTGACGCGGGCCGCGCGCTTTCCTTCGCTCGAAAGGATATCCGCACGTTTGATGCGCTCGGCGCGCATCTGGCTTTCCATTGCCTCGAGAATTGTATTCGTCGGCGTAATATCGCGGATCTCGTACCGGGTCACCTTGATGCCCCAGTTACCCGAAGCTTCGTCGAGGGCCTTGACGATATTATCGTTAATAGCCTCACGCTCGGAAAAGGTATTGTCAAGCTCAAGCTTTCCTATCTCGCTCCGCATGGTAGTTTTCGCGAGCTGGGTCACCGCAAAACGGTAATTCTCGATACCATAGCTCGCCTTTACCGGATCGATAACCTGGGTATAGAGCACACCATCAACCTGCACCTGCACATTATCCGAAGTAATACAGATTTGCGGATCAACATCGAGTGCGTCTTCCTTGAGATTTTGCCGGTAAGCAATATGGTCAATAAACGGAACCAGCAAGTGAAAACCCGAATACAGCGTACGGGAATACTTTCCCAGCCGCTCGATGATTACCGCTTCCCGCTCG
>Ga0209718_1003820_pt1 | contig 13133 bp, 10 predicted proteins | sample AD_JPNAS1_MetaG_FD_184420 | JGI IMG/M metagenome (GOLD analysis project Ga0209718, IMG submission 184420) | Active sludge microbial communities of municipal wastewater-treating anaerobic digesters from Japan - AD_JPNAS1_MetaG (SPAdes) (version 2) | ecosystem: Engineered > Bioreactor > Anaerobic... | reverse complement strand
CTTGCGTAAAGAAATACGACAATACGAAAGAGAAAGAGACCGGGCTCTGGAACAGCTTGAGGATTTGAGAACCGGCAGTGAAGAACTGGAGAAAATTGCCCGAGAACGCTATTTGATGAAAAAAGACGATGAAGAAATTTTTTTGCTGGAATAGAATGTCCAAAGAAACCCGTAATAACCTGCTGTTTACATTGGCCGCGGTGTTGATCCTGATTTCATCCGTTTTGGTAATGGAACATCAGGCCTGGGCCAGGTTTAGTTTTGCAGCCGGAGTAGTCCTCTACATTGCGCATCGTGCTCTCACGGCCTACAAAGGCGACGATTTCAGACTAAAACGACTTAACAGAATGTTTGCCTTCAATGCCATTGTCCTTATACTTGCTGTCTACCTGATGTTCAAAAACAGCAATTCCTGGGTGGCGATCTTGCTCATAGTGGCGGTAATCGAATTGTATACGGCTTTTCGTTCAGCTTCCTATCAGAAAGAAAACGGACAATAGCATGTCATCCTCCTCTTTCCGTTTTAAGCAATTTGAGGTTTTTCACGACCGTTGCGCCATGAAGGTGGGGCTGGACGGGGTGTTGTTGGGTGCATGGGCAAAACCCTCCGCCGAGTTGTCCGAAGCGGCAAGATTGAAGATACTCGATGTGGGCAGCGGTTCCGGCTTGATTGCGCTGATGTTGGCTCAGCGTTTTCCCTCCTCTTCGGTTTTTGGTATCGAAAAAGACATACAGGCGGCATTGCAGGCACAGGAAAATGTTGTCCGCAGCCCCTGGCCCGAAAGAATACATATTATTCAGGGCTCTTTTCCCGAAAGCATCAACGACAATTTCAGTCCCGAAGAGCAAGAATTCGATCTGATCGTTTCCAATCCTCCTTACCATAGAAATGCCCTGAAGGCCAAAGCTTACACGCGTAATTTGGCCCGACACAGCGACAAGTTGAGTTTTGAACAATTGGCTGTAAGCGTTGCCGGCTTGTTGAGCGAGAAAGGAATTTTTTCTCTTATTGTGCCTGCCGAAGCCGCAGAGTTTATAGAAGAACTCTGTTGGGGGCAGAAGCTTTATCCTACAAGCATTTGCCGGATTTCACACCGTCAGGGTAAAGAACCCAAGCGTACCCTGTTGGCTTTTTCCAGGTCGCGGGCGGATATTTCTCGTCGGGAATTGCAAATTGAGGACAAGAAAGGTGAATATACTGCTGAATTCAAGGCCTTAACCTCGGATTTTTACCTTTAAATCCTTTTTCATAGTACATTTTTTTAATGTACCTTTGCGCCCTCAATTAGGATAACGATCGCAAGATGTCAAAAAAATTTGCTGAGTACACAGAGTTCGATTTGTCGGCCATCAACAAATCGATGTTAGAGAAATGGGAATCAACCGATCTTTTTCAGAAAAGTACGGCTTTGAGAGAAGGAGGGCCGTCTTTTGTGTTTTACGAAGGACCTCCTTCGGCCAATGGCATGCCCGGAATACACCATGTAATGGCCAGGACCATCAAGGATATATTTTGCCGTTACAGAACCATGAAAGGCTTTGAGGTTAAACGCAAAGCCGGTTGGGATACCCACGGCCTCCCTGTGGAATTGGGAGTGGAAAAAGCCCTGGGAATTACCAAAGAAGATATAGGCAAAAAAATTTCCGTCATCGACTACAATGCCGCTTGTCGTAAGGATGTGATGAAATACACCCGCGAGTGGGAGGAGCTTACCCGCAAGATGGGTTATTGGGTTGATATGTCCGATCCTTACATCACCTACGACAATCGCTACATCGAAACTTTGTGGTACTTGCTTAAGCAATTATACCAAAAAGGTTTGCTTTACAAGGGTTATACCATTCAGCCTTATTCTCCCGCCGCCGGTTCGGGCCTGAGTACCCACGAGTTGAATCAGCCCGGATGCTACAGGGACGTCAAAGACACAACCTGTGTGGCCCAGTTCAAGATAAAAAACCCACGTCCGGAGTGGAGCCAACACGGAGAAGCCTTTTTCCTGGCTTGGACCACCACTCCCTGGACTTTACCCTCCAATACGGCTCTTTGCGTGGGGCCGGCGATCAGCTATGTGGCTGTGCAAAGCTATAATTTTTACACCGGGCAGCCGGCCACCTATATCCTGGCCAAAGATTTGCTGACTGCCCATTTCAGTCCAAAAGCAGCCGAATTGCCTTTGGATCGTTACAATGCGGGGGAAAAGAACATACCTTACAAAGTGCTGCCACAGGATTACAAAGGAGAGGATTTGCTGGGCATAGAATACGAGCAATTAATCCCCTGGGTAAATCCGGGAGGGAAGGCTTTTGAGGTAATCAGCGGTGACTTTGTCTCCACCGACGACGGAACGGGTATTGTACACATTGCCCCCACTTTTGGAGCAGACGACCAATTTGTTGCCAAAAAATTCAGCATAAGCCCTCTTTTATTGGTCGATAAAGAAGGCAATACGCGCCCCATGGTAGACACCGCCGGCAAATTCTTCAGATTGGAAGATCTCGATCCGGCCTTTGTCGGGAGCAATATTAATGTGGAAAAATACGCACCATACGCGGGCCGTTACGTCAAGAACGAATATATGCCGGAAGGTTTGGAAAGCGAGGATAATCTAGATGTGGACCTTTGTGTGATGCTCAAACAGGAGAACCGTGTTTTTAAAATTGAAAAGCAGGTACACAATTATCCCCATTGTTGGCGCACCGATAAGCCAATCCTGTATTATCCCATGGACAGTTGGTTTATAAAAACGACCGCCTGCCGCGACCAAATGATGGCTCTCAATCAGACTATTTTGTGGAAACCGGCCTCCACCGGTACCGGCCGCTTTGGCAAGTGGCTTGAGAATCTGCAGGACTGGAACCTGTCGCGCAGTCGCTTCTGGGGTACACCTCTGCCCATCTGGCGTACCGAAGACGGTAGCGAAGAACTCTGTATCGGCTCGGTAGCTGAGCTGTACCAAGAGATAGAGAAGTCTGTCGACCGCGGGTTTATGAAAGCAAACCCTTACAAGGATTTTGTTCCCGGTTTGTATACAGCCGAAAATTATTCGGTCGAAAAAATAGACCTGCATCGTCCCTATGTGGACGAGATAGTGTTGGTTTCTCCCTCGGGCAAAGCCATGAGGCGTGAGCCTGACCTGATTGACGTCTGGTTCGATTCCGGAGCTATGCCTTACGCCCAGATACATTATCCCTTCGAAAACAAAGAAGCCTTCGACTCGGGTCAATGTTATCCTGCCGATTTTATTGCCGAGGGAGTAGACCAGACCCGCGGCTGGTTTTTTACCCTGCACGCTCTGGCCGCCATGCTCTTTGATTCCGTTGCCTTTAAAAGTGTGGTTTCCAATGGCTTGGTTCTTGATAAAAACGGAAACAAAATGTCAAAACGTCTGGGCAACGCTGTAGATCCTTTCGTTACCATCGAAAAATACGGTTCCGACCCTTTGCGTTGGTATATGATTACCAATGCCTCTCCCTGGGATAATTTAAAATTCGATGAAGAAGGAATCGAAGAAGTCAGGAGAAAATTTTTCGGCACTCTCTACAACACGTATTCTTTCTTTGTTTTATATGCCAATGTAGATGGTTTCGACAATCAGGCAGCACAAATTCCATGGCAGGAAAGACCCGAAATAGATCGCTGGATACTTTCACAGTTGAACAGCCTGATTCGTGATACAGATCAGTACTATAACGACTACGAAGCCACCAGATCTGGACGCGCAATAGCCGACTTCGTGGGTGAAAATTTAAGTAACTGGTATGTCCGCCTCAACCGCAAGCGTTTCTGGGGGGGTGGGTATTCCAAAGACAAACTTTCGGCTTACCAGACCTTGTACACCTGTCTGGAAACCGTATCCCGGCTGATGGCTCCCATTGCTCCTTTTTACGCAGACCGGCTGTTTTTGGATCTTAATGCCGTTGCAAAGGGAGAGAGATGTGAATCTGTTCACCTGGCCGATTATCCGAAATGCAATTACGAAGCCATAGACAGCGCCCTCGAGAACCGGATGCAGATGGCGCAGCAAATTTCGTCCATGGTGCTGGCTCTGAGACGTAAGGTAAATACCAGGGTAAGGCAACCCCTGCAAACCATTATGATTCCTGCTTTGGACGCCGCCCAGAAAGAAGCCATCGAAGCTGTCCGTGAACTTATTCTAAACGAAGTAAACGTCAAAGAACTGAAGTTTATAGATACTGCCGGCGGATTGCTCATTAAGCGCATCAAACCCGATTTCAAGAAACTGGGGCCCAGATGCGGGAAAAACATGAAACAGGTGGCAAAGATGTTGGGAGAAATGCAACAAGACGCCATTGCCGAATTTGAACAAAAGGGTTATTGCACGATAGAACTCGAAGGCAAGAACCTGCGTATCGAGACCGCCGATGTGGAAATTCTCTCGGAAGACATCCCCGGTTGGCTGGTAGCCAACGAAGGACGGTTTACCGTGGCTCTCGATGTCAATATCACTGAGGAATTGAGAAGGGAAGGTTTGGCTCGTGAATTGGTGAATCGTATTCAGAACTTGCGCAAGGCTCAAAATTTTGAGATAACCGACCGTATTCATATCCTTATAGAAAAGCATCCCGCTTTTGTCGGAACCATGGAAGATTGGGGAGAATACATCTCTGCTCAGACATTGGCTTTAAGTCTGCAACAAGTGGATCGGCTTGAGGAAGGAACGATCTTGGACATGGATGATATGTCGTTAAATATCAAGATTTTAAAAGCTTGATTATTTTTAAGGGCATGGGGAGCGATTTCCTATTGCTGTCGATATTTATTTTTGCTATATTCGCAGATTAAAAATCAAACAATAGATTAACCATATAACACAAAGTACCATGTCAGAAATTATTCGTTATTCAGATGCAGAACTGGAAGAGTTTCGTCAGTTAATTCAGAAAAAATTAGACAAGGCCAGAAATGAGTATGAACAATTAAAAGCGAGCATCAACAACATAGATGGTAACGACGTAATGGACACTTCCCCCATTTTCAAAGTTTTTGAAGAAGGTGCCAATACTTTATTGAAAGAAGAAACCGGACGTCTGGCCCAACGCCAGATGAAGTTCATCGAAAATTTGGAGGCAGCCTTGGTTCGTATAGATAACAAGACCTACGGCATTTGCAGGGAAACAGGGAAACTCATTCCCAAAGAGCGCTTACGTGCAGTCCCCCACGCAACGCTGAGTATTGAAGCTAAAAACATTAAGTCTTAAAGGATGGCCAAACCTTCCAAAGTATGGAAAGCGTTTGTTCTAATTGCCATCATATTGGTTGTAGATCAAGCGGTTAAGGTATATATAAAAACACATTTCCAGTTGCACGAAAGTGTTCGTGTGACGGATTGGTTTTATATTTACTTTACCGAAAACAGCGGGATGGCCTTTGGCTGGGAATTTTTTGACAAAATATTCCTGACCTTGTTTCGAATAATTGCGGCCGGCTTGCTGATATGGTATATGGTACACATAAGCCGCAAAAAACAATTCCCTACAGGCTATGTTTTGAGTATAGCACTTATTATAGCGGGTGCCTTGGGCAACGTGATTGATTGCGTGTTTTATGGTTTGATTTTTGATCACAGTTATGGCCAGGTAGCCGGATTTTTCCCCGAGGGCGGTGGTTATGCTCCGATTTTTTACGGCAAAGTGGTTGATATGCTGTTTTTCCCGTTGATAAACACCACTTTGCCCGATTGGCTGCCCATTTGGGGAGGCCGTGATTTTTTGTTTTTCAGGCCTGTTTTCAATATTGCCGATACCTCGATTACTACAGGTATTCTGATTCTGTTGATCTTTTACCGCTCATGTCTCGCCGAGGATACAGGAAAGAAAAGCAAGAAAAATAAGGCAGGCTCTCCTCATACGGCCTGACCACCCTGTTTATGAATGGCATTAAAGACATACTGAACAAAGTATTACTTCTTGGAATGTCGGTTCTGATGCTGACGGCTTGCAGACAAGAAGAGCGCAAGGTCCTTTCACAAAAAAAGATGGCTGCCGTGCTGACGGATATTTATCTTACGGAAGCCGTTTTGCAGAATGTAGATAGGAAGAAAAAGACAGAATGGTCCCGGGGGCTTGAGGATGTTTTTTTTCAGGATCTGGCCTATGGAAGGGTATTAGAGAAGCACCGTATCACCGAGGATGTTTTTTATAATTCTGTGGCGCATTACAGCCAGCAGTACAAGGTCTATGCAAAGATATACGAACAGGTTGAATTCAATTTGCAAGCCATCCGCGATGAGGTAGACCGGCGCGACAAGTTAGAGACACAATTACGAGAGTTGGCCCAACAACAGGCAGCTCTTATTGAAGCTCTCGACACGGCCTCTTACATCGCTTGGTTTGAGATTTGGGCGATAGACACGCTTGTTCTGTCAGACGTCTTGGGCTTGCAAGCAGACTCGGTGGTTTTATCGGACACCTCGGTCTTGCAAGCAGACTCGGTTGTCTTTTCAGATACCTTGGGCATGCAAACAGACTCGGTTGTTTTATTGGAAACCTTGGTTTCACAAACAGGCGATGTACTTTTATCCCCCTTGAACGATTCAATTGTATATACCATCTCTTTTTGGCCGAAACCGCTTGTCCGGGACAGCATCGAGTGGACAATGGTCGATTTTATGCCCTTTATGGAATCGGGGAGATTATTTCGGGAGGGTAAAAACTCTGTTACGATAAATTTGAAAAGAACGATTAAGGAAGTCGGGCATTAGTCGGCGGTTTCCTGAAAGCGGCACAAATGATTCCTGTAGCAATGGAGACATTGAGCGATTCTGCCCTTATGCTGCCCGGCGGAAATTCCGGGATATACAGCTTTTCGTTTACAAGAGGCTTAAGTTTCCCGGAAATCCCATTGCTTTCGTTCCCCATCAATATCACGGCTGCCTGTGGCAGATGCCGGAACTCATAAAGATTTTTTCCTTCGAGGAAGGCCCCGAAAACAGGAAGGTTCAATGTGGGGATAAATTCTTCGAGTTTAACATAATGAACCGCCACCCTGGCAATGGAGCCCATGCTGGCCTGTACGGATTTGGGATTATAAGCATCTGCGCATCCTACGGAACAAAGCAGCGTATTGATGCCGAACCAGTCGGCTGTACGAACGATGGTGCCCAGGTTGCCGGGGTCCTGAATATTGTCGAGCGCGAGCGTTAAGCTGTTCTTTAAATAATTCAAATCCGGTTTTCTATCGGGTATTTCAAAAACGGCGAGTACTTCTTGAGGGTGTTGTTGATTGCTCGCTTTGTTGAGTTCCTGCAAAGAGGCTTCCGCTATTTCAGCAGCCCTAATGTCCGGATATCTTTGCAGCCATTCTGTGGTAGCCGTCAAAAAACGGCAGGACATATGGGGGAGCAGCTCTGTTACCAATTTATGGCCTTCGGCTACGAACAAATGGAGCTCTTTTCTGTTTTTTTTAAGATTCAGCGAATGTATCCACTTTATTTTGGCTTTACTCAGCATAAGCTTTTTTTAGGAAAACAAAACTACAAAAGAAATTCAGCCCGCAGAAATTTATCTATGTGAATTTGTGAACATTGCTTGGAATGATGTACATTTGCCGCTATAAGAAAATCCGGAATGCGAGTAACAAGTCTGTTTTATGTGCTGATTCCCCTGTTGTCTATTTCCTGCAATACTCTCAAATATGTGCCGGAAGACAAACAATTGCTTACGGGAACAAGCATAGAGATTAAGGACGAAAAGTTTCCCAAAAAAGAGTTGAAGAATTACCTGCGGCAACAACCAAACTCGCGCTTCTGGGGTTTGTTCAGAATTAATCTGGGATTGTATAATATATCCGGTCAGGACACAAGCAAATGGATCAATCGTGGCCTGAGAAAGATAGGAGAAGCTCCGGTGATTTACGAAGAATTGCTCACTCAGCGTTCTGCAATGGCCTTGGAGCGCTATTTGTTCAGCAAAGGTTATTTTGACTCGGAAGTAGAAATCCGGACAGTGAGCAAAGGACGGAAAATCAAAACCATTTACAACATTCGTCCCAATCAGGCTTACCGAATCAACAGTTACACGGCAGAAGTCGATCCCCGTGATCCTTTTCACATGCTTATTTACGGCGCTTTGCCTTTGTCTGCGGTGCAAACAGGAGACAAGTTCGATACCGGCCTGCTCGACGAAGAGCGTTCACGACTGGTTTCCTGGGCCAGAAACTATGGCTATTTTGCTGTTAATAAAGATCATTTTAGTTTTGAGGCAGACAGCAGCCTCAACAAGAACCTTGTTGATCTGAGGCTGATAATCAATCCTTATTTGCAGCGTAGCCGGGAGGGTGGTTCTCAGTACGTGCCTCATAAGCAATACCGTATTCGCCGGGTTTATTTTATGTTGGATGTGCCCAGTTCGGCTTATCTGCGAAATTTAGGGATCCAGGGATCTTCCCATTTTTTTACGGAGCTGGCGGATTACGATTCCATACCCTACGAGAATTATGCCGTTGTATATAGGGATAAGCCTTTTATTAAACCCAAAGTGTTGGTAGATAATTGTATGATTATTCCCGGCGATTATTACGATGCACGAGCTGTGAACAGAACTTATTCCCGCTTCAACTCCATGCAGAACATGAAATACGTCAATATTCGATTTGAAGAAATTAGCGCACAGGATTCCACTTCGGGCAGTGAGGCTCAACTGGATTGTTATGTGGTGTTGACACCCGGGCAGAACAATATAATCTCTATGGATGTGGAGGGAACCAACACGGCAGGCGATCTGGGAGTTGCGGGGACATTAACCTATTCGCACCTTAATTTGCTTAGAGGCGGAGAAACTTTCAGCACAAGTTTACGTGGAGCCTATGAGGCTTTGTCGAGTTCCTTTCAGAACGACTATACCGAGTTTGGGGGCGAAATCGGTTTGCAGTTTCCGGATTTTAAAATCCCTTTTTTGTCGAGTGATTTCAAAAAGAGAGTGGACGCCAATACTAATTTTAAAATCAGCTACGATAACCTGTCCCGTCCGGAATTTTTAAGAACTATGGCTTCCGGTGCCGTCGAATATATCTGGAGGAATCAACGTTTGCGTCAGAATTTGAGTTTGCTCGATCTGGCCTACGTCTATATGCCCCGGGTGGACTCTGCCTTCAAAGCGACCTATCTCACCGATAATTCATACCTAAAATACAGTTATGAAGATCATTTTATATTGCGAACCCAATATGGAATTCTTTATTCCAGCGTCCCTTTCGGGGTCTCTAACCGGACTTTCTTTACCATACGTGCCAACATTGAATCGGCAGGTAATGTGTTAAGACTGGCTTATTCCCTGTTGGATGCAGAAAAGGGCGAAAATCAGGCTTATACGATGGGAAAAATCCCTTTTTCGCAATACCTGAAAGGAGAATTTGAATATGCGAGAAGCGTGGTTCTGAATACTCGTAACCGTTTTGCTTATCGTGCGGGTGTGGGGGTGGCTTATCCTTATGGCAATTCAAAGATCTTGCCGTTTGAAAAACGCTATTTTTCCGGAGGAGCCAACTCAGTACGCGGTTGGTCTGTCAGAACTCTGGGGCCGGGAACCTATAAAAACAACCTTAACAGAATAGATTTCATGAATCAGTCCGGCGACCTTAAGCTGGACCTTAATGCGGAATTGCGCAGTAAATTATTTTGGGTACTCGAAGGCGGATTGTTTGTGGATGTTGGCAATATCTGGACTTTACGTAATTACGACAATCAACCGGGTGGTCAGTTCCAATTCGATGAGTTTTATAAACAATTGGCTTGCAGTGCGGGTCTGGGTTTGCGCTTCGATTTTAATTTCTTTTTGGTTCGTGTGGATGCGGGTATGAAAGTGTTTGATCCCTCGGGGCTTACTGCAGATGATCGGTGGAGGATTAAGCATATCGATCAATGGAACGACTTTGCTCTGCACCTGGCCATAGGCTATCCTTTTTGAGGCTTTATATAAAAAAGCTGTGCCCCCGGGGAGACACAGCTTTTTTTTAAATCGTACTAAATGGTGTATGTTAAGATGTTATGCCAATTTAACATTTACTGCATTTAATCCTTTTCTGCCTTCTTCCAGTTCGAAAGTAACTTCGTCATTTTCTTTGATGCGGTCGATAAGACCATTGGCGTGTACGAAATACTCTTTTGAAGTTTCCGTTTCTTTGATAAACCCGAAACCCTTGGCCTCGTTAAAAAACTTTACTTTTCCGTTGTACATATTATTTAAAAAATTAGACGCCGCAAGATAAGGACTAAAATTTAATAATTTTCAAAAAAACTGTTTTTTTTGTTCGTTTTTCTGAGTTCCGGGCGATGGTATAAAAACAACCGGTTTTCATGCCATGACATTAGTTTAGCACCGAATAAGCGTATGGAGAACTTGGATTCAGGACACTCAAAAGGCGCGAAGGAGGTGTTTTGTTGCACTGAGCGTGGTGGTTCGCAAGCGGAAGTCAGGCAGACATAGCTCTAAATAAGAGGGACTTAACTAATTAATGTAAAACGTCTGCTGAGTGGTTTTGACATGTATCAATCAAAAGTGAACCGGTTGGGATTCGAACCCAAGACCTACAGCTTAGAAGGCTGTTGCTCTATCCAGCTGAGCTACCGGTCCTTTTTTGCGCCGGCAAAGGTAAACTAAAACATACTAATTTGCAAGGCTTATTTTGAGTTCCGTGCTTGGAATGTTCGAGGTTCCGGAATGCTTAAGACTCCTCAGCGGGCGGAGCGGTAAGCCTCTACTTCGCCGACGGTCATTGGTTTTTTCTTATTACCCAGCAAGCGATAGCCGTTTTCGGTGATAAGAAAATCTTCTTCATTGCGGATGCCACCGAAGTTTCTAAATTTCTCAATTTCGTGCCAGCATAAAAAATCGGGGTGTTTTTTTTCTGTTTTCCACAAGTCAATGAGCTCGGGAATAAAGTAGATGCCGGGTTCGATGGTAAAAACGTGTCCTGGTTTTAGTTCCTTGGCAAAACGCAGCGATTTTAGGCCAAACTGGGTACTTTTGGGTTCACCGTCGTAACCCACCCATAATTCGCCCAAATCTTCCATATCGTGCACATCCAGGCCCATCTGATGCCCGGTGCCGCAGGGGAAAAACAAGGCATGAGCTCCCTGTTCAAAGGCATCTGCAGGATTTCCTTTCATTAAGCCCAAAGCGATCATGCTGTCAATGATCGACAAGCAAGCAGCCCGGTGAACGTCCCGAAATCTCTTGCCGGGAGCCAGGCTGTTCACGGCAGCACGGTGAGCTCTCAAACCGGCTTCATAGATCGTCTTTTGGAGAGGTGTGAACGTTTTGCCGGCTGGAAAAGTGCTGGAAAGATCTCCCGAATAATGCCTGGCCGTTTCAGCACCTGCATCGAGCAAAAACAAGTCGCCTTCCTTTAGGATATTGCCGTGGTAATGGTTATGTAAAGTCTGGCCGTTTATGGTGGCAATGATGGGGAAAGAAATATTTCCGCCCTGTGCAAGTGCAATCCGGTGTACTTCGGCAGCCACCTGGGCTTCGGTCATTCCGGGCTCGGCTGTTTTCATGGCAGCAACGTGCATATCCACCGAAGTATCCACTGCTTTTTCTATTTCTTCAATTTCCTCTTCAGATTTGATTTCGCGTTGTTGAACTATGGCTTTGATTAAACTCAGGGAGGCTAGGTCGTTCAATACTTCGTCCGGCAAATTCAAAGCCTTGGATAGCCAAAGTTTATTATCGGCACGGTAAGGAGGAAGAAAATGGACGGTTCTGTCCTGAGCTTTTGCTTTGTTAAGAATGTCGTAAATAGCATCAATATCAAAGCTTTTTGTAATGCCCGATTTAAGCGCTTTTTCGGCAAGACTGCTTTGAGGCCCCATCCATACAATATCGTCGATGCTCGCCTCTTTGCCAAACAGGAGGGTTTGGTTTTCGTCGACATCAATAAGCGCAATTAATCCGGGCTGGTCCAGCCCGATGTAATACAGGAAACAGCTGTCCTGCCGAAAAGGATAAGTATTATCGGCATAATTCATAGGGCTTTCATTATTGCCCATTAATACTACCAGACCTTTGTCCAATTTGTGACAAAGCAGGTTTCGTCGTTGAATGTAAGTATGAGAAGAGAACATAGCATATGTTTCGGATAAATATCCGATAAAAATTTCTGACAGACAATTTATACAGCTAAAAAAATTATATTTGTCCTTTGTCCGGAAAGTTCAATAAACCTTGAATCTATGATCAACCAAGAACTTATCAACCCTCAAAGCATAGTTGTTGTTGGGGGTTCAAACAATGTACACAAGCCGGGTGGCCGTATTGTGCGTAACCTGATCGAAGGCAAATATCGGGGAGAACTCTATACCGTTAACCAAAAGGGAGAAGGCGATATTCAAGGGGTAAAAAACTTCAAAGATGCGAGGGATATACCGGAGGTGGAGCTGGCCATTCTCTCTATTCCCGCCGCTGCCTGCCCTGCTATGGTTGAAATACTTGCCAAAGAAAAAAAGGTCAAAGCCTTTATTGTGATATCGGCCGGCTTTGGCGAAGAAACCAAGGCAGGAGCTGTTTTGGAGGAACAATTGCTCAAAATCGTGGAGGAAACCGAGACGGCACTGATCGGCCCGAATTGCATAGGTATTATGAATATGAATTATCATGGCGTGTTTACCCAACCGGTTCCTGAATTTCATAGCGAGGGTGTAGATTTTATTTCCAGCTCGGGAGGTACGGCCCTTTTTATCATTGAGTCTGCATTGATGAAAGGTTTGCGTTTTTCTTCGGTCTGGTCGGTGGGAAACAGTAAGCAAAACGGAGTGGAAGACGTGTTGGAATACATGGATCTGAATTTTGATCCCTTGCGCGATTCTAAAATTAAAATGCTGTATGTGGAGCAAATCAAGGATCCCGACAAAATGTTGTATCATGCTTCCTCACTTATCAAGAAAGGCTGCAAAATAGCCGCTATTAAGGCCGGCAGTAGCGATTCCGGAAAAAGGGCGGCCTCTTCACATACGGCAGCCATCGCCAGCAGCGATTCGGCGGTGGAGGCTCTGTTGCGTAAAGCCGGTATCGTTCGCTGCTATAGCCGCGAAGAATTGACAACAGTAGCCGGTATTTTTACCCTCAAAGAAGCAAAAGGAAAAAATTGCGCCATCATTACTCAGGCCGGAGGTCCG
>Ga0209718_1003817_pt1 | contig 13144 bp, 9 predicted proteins | sample AD_JPNAS1_MetaG_FD_184420 | JGI IMG/M metagenome (GOLD analysis project Ga0209718, IMG submission 184420) | Active sludge microbial communities of municipal wastewater-treating anaerobic digesters from Japan - AD_JPNAS1_MetaG (SPAdes) (version 2) | ecosystem: Engineered > Bioreactor > Anaerobic >... | reverse complement strand
AAGGTGCGGGCGTCACGGTTGGCATAATTGGCCTGCGAGGCGTCCACGGCACCCCAGGAAGCGGCCCCGGGGGCTTCCCCCTTGTCCAGGGCGGAGGGGTTGTCCACGTACCAGCCCATGGCGTAGTACAGACCGCTGAACTTTACATCTACCGCCGCGGCGGGCATGGCGAAGGCCATGATCAGCCCGAGGGACAGTAAAATTACCCAAAATTTTCTCATTTGTTTCCTCCTAAGATTAAGAGTTTCTTGTTTGTTCCTTCTCCCCCGGAAACGGGCATTTACCGGGGGGGATCTTTACCGATTCTAGTTTGTATCAACTGTTACATCACTGGTTCACTTCCTTAGCGCTTCTGTTTCCTCCCTGCCGGGCATCCCCCCTTTCCGTTGATTTTGACCGGCACCCTAACACCACGGGCCGGCGTTGTCAAGATCTTTTCGACAAAAATTGCCGCCGCCGGGAGGCGGTTCGACAAAAATGTCGTTTGTCTGGGGTTAAAGCAATTTATATGCCGGAAACTCAGCAATCCGGCATTGTTCCGCCGGGGGGCATGCTTGCGCCCCCGGCGTCCGGCCGCTGTACCAGGGGCCGTCCGGCGTCGGCGGGGGGAACCGCGGCGATGCCGGACGGATCGTTCAGATATAAAAAAAACGATTTCGAATACTTGCATGATGAAACCCGGATCACGTCATTTACTGTCCCGTGGTGCCGGCGGCGGGCATGGTCGGGGGCCGATTGCCGGGCTTGTTGCCGCCGCCGGGACGACCGTCGCGGCCGGGGCCGACAGAATTCTTAAAAAGAGGGCATTGTCGATCCGGCCGGGAATTGCCATGCGGTAAAATATACACACCGAGAACCGTGGGGACGGCAAGGGAAGTTGCAATTTCGACACGCCATTCGGGCAAGTTAAACCATCAGCCCCGCCACCGCTCCGGAGCGCCAAAATCTCAAAATATCTCTTGACATGAGGGACATATTGATATACTGCAAGTCGCGTCAAGTCGGGACCTCCGGGTCATCTCGACGTTTGCCTTGTCAACGCCGTTTTATAAGGGTTTCCACCCCGCCGGACAGGTTATCGCAAACGGTTGTCAACATCATGCCGGCAGGACTTTCCGGTCCGGAAGCGGGACGCCCGAAGCAGTATCCTGACAAGCTCATCCAAATAATTAGGGAGGTAACAAGAAAGTATGGCAGAAGAGAAGGTTCAGTTGAAAGAGGTCTATCCCGTACCGGAAAAGATCAAGAAGATGGCTTACATCAGCGGTCGGGAAGCCTACGACAAGCTCTGGAAGCGTTCCATCGAAGATCCGAACGGTTTCTGGTCCGAGATCGCCAAGGAGTATGTGGAATGGTTCAAGCCCTTCGACAAGGTCATGGACTACAACTTCGATATCAAGAAGGGCGACATCTATGTGAAGTTCTTCGAGGGCGGGAAGCTGAACGTTTCCTACAACTGCCTCGACAAGAACCTCAAGACCAGGGCCAACAAGGTCGCCATCCAGTGGGAAGGCAACGAACCCGGTGAAGACCGGGCCCTCACCTATCAGCAGATGTACGAGGAAGTCTGCAAATTCGCCAATGTCCTCAAGGGTCTGGGCGTAAAGAAGGGCGATCGCGTCTGCCTGTATCTCCCCATGATCCCCGAGCTGGCCATCAGCATGCTGGCCTGCACCCGCATCGGCGCCATCCACAGCATCGTCTTCGGCGGTTTCAGCTCCGACTCCCTCCGGGACCGGATCCAGGATTCCGCCGCCAAGGTGCTGGTCACCTGCGACGGGACCTTCCGGGGTGCCAAGGCGGTTCCCCAGAAGGACAGTGCCGACGCCGCCGTCGCCGAGTGCCCCTCGGTGGAGAAGATGATCGTCGTGAAACGGGTCGGCGACAAGATCAAATGCAACTTCAAGGAAGGCCGGGACCTCTGGTGGGACGACGTGATGGCCAAGGCCGCCGCCGACTGTCCCCCCGAGTGGATGGACGCGGAAGATCCCCTCTTCATCCTCTACACCTCCGGTTCCACGGGCAAGCCCAAGGGCGTGGTCCACACCACCGGCGGGTATCTCACCTATGTCGCCTACACCCACAAGATGATCTTCGATTACCATGAGGAAGACATCTACTGGTGCACCGCCGACATCGGCTGGGTCACGGGGCACTCCTACATCGTCTATGGGCCGCTTTGCAACGGCGCCACCTCCGTCATGTTCGAGGGCGTGCCCAACTATCCCGACATGAGCCGCTTCTGGAAGATCGTGGAGAAGTACAAGGTCAACATCTTCTACACGGCCCCCACGGCCATCCGCGCCATCGCCAAGGAGGGCAACGAGTGGGTGAAGAAGGCGGACATCTCCACGCTGCGCATCCTCGGCACCGTCGGCGAGCCCATCAACCCCGAGGCGTGGAACTGGTACTACAACGTCATCGGCCGCGGCGAATGCCCCATCGTGGATACGTGGTGGCAGACCGAGACGGGCGGCATCCTCATCACCCCCCTGCCCGGCGCCATCGATATCAAACCGGGCATGGCCACGGTGCCCTTCATGGGCGTCTGGCCGGTCCTCGTGGACGACGAGGGCAAGGAGATCACCACTACGGAGGCCTCCGGCGCCCTGTGCATCAAGATGCCCTGGCCCGGAATCATGCGGGGCGTCTATGGCGATCCCAAACGTTTCCAGGAGACCTACTTCGAGCAGTTCCCCGGCTACTACGTCACGGGCGACGGCTGCCGGAGAGACAAGGACGGCTACTATCAGATCACCGGCCGCATCGACGACGTCATCAACGTCTCCGGTCACCGCATGGGAACGGCGGAGGTGGAGAGCGCCCTGGTGGCCCATCCCAAGGTCGCCGAGGCGGCGGTCGTCGGCTATCCCCATGAGCTGAAGGGCCAGTCCATCTACGCCTACGTCACCCTGAAGAGCGGCATCGCCAAGAGCGACGACCTGAAGAAGGAACTGGTCGCCCATGTCCGGACCCTCATCGGTCCCATCGCCACCCCGGAGAAGATCCAGTGGGCCGACGGTCTGCCCAAGACCAGAAGCGGCAAGATCATGCGCCGGATCCTGAAGAAGGTGGCCGCGGGCGACATCACCGACCTGGGCGACACCACGACCCTGGCCGATCCGTCCGTCGTGGACGACATCGTGAAAAACCGTCAATAACCAGCAAAAATTTTTGTTTCCCCGCCCCGGGCCCGGGGCGGGGAAACTCGGTTACTGCAAGGGTACTAAATCTGACATCAATTATCTGACTGCCGCCCGGTCAGACACCGGGCGTCGGTTCGGGAAGGAGGACAATGTGAATATTGTTGCATGTGTAAAGCAGGTTCCGGATACGGAAGCCCAGATCAAGGTCAAAGGTGACGGTTCTGGGATCGAAGAGGGCGGCATCAAATGGGTCATGAACCCCTATGATGAATTCGGCGTCGAAGAGGCCCTCAAACTGAAAGAGAAACTCGGCGGCGAGGTGACCATCGTTTCCGTCGGTCCCGCCCGGGCCATGGAGACGGTGCGCACCGCTTTGGCCATGGGGGCGGAAAAGGGCATCCTGATCGACGACCCCGCCCTGTACAACGCCGACGCTTATGCCACGGCGGAAGCCCTGGCGGCGGCCATCAAAGGCATTCCCTACGACATCATCTTCTGCGGCCAGCGGGCCATCGACGATGACTCCGCCCAGGTCGGTGCCATTCTTGCCGAGCTCCTCGGCATCCCCCAGGTGACCTTCGTGACGAAGCTGGAGATCAACGGGACGGCCGTGAAGGCCACCCGGCCCATCGAAGGGGCGTCCGTGGTCATCGAAACCTCCCTGCCCTGTGTCATTACGGCCACCAAGGGCCTGAACGAACCCCGCTACGCCTCTTTGCCCGGCATCATGAAGGCGAAGAAAAAACCCGTGGACATCAAGAAGGCGGCCGATCTCGGCATCTCCGGCGCCGCCAAGGCCAAGGTCGTCAAGTTTGCGCCGCCCCCCGCCCGTCCCCCCGGAAAGATCATCTGTGCGGACGACACACCGGAAGGCAAGGCTGCGGAACTGGCGAAACTCCTCAGGGAAGAGGCGAAGGTTATCTAATCTATTAATGAACACGGAGGAATGAGAAGATGGCAAAAGGTGTATGGATAGTAGCAGAACAGCGAGACGGCGCCCTGAGGAAGGTCAGCTTCGAGCTGGCGAGCACGGCCAGAAAGCTGGCGGATGCCCTCGGTGAAGAGGTCGCCGCCGTCCTGTGCGGTGCCGGCGTTGAGGCCATGGCCGCGGAGCTGGGCAAATACGGTGTGGATAAAGTGTATGTGGCGGACAATCCCGCCCTGGAACCCTATACGACGGACGCCCATGCGGCGGCCATCGCGAAGGTGGTAAAAGAGAACGATCCGGCCATCCTGCTTTTGGCGGCCTCCGCCCAGGGTAAGGACCTGTCTCCCGCCCTGGTGGGCAAGCTGGCGACGGGCATGGCCACGGATTGTACGGATGTGAAGATCGACGGCGGCAAGCTCGTGGCCGTCCGGCCCATGTACGCCGGGAAGTGCTTCGGCGAAGTGGTGATCGATACCTTCCCCCAGATGGCGTCACTGCGCCCCAACGTCTTCACCATCGTGGAGTGCGCCAAGGCGGGTGAAGTGGTGAAGTTCGATCCGGGTCTGGATGCGGCCGCCCTGAAGACCAAGGTGGCAGAGATCCAGAAAGAGGCCTCCGGCAAGATCGACGTCTCCGAGGCGAACATCATCGTCTCCGGCGGGCGCGGCATGAAGGGTCCGGAAGGCTACGGGATCCTCGAAGAGCTGGCGGCCCTCCTGGGCGCCGCCGTCGGCGCCTCCCGCGCCGCCGTGGATGCCGGCTGGCGTCCCCAGTCCGACCAGGTCGGCCAGACCGGCAAGGTCGTTTCCCCGAACCTCTACATCGCCTGCGGTATTTCGGGCGCCATCCAGCATCTCGCCGGCATGAGCTCCTCGAAGTACATCGCGGCGATCAACAAGGATCCCGAGGCGCCGATCTTCGCCCGGGCCGACTACGGCGTCGTGGACGACCTCTTCAAGGTCGTGCCCGCCCTGACCCAGGAAGTGAAGAAGCTGTTGGCTTAAAGATTCAGAACCGGGGGCGGCCCCCAGCCGCTCCCGGTTTTTTCTTCATGTTGCAAAATCATTATGCCCCGAGACCTGCCAAGGACAGGATGAGTTTCGCACCTGAACCTTTCCGGTCTCGAGTCAGGGAGGATATATGGAGCTATCTACTTTTTCGATCGGCCATGAAGGCCGGGAGGTTTTTTGGAATGCCGAGCATTTCGAACCTATCCTGTTCGCCTTGACCTTTGTCGCCATGGCCATCTTTGCCTATGGGGTTTACCGGCGCTGGCTCATGTGGACGGCCATCGGCAAGCCGGAAGACCGGACGGACGACCGCAACGAACGGATCAAGACACTCTTGAAAAACGGGCTGCTCCAGCTCAAGACCATCGCCGACCCTTATCCCGGCATCATGCATTCGCTGATCTTTTTTGGTTTTGTCGTGCTCTTCTTCGGCGCCGCCTTCGATGCCACGGAGTTTCACCTGGCGGAGCCGCTGGGGGTCCCGTTTTTGACCGGCAAGTTCTACCTGGTTTTTTCCTTCCTCATGGATCTGTTCGGCCTGGCGGTGCTGGCCGGGGTGCTCATGGCCCTGGACCGGCGGTATCTGACCAAACCGGACCGCCTGGGTTACAAGGGGGTGCCGGACAACACGGCCGATGACGCCATCGTCCTGCTCATCATCGGCGGGATCATCGTCACGGGGTTCATCATCGAGGCCCTGCGCATCCATGTCACCTGGCAGCAGACCCCCTGGGAGGTCTGGTCCTTCGCGGGCTGGACGATCGCCAAGGCCTTCGCGGGGGTGTCCCCCGACGCGGCCAAGGCGATGCACAAGTGGACCTGGTGGATCCATACCGCCTTCGCCCTGGGATTCATCGCCTATATCCCCTATTCACGGTTGATGCATATCATCACCACCCCGGCGAACTACTTCATGGCGACCCGGAAGCCCGTGGGGCAGTTGGAACCGATCAAGGATTTCGAGAATGCCGAATCCTTCGGGGTGGGCACGATCGAGGAATTCACCTGGAAGCAGATCTTCGATTCCGACGCCTGTACCCGGTGCGGGCGCTGCCAGGACGGCTGCCCGGCCTATCTGACCGGCAAGCCCCTGTCGCCCAAGAAACTTGTCCAGGATCTCAAGACCTACTGGCTGGAGAAGGCCCCCGGCGCCGTGGCGAGCCGGAAGGAACAGCTCCTGGCCGAGGGCGGGGATCTGGACAAGATCAACCCGAAACTCAAGCTCCTCTTCCAGTGGCTGGACAAACTGGACAAAGTGGTGGACGAAAACCTCCCCAAGGGGCCGGAACCGACGGAGAAGGCCCTGGTCGGCGAGGTTATCGATCTCGACGAACTCTGGGCCTGCACCAACTGCATGTACTGCATGGAGAACTGCTCGGCGTCCATCGAACATGTCCCCAAGATCATCGGGATGCGGCAGTACAAGGTCCTCATGGAGGCCGATTTCGCCCCCGAACTCCAGTTGACCTACCGGAACATGGAAAACAACTCCAATCCCTGGGGCGTGGGTTCCCACCTCCGGGCGGACTGGGCGAAGGACCTGGGCGTGAAGACCCTGGCGGAGGATCCCAACGTGGAATACCTCTTCTATGTCGGTTGCGCCGGCTCCTTCGACGACCGGGGCAAAAAGGTTTCCGTGGCCCTGGCCAAGATCCTCAAGGCCGCCGGCGTCAGCTTCGGCATCCTGGGGACCGAGGAAAGCTGCTGCGGCGACTCGGCCATGCGGGGCGGCAACGAGTACCTCTATCAGACCATGGCCCAGGCCAACATCGAGGTGATGAACGGCTACGGGGTCAAGAAGGTCATCTGCACCTGTCCCCACGGCTACAACGCCCTGAAGAAGGATTATCCCCACTTCGGCGGCAATTACGAGGTGTATCATCACACGGAGATCATCGCGAAGCTCATCGAGCAGGGCAAGATCAAGATCAAAATCCCCGTGGATGATGTCCGTTTCACCTATCACGATTCCTGCTTCCTGGGCCGCTACAATCAGGTCTATGACCAGCCCCGGAAGATCATCAAGTCCATCCCCGGGGCCCGCCTCGTGGAGATGGCGCGGCATCACGAAAAGAGCTTCTGCTGCGGCGCCGGCGGCGCCCGGATGTGGATGGAAGAGCACGGCGACCGCATCAACGACGCCCGGGCCAAGCAGGCCATAGACATCGGCGCCAAGACTATCGCCGTGGGCTGCCCCTTCTGCCTGACCATGATGAGCGACGGCCTCAAGACTCACGGTAAGGAAGAGGAAATGGTCGCCCTGGATCTGGCGGAGATCGTCTGGAAGGCCATGGGCCTCGAAGAGGAACCGGCCCCCGTGGAGGTCTGCCAGGCTTAAGCGGCGCAGCCGAGAAAGGACAATGTCCGGTGCGGCAGCTTCGCCACGGACATGACGGTTGAGATAAAAGAGCCCCGGAACGTCGGTTGGTATCGTTCCGGGGCTCTTCTTTTCTTTCGATCTGTGGGACGTGGTTTATCTTGGGCGCTATTAGTTGCCCGGTTAAAACAGTTTTACCAGGGCCGCGATCACAGCCGCTTGCGCGACCAGCATCCCGGCAATCCATTTGATGATTTCAACCTTGGCTTCAACAAGGGCTATCTTAACTTCTTCTCAAACTGATTTGTTTTTGGATGTTATCTTACACAAATATAAACCCGTCTTCAATAAAAATTCCTTTTCCGGCGGTTCTGTGTTATAAACGCCCACAGGCGTCAGCGGAAGTGCGCGCGGAAACACGGAGAGAGCAGGTACCAAAACTTTTCCGGAAAGGAGCACGATAATTATGGCGGAAGAAAGCATCTACATGAAAAAACCGTGGTTGAAGTCCTATGAAAAGGGCGTGCCCGAATCGTTGAACTACGAGGAGATTTGCCTGCCCGAGATTCTCGACCGGACGGCGAAGGAATTCGCCGTGAAACCGGCCCTGATTTTCCAGGGGACGACGGTTAATTTCCGGGAATTCAAAGAAATGGTGGACCGGTTTGCCACCTGTCTTGCCGATTTCGGGGTCAGGAAGGGGGATGCCGTCGCCATCCTCCTGCCCAATATCATCCCCTGTGTGGCGGCCTATTACGCCATCTTGAGAATCGGGGCCATCGCCGTCATGAACAACCCCCTTTATTCCGATCCGGAACTCGATCACCAGTTCAACGATTCCGGCTCCAAGGTCCTGATCACCCTCGATGTCCTGGCCCCCCGGATGATCGCCCTGCGCCCGAAAACCCAGATCAAACAGATCGTATATACCTGTATCGGCGATTACCTGCCCACGCTGAAGCGGGTGCTGGGACGCTGGCTGAAGAAGTATCCCTTCGCCGACGTCCCGGCGGCACCCGATGTCTACGCCTGGAAGGATTGCCTGGCGAAGTATCCGCCCCATCCCCCGGCGGTGAAGAACAGCTTCGACGACGTCGCCATGTATCAGTACACCGGCGGCACCACCGGGGTGTCCAAGGGTGTCATGCTCACCCATGCCAATCTGAGCAAGCAGGTCCAGCAGGCCCGCGCCTGGTTCCCAAAATTCAACAAAGGGGAGGAGATCGTCCTTGGGGCGCTGCCCTACTTCCATGTCTTCGGCCTTTCCGTGTCCATGAATTTCGCCATCTTCATGGGCTGGCCCCAGGTCCTGATTCCCCGTCCCCAGCCGGAGCCGCTCCTGGAGGCGATCCGCAATTTCCGTCCCACCTTCGCGCCCCTGGTGCCGACGATGTACATCGGCATGCTCAACCATCCGGACCTGAAGAAGACCGATATGAGCTGTATTAGAGGGGCCTTCTCCGGGAGCGCGCCGCTGCCCGTGGAGGTGATCCACAACTTCGAGAAGGCCACCGGTGCGGTGATCGTCGAAGGTTTCGGGATGACGGAGACGACCCCGGTTACCCATGTGAATCCCTTTGCCGGCGGCGCCCGAAAGGTGGGGAGCATAGGGCTGCCCATCTCGGATACCCTGAGCCGCATCGTCGATCTCGACACCGGGACGACGGATATGCCCGTGGGCCAGCCGGGAGAGCTGATCGTGAAGGGACCCCAGGTCATGAAGGGTTACAAGGGCAAGCCGGAGGAAACCGCCGCCTGCCTGAAGGACGGCTGGATGTACACCGGCGACATCGCCACCATGGACGAGGACGGCTATTTCTATATCGTGGACCGGAAGAAGGACATGATCATCTCCGGCGGCTACAACGTCTATCCCCGGGACATCGACGAGGTGTACTACGAGCATCCCAAGGTCCAGGAGGCCTGCTCCATCGGCATCCCCGATCCGAAACGGGGGGAGAACGTCAAGCTCTTCGTGGTCCTCAAGGAAGGGGAGACGGCTACCCAGGAAGAGATGATCGAATACGGCAAGACGAGGCTCGCGGCCTACAAGCTGCCCGTGGAGGTAGAATTCCGTAAGGAACTGCCCAAGACCAACGTGGGCAAGATCCTCCGGAAGCAGCTCCGGGCGGAGGAACTGGAGAAGCGGAAGAAACAGTAAACTGAACGTTCAGCGAGAAAACCTTGAGGGCGGCCATCGCTATAGTGGCTGCCCTCGTTGTTTAAAGGTTGGCGACGAATTCCACCTCCCGGGGAAGCTTGTAGGAGGACAGATAGGCCCGGCAGTGGCGGAGGATCTCCTTTTCATCGGCCTCGGCGCCGGGCTTTCTCACGATCAGGGCCTTCACTATTTCCCCCCGCATCAAGTCTTCCTTGCTTTCGACCCGGGCGGCCGCCACGGCGGGATGCATCTCCAAAACGATCTCCACCTCCCGGGGATAAACATTGAACCCGCTGGTGATGATCATCCGCTTCTTCCGTCCCGTAAGAAAGATGTAGCCGTCCTCGTCCATGTAACCGAGATCGCCCGTATGGAGCCAGCCGTCGCGGATGACTTCGGCGGTGGCCTGGGGATCCTTATAATATCCCTTCATAACGTTCTTCCCCCGGACGATCAGTTCGCCGCTCTGCCCCCGGGGCAGCTCGGTGCCGTCATCAGCGACAATCCGGGCCGCCAGCCCGGCGATAAGCGTTCCGATGGAGCCGGGTTTTTGGGGGCTGTGGAGCATGGTGATGGTGCAGATGGGCGAGGCCTCCGTCAATCCGTAACCCTCCAGGAGGGGAACTCCGAACTTTTCCCGGAAGAGGGTGAGAAATTCCCCCGGGATGGCGGAGCCGCCGGTGATGCAGAAACGCAGGGCGCTCAGGTCGAATCTTTCCCCCCCCTGATGGAAGAGCATCCCCAGGAACATCCGGGGGACGGAACAGGCATAGGTGACCCGTTCCCTTTCCATGACACTGAAGATACTCTCCAGGGTGAAGCGTTCCATAAGGACGACGCTGCCCCCAATATAGAAAGGCGCCAGCATGTTGGCCGCCGCCCCGAAAGAGTGGAAGAAGGGAATGACTGCCAGACCCCTTTCCCGGGGCGTTCCCTGAAACTCGGTCTCCTTAAAGAGGACGGCCTGGGTCATGAGGTTGCCATGGGTCAGGACGGCGCCCAGGGAACGGCCGGTAAGACCGGAGGTATAGATCATCACCGCCGGATCGTCGGGGTCGATCTCCGGCATCTCCCACGTCCGGGGGTTATCGCGGAGGGCCTGGGTAAAGGGACTGTCCGTATCCATGCCGCCGGTGGTCAGCAGGTTTTTGCAGTAAGGCAAATCCTCCCTTATCTCCTCGTAGCGCCGGGCCAGGGGGGTCTGGGTGATGAAGAGCCGGGCGTCGCTGTTGCCGAGGAGATGACGCAGCTCGTAGGGCGTGGACATGACGTTCAGGGTTACGGCGACAGCGCCGAGCTTCTGGGCGGCGAAATAGGAAATGATGAATTCCGGGCAGTTGGGAAGCATGAGGGCGATCTTGTCGCCCTTTTCCAGGCCCAGCGCCCGGAAATGATGGGCCAGGGCGTTGACTGCCCCGTTTAACTCTTCGTAGTTCATCCGGCATTTATCATGGATGAAGGCAATGTTGCCGGGAAACTTTCTTGTTGAATCCTCCAGCATCCGTCCCAGGTTCATTTTCTTGTCGGCCCCCCTTTTTTTGATTGCTTTCTTGACGACAGCTTAAAAAGACCCGCGGCGGCGTTGTGTTTCGTCCCCCGCTGGTCCTGCCCGCCACTGGGTCATTGATTGTTTAGCACATGCATGCTGCCATTTCAATCGGGGAGATGGTCTTTTTTCTTGATCGGGACGGTGATTTCATATAGAGATAATCTGCCTAAGGGCATAGGACATCACTTTAAAGGAGGCTTTGCTTATGAAAAGGACCGTGTTGCTGGTAGTGGCGATTTTCTTCTGTTCCGTTTCCCTGGCTCTGGCCGCCGGGTCGCCGGTGGGAAAGTGGAAGACCATTGACGATAAAACGAAGCAGGAGAAATCCATCGTCGAGGTTTATGAGGTAAACGGCAAGATCTACGGCAGGATTGTGCAGCTTCTCCAGGAAAAAGACGGCGGAAAGAGCAAGCTCTGCACGAAATGTCCGGGAAGCGACCAGAACAAGCCCATGCTCGGGTTGGTTTTCCTCAAGGATCTCAAGGCGGACGGCGATGAATATACCGGCGGGACGATCATGGATCCCAACGACGGCAAGATTTACAAGTGCAAGCTGGAGGTTGTCGAAGGGGGAAGCAAGATGAAGGTCCGGGGCTTTCTCGGGATTTCCCTCCTGGGGCGCACCCAGATCTGGCACAAGGTGAAATGACGGATCTTGAACAATATGCAAGGTTGGTAAGGCTGGCGGCAGAGAAAAGAATCATTTATTCCGCTCACGCCTTGACGGAGATGAATGGGGAGTTTGTTATTGTTACCGCTTCCGAAGTCAGGGACGTTGTATTTAAGGGAGAGATTATCGAGGACTATCAACAAGACCGCAGAGGCCACAGCTTTTTGCTTTCCGGATGGACCGACTTGTCAAGACCGCTTCATGTTGTTTGCGCCCCCAAGGAAGAGTATCTGGTGGTTATTACCGTATATGTGCCATCGGCAGAGAAATGGGAACACGAGTTTAAGGTGAGGAAGAAAAAATGAAGTGTCTGATGTGCCAGGGGGAAATGGAACCAAGAGCGGTGGCCTATACGGTGGACAGAAAAGGCTATCATCTGTATGTGGAAGATATTCCCGCTTATGTCTGTTCACAATGCGGCGAAAGGTTCTTTGATGAAAAGGAAGTTATATCGATCCAGGAAATGATTCAGGTATTTGAATCTAAACTCGAGGAAGTCAGAAAGGTTGCATAGTAAATTTACGGAAGATCATTGTGCCTGAAATTATCGACGGTAATGAAATCGCCCGGGTGATCCGGGAGGAGATCCGGCAGGAAACCGTGGCGCTGCGGGAAAAAGCGGGGGTGACGCCGGGGTTGGCCGTGGTCCTCGTCGGGGAAGATCCCGCATCCCAGATCTATGTTCGGCGGAAGGGGCAGGCCTGTGCGGAGGCCGGTTTTTTCTCCCGGGAGTTGCGCTTGCCCACGGAGACGCCGGAAGAGGAATTATTGGAGGTTATCGAGCAGTTGAATGGCGATCCCGACATCCACGGCATCCTCGTGCAATTGCCCCTGCCCCCGCAGATCCGTACCCGGCAGGTCATCGAGGCCATCGCTCCGGACAAGGATGTGGACGGCTTTCACCCCGTCAATGTCGGCCGTCTGGTGTCCGGCGATCCCGGCCTAGTGGCCTGTACGCCCCGGGGGATTGTCGAGCTTCTGGACCGCACCGGGGTCCCCATAGAAGGTCGGGAGGCGGTGATCGTCGGCCGAAGCAATATCGTCGGGAAACCCCTGGCCATGCTCCTTTTGGCCCGTCATGCCACAATTACGGTCTGCCATACCCGGACGCAGCGTCTTCCGGAAGTTACCCGGCGGGCGGATATCCTCATCGCCGCCGCCGGCAGTCCGGAGATGATCAAGGGGGAGATGGTCAAGGAGGGCGCCGTCGTCATCGACGTCGGTATGAACCGCCTGCCCGACGGCCGGCTGGTGGGCGACGTCGCCTTTGCGGAAGCGGTTTCCCGGGCCGCCTATATCACCCCGGTGCCCGGCGGCGTCGGTCCCATGACCATCGCCATGCTGCTCAAAAATACCCTCCACG
>Ga0209718_1003815_pt1 | contig 13144 bp, 16 predicted proteins | sample AD_JPNAS1_MetaG_FD_184420 | JGI IMG/M metagenome (GOLD analysis project Ga0209718, IMG submission 184420) | Active sludge microbial communities of municipal wastewater-treating anaerobic digesters from Japan - AD_JPNAS1_MetaG (SPAdes) (version 2) | ecosystem: Engineered > Bioreactor > Anaerobic... | reverse complement strand
CACGTGAGATAAACGCCGTTTTTCGTCAAATATCGCTTTGGAATATACCTAATATTAGTATCAATGGGCTTGCTAAAATCCACCGAATAATGGTACAATGTTTCCACTTGTTATTTCCTTTTTCTCGGCCTGCTGTAACAGGTCTTGAAGTCGCGTTTGTCGCGTGGATTGAAATTCTGATAAGTTCAAGTACTGCAACCCCGGATATATTCAATTTTCCGGGGTTTTTGCGTTCTCAATACAATTATAGCACGCGTTTTTTTCCGTAATATATATATCACCTATGCTATTCTATCACGTTCGCACTGCAAGCCGGTTTCGGGGTTTGGGGATCCACGGGTAACAATCCTGTTAACTCTTGCTATCCGCTGCCAGTGGGCTGCCGGTGGATTGTGTCATGTCAAGCCCGCCACTATTGCCCGAAGGTTGCCGTTGCGTGTTATTGCAACGGTCAAGTTCAATCCGCGCAGCAAAACGCTCCCGCAACGTCCGGATAGTATCCGCGTCCGTGATCCTCTCCCCGTGCGCGTCGCGGAAATATGGTTCGCCTGGTTCTCCTCCCGGCAAAAAGTCCCTGCAGTAAGTACAGCCTGCCAGCGGGTCCTCCGGTAGCAGGATATAGGCTCCAGACACACTCTCTATCAGCTTCTCCGGGTCCTCCTGTGTCCTGCGTATCCATTCGACGGCTTCCCGAAGGCGGATAAGAGTGATATACTCCTCGCCTGCGTCGTCCACGCCTGCCAAAAACATTTGGAATGTCCCCCATACAGGAGTGTGTTCCGTGCGGTAAAGCCCCTCCCCCCCGTGGACGGCAATCCTCTGCGTGCTGTATCCCCCGGTATCGTACAAAAATGAATCGATACGTTTTTGGATGCGCGTCATTCGTCCTCTTCCTCCTGTTCCTCTTCCTCCTCTTCCTCCGCTTTCGGCCGCGCGTACTCATATGAATCGTCAATCACAAGGTCATCGCCTGTGCCACTTCCCCACAAAAGCCATCCGTTTGAGTCCAGCACGTCATCAATCACAAGGTCATCGCCGTAACACACAGGGTAGCAGTCGCCCCAGTCGACGCCCAACGTTCGAGCCTCTTCGAGTGTTCTGTGTGCCAGCAGTTCTTCGGGCATATCCGTAACATTTACGCCCCGCAATGATCCGGCAGGCAAATCAATCCATGCAATAACATCGCAACCCTCGCGGACTCTCACGAAGTCGATTTCGCGCCCGTCTTTTGCCGTGAGATACAGCGTGACTTCAAGCCCCGGGTCTTTTTCCCACGCCTGCCATATTTCGGCGGTGGTACCAGCGCCTAAGCTGTATTTCGAGCTGTCACAAGCTTCCGAATTGTCGTATCGAATCCTCCCGAACCCGTCAAGCAATAGCATCGCGATCGCGGCGTTGTCTCCCTGTTGGGTGAGCTCTATCCACTCCTTCGCTTCTTCCGGGGACAGGATATACACGTCTTCCCCGCCTACCTTCCCCCCCAGGGATTCGTTTTTTGCGTATCGCCCACGGGGCCCGCTTTCACCGGCCAGGAAAAAAGCGCCGTCCTCTTTTTTGAAAAGTCCCTCCAAAACATAGTCAAGGTCATTTTTTGGAAGGTCGTTCGTATAGGTTGCAATCAGCTTTGATCCATAAAAGTTTTGAATTTTTTTGGGGTCATCAAACAATTCCATAAACCTTTTCATTTTGAACCCTCCCTTTTTGGTTCGTTTTCTATGCCCGTTAATCTCCCTTTATTCTCATAGGGGGCTGTCATGTCCCTTCGTTCGCTTCTTTGTCCAATAGAATTTTTCTGATCGTTTCCGTCGCCTTTTGACGCTTCCGGTTGATCCGTTTCCGATCGGTTTTTTTGCATCCCATTCGATCCCCTCCTATCCCAAAAGTCCGGCAATCTTCCTTTCCGGCGCGTTTCCAATTCGGTCGATGTTGTGTGCGTATATCATCGTAGTGTTGATGTTTGAGTGCCGAGCAAAGTTCTGGGTTTCCTGTATCGTCGCGCCCCCCAGAAGGGACAGCGTGATCGCAGTGTGCCGAAGGCTGTGCGCGGTCAGGCGATTCGAAACGATATCGGCGGATCCCATACGCTCCTTGACGATGCGCGATATCGATCGGGTCGTCAAGCGTTCACCGCCCGCTTTGTTGCCTGTTGCCTCAAACAGCGGATCGATGTCGTCAACCGGCCCACGGGCCCGCAGGTAATCCATGATCGGATCAAGGCTTTCCGGCGTCAGAAGCACGAAAGCGTCCTTTTCCGATCGCCCTTTGCCCTGTATGTAAAGCAAGGCTTCCCCGCCCGATTGCCGGATGTCTCCCACGTTCGCGCGCTCGACTTCAATCGTCCGAAGGCCGGTCCGGATCAGCAGGTTTAATAGCGCAAAGTCCCGCTTCCCTTTGAGCGTGTTCCGCTCGATCCGGGAAAGCAACCGTTTGACCTGTTCGATCGTCAGCGGGTCCTTCCGGAAGCCGTGAGATTGCCCGCCTGCCTTTACCGTTTTTGCTATGTCGGGATATAGCTTTTCGGATTCCAGCCACGCGTAAAGCCGGCGAACCGCGACGATATAGGTCGCCTGTGTTGCAGGTTTTTTGTCCGAAAGGAAGGCTTTGTATTTCAGAAGGTCAATTCGCGTCGCCGTTGCCAGGTCAAGGCCTTCGGCGTCAATCCATTTGAAAAACGGGCGGATCGATCGGCGATAGGTTTCTTTCGTTTGCGCCGTGACGTCTTGCGCTCCAAGAAAGGTTTCTATCAGTTTTGCACTATCCTTTTTTACCGTAATTCGGTTCATGGTGTCGCCTCCTCTTACCGAAGTAATTATATTATACTCTATTGGCGGTTATATTGTCAAGTAATCCAGATATTGTTAGTTTATAATAGGTTTATACGATAGAATATGCAACAAAAAAAAGATTTTGATGCGGCGGGCGGTTTGTGCTATACTTTCGTGTCGCGGGAAACCGCGTGGATTGAAACCCATAGGAATTTTAGTAAGTGTCGCGGTTCGCCGCGTGGATTGAAACTCTGATAAGTTCAGGTGTCAACAAGAAAAAGCGCCGCTTTAAGCGGCGTTTTTTGTCATGGTTTCGAGGGGTCTTGCTATTTCTTCTTCCACATTTTTCTGAACGCCTTCCATAGGGTCAACGGTTCCGGCTCTATCTTCCGGCGCAGCGCCTCGAGTTCGTCGCGTAGCTTCGATATCTCCCAGGCGTGCCCCTCGATCCTCTCGGTCGTGCTGTTTTTGAGCGCGGCGGTTTCGGTTTGGAGGGTTCGGACCTGATCCTTGAGGGTGTTAACTTCTTCGCTTTTCTGCAATATTTGAACCGCCAGAAGTTCTATCTCCCGGCGTTGATCGACGATCTTTGTCGCGGCGGATATAGCGGCGTTTACGGCTTCCAGTCCAGCGTTCGAGCGCGGCGAATTGTTCGGCTCTATCGTCAGGGTCTTCGGTGTTGCTTCGGCCAGTATCTCTTCTATCTCTGCCGTGCTCCGTCCTGCTTCATATAGGGATTTGATACGGGTTATCAGTTCGACGGCCGCCGGTGAATAGTAAGTGATTTTCCCGATCTTTTTACCGGCGAAGTAGTGGCGAAATGATTCAATCCACCGCCTGATCGTCGATTCCGGTATTCCGCTTTCCTTGCTCAACTCCGATATCCGCCGCAACTCTACCACCATACCACCACCACGCGCGATTTGCTCCTATTTTACTCTCTTTTCACTTTTGGCGGTGTTTCGGCTTTCTTAATATCACGTTCATTTTTTGGTACGTTTGTACCAAACTCTGGTACGCGACCCGATTGAAAACTTTTGGCAAAAATCAGAATCTCCGTACCAATTTTTGAACGTAATGTAACGTGGTTTTTTACTTTTTCCCGGCTCCACCCAATCCGTTCGCCGATCTTCTCTTCCACGCTCTGCAAGCCTATCACGTGACGCGTTTATCGCCCCTGTGGAGCGTTCTGTCCACGGGATAGGGATAAATGCCGTGGAAGGCCTTTACGACGTGTTTTGGGGGCGTATACGCGGTCTCTTTTTAAGGGCGCCGCAAAACAAAACACGTAGAACCCCCAGAGATTTTTGTCCTGCGCTCTCCGTGGGATTCTCCGTGTTTTTTTGCGCTTTTACGGCGGCCATTAAAGCCATTATTTTTTACGGTATCCCGAATCTCCGTTATTGCGTTCGTGTTAACGTATAAAACCCACGCCCTTGCCGGGCGAGGGAAGGAGCAAGAGCCTATCTTTGCGTGGAATGAATATCGTGACGTTTTGAGCTTATTTTTCGTCCGGAAAGGAAAACCGGATCGTTCGCTTTTGCTTAGGATCCTTGATGATGTAAAACTCGCCGGGTTTTAGTTCCGGTTCATGTTCAGGTTCGGCTTCTGAATACTTTTTATCTCGAAGTTCCCCCCGAAGAACAGCGACCTCTCCACGAACCGCGTTGATCTCTTTGTTTAGGATATCGCGTGCGATAGTGTTCGCCTCGTGTTCGGCCTCTCGGGTCTCGCTTGCTTGCCAGTGCTGGCGCATATAATCACTCGCCTGCCTGGTTAACGTTTTCGATTCGTCCTTCGCCGCCCGTTCCGCTTGATAAGCCGCGTCGATCTTTTCGGCCTTCTCCGTTTCTTTGGCCTCAATCGCGTTCAGCAAGGCTTGCGCGCCCTTCGCGATATTGTCGCCGATTTCGATGGTTTCCGGTTCGGACGGCGGGACGTTTTGGTTCTCACGAAAAATAGTGTCCAGCGTTGTGGGTTTCATTAGTCACCTCCTCTTTCAATCGCGAACGCGTACTCGCGCGCGTACTCACGCCACGCGTGCGCCGGTGCCGGTGGAATAGGTAGAAACCCGCCCGCGACGGCGGTCAACGCGTTCATTTTCTCTAACACGATGGATCGCGCCTTCTCGGCCGCGTCGGTGATCTTGGCGTATCGCTTCAAGAGTTCCGCGGCCTCTTTTTCAGCGTTCGGAAACCGTCCGAAGAGTTCGTCGTAGGCGTTCAACGCCGCAACGTATTCCCTTCGCGCGGCCTCTTCCGCCTCGAGGAGCGCGCCCTTTTCAACTTCGAGCCGGTTAAGCTCCTTCGAGAGCTCTTCGACGGCCTGCCTATATCCGTTGATCTCTGCGATGATCTTGGGATTGTAGCGGTCTTCGACTTTCTCGAGCCTGTGTAAAATGTTTATCGCTTCCGCCCTTTTGCCGATCAAGGCGGCGGTTTGCGCTTGTGCTTCTCTTAGATTCATCTTTTTTGCCCTCCTTTTTAGGGTGTCCGATTTGAGCGATTCGGTAGTGCTTTTGCCAGGACTTAAACCGCGACGTTTTTTATCCGCCTTTTTGTGACATAAAAAAAAGAAACGTCGATCGCCCCGTTAGGGCTTCTCTCCCGTTTCTCTCTCTCTCGCGATTTTTTTTTGAAACAACTATATGCTATTAAAACAAGTATATCACACACACACACAAAAACGAATCTATTTGATATTGTTAGTTATATGCCGGTTATATCCGGTTATTTCTCGGTTATAATTTCGAAACGCTAAAACCGGCTCTGGTGGCTGGTTACAATTTTTGGAAAAATATCTTACCGCCCCCCAACCGTACGCCTTACCGCCCCCCAACCGTACGCCTTACCGCCCCCCAACCGTCGAAGTTATACAAAAAAAAACAAGATCGTAAACCGCACACAAAGCCATTCTCGCAAAATTATTACTGCCTTAAGTAATTATAAGTAATTATAATTAGGGTTATCGCCTTAAAAACGGTGATAACCCCCCTACCCTTCCCCCTTCCCTTCGGTCGGGGTCGGGCGGGTCCCCCAGGAGAAGAAAATAGGACATAAAACAACGAACCATCACGCTTGGTTTTCCAGTAGGTCTAAAAGTTTAATGTAGTTTTCCGGCGAAATTTTCCGGGCTCCCTTCTTCCAAAGGTTGATCGAAGTCTGCGAAACGCCTATTGACTGCGCGATGTTGTGCTGTGTATAGCCTTTTTGGAGCAACTGATCGATTATATTTTTCACGCGGTCTTTTGACGCCGGCGGGATCGGTTTTTTTACGGCCTTGACGGCCTCGCGCGAAGCCTGTAAAGTGGAAATATTTTTGTTTAACCATTCCGGCGGGTAAAGGGTAACATATTCTTTGTCGGGGTCGGTGACGTCTTCAAGGCTCAAACCCGAATCCAAAACCCAACTCCCCATATAAGCGCGTTCCACAAGATAGTTCAATGTCGTCTGAAGGTTTAACAGCTGTTTTTTTGGCCTGGTGCGCTTCGACGCGGGTTCAAAAAAATTAAGCAACGTCGACAACTTCATTCGAAGTTCCTTCCCGTGTATCCGCCAAAGCAGTGAAAACCTCACCGACAAAACAACTGCCGCGTTCGGGCGGTTTGTTGTGTTCTTCTCACGCAGCAACTTTTCCAAAAGCAGGGTATACTGCGCGCCTTTTGACCCGCTTCCATTCATCGCTTCCTGATACCATTTTGGGGCAATCAACGAAACCCCGTCAATTTGGGACCAGTCCGTCGCGTGATCTATCTCCTCAATGACCGCAAGCGGAAAAGTTTTGCTCTTTTCGGGGTGTAGCCGATCGGGGACGGTGAAAAGTATTTTTGTGAACATGTTTATTGTGTTTTTAGCGCTTTCGACGTCGCGGGGACTGTAGTCGCCGTTATTCTTTTTTTGGCAGCCCAGCATTTTTAGATGATCGTTTACCCGCCAGGTAAACCGCCCTTGGTTCCGATAGAAAGACAAAAGCAAAGCCAGAAAATGTCGAAGGCCGGATTCTGACATCAGTTCCTTTTGTACCTGTATGTAAAGGGTTTCCCGGGTAAAGCGTTCATCGTTCAGGAAAAGGGTTGCGCCCTTTTGGGGAACCGCCAGCAGTTCGCAAAGCCCCCGGGGGTCCTCAAAAGATATTTGCGAAACAGCCTGATTCCCACCGTAGTCGGTGTCAATCGCAAAAACCGAATCGATCAAGGCGTCAATCTCCGCCTGTTCTTCCACGGATCGATCGGCGGGCTCCTTCTGAAAAGCCCGAAAGTAAAGCGGACTCTTCCCGGCCGTAAACAAAAACAGAAGAGGGTTCCAGATGTCGTAATTTGACGGGATAGGAAAGGTTTCGATCCCGCTTTCTTCCGCTTCAATTTCGAGCAGCGATTTAACAGAAAAGCACATAGTGACGAGCAATCCACCGTTTTCTTTGACGTCAGGCGAAGATTGATAAAGTTTATCCGTGACACCAATATTTTTTCGAATGAAAGCGATCCTTTTGGCCGTCAGTTCCGGTGACGATTCCGAAAAATGCTGATCGAGCGGATAAAGATCGACCGGCGTTTTATTGGAATCATCCAGGGCGTCTACAATAAATTCAGCTACCGGGGCAATCAGACCGTCAATATAGGCCTTCTGCGCTTTCCGATCGTTCGCCAAAAAGCGGACGTGACGGATCAGGAAAGGGCGGCCTAAAGCAAGGGTGACGACGTAGACAATCATCTGCTTAGAGCTGTCATTTTTGGCGTATTTTTCCCAGGCGTTTTTTAAAGCCTCCGAAAGCTTTTCGGCATCGCTGGACGTGTCTTCAACAGTCGAACGGCATATAAAATAAAGCGTTTTTTGCAGGCTCTTAAAATAGCGATTGTCAAAATCAAGACCGGGCACAAAGTCGTTTTCTGTCACGGTTTCATATCTCCTTTTGAATGTCCGTTAATTCGCATTTATACCGATAGGCGGGGGGTTAACTGTTTGGCTCGCCGTTTTTTTTGTTTGGGTCCCGATCGTCCGACTCCGGATAAAAGGACATCAGGACGTTTTCTTCGGTCACATAAAAACGCCCGGCTATTTTTGCAGCTTTCATTCTTCCATCGGCAATATATCCCCGTAAGCTCGAAACGCTGATCCCAAAGGTGTCTGCGATTGCGTTTAAGCTATATAGCTTCTTCCCGCCGAATTCGATGATGTCCTTTGCCGGCTTCCGACCTCTTGTTTTATCTGTCATGTTTTCGCTCCTTCCAGCGCGCGTCTTTCGCTTTCTTCGCGTGATAGCCCCGCGTCATATTCGTATATTGCGGCCCGCTCCCAGACTAAATAATTGTAGTCCGGGTTCCAGGTAGGGCCGGGTGGATCCCCGGGGAAGGCAGGCGGGGGGGTCGCCTGCGTTTCCGGGTTACAGAAGACTTCCTTCAAAATCGTTTCTAACGTTTCGGCGCCTTCCACAGGTGACTTCGGGGAAACCGGCGGGATCGCCGGGGGCGCTTTTTTAAGCTTCTCGATCAGTTTTAAGGTGTTCATAGACCGGATTCACGCAATCCCAGCCAGTCCCAGTCTGCCTCGAAAAAATGTTTTTTGTGAACGGGCCCTTCGCGGTTTTTGATCGGGATGACGGTAATTCGCTTTTGATTGGCGCATTCGTAGTCATCTCGGGCGTGGTTCCAAACACCCAGAACCAGATTAGCGTCTTGACCGATGTCGCCGGCCTCGCGAATATACGAAACATCCATGTCCTCAACGTCGCGGCCTTTTTTCCCCAGCTCTCGGTTCAGTTGCGCCCCGATGATCAAAGGAATTCCGGTATCTTTCGCGGCAGTCAACAGACTATGACTCGTTCTTTGGAGTTCCATTTGTCGGGTGTCGTTGCGTGACCCGTTTTCGATCGGAATTTTTTGCACGTAGTCCAAAAATATCGCCCCGATCGGATAGGATCGGGTCCATTCACGGATAAAAAGCCCCAGGGCCGTCGCGGATTCGTTCGATAAGTCGATGATTCCGATCCGGTGACGGGCTTCCTGCTCTTCGATATACCGTATCGTTTCTTCTATCGGGTCTGAAAGCCGATCCGTGCGGATTTGATACAGTAGATTCGCGTTCCTCTGGTCCAGCCCGGCGTTTCGGTTCTTCGCAAACGTGATGACCTTTATCAGTTTTTCGATCAGCTTTTCCCGGGGCTCTTCGTAGGTCAAAAACAAAAAAGTCTTTTCCGCCGTTTTAGTGTTTAATAGCATATTGACAAAAACGTTCAACATGAAGGTCGTCTTTCCGTGCCCGGTCATGCCGGCGACGACGGTCACGGCCGCCTGTTTGATTTTTACGGATTGATCCAGTATAGAAAACCCCGTCCCCAGGCCTTCCGGTTGCTTTTTGATGAGTTCTAACGTGTCACGGATTCCCAGGGGAATGATTGCGGGCGCCTTCACGGGCAGGGCCAATCGGATTATTTTTAACTTCGCTTCGATCAATTCCAGGGCCTTCTCACCGGACAGGTTTTCAAGGTCACGCGTCAGGGCCTGAACCGCCCGTTGAATGGTTTTCTGCTCTTCTTCTTTTTGCGTTCGTTCCCGTTCCCGTTCATAGACCTCTTTAATAATATCGATATCGACGCCGGTTTGCGCGCAGACGTTTTGCAAAAGCGTTACTTGCTCGACCGGGTCGTGCCGTTCAAAAAAAGTCAGGAATTTTACCGATTCTTGCAAAGCCCGGTCCCGTTCGATTTCGTTCGAGTTTTGATACTCTCGAAAGATTTCGTTTGTGAGGTATTCCGCGGGCCTGTGAGGCGTTTTATACAGTCCCGCGGCCTTTTCTATCCCCAGGGCGTTCACGGCCTCCTGGGGGTCCTTATAAGGGCCGAAGTCAACGGTATAGGGACGGATGCCGGCCGCCATAAGATTGATGATCGCATTTTTTGTTCCTTCGACCCCGGCGGTATCGCTGTCGAAGGATAGGATCGCCTCCTTCGTTTTCCGCTCTCGCAAAAGCGCAAGCTGTTCCCCGCCGATTTTGTTTGTCCCGACCGCAACGGCCGGAACCCCCGCAACCAAAAGGGCCAGGGCATCAAGGGGGCCTTCGGTCAACGCGGGGACATCACCGGGTTTTAAGGCGTCGAAAAAGTGCATCCCTTCGGCCTTCGTGAAAGAAAACAAGGGCAGATATCGGGGCTTTTCGGGATCGTCGCCTGTATACCTCAACATCACCGCGACGACCTTTCGTCGTGTTATCATCGGGAGCGCCAGGGTGTAGTCGTTCCGCGCATCCAAAAAAGTAAGCGTCTTATTTATTTCGTCCGCGTGGAACCCATGCGCGTGCAACTCGGCAAGGGTTGCCGCGGCTCCCGGGAAGTGTCCGATCCCGAATTGTTGGATTGTTTTGATGTCTTCCTGCCGGAACCCCCGTCCGATCAGATATTCTTCGGTTCGGGACCTTGGCAATCGCGCCCCGAAAAAGGCGACCGCCGTTTGAAGCAGGTCTTCCCGCCTTTCTTCCTGATCAACTTCTGCCTGTCGTTCTTGGGAATAAGCCGGGGCGTCCATTCCAGCCTTTTGGGCAATAAAGTCATAGGCGGCTTTTTTGGATCCTTTCCGCCCGATCAGGTAATCGTACAGCGCCACGGATGCGCCGCAGGAGTTTCTGCGGTTGCACATGATTCGGTTCGAGTTGTTTTTATAAATGAACGCTTCATGTTCCCCGCAGGAAGGGCAGGTCACGGTAAAGTAGTCCGGCCCTTCCTGGGGATTCAGTTCAGGGATCAGGTCGGGAATAGCGGCCCTTTCGAGGGCGTCACGGTACCAGCTCATGCATCCGGCCCGTCCTCGGTATTAAGCGTTTTCTGTATATCCGTCAACGCCGCGATAAGTTTTCCCAGCTTTCGCGGCCCGACCGTGACTCCCTTCTTCGTCGGGCACCATGTTTTTTCTTCGTTTTGGAAGAAAAGGCGGATGTCAACGTAGGCCTTCCCTTTGTATTCTTTTCGTTCGATTTGAATTCGTTCCGTTTCGCTTTTCTCTATGGTAACCACGATTTGCCTCCTGTCGTTTTGATAAAATTCGTTATAACCTACCTGACAGCCCCCAAAATCGTTTGTATTTCGTTTTAAGTATATTTACCCACAAACTAAAAACAAAACGCTCCTGGGGGCTATAATATAATTCGCCTATGTCCGTTAATCGTTATTTATTCCCATAAGGTTTTTTCGCCACCGCCTCGGTAAGCCAGATATATCCGTTCGGTGCCGGGCTTCGAAGCTCGATCTTCGTGGTATTTTGTTGCTTTCAACTCTCCGAAAATGATATACTCTGTTTTGTCTAAGGTGAATCTTTTACCCGTCAAGTCTTCACGGGACTTGAACGGAATATCATCTTGAAACGGTGCCGGGCCCTTTTCTGGGCCTTTTTTGTTATCTGTCCGATCCATGTCAATCAATTCCTTTCACGCTTTAAGCGTCGGTTTTGATTCCAAAAAGCCAATTTCTAAGTGTTAGCAAGTCGTTCGGCTCTTCGTTCGGCTCTTGAATTCCCTTCTCTTTCTCAATTCGATCGGAAAAGAGGGCATCCAATCGTTCGATTGTTTTGGGGTCGTCGATTCGGTCCCCTTTTGGATCGCGGTAATAGCGCGGGGTCGGGATTCCCCCGGGTAAATAATCCCGGCAGTAAGAGTAACCCTTCATGTCATCAGTCATCGCGTGATCCCCCCCCTGCTTCCGGTTCCGGGCTTTCCTGTATCAGTGGTTGATCGTCTAACGGGGTAAGATTGTCTTTCAACCAGACTTTTTTACCTGCCCCTCGCGCCTGGGCGATAATCCCCTGCGTCCATCGGGAATCCGGTTGCACTTTTTTGGCGCCTTCGCTTTTTGATCCGATCAGGAACCAATCAAACAATTCCGGCCTTTCAAAAATTACCCGCCCCATCAACGGTTCACAACTGACAAACTTGATTCGCGCGTTTGCTTTTTCCATCGCTTCCTCCGCTGGTTTGACCCGCGCTTGTGTGTCTACCGTCGCGCCGATCCACGCGTTATCAGGGAAAACTATCGATTCGTAACGTCTCGGGTTCTTCGTTAGGAAAAGGAAAGTCCATTCGGGATGTTTTTCGACTTGATCTAACACTTTGTAAATCCACTCGTTTGGAACCCAAGAGCCGAACAGGTCACACATTGAACCGACGAACACGCGATCTTTCCCCGGAATGTTGCGATTTGGTTTTGTGTGCGCGGGCGCTTCGAGACGTTCCGGGTGTATCTGGGGTTCAAACGTTCCGAAAAACCTCATCGCGATATCCTTCGCGTAGCAATAAGGACAGCCATGTTTGCAACCCGTCACGGGGTTCCAGGACCAACCGGCCCAGCCGATGTTGTCATTTGTTTTGTTGAATCGGTGCCCTTTGGTTTTAACTTCCACGCCTATCACTCCCTGCGTGATCCTCTTCGCTTTCGGCCCCAATGACGGGGTCGGGTTCGTTCGCTTTCGCTTCCAGATTGGATTTTGGAAGGTTGTGTAAATACCAGAATTCCCCGAAATGCTGTCGCTTTTCATCCCGCGCGTTTTTTTTCTGTTGTGGCGTTGACAACTTGTGTTCCTTCATTTGTTGCCACTTCCGGCCGCTTCGGTAGCATTTTCGTGTTCCGCATCCGCCGCCATCTCCCGAAGTCCCCGCCGGTACCAATATGCATCGATCGATCTTTTCCGTTCCTCTTTGCGGTCGCGGTAGTAGTTCCTTCGTGCTTGCAACGCAATCTCTTTCTGTTCCGGTGTAAGTGCATCTTGCATGTTATCCCTCCTTCGTTTTTTCGTACTGCTCATGTTCGCGAATTGCCTTCAGAAGCTCCTCGACTCCTTTTTTGTTCCCCCAAGCGTGGGCGTGCTGTGAATGGAATCCTTTCCACCCGTGTTCGTTTCGGTGATACAAACCAATCCACCGAACAGTCCCGGGGTGCTTGCAATCAACGTTAATAGTTGGTATTATTTTCCATTTGATTCCGCGCGAATCCCTGAATACGATATACTCAATCGGTATACTCTGCCTTTTGCCGGTTCGCAGTTCCGCGGTTAATCCCTCAACCATTGGGGGGTGTATCTCTTTTCCGCAGAAAGAACCTCCCTCGAGCCGCGGGTTCATTTGTCCTCTTCCTCCTGTTCCTCTTCCTCCTCTTCTTCCGCATTCGGCCGCGCGTACTCATAGGATTCGTCAATCACAAGGTCGTCGCCTGTGCCATTGCCCCATAAAAGCCGCCCGTTCGAGTCCAGCACGTCGTCGATACAAAGATCTTCGTCGTAACATACGGGGTAGCAATCGCCCCAGTCGACGCCCAACGTTCGAGCCTCTTCGAGTGTTCTGTGTGCCAGCAGTTCTTCGGGCATATCCGTAACATTTACGCCCCGCAATGATCCGGCAGGCAAA
>Ga0209718_1003811_pt1 | contig 13148 bp, 13 predicted proteins | sample AD_JPNAS1_MetaG_FD_184420 | JGI IMG/M metagenome (GOLD analysis project Ga0209718, IMG submission 184420) | Active sludge microbial communities of municipal wastewater-treating anaerobic digesters from Japan - AD_JPNAS1_MetaG (SPAdes) (version 2) | ecosystem: Engineered > Bioreactor > Anaerobic... | reverse complement strand
CGCCGTTTATCGAATGTATGATAATGTGACGCTTTATCAAGTGAACACGAATAGGTGTGTGGCGATGAGCCCATATTCAAAGTGTCTTTTGCTCTCCCTCCGCCGGATATGTATGGATCCGGCTACGGTCGAGCAAAAGAGATTTCTATTGACAAAACGCTTTTTCATAGGTGCAAAACCGTCTGACCGTTTTTGCGGGCGATGGGCAGGATAATATTGACGTGCCGGTTTTTCATGAGCGGGGAATTGAGAGACGGCGGCCGTAAAAGAAGCTTCAATGTAAAGAGGTTTTGAAAATGAAACAGTCCGCATCAATCGTTGTTTTAACTATTCTGGCAGTGTTAATGAGTGCTCCGGATGGATATCCGCAAAGTTCTTCCGTATGGATGGTCAAAGGACAAAAAGCCAATGTCTATCTGGCGGGTGCCTGCCATGTTCTTCGTGCCTCGGATCATCCGCTTCCATCCGTCTTTGAAAAGGCCTATGCCGATTCCGGACGGGTTTTCTTTGAAGCGCCTCCCGGCGATCTGGAAAGCCCCCTTTACACGCAAAAGCTCATGACTATTGCCGTCTATGCGGATGGCACAACCCTCAGGCATCATCTCAAGCCAGCGGTTTATGAAAAGGCACGGAAATTTTGCCAGACGCGCGGTTATCCTTTTGAGCAGTATCAGCTATTCAGGCCTTGGATGCTTTCCATGATGCTGACCATGCAGGAGCTTGCACGTATCGGTGTGGAGGCCGATTTCGGCGTGGACCACGTCTTTTATCAGCGGGCGCTCAAGGACGACAAGCCCACCGGCGGACTGGAGTCGGCCGAAGATCAACTTGATTTTCTTAATATGCTTGACCAGGGCATGGCCAATGAACAGGTCAGCGAAACAGTGGATGATCTCTTGCACCTGGAGGGCAAAATTAACGATATTCTCCGTGCGTGGCGGACAGGTGACGAGGCAGGTGTCGAGGCCTTCACTGTGCGCGAGCTGAAAAATTATCCCGAGCTGCACCGTGTGCTGATTGTTCAGCGCAATAAGAAATGGGCGAAAAAAATCGAAGAGATGCTCAGCGGTAACACAAACACAATGGTTATTGTCGGCGTGGCGCACCTGGCCGGCGCCTTCAGTGTGATTGATCTTTTGCGCGGGTGCGGTTATGAAGTCACTAAAGTCAGCCCCTGACTGGTTGAAACAACCGCCCGGGAGCTCTTTGGTGCCCGTGGTTTCCGATGTGGACGGCGGCGGTCATGCCTGTTTGAGAAGCACCGCAATGATAAATTTTTTTTAGTGGGCGAAAATTTATTATTCCGTTGACAGCATCGGTGCATTTACCTATACTTTTTGTCTATTGATATTTGGAAGATCAAGATGGCCATAAACGTTAAAACTGAAGAACATCTGCTGCTTATCGAAATCAACCGGCCGGAAAAAATGAACGCCCTTACGCGGGAAATGTATTCCTGCCTTGCCCGGGCCTATTATCGGCTCGATACCGACGAGGAGCTGCGTGCGGGACTGGTCTATGCAGCCGGTCCTCATTTCACGTCGGGACTCGATCTGGCGGACTGGGCAGACCGGTTTGCACGTGGCGAGGGGTTCCCTGTGGTGTCGGAAAACGAAATAGATCCTTTTTACATGGTGAGCGAAGCGCGCTGTCGTAAGCCGATTATTATGGCGGTGCAGGGATATTGCTATACCTGGGGGCTTGAGTTGATGCTCAATACGGACATCCGGGTGGCCGCCGCCGATTCCCGCTTTGCCCTTTTGGAAGTACAGCGGGGTTTTTTCCCGGCCGGAGGAGCGACATTGCGCCTGCCGCGGGAAATCGGCTGGTCCAATGCCATGCGCTATATACTTACGGGTGACACCATCAGTGCCACGGAGGCCTGCCGTTTCGGGCTGGTTCAGCAGGTGACGGAAACAGGCAGACAGTTCGACCAGGCACTGAAGATCGCCCGCAAAGTGGCCCGGGTTGCGCCTTTGGGAGTACAGGAGGCACTGGCCTCGTCCCGCCGGGCGATCAAAGAAGGCGAGCAGGCGGCCGCAAGGGTTATGTATCAAAGACTGGCAGAAGTAATGAAAAGCGAGGATATGAAGGAGGGTCTGTCTTCTTTTCTGGAAAGACGCCAGGCGGTGTTCAAGGGTAAATAGTGCATGTTTTTTCCCGGCCGGAAGGGGCGGACGAGTTATTAACATTGGGCGTGGCCAAATGACATGCTTTCATCAGTGCCCGTACAGGGGGTAGGCACACGGATGGAAAAACATATGTGTGCGGCGGCAGGAAAGCTTCATTTTATGCCTTTCATGAGAAACCTGAGGAGGTACCGACAATGAATTTTGCACTCACAGAAGAACAGTCGATGGTCAGAGACATGGTCCGGAAGTTCGCCGAGACGGAAATAAAGCCTATTGCCGCAGAGCTGGATCACACGCATCGCCACCCTGAGGAAATCTGCCGGAAGCTCGGTGAAATGGGCATTATGGGTGTGTCCGTTCCCACGGAATACGGAGGGGCGGGCATGGATAATGTGACCTACGTGCTGGCGATGATCGAAATTTCAAAAGCTTGCGCCAGCTGCGGCGTCATTGTGTCCGTCAACAACACATTATACGGTCATCCGGTCAAGACGTTCGGTACCCATGAGCAGAAGTTGAAATTTCTTAAACCGGTCGCGGGCGGAGAGGTGGAAGGCTGCTATGCCCTTACCGAGGCAGGTGCGGGTTCTGACGCAGCGGCGCTGCGCTGCAAGGCGGAGCTCAAAGGCGACAAATACATCGTCAACGGCACAAAAGTTTTCATTACCAACGGCCCGGTTGCCCGCTATTGTGTTTTGGCGGCGACAACTGATTTGTCGCTGGGTTACAAGGGAGTCATCAATCTGATAGTAGATTTGAAGGAAACACCCGGCTTCAAGGTCGGTAAAGTCGAGGAGAAGCTCGGCATTCTGGCGTCCGGGACATCTGAACTCGTCTTTGAGGACGCGGAGATCCCGGCGGCCAATCTTTTGGGAAAACCGGGGCAGGGCTTTCAGCAGATGATGGCGGGGCTCAACGCCGGACGTATCGGCATCGGCGCTCAGGCCTGCGGCATCGGACGCGCCTGCCTGGAAGATGCGCTAAGCTACGCCAAGGAGCGTGTCCAGTTCGGCAAACCCATCGTGTCCAACCAGATTATCCAGTTCAAACTGGCCGATATGGCCACCCAGCTCGACGCCGCGGAGCTGCTGCTTTTACGTGCCGCCTGGATGGAGGACCAGGGAATGGATTTCGAAATGGAGTCGGCCATGTCGAAGTACTATGCATCGGATGTGGCCATGAATGCGGCCATCGAATGTGTGCAGATTTTCGGTGGTTATGGCTATGTGAAAGAATACCCGGCGGAACGCCATATGCGCGATGCGAAAATCTGTCAGATCTACGAGGGAACCAACGAAATCCAGCGGGTCGTTGTGGCCAGAAAGCTTCTTGGGCAGAGATAGCCGTAAAATGGATCAAGGCCGGCAGCTGGTAAATAAAAAACATGCCCGTCCCTTATGGGGCGGGCATGTCGGTAATAAAGCAATCAGGAGGGTTATTTTTTGCCGAGGATAGCATCCTTGGCTGCTTTGGCCACTCTGAACTTAACAACTTTCTTGGCGGGGATTTTGATCGTTTCGCCGGTGGCGGGATTCCGGCCCATGCGTGCCTTACGCTGCACAAGAACAAGCTTGCCGAGTCCGGGAAGGGTGAATGAGTTTTTGGCTTCCTTGTAAGCGATGCTGGCTATAAAATCCAGAATCTCACCTGCCGCTTTTTTGGTAATGCCGGCCTTTGTTGCGATCTTTTCCACCAGTTGTGCTTTTGTCATTGACTTTGCTTTTGCCATATAATTACCTCCCTTTTTAAAATGTTTTTTGCTACTTTAGGCGAAGCGTAAATAAGTTGCAAGAACTGATTGCACAAAATTGAAAAATTTTTGTCTGCAAAACATCGGTTCTTGTGCCTGAAAAAGACGGAAAACCGAGCTTCCCGGTTTCCCCCTGCCGTCTAGAGAACCCGCCGGTCAATGACACGATTGGCTTTTCCCTCGGAGCGCTCAATAGTCCTGGGCTCGACCAGTTTGACGATGGCATTGATTCCCAGGTAATCTTTCATGTCTTTTTTGAGCTGACGCTCGATATTCTGGAGTGCCCTGATTTCACCGGAGGCGCTGAACAGTTTTTCCGACAACTCTACCTGAATTTCCAGCGTGTCGAGCGTGCCTTCCCGGTCCACAATGAGACGGTAATGGGGTTCGAGACCCTCGACGCCTACCAGTACCGCCTCGACCTGCGAAGGGAATACGTTGACACCGCGGATAATCAGCATATCATCGCTTCTTCCCATCACACGAGCCATCCGGATGTGCGTACGTCCGCAACGGCAGGGCTCGGGTATCAGCCGGGTGATATCGCGTGTCCGGTAGCGCACAAGCGGGAACGCTTCTTTTGTGAGGGTCGTGAAAACCAGTTCTCCTTCTTCGCCGGCGGGCAGCACTTCCCCTGTTTCGGGGTTGATGATTTCCGCCAGGAAATGATCTTCAAAAATGTGCATGCCGTCACGCACTTCGGCACACTCCATGGCGACGCCCGGACCCATGATTTCGGACAGACCGTAAATATTGAAGGCGGACAGCACCAGGGCCTTTTCTATTTCCGAGCGCATTTTTTCGCTCCAGGGTTCCGCACCGAAGATACCGGCGTGCAGCGGCAGAGCACGCAGATCTACATCCATTGCGCGCGCCTGTTCGGCCAGGTTGAGCGCATAAGAAGGGGTACAGCAGATGGCGCTGGGCTGGAAATCCTGCAAAATTGTAATTTGCCGCCTGGTGTTGCCGCCGGACACCGGGATGACGCTGGCACCGATTTTTTCCGCTCCGTAGTGAGCCCCCAGCCCCCCCGTGAACAGACCGTATCCGTAGGCGTTATGGATGACATCATTTTTTGTCAGTCCTGCGGCGGTAAAGCAGCGGGCCATCAATTCCGACCAGATGTCGATGTCGCGCTGAGTGTAGCCGACCACAGTCGAAGCGCCGGTGGTACCGGACGAAGCGTGCAGCCTCACGACATTGCTCATCGGGGCGGCAAACAGACCGAAAGGATAGTTGTCACGCAGATCCTGCTTTGTGGTGAAGGGAAAGTGTTTTAAATCATCAAGTGTTTTTATGCCTTCGGGTGTTACCCCTGCTTTGTCGAATGCTTTTTTATAGAACCCGACATTGTGATAAAGACGTGCCGTCACCTGCCTGAGTCTTTTGAGTTGCAGCGCTTCGAGCGCTTCACGTGGCAGGGTTTCATATTCTTCATCGTAGATCATGTGAGTGCTTCCCTGAGATTGTGTTTTTCTCTTCTAATATAGCATAAACTCAGGCCTAAGCCAAACCAAAGCTTACCGGCGCCCCGAGAGGCTATAATTCTTCTTCGCGAACAATTTGCTTTTTTATCAGAGAAATAAGCTCCTGAAAGACAGGAAAAATGTCTGTGCGGTAACGGCCGGCAACGCAGACATGCATGATGTCGTCTCCGACGGCCAGCTCGCCCTCGTTGATTATGACTCTGATATCAGCAATCCCTTCCGTGTCGCGCATCCGGCGCACAAGATCGTCCAGGGCGGCGCGATCATAGGAAAGCTTCATCCCGCTAACCGGCCTGCCTTCTTTGGATGTCGCCCGGACCAGGCCATTGTGGACAAGAATCATGCCCAGGCTCTCCGGCGGGCAGTTTTTTTTTATTTCAGTGATCCATTGGTCAATCATCGTCGTCTTTACCCTCTTTTTTTTATTCCGCCGACAATCACGTCCAGTCTGCGGGAAATTTGCGCCGCCAGGTTTTCAAGATAGTCTGTTTTCATATCCGGTTCATAGCGGTTGGCGTCAGCATCTCCGTTGTTCCAGGTCCCGGCCAGGCGCCCGCCGATGGTAAAGGGTACTACCGCAATGGATTTGATGAAATATTTCCGCTCCGGCGGCAAAAGCCTGTAAAACGTCCTGAGTTCACGATTGGCCAAAACCGGTTTTGTGTCTGCCGGTAAAACAGTTTTGATAAAATCCTCCGACACCACCGAAAAGCGGCTTTTTAATATTTCTGAAGAATTCAGCTCAGTGACCAGCCGGCCGCCGATTTCGTTTTCAATCAGTGTCAGCCAGACAAAGGGAATGCTGAATTCACGTTCAATGCCTTCGAGCAGGTTTTCGAAAAGATCGCTTACCGTTTTGGCTGCCAGGACATTTTCTGTTACCTTGCCGAAGCTTGCGGCGATTATTTGGTTGATGCCTTTGAGGCCTTCCTCGGTGTTCATTGCAAATTCCTTTCCCAGGTAGCGTAAATCATGGCGTGGTCGGACGGCTTGTCTGCCAGACGCGTTTGCAGGTCTATTGTACATCCGGTGGAAGAGACGGCCAGGGTATGGGTCGCTAGGATATGATCCACGCGCCAGCCCAGATTACGGGCGACGGAATCACGCAGACGGTAGTCAAAAAAAGTATATTGCCCCGGTTTGCCCGGATGGTGATGGCGGAAAACGTCGGTCAGACCCCAGGAAATTACACTCTGATAGGCTTTCCAGACTTCCGGGTTGAAAGACACATGTCCCAGGATTCGTTTGGGATCATGAACGTCGATGTCCTCCGGAGCGACGTTAAAATCTCCGCATAAAACCAACGGCTGTTCCGGGGTAAAATGCTTTGTCAGATATTTCTTCAGACGCGCCAGCCAGGCCAGTTTATAGGCGAACTGCGGCCTGGTCACTTCCTGGCCCTGTGGTACATAAACGTTCAGAATTACCAGGTCTTCAAATTGTGCCATCGCCAAACGGTCCGCATCCGACGGGTCGCCGGGCAGGCCGAAAGATACTTTGCGCGGTTCCACACGCGAGGCGATGGCCACGCCGTTGTATTGTTTGTTGCCGCGGAAAGACACGAAGTAGCCCAGGTCGGTGAAGGCTTCGGCGGGGAACTTGCCGTCTTCTACCTTGGTTTCCTGCAAACAGAAGAGATCCGGAAGATTGTCCCTGAGCCACGGCAGCACAATATGCAAACGGGAGCGGATGGAATTGGTATTGTAGGAAACAATTTTCACTACCGTAATCCTTTTGGGTGATGCCGGCCTTCATATCATGAGAGGTGGCCATCCTCAAGCCTTTTGAAGCAAGTGGGGGCGGGGAATTTTCAGGCCGAAAACATGATGATGGGACATCTGTGGCGGCAGGCAGCGGTTTCAGGAGGGAAAATGCATTTGCCGGTTCAATCTTTCTTGACATGAATCGGGGAATGCCGTTATAAAATTCGCAACGTCTCTGGAGCTCCGGGGAGCAGCCATCATGAACATGATCAGTGATGCAGTTTCAGCCATCAAAAACATCCGCATTCAGGATGTTCTGGACATCGCGATAATTGCCGCGATGATTTTCGCCCTGCTGACGTGGTTTAAGACCAGGGCGTCGCGCTTTGTCCTGATCGGTATCCTGCTTTTAGGCGCCGTTTACCTGGCCGCCCGCTTTTTGCAGCTTTATCTGACCGTCATCGTTTTACAGGGATTCTTTGCCATCTTACTTTTTGTCCTCGTGGTGATCTTTCAGGATGACCTGCGCGGGGTTTTTGAGCGCCTGGCCATGTTCGGGAATCTTGGCAAAGTCTCTGCGCCCGTGTCGGCCCTGGACAGGTCGGCGGACATCATTGCCGAGGCGGCAGGAAATCTGGCGAAAAAGCATATCGGAGCTTTGATTGTCGTTCATGGTACCGATCCGCTGGGCAGGCACATTAACGGCGGCACCGCTTTAGACGGACAGCTCAGCCCTGTTCTGCTGGAAAGCATTTTTACTCCTAACTCGCCGGGCCATGACGGAGCGGTGGTGGTCAGGGAAGATCGTGCTTTAATGTTCGGCGTGCATCTGCCCCTCTCGGCCGACATCAGTCAGTATGAAAATATCGGCCTGCGCCATACGGCGGCACTTGGTCTGTCGGAACGCTCCGATGCCTTGTGTGTTATTGTATCGGAAGAAAGAGGAACGATTTCCGTGGCGGCCGGCGGGTCTCTTTCCACGGTTCATGGTCCCTCCGTGCTCAATGAAATTATAAAAAAACACTATGCCCGTTGCTGTCCTGCGCCGAAGGGCAGGCCTTTATCGTCCTGGATCAGGGAAAGCACAAAAGAAAAAGCTATCGCGATTCTCCTGGCCTTTGTTTTGTGGGTGGCGGTCGGCTACCAGCGCGACACACTGCGGCGTGATTTTATGATTCCTGTGGAGTATAAAAACATCCCGCAGATTTGGCAGATTGAGGAGCCGCGGCTGACGGAAGCCAAGGTCATCCTGCAGGGATCCGCTCAGGCTTTCCGGCTTCTGCATGACAAATCGCTGCGACTGTCGCTCGATCTGTCGTCAATATCAGAAACAAATCGTGAATTCTCGCTGGGCAGAGAAATGGTCAACGTGCCCTCCAATCTAACCGTCGCGGAAATCAGCCCCGTGAAAGTTCGGGTTCATGCAACTAAACTGATATGGGCGGACCTGCCGGTACGTCTGGACACCCGTAATCGTCTTGCCCCCGGCCTGGTAATGCAAAAAGTGTCTCTCGATCCGTCTGCGGTACGGGTGCTCATCGATTCCCGGATGAAGGCCGGAGAAATAAGCCTGGCGACAGAGCCGCTGGATTTACAGGGCATTTCCGGTAATGTGACCACGATGCTGAGGCTGGTTCCGGCGCGGGGCGTGACTTTTCCCAACGGCGAGCCTCTGCAGATTCGTGTTAATATGAGCATTAAGAAGAAATGATGTCGGCAAAAAGAGTACACGACCCGGAGCCTGAACCACAAACACAAGACGCTGCGGGTGAATCTGGGTGAAGCAGGTCAAGACAAGGGCTTGTCGAAGAAGCGGCAATGAAGGGAACATTACTATGCATTGGGCGGCAAAAATGAGGTCAAAAAAGGCGGGTCTTGCCCCCGGTACGCTGGTACATGTCGGCAGGGCCTACGCGGAAAAACCGAAAATTACGATTTTCCGTTACGCAGAGGCGTTTGTGACGGAAAAAGAAGTCGGCTCCGCCGCGGAAATCAGAGACGAAAAAGCTCAGCCCGGCATTATCTGGGTTAACGTTGACGGCCTGCAGGATGTGCAGCTGCTGGCGGAGATCGGCTCTTTATTCGGTCTTCATCCTCTTGTGATGGAGGATATTCTCAATACTGATCAGCGCTCGAAAATGGAGGATTTTACAGATTATATCTACGTGGTTTTAAAAAACTTTTATAACCATGTTGATGAAGAAATTCATCAAGAACAGGTCAGTGTCGTTTTCGGAAAAAAATTTGTCTTGTCCTTTACCGAGAGAAAAAGCGAAATATTTGAGCCGGTCCGGCAAAGGGTACGCTCCGGCAGGGGTAGATTTCATAAAGCAGGACCTGACCTTCTTGCCCATCATTTAATAGATAATATTGTTGACCAGTATTTTGTGGTGCTCGAAGACATCGAAGAAAAAATTGAAGACCTGGAAGAGGCACTGATCCGGCAGACGGCAGCCTCCGGCCTGCAGTCCGTGCATGATTTGAAAAGGAAATTGATCTTCCTGCGTAAATCACTGTGGCCGCTCAGAGAAACCATCAGTTCCCTTCAGCGGTCCGACTCACCGCTGATTGATGAATCCAACATCATTTATTTCAAGGACATCTTCGATCACATCATTGCGGTCATCGATACCGTGGATACCTTCCGCGACATACTGGCCGGCATGCTGGACGTTTACCTGTCATCAACCAGCATGAGACAAAGCGAGGTCATGAAGGTTTTGACAATCATTGCCACGATTTTCATGCCCCTTACGTTCCTGGCCGGCGTTTACGGGATGAATTTTATAAACATGCCGGAGCTTAAGTGGCATTGGGGATATTTTGCCCTTTGGGGTGTAATGCTGCTCATCGTGTTGTTGATGGTTCTTTTCTTCCGTAAAAAGAAATGGCTTTGAGCCGACAGCAAAAAGGTTGCAATCGGTTAAAAAATATGTTCAAGCTACGCCAGTACATAAAAACCAGGAGGCACTAAATTATGCAGGTATTCACGGCCAATGATATAGTGGAAGTAGCCGTACGTATTGAGGAAAACGGGATCACGTTTTACAATTTCGCCGAGCAAATGGCCAAAACAGCGGATGTCAAAAAACTCTTCGCCGATCTGGCGGCGGCGGAGGCGGCACACAAACGCATCTTTGAAAAACTTCTGTCTCAGATCGAAACTTTTTCTCCGCCGGAACGTTACGTGGGTGAATATGCCGAGTATTTGAGAAATTATGTGGATAACAACATAATTTTCACCAAAGAGGTAATGGATAAACAGCTTGCGGCGGTCACCGATACCCTGGGCGCCATTGAATTCGCCATGCAGCGTGAGCTGGATTCCATTTTGTACTACCATGAGATTAAAAATCTGGTTCCGCAGGCGCAGCATGAAACCATTGAAAAAATCATTGAGGAAGAAAGAAAACATTACGCGATGCTGCTTGCCGTCAAAAAGCAATACGCTTGATGATTCCGTCATGTCCATCTATAAAAAGCCGTTTTCACAAACGGCTTTTTTGGTTTTGTTTCTCGGGCTATTTTACGCCGGGAGGGGGTAAGGATCAAGGAGTGGGTAAGTGGCTGTTCCAGGACGTGAGATTTTTCTTGTTGCTTCAAAATTACAAAGTGCCTCGGCCACATACTATGAACCACGAACTACGAATCACGAGCTGATTATCCTTTGCCCTTTATGACCGCCCATCTCCCTTAATCTGCAAACCATCCTCTTTTCTGATACAGCTGTCGGTTATCCGCAGCCAGTTCCCACATTTCGGCGCGCATTTTTTTTCGAAACTCGTTTTTTATTTTCCCGAGCCCGGAATGAGGTGTAAAAGTTAATTCGCTGAAATAAATTACCCCGTTAATATTGTACAAGTCAACGCGCACGAAGTCTATGCCCGCGGATAAAAGCCGAGCCACCTCCACCATTTCATGAAAATTCTTCGGCTTGACGTATTTTTTTATTTGCTCGTCGGTGAGGTTCCCCTCCCAGAAGTTCCAGTCCCGGTCAAAATGGGCAAGACTGCTCATATCGGGAGAGCTTACGGCAATGGCGAAGTCGAAACCGTTTTGTCCGTTGTAACTATAAATGGCATAATTCCACGGCGGCTCTGACGGGACTTTCGCCAATACGGTTCAGTAACAGATGTAACATGCTGTAATGAATAGCGATACTCCGACGAAGAAGCGATTACATACTATGGGGGATTTGGCAGTCAAGAGCAGTCAGCAAGACCTCCTGCTCCTTTGATATGGAACACCGGACACGAACAGCTTTTGTTGATTTGGGATAAAACAGAATGGCCGTATTGATGGATGAGAGCAACTCCAGCAGCCGCTCCGCACCGTGAGTGAATCCCTTGGCACGCGCTCGCTTGTACGCAATACGCACCAAGAGAAGAGCAATCATACAGGTCAGCGCATGCACCCGTATTTTGGAATCCGTCCAGTGAAACACCGGGTCCATCTTGACCCAGCGGTCGGATTTGGTAATCCGGAAGGCATCCTCAACAATATACCGGTCAAGATAAATGTCGATCACCTCGCCGGCTGTCAGGGATTCCCGGTCGGTAAATAGGATCTGTTTGCCGAATCTCGTTTTCGCCTCTTCGATGGCTGGGAAGTTTTTGCGGGCACTGACCTTGAAACGGTTGTCTTCTTCCAAAATGTCTATATCGAGGAGACCCGTTACATGATAACGCTCCGTAATGTCTTCAGCTTGACGTTTTATCGACTCCATCGTGGAACGGCCATCGGCATCTTTTGCTTTACGTTTAAAGGAGGACAACTCTTCCTTGGCTTTTTCCAGATTCTGCTCCATACGGTGTAATTGACGCTGGAAGGTGGCTTCATTGAAAGAAACAACGATTCTGCGCATAGTACCGTATATCTCTTCACGGGTTTCATAAACCGGCATCGTTTCGCCATTTTTGATGCCGACCTCACGGTATTGTTCCAGAGAAACACGACAGAGGTCTTTATGATGATACGGGCTGCGGCTGCCGACAAAATGATGCCGGCTTTCATCCAGCTTCAAAATCAGTTCTTCCGAGTTGTTCCCCTTGTCGAATACCAGCGTAATCCCTTTTTTATCCGACATGGCACCGTTGATTTGTTCAAAAATATCATCGATCAATTTTTTCATCACTTTGGCGTCATGCTCATTTGCGGGATACAGCCTGCTGAATAAGGGGATACCATGATCGCGGTCCACCGCCAATGCCAAGCCGATATGACGTAAACTGTTACGTCCGGCCTTGGACTTGGTGATTCTGGATAATTCGGACGGGGTGAGCACATCGAGATAATTGTAATAGTTGGTGGTATCATAAACAATCGTATCCAGGGGAATGTTCTCCAGCTCAATGGCTTTTCTGGCGATATCATCGCCAATCTTATCCAGCATCTCCTGGTCCAATTTATCAAAATGATCCCAGAAGTTCTGGGATTCCAGTTTCTCCTTTTGAAGCGGCATGTAAAGATGCAAGGCCGTGGAATCGATCCACTCCGCGATTTTGCTTTTGGAGGTTGCGGCAAGCGCCCGGTTGAGCGCGGCAATGAGAATGTAATCACCAACGCTCATACCCTGCCGGCGTTTAGGGCAGTAATTATCGACAATATTCCTGATACCCAGCTCCTCGGCTATTTTAAAGAGAACAGCGATAGCGCCTTCCGAAACACAGTCGATTTGTCGGGGGGCTTGCTTTTCGGAACCTCCCTCTGCCATGGCGATGATTTTTTCGATGGTTCCCAGATACCACTGCTTGACGATGCGGGGCTTGCCGTCAACGCGTGCGGATTCAGCGATGACGTAGTATGTACTATATTTTGACTTTTTCTTAATGATGCTAGCCATGAGCCCTTATATATAATATGTAATACTACGTCAAGCAAAAAAATAATAACTCCTTAAAATATTTTGTATTACCCTCCATAATTCACAGATTGATAGTATGTAATCGCACAAAAGCCCCTGAAAGCCCACCCTGTAAAGGCTTTCAGCGATTAGAACGATCTATTGGCGAAAGTCCCGTCAAAGTAACGGTAAAAACATCCGCTGTAAACTGACTGCCCTGATCCGTATTAAAGA
>Ga0209718_1003800_pt1 | contig 13171 bp, 8 predicted proteins | sample AD_JPNAS1_MetaG_FD_184420 | JGI IMG/M metagenome (GOLD analysis project Ga0209718, IMG submission 184420) | Active sludge microbial communities of municipal wastewater-treating anaerobic digesters from Japan - AD_JPNAS1_MetaG (SPAdes) (version 2) | ecosystem: Engineered > Bioreactor > Anaerobic >... | reverse complement strand
GCGTACTGCTTTCCTGTCACTACGACATAGCCAGATGGTTACGCCCAGATTGGATTTTCGACACGGCAAAAGGCGAGTTGACCGCCGGGAGGTGCCTTCGGCCACGTCCGCCAATCGAGCTTGAAATCCGCAGAACAGACGGGAGCTGGTGGCCGCTTTTTGAGCCGCATCATTATTTGAAACTGCCGAGGATGATCGCAGCCAAGTACTACGTCGGCTTCGTTGGCGGCGAACCCGTCTGTCATGTTGCTACCAGCCCACGGCTGGAGATTGGCGGCATGCGCGCGTGCCGTCTGGTTGTCATGCCGGAATGGCAGGGCGCGGGTATTTCTATCCGCTTCCTCAACGAGGTGTGCCGCCTGGTAATGGCCGGGGATCACGGTTATGGCGACCGCGTTTGGCGTGGCGTGTATTTTCACACGTCGCACCCAGGACTTGTTGCGGCGCTTCGTCGCCGTCCCGAGTGGCGGCAGACCTCCGCGACGTTATACGGCGGAAACAAAGCTAAGAGCTACGAGTCCATCAACCGCTCCGGGTGTCATGTCTCAACAGGTTACGGGGGGCATTTCAGAGCTGTGCAAGGGTTTATCTATCACGGCGGAAAGGATACCCAATGCACATCCTGAAAATCGTCCTGTGCGGGCAAAAATCATTCGGCGCGGCGGTGCTCGATATGCTGGAGAAATCGCCTCATAAGATCGTGGCGGTCTACGCTCCTGAGGGGGGATAAACTGCACCGCCACGCTGCACTGACCGGTCATACGGTCAACCCCGGCGGTCGACTGCACTCGGAAACCATGCCGGAGGCGGATCTGCTGATTGCGGCGCACTCTCACGATTACATCTCGCGCCCCGTCCGTAACCGGCTCACGCTCGGTGCAATCGGCTATCACCCGTCGTTGTTACCGCTGCACCGTGGGCGCGACGCGGTAGAATGGACCGTGCGAATGGGTGACCGGGTGGCCGGTGGCACCGTGTTCTGGCTATCGGATACGGTGGACGGCGGGCCTGTTTGTAAGCAGGACTGGTGTCTGGTCGGTCTGCATGATGCCCGCTCGCTATGGCGCGAGGAGTTGTTCCCTATGGGTGTCCGGTTGCTCCGTGAAGCAGTGGATGAAATCGCGTCCGGGGTGCTCACCCAAATCGACCAGGATCACGCTCTGGCAACATGGGAGCCGTCCCTTACGGGAGCACCCCGTTTGTACCGCCCAGAGTTGCCACAACTGGGAGCCCTATCCGCCGGCTTTGTGGTTAGAAAGGAGCTAGGTCAAAACAAATAAAAAAGGGCGGCGACTACTACGTTACCACCCATATCATTCGCGGCTACAAAACCGAAACAACCCTTTTTAAGACTTTTGTGCGATTACATTGATCCGCGCCGTTGGATCAAGCACACCGCCGGTAGCGAGATGCAGGGCACTCTCCGGTGGCAACAGGCCGTCGCTGCCGCTGTGCATCTGGGTTTGCATGATCGCCACAATCCCCGCCGCAGTGAAGGCTCGGTCGGCAATGAGGAGATTGTCGAGGTATCCTTTGAAACCGACATCGGAAGTGGTCTTGCCGACCACGAAATTAACGCCCTGCGCATTCAGTCCGGTACGGGATACGGTTTTGACCGCCACACCGTCCACATACATGGTCTGAGTCAAGCCATCCCACGTGACGGCGATGTGGTGCCACTGCCCGTCTTTGAGGTTGGTGCTGAGGCCGGTCAATATGAAATCATTGCCGTACCAGTAATTGTTGAGACCGTATGCACCATTAAGGCGGAGGTTGTTGCACTGGTTGTTGGCGTTGTTGCCCCAGCCGCAGAAACCGCCGGTGGTCGGCGAGCCGTCGTCGCGCATCCAGAGCGCGATGGTGTAGGGCGTGTTCCCCGTTGGTACACCGGCCGGGAATGTTTGACGGATCAATGTGCTTGAACCGTTTACGTAGAGGGCACCGCCGAAGACGCCGGCGTCGGAGTAAGTTGGCGAACCGGCGCCGGCGACAAGGTGGTTGTCGCGCGCGCTGCTGTCCGCGCCCAGATGGTTTGGATCATCGAAGGTGTAGTACGCCTGCGTGCCGTCCGGCAGGGGCACGAGCTTGAGTAAGCCGCCGTTGACCACGGTGTCGCCGTCATACCGATTGGTGGAGGCGAGAATTAACGAGCCTGCGCCGCTTTTGATCAGTGAGCCGGTACCGTACACGCTCTTGTTGAGGGTCAGGCCGGCGTTAAGCGACACGGATGCGTTGAGCCCGTTCGACAGGACGACCGGCACGTTGACGGCGTGGTTGCCGCGCAGGACAGCGATACTGGGCTGTGTCGGGGCACCTGCGGCGGTGTCATCTAGGGCGAGGGTGGCGTCGGGTGTGAGGGCGCCAGGATCAATACTGTACAGCGCGGGGCTGTCGATGGCGAGGCGCCCCAGGAGGCGGTCGCCGTCCAGTGTGATGGCGGCACTTCCAACAAAGTTGCTGGGTAGAATCGCCCAATCGCCTTGTCCGCTTGGCACGCCCAGACTCCAGTCGGCGGCACTGGCCCAACTGCTGTTGGTGGCGCTGAGCCAGATTGTGGGGCTGCGCAGCGTGAAGTTGTCGAACACGGCGGTGCCTGAGTTGTCACTGAAGGTGGCGTGCCAGATACCGACCTGAACGGCCAGTCCGTCCATGTCGTTGCGCACGGATTCGCCGACCAGCGTCCACGTCACGCCATCTTGGCTGCGATAAGTGGTAAAGAGATTGCCACTGCGGACCAGACGCAGCCAGGGTTGCAGACCGGCGGCCTCCTTCGTGCTGGTCACGCTGTTGTCGACGCTACGATGGCCGTTTTGATTGCTAAACGCTGCATGTTTGATGGTGACCCAATCTTCGCCGGGCCCCGCGTCGTCCGGTTCCGGCACACGCGCCATGAGTCCCGCATCGTGCCACTGCACGTTGTTCATGCTGACAACCCGTACCTGGGCATCAAAATCACCGGCGGCCATCTTGAAAAGCAGGATGCCGTCGGCGTTGCCATGCTCCCATCTGCCCTTGGTCGACTGAAAGGTCAGGCACTGCTCTGAACTGACGTTCGCGTCCGCAAGTGTGACGACCGTGTTGCCGTTGGTGAAGTTGACGAGAAAGCCGTCCCAGATCGTTCCGGTCACACCGGCCGTCAGAAAGTTGTGCGCCGTGTCGAAGCCGTCACAGACGAGCGTGGCGTTCGCGTTCATGCAGATCGCCGCGATAACCGCAGTCAAGCACCGACGTGTAACAATATCCATTTTCATCCTTACGCCTCCATCACCACGACCACTCCCGTGAGGGTCTAGCCAGTGATTGATTCCTTCACCCATTTCACACACCACCAAGCATAGAAAAAATATGCCTTTCATGCCACATTTTTATGTTCTCGGGCAGGATTAGTTTTTACCCGACGCCAGCCACGCGCGGATTCCCTCCAGCAAGGCTTCGGCCACGCGGCGCTGCTGTTCGGGACGTTGGATCGCCTCTTCGCCCTCGGGGCAGTTGATGAAGTCCAGCTCAAGCAAGCAGGAGGGAATTGCTGGGTTACGGCAGACGGCGAAGCTCGCGGCCATCACGCCGCGATCGGCGATCGGCGTCACGGCGGCGAGTTTGGGGTGGAGCGCGCGCGCCAGTTGCAAGCCGATCGCATTCCACGCATAGGTGGAGATGTGACGCACGTTGCGCGGATCGGTGTGCGCGGCTGTCGCGTTGTGATGCACTGAGATGAAGGCGTCGGCCTTGGCGCGGTAGGCGATACGCACGCGCTCGTAAAGATCGACATCAACATCGCTGTCGCGTGTCATGAGCACGCGGAAACCGGCGCGTTCAAGGACCTCGCGCATCAGGCGGGCCTGTTTCAGGTTGACCTCTTTCTCGGTCACGCCGGTGGGACCGATCGCGCCGGTGGAGGGGCCGCCGTGGCCGGGGTCCAGCACGATCAGAATCTCGGCGGGCGGACGGCCGGTCGGCGGGCGCATGGCGAAGCCGGCGGTCAGGTCAGGCGGGGCGAGATCCCGCGGTGGCAGCGGGACATCTGGCGCCGCGGCAAGGTGGCCGTTGTCGGTGAAGCACCGCTTGCCTCCCAGCCAGAAGCGGGTATGCCCCCCGACAAAACCGGCACCCTGCACATGCAGGCCGGGCGTCAGGAAGGCGGCGGTATCGCCCCCGCCCGGTTCTGTGCGGGCGCGCGCGGCAAAGAGCGGCCCGGTCACCGTATGCGCGGGCCACGCCGCACACGCAGTGATCGAGGCGGCTGGGGCATCCGCGAGACCATCCGCATAGAAAACCACCGGCACGTCCTCGGTTGGAGCGGGGAAGGAGATCGTCGCAGTATAACGGGAGGGGGTCGCGCCATCAGGCACCAAGGGCACCGTGCGCTCGCCGACGGCGGCAAAGACTTGGCGGCCGGCCGGAGCGCGGCAGACGAGGCGCACGTTTTCGCCGGTATAGACGCCGAGCGGCTGCGCCGGTTCGAGCGCACGCAGACCGATGTCATCATTTGAACGAGCGTCGGAATCAGGCGTGCGGAACGTGTGGCGAAGCTCGGTGGCACCGGCGCGCAAGACGACCGTGTTGGTGCCGGGAACGACCTTGACCATGCAGATAAAGCCGCCGGTGCGCCACGGGGTCACGGTTTGCGCGTTGACCGTCAGCGGCGTGTCAGGCGGTGTGACAGAACCGATCAGATAGGTTTGCGAGGAGGTTGACACCCATGCGCCTGACGCTGGAAACGCGACACGCACCGAAGGCTTCGCATCCGAAGCAAACAGGGAAAAACCGCTTGCGAACAGGACGCAGAACCCGACCCGACAGCAAAAGAAACTATGTCTAATCATGGACGCAGTTTACGACAGAAACGCGCCCGATGGCAATAGCATTAGTGCGAGTGTAAAAGTAGTGGTGTGAATGCCGCCGCGTAAGTAGTTGCAAAAACTGAAACGGGCACGCGTAGTTACATTATTTTTTAATATTTTTCAAAATATTTTTTCGTGTCGCAGATGTGCTATGTTGCCAACATACAGTGACGGGTAGACGTCATACAACAAGGAGCAAATGAATGAGAATCAAAAAGACAACGAAGAAGGTATCGCAGGTGAAAAGGATTGCCTTGATCACAGGCGCATTGTGCGCAGGTACGTTCGTGGCAGAGGCGGCCACGCCGCCCGTAACGGGCGGCCTCGTTTTGCATCTCAATGGCTCAAGTGCCGTCGTGGACAGTCAGGGACGCGTCGGCGCTTGGACGAATCTGGCGACGGGGCGGGTGTCTCGGGAGACCTGACGCAACCCACCGACTCACGGAAACCGACTCTGGGCGTGGCCGTCAACGGTTTGCGTACGCTGAAGTTCGACCGTCCGGCCAGCCAGCATCTCTTTGTCGCGGGAGATTCGATGTGGGATCGGCCTTCTGGCTCAGAATGGACGACATTCGTCGCCTTTGCTCCGAGTTCGATCAGCACAACTGATGCAGCGCGCAACCTGTTCTGTGCCGGATATCGAAGTTTTGGCGCAGGCGATGTCGACAACGCTGCAACAGCCCTACGGCTTTACCTACGAGCAAATTCAGGGGTAAGGACAGTCGCAGCACTGGGACGGTCTTCTACTGGTGGTTACATACAGACGGACATCAATGCCGACAACATGCTGGTCGGCAAGTGGGAAATCGCGTGCGCACGTTGGAGTTCCCCTGCAAAAACGATTTCTCTGAGCCGCACCAACCGCGTTTACGCAGTCGACGTAACAGGTATAAACAAACAGATAGCGGACTGTTTGACAAACCACATCTATACGACGATCGGCGCTGAAATTAACCACTTAGGCGGGGTAAACAATCCCTACGATGGCGAGATTGCCGAAGTACTCGTCTATCGGCGTGCGCTGTCGGACGCAGAAACCGCTCAAGTCCAAGATTGGCTGGCGGAGCGTTACATCCGTTGCGTCATTCGTCCTTATGAAAACGACCTCGCGCTGCACTGCCGCATGGATGATAAAGACGCGAGGCGCGGCACGACCGGGCCGCCGCCGGCTTTATCGACGGCAGACGGCGACTGGACAACGCGCAGTACAACGAACAACCATGCGTTCACGGCGTCCGGCTCGTGCGGTGTGGCCGTCTCCAGTGCAACAGGTGTGATCGGTGAGGGTGTCTCGTTTGAAGGAGTGACGGGGACAGGGACGGCACCTTACCGGGCATTGACGATCCCCAACGCTTCCGCCACGGCGCTGGAGCCAGGCGCGGGGAACTTCACCGTCTCGCTCTGGTTCAATGCGCGGAATGTGGTCACCAACATTTCCGCCATCACGTTGGCCGCGCACGGGAACATGTACTCCGGCAACAAAGGGTGGGCCATTTTTTTCGGGACATCCAGTACGCCGCTAGGAAATGATCTCTATGAGCCATCAAGCAACCTCACCTGGCGTGTGTGCACCTCCGGCCCTGCTTCTGGCGGCTCGCAAGATGCGGTTTGCAAAGCGCTCTGCCGGGTTGACGGGATAGACGGCATCCCGGAGAACGGTGTCTGGCGTCACGTGGCGCTCGTCGTGGATCGGGACGACAAGCAACTCTGCGCCTATCTCGATGGCACCCTCCGCAGTGTGAGTGTGATTGTTGATGAGGCGGCGATTGAGTCGGGAGGTCAAGACCTGATCATCGGCGGACGTCCGACGGTGGCGGCCAGACATTCGTATGACGGTCTGATCGACGACTTCGCCATCTGGCACCGGGCGTTGAGCCGTGACGAGATCGCCCGCATCTATGAGCTGGGTTGCGCGAACCAGAGTTTCCTCGCGCGTCCGTCCGGCGGCACCTGCATCACCATCCGCTAAGGAGTTTGAAACATGTTGAGAAAGAGCCGCCTCACGGCTGTTATTTTATTGTCGACTGTACGATGCCTCGCGGTGGGCCTGCCTGAGGGCGAACGGCTTTTCGAGGGGACGCACCCTGCCGTTTCGCCAGACGGGCGGCGCATCGCGTTCCAGTGTGAACGCGAGGGGAAACTCGATCTCGGTGTGTACGACTGCGCGAGCAAGCAGATCGTTTGGGTGGACGCACGGCCCGGCAACGCCTGCTTTCCGGCTTGGGGCCGCGATGGCGCGCTCGTCTATGCGTACGGGCACCCCACGAACACTGCCTACCAGATGATGAAACGGGGAGCGTATGACGGTTATCATGTGTGGCGGTGGCGTGAAGGGACGCCTCTTGAACAACTGACTTCCGGCTCGGTGCGCGACTACACGCCGTCGGTCGATCCGGTGCGAGGTACTGTCTACTTCGCTTCTACGCGGGATGTGCCGACGAGGTTTGAGGACGGGTGTACGCGTGTGGGGTTGTGGCGGTTGGAAGCGGCGGGACAACCCGAGTGTGTTGTTCCCGCCGCATCCAATGAAACCGGTCTAACGCAACCTGTCGTTTCGCCGGACGGACGCTTCCTTGCGTGGTCGGAGGTACGCGGCTTCGCCCAACTGTGGATTCTGCGCGCGGCGCGTCTTGCGGAGCCGTCACGCAGTTGCGTGCTGACGCCGAACAAGATGAGCGCGTATGCGCCCGTTTGGTCGCCGGACGGATGCCACCTCGCTTGTACGGGTTTTCGTGTGGGCGATCCCTCGTGGTGCATCTACCTCGTCGAACCGAAGTCGGGGGCGTTCGCGCGTGTGGTGGAGGGCGAGAACCCGAGCTGGATGCCGGATGGGCGTACGCTCGTTTTTGACCGCGACGGCACGGTGTGCCTGCTTGAACTGGCGGATGATGTCTGGCCGAAAACTCTGCCCGCGTGCGCGGCTACTGAGACGCAACCCGCACGGAGCTTCCGCCCATTCACTGGCGGCACGAATCTGATGGATCTCGCATTCGGCCTGACGCCCTGCACGATCCGACTCTCTGGGACAGTCCCTGCGGGCAGTGATGAGTTTGTCCATCTCTTCCGTATCGAATACAAAGAAAGTTTTTTGGGCCTTCAGGTTTATTTGAAGAACGGCAAGCCCCACTTTGCCACACGGGCTTCGGACACCACATGGCTGGGCATCGAAGGGCATACGAAATTGGCGCCGGGCCAACCTTTCACGATCACGGCCATGCGGACGTTTGACGAACTCGTCATGCAGGTGGATGACAGTACGCCCTTGCGTTTACTGTACGGCGGCAAAGAGGACATCCTTTCACTCGATCATCCCGTACGCGTCAGACAGCATCCCGATGTTAAGAGCGTCCATGTTTCGACTGAGCTTCCGCACGCGCTTCTTCCTGTTTCGCGTGCTGAAATCTTTGGTGAGGCAGCCCCATGAAAAAGATTTTTCTCGTCACTTTCCTTTTGTCTCTTACGGCAGGTGCCTTCGAGCGTCTCGCGCTGGTGGACGGTTTCGACTACGCGAATATTTTTGACACGGAGACCGCATCGGGCAACCGTCAGGTTCTCGACCATGTGCTCCTCACGGGAGCAAACACGATTCTTTGGCGCAACTGCAGCGGCGGTCTTATGCGCTATCCCAGCGCGGAGGAACGCCTCCCGCTCGCCGCGAATTCGCTCGACATGCGTCGTCTGCCCGACAGCCGCGTGCCGTTCGGTTGGCTGAACTACCATTTGGCGCAGCCCGACATCATTCGTGACATGATGGATGAATGCGCGAAACGCGGGCTCGCCCGCGGCATCCACTGGCCGTACGAAGAAACGCACTGGTCGAACTGGACGCTAGGTGCCTGGAATCTCGCGCATCCGCAGTTCTGGGGTGTGACGGCCAATGGGAAGCCGTGGAGTGGACGCACCTCGCTGGCGTTTCCCGAAGTGCGCGCGTACAAGTTGCGTCTTCTCGACGAGTTGCTGGCGCGCGGCGCAGATATCATCTACATCGATCTCTTTCGCAACGGCGGCTGGGGGCCGCAGTACGAGTACGTGAAACCGAACATCGAAGCCTGGCGCACACGTCACGGTGGCGAGCCGCCAGCGAATGTGCGTGATCCCCGCTGGCTGGCGCTTGTCGCAGAGAGCCAGCATGCGTTCTTCCGCGCTGTTCGCGCCCGGCTCGACAAGCAGCCGCGCAAGGTGCGTCTCATTTTGGGCATCATGAATGCGCGCACGGATGGCGACAGTGTGTACGAATCACGCGCCATCGACTGGCGTCGTCTTACGGACGAGGGCATTCTCGATGGTGTGGCGGTGATGAGTGTGGCGTTCGATCTGAAAGACGTGTGGAACTCCACGCGCGCCATCTACAGAAGCTTTGCGTCCGTGCGCGGAAAGGTACGCGTCTATTTTCCCGTGGCGGCCTACAACTACTCGCAGTCCGGCATCCCCGCCTATGTGAAAGCCACGGGCGAGAGTCCCGCTCAGGTGGCGAAGCACCTCACGGAACTCGCACGTGAGTATGGTGATGGCATCGTGATGGAGTGTGTCGACTACAAGAACTACCCGCCGGACGTGTGCGCGGCGATGACGAATGAGACGATTCGCGGCGCGGCGCGCGTGCAGGTGCGGGCTGAAATTCTTTGGACAAGGCCCATCTGTAAACAACCGGGACGCTATATCGGCTGGCCGACCGTCAGCCGCACGCCGCAGGGCGATATCATGGCCCTCTTCTCGGGCGATCGCGACGAGCATATCTGTCCTTGGGGCAAGGTGCAGATGGTCCGCTCGGCGGACGGTGGCGAATCATGGACCACGCCCACGAACATCTGCAACACCCTCCTTGATGACCGCGATGCGGGGTTGGCGTGTGCGAAGAACGGCACAATGGTGATGAGTTGGTTTACGTCGATCGTCTATCGCCGGTGGGCCTTACGCGATCCTGAGCAACTCACGCCGGGTTCGCCGCGCTACTACTGGTGGAAGCACGACGAGAAGATCCCCGACGTTGAAGAAGCGCGGTATCTCGGTTCCTTCACGCGGCGCTCAACGGATGGTGGCCACACGTGGGAGGATCCTGTGCGCGTGCTCTGCTCCTCGCCGCATGGTCCCGTGCCGCTTTCCGATGGACGCTGGCTCTTCATGGGGTCGAGCGGCAATCGGGATCTTGCGCTCGGCGGCGTCCCCGGCCGGATCATCGCGGTGGAATCGCGCGACGACGGGCGCACTTGGCGGGAGATTGGCGAGGTTCCGTTCCCAAAAACAATCTCGGTTCTCAAACACTGCTGTGAGCCCCACGTGGTGGAGACAAGTGATGGCCGTCTGGTGGTACAAATCCGTTGTGAGCACCTGTCGGCTGGCATCCGCGGCTCACTCCAGAGCGAAAGTGCGGACGGCGGGCGGACATGGACCGAGGCTCGGGAGGTCGGGATCAACGGTTTCCCTCCCCATCTCATCCGGCTTTCGGGCGGCCGTCTTCTCTCCGTGTATGGGCGGCGCTGGGATGATATGGGGCAGTTCGCCTGTCTGAGTGACGACCAGGGACGCACATGGGATGCCGCCAACGAGATCAAGCTCGTAGGTCACTGGAACGACGACCTCGGCTATCCTTCGTCGACGGAACTTCCCGACGGATCGATCCTCACGCTCTATTATCAGGCCGACCAGAAAGGCGAGAAAACCTGCCTGATGGCTACCAAGTGGCGGGTACGTTAGTGCGGAATCGGATCGGGGTCGCTGTGGTGTCGGTCAGAACTTGTTGCGATCACACGGTGGCCCGCAACGGCGAACGTAAAGGCTAGGTTCTGTTTTTATCGGACGCGTCGGACAGGTCAGACGCGTCCGATAAAAAACAAAACGGGACACGCGAGCCATACAGCCATGTCCCGTTGTTTGCTACTTACTCTTTCTTTTCGGCGGGTGGTGGCGGATTCGGGCGCGGACGGCCTTGTGCTCTTGCCTTCTGGTGCGCCTCGCGCATGGCCTTGCGCTCTTCATCGTTGAGTTTGCCGTCACCGTCCTTGTCGAACTGCTTTATCATTTCTTGGAACTGCGGACCGGCATTCGGGCGGTGCTTCTGCATCTCTTCCATCATGGCCTTGCGCTCTTCTTCACTGAGTTTGCCATCGCCATCTTTGTCAAACTGCTTTTCGCGCGCCTTGCGGAACTCTTCCATACGCGCCTTGTTCGCCTCCGTCATGGCCTTGCGCTCTTCTTCATTGAGCTTGCCATCGCCGTCCTTGTCGAACTCCTTTTCGCGCGCTTTGCGGAACTCTTCCATACGCGCCTTGTTCGCCTCCATCATGGCCTTGCGCTCCTCTTCATTGAGCCTGCCATCGCCGTCCTTGTCGAACTCCTTGATTGTGTCGGCGCGTCTTTCGGCGCGTCGCTCGCCGCGCGCAGGGAAACCGCCGGGCCTGTCCGGTTTGGGAGCAGGGGCGTTCGCTTGGGCGGAGGCACCGGCCGTCAGCAGGGCCAGCAATGCGGTCACATACAGTCGTTTCATTGGGTCTCTCCTTTTCTGTTTACGCCGAAAGGGCGTTGTGCGGATAAAAACGGATACGGTAGAAAATTATTGCCGCCGGTGTCTGCCTTTCGTCAGGGTTTCGGGGTTGACTGTTCCCGCCCTCCCGCATAATGTATGCCGATTATGGAAAACGGTATGTTTTGGATGAAATCGATGCCCTACAAAAAAAGCCTTGGTGTCTTGAACGTGTTTGGATGCGGTGCCTGTGCCGCAGTCCTGTTGGTGCTGCCTAATTTCGCGGGCGGCGAAAATACGCCGCGTGCCTACGGCACGCTGACACCCGAGGCCGCTGCGCTTGTCGCTGAGATGCGCGAACAGGCGAAGACCTACCGACCGCAGACGGGCCATGTGGGGCTCTTTGCGCGCGCCCAACTCAAATATGGCGCGCAGCGTACCGACTTCCTTCACCGTTGGTACGAGCGTCCGCTGCACCAGAATTCGACGTGGGCCGAAACGGCCGAATACGGACGCATCCTGCATCCCGAGGCGTGGAAGAAGACGACCGAGACGGTGCGTTTGGGGAAGATGGATGGCCTTGCCGTTTGCATCTCCCAGTCGAGCCGCAGCGAGGTAATTGAGAAGAGCGTCATGCCGGGCGGGGAGATGACGATCCTCGTGGAACTCCCCTATGACTATCACGATACCGGCATCGCTGCCTTTCTGGAGACGGCCGAACGCGCCCTGGCCATGCCGAATGCCTACCGTATCGATGGGAAGGTGGTGCTCACGCGTTATCCGGTGGTGAAAGAGGCGGAACTCGACCTCTGCGAGAAGGTGCGCAAGGCGCTGGCAGAAAAGTTCGGCCCCGACAAATTCGTCGTCATCTTTTACGTCTCGGCCTTTGAACGAAGTCTGCCTGCGGGTCCGCTGACTGTCCAGTCACTTGAACAGGCACGCGAACACTTGCGGCGCTGTCTGCGCAAGATGGACGGTCTGTTCATGGCGGGTTGGGAGGTGTACTGGCCGCGCCGCTACAATGCGGCATTCGAGCGCGAGGTGCTGGTGCCTCTCTACCAGAGTGTTTTGGCAGAACCGGAATTCGCCGGGAAGAAGTATTTGGGCATGCCCATGTCACCGGGACACGAGAACTGCTACCGCTGGAGCTATTCGATCGATTCGCAGGGCACGTACACGTTGGCCGAGCGCATGGAAACGATGCGCGCGCTGCGTCCCGATTTCATCATCTGCTGCGAATGGGACGAGGAGAACGAGAACACGCACTTTCGTCCCACGATTTTCAACGGATTTGTCCATCAACGTCTGCTGCGCTACTATGCGGACACCTTTGCCGGTCGTGCGCCGGAGGTTTTTCCCGGTGACGATGTCGCGATTCCCAATCTGGTCGTCTCGTACCGCAAATCGCTTATCGCGGGCGAGCCCATTGAGGTGGAGGTGCGGAACATTCCGGATGGCACGTTCAAGGGGCAGACGTTCACCTGTTCCCTGAATTGGACGGATCTGGCGGGAAAGGTCGTGAAGACCTATCCTGCTGCGACGCTGAAGGCGGACGAGCCGGGGTGTGCCTTCTTTACATCGCCGGTGTCTGAACTTGTGGTTGCGAACCGTCTGCTGGTTCCAGACTTTACCGTGCGTGCGTCGGACGGGGCCGAGTTCCGCGGCGGCGCCGATTTCTGGCCGCTCGATCTGAACGCGAGCCGCGCGCTCGATACGAAATGGGCGAAGCACGCCCTGCGTGAACGCAGCAACGGCATCACGGGCGAGCTTACTGTGGGCGAACCGGCGGCGGACGGCGTGCGTACAATCACGGGACGCTTTTCCGCGCCGCAGCCCGTCAAAAGTGTGGAGGTGCTGGAAGGCCCCGATA
>Ga0209718_1003790_pt1 | contig 13198 bp, 10 predicted proteins | sample AD_JPNAS1_MetaG_FD_184420 | JGI IMG/M metagenome (GOLD analysis project Ga0209718, IMG submission 184420) | Active sludge microbial communities of municipal wastewater-treating anaerobic digesters from Japan - AD_JPNAS1_MetaG (SPAdes) (version 2) | ecosystem: Engineered > Bioreactor > Anaerobic... | reverse complement strand
TTAACGGTATCGGAGTACTTAACATATATTTCAGCGTTAATATCTCCGGTCGTCGCATTAAATGCTCCGCTTAACAGACCGGGCACCCTCTTTATATCATACAGAGCAATACCTGCAGGTGCATCGGGGTCGGTAATATATTCCGAGTATGTATCGTCAAACTTCAGATACACCCTGTTAACCGATTGATCCGCCTTTGCCGTAAGAGTAAACTTCCCGTCACCCGCAGCAAATACGGGATCGGTAACAAATGCGGGAGGTTCACAATCCACATTGGTAATATGGTAGCAGTTTATGTCTGTTTCCCCGCCTTCTGTAGGCAGAACGACCTCCTTACCGTTAATAAGAAGCTTATAATTGTTGCCCGCATAGTCTTCGAGGCTAAAATAAATATATCCGTTGGTTATGAAATGATAGAATCCGTTTTGGTCAGGTCTCACTCTTGCATAATACCTGCCGCCCGGCTCTCTTTTCTTGTCGGCATCTCTATTGTTGAATGGGTCGTATTCATCTCCCTGTATACTGTCAAATTCTTCTTCGGTTATGTCTCGCCATGCTTCAAACCACATTTCCGAGCGCAATATATGCTCGGGTGTGTCTTCAAAAACCGTGCCGTCGGAGCCCGTCTGTACATCATAAACCGAGTTAAGTTTAACAAGTACATCTTTTACCATTTGGTTGGTTTCTGATATAAATACATCAAATACCGGCGCAACATTGTCGCGACGAAGTTTAAGTACATAAACGGGAGATTCGGAGCCCCTTTCCGGGTTCACAAATTTGTAGTATAAAGTTACCTCACGGACTTCATCATCATTACCGAAAAGCTCCTGGGGTATCGCATAGTTGTCCGATCTGACCGTAGCATAAAAGTCATATTCCCAATTAGTCTCAATAGGAACAATATCGGAAAGATTGTTCGCATCGGTTCCTATATGAACGGCTAATTTATATGTGTTAGCAGGATCAACCATGTTTAACATGGGCGATCTGTAATATGCACTTCCCTGATAGCCGTAATCTCCTCCGGGAACACTGAAACGGATATACATATTGTCTCCGTCCTCTTCATAAGGCAGTGTATTGATAGCATAAACCGGAATATTATTGGTTATGTCATTTCCATCATTATCAAAAACCGCCTCGACATTATCAGTCGGGTATTTTCCGTATATGTTATAAGGGTAGCCGCTATCGTAATTTATATCAAAAAGAATACCGGTAGGCATATCGCAGAATAAATAGTGTGCAATCGTAGTATTTGTCGGTTGTAAATTATTCGTATAACTTAAATTACATACAAATTCATAATATGCCGTATAGCATTCTCCGTCTTTATACTCATAATATTGATGTGAAATATATTCGCTGTTCGGGTCAAAATCCACAATAGCAAGCTTATTGCCTTCAGACGTATTTATCAACGTCAATTCGTTTAACTTCCATGTCTCTAAAACAGTGCGTTCTACTTCTTGACCGCTTGTAATACGAGATTCGCTCCTAAGAACCTTCTCCAAAGTTATAGAGCTGTTTGCAAAATCAATGCGGTCAAATCCTGTTCCGGGATCTTTACTGATAACAAATTCAGCCTGAGCAATACCGAAAAGATTAGGGGTATTAACCGGCTGTCCTTTTGAATACTCCGGCCATTGACTGTCATCATCGGTCGGCCATATCAGGTTACCGTCCGCTCTTAAGTAGTCAACGCGCTTTCCTGAATAGTCATTGGTGGAAAAACGGGTTTGAACAGCGGAAACCATAGGAGGAGCATATACAGTATTAAACTCCACCGTTTTTACGACCCGCTTGCCGTCATCGTCTTCCGCAATAATTACCAACATGATGGGACGTGTGGTGTTACCCGGCGTAGTGCTGTCATACTTAAGCTTTTCAGTATCGGGATCCACTTTTTGCACTATTGCATTATCCGTTAATGTGAGTGTTCTCTGTACCGACTCATTACCATAAGTCAGATTTGCCCCCTGACTTTTTACAATCGCAATTTGACCGGCATCGTTTGCTATTAAACTTTCGGTATTCTCTACACTGCGGGCAGGTCTTTCAGCCCACCTGTACCAATAAAGCTTTGCATGCTTTACAGTGAAATCCACAGTGGGATAATGCCCCGCTTCATAAGTTGTCTGGGTATCGGCACTATTAATTTCAATATCAACATATGTTCTGTCGTATTGAGCCGTAGCCTTCTTAATAGCAATATTATTATTTGAGTCTTTTATCTCTATCCATACTACTCTTTCATTTATCTCTTGAGGTGTCAGGCTTTCATTCGGAGGTGGAGGAATTAAGGCTTCCTCTCCGACCGTAAGCGGAATCCAGTCGGAATACGATCCGGGTGCATCCTGATCATTCAGGGAATAACCGTACCGGTACTCTGTGGCGGTATCCATATCTTCAGTTTTGAGTATAACCTGTTCTGTCATCGACCAAAAGTAAGCGAAAGACCTGGGAGCCAATCTGTCAAAACCGTTCCAGCCGGGAGATTCCAAGGTATATTTGTTTGTGCCTCTGTTACCCGCATTGTCCGTTACGGCAACGGTTATATCTACCTTATTCGTTTCCAAGTCATTAGGTAACTTGAAATACGCATATGCCGCAGTCACACCGCCTTCTTTACTGACCGGAGCTACAAAAGATGCGCTCATTGTACCTGCATCACCTTTTCTCCAGGCTCCGGGAGTATCCTGATAACTCTCTGATGTAGTACTCTGGTATTGCAATAATGCAGTCGGTGCCGATTTTCCTGCGACTTTGATTGTAATTGTCGCTTTTGCTCCATCTAACGACATATCGTCAACTAAAGCTTTTATTCCGTAAATACCGCTGCCCTCATCGGATACAGTTGTATTTATAACAGGGGCAATAAAGTCCACTTTAAACTCGCCGTTAGGAGAAGGTGTTAATTTCAGTTTATCCTTTGCAGGTAAAGGAGGAATATTCGTAGGCTGAAGAACACCGTTGTCTTGCGGTATATAAGTCATAAAGGTGCCGCCGCCTCTGTCCTTAAACCTTGATATATTAGTGAAATTAATAGAAGTAATCTTAAGAAAATCTCCGTCCAGTATATTATAATCGTCATCGTAAGAAGTAAGCCTGAAACCGTATTTTACAATGTGCGACTTTTGTTTGCCGGTTTCAACTCCTTTAGGTGATAATGTAAGGTATTGATTGTTTTTATTTTTAAGATTAAGGGTTATTGTCGGATAATCCGTAAGAGGAACATCCTCGGTAAACGACTTAAAGGGTGCTTTATTTAATGTGAGGTTTATTTCAATATTTTGGAATGCTTTCAAAAACGCCTTGTTTCGTTCACCTATAATTTCAAATGCGGTTATTCCGAAAGGTCTTAAATCCACACAGGCATAGTTTGAAAAAGTAGCTGAAACCGGTTTGTTCTTCGTAGCATCGGGCTGTTTTCCATTGACTGATGCGAATTTATTACCCGAAAGGTCGAATATGCACTCCCACAAATCTTTATTCTCATCAATAGATACATTAACGCATTTGAAGTCATAATAGCATCCGTTCTCATCGGTAGGAACTTTGGGATCATAACTGTACGGGTCGGGAAGTTGATATTCAAATGTCATAACCGGTCTCGGAGTTTTATCCGTTGATGTATAACTCAGGAAATTGGCTTCCACTATCTGACCGGAACCGGCAATACCCATTACCTGAACAAACAATTTCAGATTTTCAATATTTGCATTCTCCTCTTTCTGTTTTTCGTATAAAACGGGCTCGTCCCACTCTACCTGGAAATAGATGGTACGTTTGGCATCCAGTTCTGCAATGGTTTCCAAGGATACTACACCGTTGGTTACTTCTCTTGTTCCTGCCGCATCGGCAGTTACTCTTATGGTATTAATCTTGGGTCCTTTTATATCTCTGCCTACAAGCATAGCGGCATACAAACCGGAATCCACATTGTCATCCACATTACTGGTTGCTTTGAACCAGAGAGTGTCCAGCTTGTCCGCACTCTTCCAACCGGCAGTATCGCCGAATCGGGGACCGCTGTTATCTTCCTTGAAATAACCGGTCGTGTGGTTTCCCCAGGAGTGTATCTCTTCACCGAAAATCTGTGTATAACCGTCATCACGACTCTTACCGTCCTGACCCCACCATTTTGTCTGAACGGTTTTTACATCCCAGGCAAAAAAGTACTCAATATCTCCTTTGTCATACATTCCGGAAATATTTCCTTTATCTCTTTCTTCCTGTTTGGTAAGTCCGTCAAACCAAACCCGAACTTTCCATTCTTTAACATTGCTCGGACCTTTCAGTTTTGTCTGCCATTCTCCGTTGCTGTTAAAACTGCTGCCGAATTTACTGTTATCCGCTGAGCCGCGATTACCGAAATGGTTGAGAAGGTAACCGTTGCTGCTAAGCCATTCCATGGATTTTGCTTCGTCGTTCGCTGTACCTTCCGGCGCTGTCCCCCAAGCGGTATATCCGGCATCAAAAAACTTAACCTGTTTACCGCCGGTATGCAGTGTTTCATGGGCGGAATAAGTTATTGCGTGTCCGTATTTATTATATTTTGTTGTATCTTCTTCTTCTGCCGACACAATTATGCCGGGATAAAAACCTGCCATACCGGCAATCATCGCCAATGTTAGAATAAATGCAATAAACCTTTTTCTCATATGCTTATAAACCTCCTCAAGATTCCGTTCTTATATCTTCTCCGTTCTGACGCATCAGTGCGGCTATACGCGCAAGAAAAACCGGTGTTCTGTATGGCTTTTTTATCCAATCATCGGCACCGGCATTCAAAATTGCGCTTTCTTCCTCATCGCTTCTGCCTATAAAAAGCAGTTTAGGCGCATTACTTATTTTTTTAACCGTCTCGCAGAATTTCAGACATTCCTTCTCGTCCGTTTCAATGTCCGCAACAACAAGCTGAATGTTTTTCTGTTTAATCAGTGATTCAGTCGCCGATATATCCGACAAACAGGTTACATCGTATCCGTTTCGTTTGAGACTCTTTCCGCTCAGAGCTGCAAGCTCCGCATCGCGACATACAATAAGTATTTTCAAACAAATATCTCCTAAAAAAACAGTTACTCTGAAGGAATAATAATCAGAGCAAAAAATCATTCCTCTATGCTAAGTATAATAGGAATAAGTATGTTTTTTGAATTAATAGGAAAAACTCACAATTTATTTTGTGGTGAAAGTATATCCTTTTCCGTAAACCGAAATAATGTCAAAGTCGTCCGCATTTTCAGTGTCTATTTTCTTTTTCAGATTGCCTATGTGAAAGCGAATTGTGCGTGTATCTGCTGTTGACGGCATACCCCAGACAGCCTCATATAATTGGTCGGGTGAAAGGATTTTATCTTCATTTTCCATTAAATAGAGAAGCAAAGAAAACTCTTTTGCCGTTAAGCTTACGTCTTTGCCGTTCACAAATGCTTTTCTTTTTGGGAAATCCAATGTGATGGAGCATTTTGTAACAGATTCCGGTTGCCCCTGTCTGGCTTTTACTTCGAAATGACGTGTTAAGAGCCTGTCCGCAACTGCAAGGAGTTCATCAAAGCTGTACGGTTTCGTAAGATAGTAGTCACCGCCGCACGTATAATCCAATCATCGGTGATGGTGATTGGATTTTCCTTTCTCCCGAACTCTTCCGGGTAATTCCTTACCATCTCTGGTATATTTAGTTTAGGCGCTGTGGATCTGTATCTACTGCTCTACAGCTTTGACTGGTACGAGGTGACTCAGACCACAGCTTTTCGTCTATTACTGTTAATCAGTTTGTTAACGCTTGACGTTTCTATTTGCGTGATTACACAGCCGAATTCTCTGTGGAAGACAACAGCGCCAAAATATTTTTAAAAGGAGGTCTTTTACCATGTCTATGTACTTTGTAGGAATTGATATTTCAAAGTACAAACACGATTGCTGCATAATATCTGCAGCCGATCAGCAGGTCGTTGCAAAGTTCGTTATCCAAAATGATAAGAACGGATTTAATGAACTTCTCACCCACCTGCATTCTCTCTCCAATACCGAGGACATAAGGATAGGGTTTGAATCTACTTCCCATTATGCCCTCAACCTTAAACTCTGTCTTGAGAAAGCCCACCACAGCTTTATGGAAATTAATCCATGTCTCATTTCAGCGTTTAATAAATCTACGACTCTTCGTAGAACTAAAACGGATAAAGTTGACTGCGAATCAATAGCCCGTTGGCTTATGACTGTAGAGTACAAACCCCATTTAATTGGATTTTATCACTCTTACTCGCTAAAGTCACTAACCCGTTTAAGAGACTGCTTGGTTCGCCAGAGGTCTCTATACCTTGTGAAGATTACAAATGTCCTGGATCATACCTTTCCTGAGTTTAAGCCGTTTTTTAAGGAAAGGTTTAGTAAAACAGCCCTGTATCTTCTCAATAACTATGGTTCTGCCGAGAAAATGTCCCGTATGAATACTGCTTCATACGAAAAACTTTATTCTCTGTCTCGCGGTAAGTTTTCCCCTCAACAGTTCCTTGAACTGAAATCTCTTGCCGTAAACACTGTAGGCGTAAACAATGAAATCTTTGATACAGAGTTGAAGTGTCTCTTAACGCTTTACAGTACTTTAGATGAACAAATCTCTGTTCTTGAATCAAAGATTATTGAACTCATTAATGATGTTCATCCTTACTTCATGTCTATTCCGGGAATTGGTCCGATATCTGCTGCTGTCATTTATGCTGAGTATGGAGATATTTCAAACTATTCTTCTCCTGCACAAATGTTGGCGTTTGCCGGACTTGAGCCGGGAATTAACCAATCCGGAACGGAAAATCATGGCGGAAGAATGGTAAAGCGCGGTTCCTCGCAACTTCGGTATGTTCTCTTGAACTGTACTTTGCCGTTAATCCGTTTTGATGTGACTTTTGCTACCTATTACGCAAAGAAACGTTCCGAAGGAAAACCTCACAGGGTTGCTATTTCACATGTCGCTAAGAAACTTGTCAGAGTCATTTTTGCATTGGAGAGGCAGAAAACTTACTTTAACACAAAGGCTCTTCGCTGACAGATAATACTTTGTCTTTTTCAAGCCACCTGATATACGGTTAATCAGGATGGCTAATTCGCTGTGCAATTTTCAAGGTTCATTAAACTTTTTAACTTTTACTATTGACTTCTAATAGTTTGTCACCTCAATCCCTCCACCTTATCGGAAATACGGGTTTTACCGGTTAAAAATATGACGGGATTATCGCATTTTGAGCGAAACCTTTCACATATATCATAACCGCTGCCGTCGGGAAGCATTATATCCAGAATGAGCAAATCGGGGGTTACGGATGACAGACAACGATAACTTTCTTCAGCTGAACTTGCCGTAATGACATTATATCCGCGACGTTTCAGCAATCGTGCATTGATATTCAGAATATCCGGTTCGTCTTCCACGATAAGTATGGTAATCTCTGTATTACTCATCTGTTTTTTCTCCATAAGGTAAAGAAAAAGATACCGTTGTCCCTTTGCCCAACTCGCTCTCAATCCATACCTTCCCTTCATGCGCTTCTATTATCTGACGGGATACAAAGAGTCCTATTCCGTGTCTCCATTTTTCTTTATTCACCGAAATATATCCGCCAAATACTTTGCTTTTAATTTCTTCGCTCATTCCTTCGCCGTTATCGGTAACCGAAACAATCTGGCTTTTGCTATTCCCTTTGAGCGTAATCATAATAAATCCGTTTTTTGTATGCTGCATGCTGTTGGAAAGCAAATTTGTAACCACCTGTATTATTCTTGCACTGTCCGCTACAATCGGAGGCAGTTTTTCATCAAGTTTCAGAATAAGCCGGTTTTCACCGGTATTATTCTTGTTAAAATAGATTTCTGTCGTTTCACGCAACAGATGAGATAAACGCACAGGTGCAAGATCAAGAGAGAGCCGCCCCTGTTCAATGGCAACCGTATCCATAAGTTCAACAACAATCCTGTCAATACGCAAGACCATTTTTTCAATAGTATTTTGATTTGCTCTCATCGTATTAATATCGGGATCCTTTTCATCAAGCAACTCAACGGTATCATGTGCATATAAATTGATTGCATTCAAGGGGTTTTTTATTTCATGTGCCACGGTTGTCAAGAATACCGATTTTGCCTCACTGTAGTGTTTTAACTGCTCGTTCTGTTCCGAAAGCTTAATTCTTTGCGCTTCGTATTCTCGAAGATGAAAGAATATAACAGTTCCGCAGGCAATACATACCGCAATAGTAGTAAAAATAATGTCCGCAAGCATTTCCCACTCAGTGGCAAACCATGTAACAAGTGTAGGATTTTTGTATGCAATAACGGCAATAATAACATATTCCGCAATTTCGGCGAACGACACAAGAATAGCCCATTTGCCCTCCAGCATCAGTGTGGTAAAAAGCACTGCGAATATGAACAGTGCAGGTGTACCTCCTTTGTAACCGCCGGATGTAAAGAACAGCATGGGAAAGAAAACCATGAAAATAGCAATGATTGTAATGATATATCCGGTTTGATATTTTCCCGTTTTATATGTGAAATATGTAAGTGCGAAGGACAGTACGGCTAACAGTCCGCTCACTGCGGCACTTACCCACATCGAGGTAATCAGATTTACTACGGTAGCGGCAAGACTGATTGCGGTACCGGCAATAGCAAGCACATTAAACAGTCTGACGCGAAAATCCAGTTCCCTGTCAAAAAAACGCATCCTCATTTCTTTAATTTTTTTACGTGGGTTAACAGTCACCAGCTTTTTCATTGATAATGCCTCACCTTGCCCTAATTATATTATAAAGTGACAGAAGATTGAATAGTTTATATTGTACGTATTTCCGGACCCCGTAACAACACACCATCAACGAAAAAGGCTGTATATGCCCCTATCATATTTCCCGCTTCTATTGACATACCAAAATACACCTAATGCCAAACCTATAGGTCTAAAGATAGTTACTATAAGATATAACAACTCTGAAATAATGGACATCAAAGGAACAGTGTGTCTGCGCAAGAGTCTACTGATAAAGCCGTAAAAAGCGTTAAAAAAGAAAATAACAATAATGACGAATAGAATAACGGATAATATAATCACAAACTTATTATTCTTTTTTTTGGAAATTTCACTTACGACCAATAAAAGCGGGATAACAAAACTAATCAGACTGAATATTGCAGGCCCGACTACATAATGAAAATAGGAAGAGAATCTACTGTAGTCTTCAAGTATACTTGTAAGTTCTCTCATTCCGTCCAACTTAAAAACCCTTATACCCTCGCATGTATCATAAGCACATATAAGTAGAACAAGTATAACAAAAACCCAACCGCTTTTTTTTGCGAACAGCAATACGGCAAGTATCATACACAAAACCGATAATATAACAAACCAAGTGCTTCCGCTGAAATATCTTTCATGCAAATATAGCCTGAAGAATTGAATAAGAGGTACCATCACCGACAACAAAATCATACACCCTGCTAAAATATTGATTGTCGATTTTCTTGACATTTTCCTTATCTTCCTCCGCTCGTGTAATAAAGAAGTAATTTACTTATCCGCTCCGAAATAAATACCGCCTATATTATACTTTACCATATACCGAATAGACAAGCAGCATAACCGGTTGACAAGTAAAACAAGCTGCTTCTAACCCAAAGGTTGGGCTTGTTGTGGACAACAATAAGCCATTATATTAAAATACGGTGGTGCCGAGGTGTAGCGCAGTTGGTAGCGCGCATGGTTTGGGACCATGATGCCGCAGGTTCAAGTCCTGTCACTCCGACCAACTAAAGAAAGCAAATGAAAGAGCGGTTCCTGAATTACCAGATAAAAAGCTGCGTTGCTCTTTAAGAACTTTTTTTACAACCTTAATCCATTTAGTAAGTGTACTTGCTTTCAAAACAAGTCTTGCGTTAATAAGTTCATTTTCAGGATTTCTACTTTCTAAAAAATAGTAGAACTCTTTATCAACACGGTGTTTACGAACTAAAAAACTACCATGTGCAAACGCATTACGAATGTTTTGAAAAAGATTGGGCATTGTTTGATTTGAATCGAGTATGTGCACTTCTCTCTACTTTGCAAGCGAAAATTTTGCAGATTAATCATAACTTAATAATCCATTGACCTAATTTTGTTGAACCTTCATATTGAATAAGTCCGGCTTTTTTCATTTTTCCTAAATGATAACGCACACCATCAACACTAAGGTTTAACTGTTCCGCCATTTCTCTTGCACTTATATGAGGGTTTTCAGATATTAGTTTCATAATATCATCTTGTTTCGTAGTAATTTTGGTGGTAGTTTTAGTAGTAGTTTCTTGGGTAGTACTACCACTAAAACCTCTCAAAAATTCCGCATTTATTCCCATAACCGCATTAGTATAGTTATTGTACTCATTATCTGGATAAAACTTAAGCTCGGGGGAACCGTTTTCTAACAAAGCATCTTTTGTCCGCCTTATGCCTGATCCGTAAGATTCAATTAAATTCAGCGAAAAGAACATGTCTTTGAGTTCTTTATTAAGATACTGTCTCCTGTCAAAACTCCTATCTCGGTTAAGAGCTTCAATTGTGACGGGAGGAAGCGGTCTATTGTGATTTACAAAGGAAATCCTGTCCTTATAAATATAAATTCCCACATACTCAGGTGTGTCACCTTCTTTTTATTCCTCATGTGTATATCATAGCATTTTCAAATCTCTTTTTATACTCCAGACTTTAGCTATTTAAAGAATATGCGGCTTATCTGATGCCTGTAAACATTGATTTTATCAGTTTTCTAAAAAAATCCCGTAAGAGCACTCATCTTTAGTTGCAGGCAAAGAATTTTTTTCTCGCCAAAACAAGAATTGATGCGCCAAAAACTAAATATTGACGAGAATAATCTCGCCAATATTGATTTATCTACGCCATATAAGGTATAATGGCTATGATAAACAGGAGGTGATGTTTTGAGAAAGTTCGATTATTTAAAATTGATGAACCTGTCGTTGCCGGTCAGCATTTATCATACGATAGCACAAATTCACGAGTATAAAGGCAAACAAGAACTTTATGTGGTAAATTATCCGGATGTCTTAGAGAAGATGATAAATATCGCAAAAGTACAGAGTACAAAGTATTCTAATGCTATCGAAGGCATTTATACCAACGATACAAGACTTGTAGAGTTAATGAATAAGAAATCCGAGCCCAGGAACAGAAATGAGGAAGAGATTGCCGGATACAGGCATGTGCTCGATATGGTGCACGAAAATTATCCTTATATCCAATTCAACAAAAGTGATATTTTAACCCTGCATAATCAATTATATTCTTTTTCCCATGTGAACCATAAGGGAAAGTTCAAGACGATGGATAATACCATTGTTGAAGTCGATAGCTTGGGGAACAGAAAAGTAAGATTTAGACCGGTAAGCAGTTTTGAAACGGAAAAGTATTTCGATGAAATGGTAGAAGCTTATAGAAAAGCCGTTGAAGCAAATATTCCACCGCTTATTTTGATACCTGTTCTTATCCACGATTTTTTGTGCATACATCCATTTGACGATGGAAACGGAAGAATGAGCAGAATATTAACACTTCTTCTCTTATATAAATTCAACTATTTTGTCGGAAGATATATAAGTATTGAGATGCTGATTGAAGATAGCAAAAATTCTTACTATGAAGAACTTCAAAATTCAAGTGAAAAATGGCATACAGGCGAGAATGACGAATTACCGTTTATTAAATACATGTTGGGGATTATTCTAAAAGCTTATGAAGAGTGTGACAATAGATTTAAGCTGATAGGAGATAAGACATTATCATCACCTGAAAGAGTATTGGCAGTTATTCAAAAATCGCTGGAACCTCTTTCTAAGGGAGATCTTGTAATGCTTTGTCCTGACATATCTCAAAGGACAATAGAAAGAGCCTTAAAAGAATTAAAGGAAAACGAAAAAATAAGACAAGTAGGTAGTGGACGCTCAACAAAATATATCAAGATTTAAACACCCTTTTCTTCTATCTTTATTATAAAGTCATTTTGTTTTGCTTGACAAACCGGGATTTGTCTGTCTTTTTTCTATCCCGATAAACTGAAATTTATCTTTTTTTGCCGCGAATAATCATTATAATTAAAACAGATGTGTCCCACTGTTTTATTCCCTCGCCGTACAAGCGAAGTCGCTCGTCAAACTTAGACTTTACTGCATCAATTGCTCTTTTATACTCTGTTGAATGTGCTGATGCAATTGCAATAGACTCCAAATTAGTCTGACGCATTGATTTGATTATTCTTTCCCCCATTGTAACCGAATATTCCGGTTTGTCGGGAGTCAGATTGATAATAGCATAATTTGTTGTAACATCTTTAAAACAATGCTGTTCCATAGAAGCAGGAAGCTCCGCTTCAGACATAGGATATTGGCATACTCCATATTCTTCCAGTATCTTTTCTGAGGTAACAGATTTCCAAAATTCTTCCTCTTCTTTTGTGATTTTCAGACACGGCGCAATACAAGACAATTCCTTTCTTGTAGAAAGGCAAAGGCATATACCGCCCGGTTTCAAAACACGGTACTGTTCACTCAAAAAAGCATTAGGCTCAATATGCTCTTGAACTGTATTGGATATCGTTACATCAAATGTGTTATCCGCAAACGGAAGATGTTCTGCATCTCCTTCAATGAATTCAACGCCTGCCACATTATGCCTACCGAAAGAAATAAAGTTACTATCTCGATCAATCGCTGTTATTTGAGCATTCGGATACCACCTATGCATCGCCTCAGCAAGCGCGCCGGGTCCACAGCCGATCTCTAATATCTTTAATTCTGCATCTTTGTCTATATTAAAAGAATCCCTGTATTGGCAAAAAAACACATCATCAAATCTCAATTTACGGCTGAGATAAAGAGTCTGAATCCCTTGAACATTATCTGACCATATAGTATTCATTAGCACCTCCACAAATTCTGATTTGTCTATATATTTTTATAGCCCATCTTTTCGGCCAGGTCTCCGAGACTCTTGTTGTACTGCGCCTGGCTGATTGCTTTCCGTTCGAGAAAGAGGTCCGGCGTTCTTTTCTGGTCGGAGTGACAGGACTTGAACCTGCGGCATCATGGTCCCAAACCATGCGCGCTACCAACTGCGCTACACCCCGGTGCTAACACATTTTACTACAAG
>Ga0209718_1003784_pt1 | contig 13220 bp, 10 predicted proteins | sample AD_JPNAS1_MetaG_FD_184420 | JGI IMG/M metagenome (GOLD analysis project Ga0209718, IMG submission 184420) | Active sludge microbial communities of municipal wastewater-treating anaerobic digesters from Japan - AD_JPNAS1_MetaG (SPAdes) (version 2) | ecosystem: Engineered > Bioreactor > Anaerobic... | reverse complement strand
ACCTCTTTATCAAAACGAAAGACAGCTAAACTTTGGCTTATAATATTATTGATTTCTTGATCAGTAATAATGCTTTTATTTATGACCGTTAATAAACGTTTCCCCTTTTCAGAAATGACGTTTAAAAAAGAATCGATGTTGCTGGAACTAATAATAGCAAACTTGAAGGGGAAATCCTTTTCTGCAACATAGTTTATCAGTCGGACAAATGTATCATGCCCTGTTGCCTGATGGGCCGTACCAACAATGCTAAAATAAATCCTCTTATTTCTATTCTGATGCTCACCATCAGGGACTAGAAGCGGTGCAACAATATTAATGCCTTTGAATTTTGGATAGCGCTGATTAAATAGCTTCGCTGAATAATCTGATGGCGAAATAATATAATCGCAGCATTTCACTGTTTTCGATTGAACCAAATCAACAATTCTGATGTAAAATGATTTAACCATACCATAGTGACTTTTATCCGGCTTAAATGGATCATGTAAATAAAGTGATATAATAGAATCTGGATAATATTTTTTTATCAAATAACATAAAATTGGATTTAAAGGATGTGGATTATAGAAGCATGTATATTTTGGTGGTGATTGAGAGAAGATGCTTAATATGTTTTTTTTTAAGCTATTAAATAGAATAACATCTTTTAATATAGTTGCGACACGATCAGAAGAAGTCACGTATTGCGTACCTGAATGCGCTGGGCCGATATTAGCATATTTCTTAGAGATAAGATATCTGACAGAGACATCATGCGTGCGTAATCTTTCACCCATCAAAGTAAATTCTTTCCACAGGCCCGGCGAATATTTCAAACTAATTATATAAGAATTATTTCCGATACCCATCGCAGACTTCCTTTCATTCGATATAAATGTAGCAATTCAACTTTTCCTAGGAGAAAGATCAAGAAAGTGTTTGTGCCAAACAAAAAGTAATGCCAAGCGGACACGTTAAATAAATATTTTAGAGCATATACTTCCAAATATGTTTGATGCTAAAATTTCGTAATTTGGTAAATATTCCATGAAAAGCATTTCGAGCGCATGGGAATAAGATGTGCTTGTTTTTAATATTGTCTCTTTGGACACAGGATTTCCTTCAAAGGTCCAATCAATTCGGATGCCTGAGATTTATCAGCCTTTCAGTAGCAGCAATAAATTGATTCGCAACTGTTTGAGGTGAAAAACGCTTTATGGCCACAGCCCTGATTTGATCTGCAGATATGAAATAGTGTTCCCCCTTGCTTAAATCACGAAGCAAATGTGAAATTGCCTGATGGTTCTTCTCAACACTGACACCTGCCCTTTCATCCTTTATCAAAGCCCAAACAGCAACCTCCTTAGAAACCATGACGGGCAAACCACAGAGCATGGCCTCTACTACAACCATACCAAAATTTTCGTTTTCGCTAACAAGGGCAAATAGATCTGATGAAGAATAAGCTTCAAGCAGATCCTTCCCGGAAAGAAAACCTGGCCATATTATTCTGTCTGATATTCCTAAAGCACGTGCCAACGCTTTCCATTCTAATGTTTTTCTCTCTGTATCTGTCGGGCCGGCAACTATAAGATACCAGCTTTCATTCTCGGCCAATGCTTGAATTAAAAGATCTGTTCTCTTTTTCCAATCAGCTCTGCCTGCAGTTATTATGACAGGCGCGTGCATTGGAATATTGTGTTTTTGTCTGAATTCCTTACGTAACGGTACCGCTTTGAACTTATTATGATCGACAGCATTCGGGATACGCACACAATGACAGTCATCAAGCCAACCGCGAGCCTCATTTATTTCATCAGCAGTTGTTATATGAACGGCCGTTGCTTTTTTAATTATGCGATTCAGGAATAGCGCTTTGTACAATAATTTTCTATATTTTGATTTATTTCTAAGGCTATAGGCAAAACTGCCATGGGTTCCAATAATGTAAGGGACATTTCCTGCAATGCAAATATTTGCTGCCGACACACCCAACCATTGCCAGACTGCAGATATGTATACGACGTCAAAATCATGGATGGTCTTACGCATTTTGTTGATCAAGTCACGGGAAGCAAAATTGCTTTTGCTGCCAAATAAAGATTTGAAATACCAAACATGAACACCACCAATATCGATAGGTTTATCGACAACAACATTTAAAGGCGCTTCGGTACCGCTTGCATTAGTCGTATAAACGGTTACATCAATACCTTCTGCCGCCAAGCCTCTGCACAAAATTGACATGCAACTGACAACACCGCCATATTGCCATGCTGGTTCATAAGACGGAAGAACAATTAAGAGCCTCATATCAATGCTGCCTCGCCTTAAGGTTATTTGCGATAATAATGTTAATTATTTTTAAGGTTTCTTGCGGCATACTTGCTGTCTGGACAGTGAACACATTAGCTAGAGTTTGCGCTAAAGAATCACATACCAATTGTTGTTGCTTTATTGCAGCAACTGAAAGCTCTGGCTTGCGTTGATGAATTACAGCTGGTTCGCATTTTAAATATAAAATAATGTCAGGCTTTGGTATTAGTAGCAACATCAGCCTAGCCAGCATTTTTGGCATAAAGGCGTACTGCTGTTGTATTAAATAATCATAGAAGTAACGGTCAAATATCAGCAATTGCCCTTTAGTGCGAATATTTCCAATAACCCAATAACCAAGAATGTAGTCCCAAAAATAATAGAAGAGATACATACACACACGCAATTTTGTATGAGGTTGCATATTTCCAAGCGTATTAAAACCACTTGGGGAAAGCTTCACCGGCTTGCGGCCAAACATGCGTCTCATAACATTGTAAATATTTCGCAAATCAGGCAGGAAAAAAAAACGACCATGATAATACAGAGGCGCAGGAAAGAGTTTATTCATGCTCTTCACAAGACCTTCAGCAATGGTCGTTTTGCCTGAGCCATCCGGGCCGATCAAAGCGACAAATATCCCTGTGCGATTAAAAACAAGTGAGCGCATATAACTACCAAGGAAGCACAGTACACTCAGAATTGGTTCAAGTGGATTGCGTAAAACGCTTTGCCACAAAACTGATCTTCGCATGCTGTTCTTAAGCTTTACACAAGTCACCCAATCATCTCGTTCAATCAAGTCACACAGCCTTATTGCCAGCTTATTACCAAAACCCCATTGCAAGGCGTTTGTAAAAATAGTTCTACTATTTATAACTACGCTATTAATCCCTGGTTTGTATTTTCCTTTAATGATGCCGACCTGAATGAGGTCTTTTATTAAAGAAATACATGCCTCATCAGAAGCGCACGGAATATAAAACTGGTCCCTTCGAACTCTTCGACTAAGAACTTCCGCTTCATTCGCCCACCTTAAACCCTTCCAAGCTATCTTTGTCCATGCATCAAAATGGACATAATCACCAGAAATGTCTGATTGAAACCAATAGGCAGTGTAACCATGCCGGATCGGCCTCATAAGCAGCGTCCACCCAGTTGCTTTCGCGGAATCCATTATACAACTTTCAAAAACTGCCTTATGTTCAGGCAATACAAGCATATCTATATCGTTCTCGATATTTTCAGGAAGCAGTTCATAATTGCGCAGCACGCAATACATAACATTGCGCTGCATTAAACTATGAAAGAAATAAATCAATAGATTCTGCAAATGCAGATTACCAGGCATATTCGTCATATATTTCGCGAATAATTTATCGGTTTATTTTTTTTGCCATTACAGTAGTGTACAGACCATAATATGGAAATATACTCGCAAGATATTTGCCGCCCCAGGTTCCCCAACTGCCCCCATGGTTTTTCAATATTGTAAAACCATAGGCTTTAAGCAAATCATTCATTGCACGGGTTGTGAAAAGTCGCAAATGACTATGTCCAGGAACATTCCTTTTCTTCATCCGCATATTGGACAGCGGATTACCCAATGAATAGAATTTATCAGACACAAAATTCATCGGAGGATTTATAGTAAGGAGCATTAGAAATATAAATGCCAGAGCGCCCTGATTCGGAACCGAAAGGACAAGGATGCCACCTTCCTTCAATACCCTCCGACATTCAAGAATAAAATCATCTGTATTGGGTATGTGCTCTAGGCACTGATTGCTTATGACAACATCAACAGATTCGTCATCTAGTCGCCATTTTTCTATAGATGCATCCTGTGCCAGGCATTTATAACCGAGAGATTCACAATAACCAACCATTTCCGGCAAATCTATAATGATCTTTTTATCATTATCGATATGCTGAACAGCCTCCAGAAGGGGCGCACAGCCTGGACCGATTTCCAAAAAAACACCTTTCAGGCATTTTAAATAGTCAATAATGATGTTTCTGTTGACACCATTACTTTTCCTAAACGGGCCTGCTATCAACTCCTTAATTCTATGAATTATACTTGCCATTTTATTATATTCTCGTGATTGATTCTCTGAAGTAGCTACAAACACTCTGTGCGTCAAACCTATTGGAACTGCTTTGCAGAAACACTCTTTTTCTTTCTGCCGACAGGTGTATCGCTGCATTTTCAATTAACTTCAGCACAACATCAGTTCGCCACTTATCAGCTAAATTAAATATGCTTGCTCCATAGATGTGGTGGATATCGCCAAGATTAGGTGAGATTATTGCACAAAGATTTGCCATGCCCTCTAAAAGCAAAAGGGGTGTATCTACAGTACTGCTCAGTTTCCGGTAAGGCAAAAGGAGTATGTCAGTTTCTTGTAGAATATTTCGGAGTCCTTCATCCACTTGTGTTGTCCAGTGTTCATATTTAATTGGTTCATAACAGACGGCGGAATTGGTCAGTAACCGATCGTGTAGCGCCATTGTCTCCGGCTTATGACGCCAGGGAAATCCACATATTCGTACGCTAACATTATTTTTACTTTCCAACAATTTAAATAATTCCGATACTTCCAATGCACCTTTCGCGGCATCTACACGACCACAGTATGTGACTCGGATTTTATCAGACTTTGTTTTCTGCGACGGAGTCAAAAAAAAAGTTTTTGGTACTGGTGGTAACAGCAATCTAGCTTTTTGCGCCCAGGTTGATACATATCGATGGATTCTAGGCGAGACACAAAAAAGGCATCCATTGTAAGGGAATAACCGCGCCTCAGTGAAAAGTAATTGTCGCTTAATGAAAGATTCATTCCAGCCTAGATATAAATGATGAAACTGCATTTGCTTGGCATTAGCTTTTCTGCAGCGTGCATAAGAAAGCCTATCCTTTGGCAATAAGTAAATAGAAAGAACATGATCATATTTATTACTAAGCGCCTCCAAGGCATCGATGAATGTCACAAAACACAGAACTTCAATTCCTGAATCAAGACGGATTTTTATATCTTCCGTGCAGCCATAATATATGAACACAACATGATCCCCAGCCTCTTTTAAATATGAAGCCAAACGACGTACGATTGAGTTTGTGCCACCAATGTGTTCATGATTAAATGATATTTGTAAGCCAAAAAATGCTACTTTCATTTTAAGGCCACCAATTGATTTAAGAAATGTTGCGATTTAACATATTCATGCCAATGGCAAGAAGGATATATTTGCTTGTAATCCACATAGGCCATTAAATAATGCAAATTTATAGTACGATAAACCTTCATTACAAACCGCCACATTTCGCGACTGACAAGTGATGAATCATTTAGATTAGCGTTAAGTATTTTTGCTGTCTCAAGGTTTTCTTTTTTATGCCTCGAACGCATGGAGATAACCGTTTTAGCCGAATGATGCCAGCGGAAGCCACCCAAATAAACCGGGATATGAATACATCTAGCACCAGCTTTCATACATCGCGCCCAAAGATCAACGTCCATAGATAGATGGTAGTTAGTGTTGAGTCCACCTAATTCACGAAACAAGTCACGTCTGTAAAAAACGCAGGGCTGCGTAGAATTCCATACACCACGCTCAAAGAAATACTGCGATGGTTGCGGTACGCGAATAAAACGCTTAATCTCACTTCGCGCATCTATATATGCGATATTTGCTGTAATGATATCGGGTTTATCGTTTTTCAAATAGTATTCAGCAACTAATCTCAAGCAGTTTGGAAATAGCACATCATCGCTATTAACCCAGGCAAAAAGCTCGCCAGTGCATTTAGAAAAACCTTTCATAATTGCATTGCTTTGGCCAGCGTCTGGCTCTGAACACCAATAGGCGAGCTTATCCTTGAAGTTGCTTATAACATCAGCAGAACCATCTGAACTCCCACCATCAACGATTAAATATTCGAGATCGGAATAACCCTGATTAACGATAGAGCTTATGGTCTCCTTAATGTAGGATACTTGATTAAAAGATGGGGTAACAATACTTATTTTCATCTTAAAAACTGTTCACCATTAAGATCCAAGGGTTAGTTCATCCACATTTACAAATTCTTTCTATTCCTAGTTTATTACTCTCAATAACGCATGGCAATCTTTGTAATTTATTACTCCGCCAAGCTACAATTATGATTGCAATTGCTAACATCACCGGTGTTGAGAAAAGCCTTTCAATGACGGCAGATCCATGTACGAAGCCCAGAAAGCCTATTATTATTACGCCCGCCGCAAGGACGTAATGATCGTACTCGTTATCCTTTCCTTGATTATATAAGACATTACTCATCCATGCAGGAAGGATTAATAAGACTAAAGACATAATAAACCCCACAATACCCAATTGGTAAAGAACAACCAAAAGCCATTGATCCGTTAAGAATAAGCCTTTTGGCGTTGTAGTATCCGACGCGAAAATTGCAGCGCCGGATTTCAGACCTAGGCCGTCGCCTATGATAAATCCATCGAATCCTGATAACGTCGGTGAAACTAATGTACTCCAGATATTGGCAATATAGTTAAGCACGGCGACTTTCTCGTATTCTTCTCCCAAACTTGGTGATAAAAAGAAAAGGAGGCAGGCTATGAAAATGCCAGCAAATGCCATGCGGAGTGAAATCCGTGATATCCTATGACGGTAATGTCCAGCGATACTTAAAAACACCACTATAAATATGGCTGATACTATTATAGAAAAAGAAAGGGTAAAAAATCCGGCAATAAAATTAACAGCACTTCCAGTATACAAACTGAATTTCCAGACACGAGAATGCATTTTCACAGCGAGATAAAAGGCAGTAAAGGCAAGGGTAATATAATATACACCACCGGCACCTGCCCCCGACAAACCAAAGACGTGCATCATTCTCGGTAAAGCAATATCACCATAAATCAGACGAAATTCCGGCGCTTCGCTACTCAAACCAGTCATAATATTCAGCTTAGGAACCCACCTGGGTAAGCTTATGGGAAGGCCCACTATGTAATGTACAATATTTATCAAAGCGACTATAGAACATCCTAGCGCGAGCGCACCTAAAACCAAACGACAATCGCGCCGGCTAGAGTATAACGCAGATATGGCAAATGGCAGTATTAGAAGAGGGATAATATACTCCCGAATCATCATAACAGATGTCAATCCTTGCCAATTACCAATAATATTAAAAACTATAAGCAACGAAAATGAGAGCCAAACAAGTAATAAAACCTTTATAGCCCACCATCCACCTCTAAGTATCGGAATTCTAAAACGTAATCTCAAAAGCACATTAAAACAGTAACCAAGAATAAACAATATAGCAAAAACCGTCCCAAAACCCGCTAACAAGAAAGAATCAGGATCTTTCCAACGAACTATTCCGGAAAAACTATGCGCAAATGCTATGAAAGTGAGACCCAAAATCGGATCCACGAAGCTTACATAGAAGACAAACGCGAATAGCATGCTCAATATCGGCCAGTAGGGAATACCGGGCAATAAAAGTAGTATGAAAATAAATATGAATGCAAAAGAACAAATAAACCTATTGCAAGGATTTATATAAAGGTGCTTATAAATCAAAGTTGTAATCATTTTTTAAAAAAAAGACCATCATATTGCAGGATTCTACCACTTTCCTTATCCGAAAAACCCGGCAAGAAAGCAAACGGTAAAAATCCTAATTCGTATATCATTTCGAGCATTTCAGGTAATATTTTTTGACCCTCATATAATGGAACTGAAGAAAGTTCAACTTGAAGCGCTGTCACATAACGAAGCTTTTCACCAATACCCCTAATAACTTTATCCTCATAACCCTGCACATCAATTTTTATGAATGCTGCGCGAACATGAGACCCAATATTGTCGTTCCATATTGTTTCTACAGTCGCACACCTTACTATTTCATTATCGACATATTCAGATTCAGCAGCCGCGTCATTGTGTATTTTCATAATGTTCAGAATTGAACTGCTCACATAGTTGCGCGACACATTAATCCGACATTCACCGTCATAGTCACCTAGTGCCATCCTCGGTGCAATTTCCCATAATTCATCATCAACAGCTCTTTTCACTAGTCGCTGATGTGCATAAGAAAGTGGTTCAAAAGAAATAATTCGTCCTTCATAACCCCCACTACGCATATAATCATATGCTTGTCCAATATTTGCCCCAATATCGATAATCAAGTCAGGCGATACATATTCTATGTATCTCTTAAATATTGCCTCATCTGACAAATTATATCGTCTGATATCAAACCCGCACAAGTTTACGAAATATTTTATTGCTTTTTTCAAAACGACACCTCACTATTTACACGTAACAACTAAATTCGACATATATTATCAAAAAGTCATGAAATTCGAATCAGCCATATCTGCTTTTAGTTCATATCGGCTATCGGTACATCCCTTTTAATCATATTGTTACGAACGACTTTTGCCGGGATTCCTACGACTGTTGTATTTGCCTCGACATTTTTAGTAACAACGCTCCCCGCACCAATTATGGCATTGTTGCCAATCGCAACACCTGGCAGTATTATCGCACCACTACCTATCCAAACGTTCTTACCAATAATAACAGGTCGCTTTATGTTGGCTAGTGCGTACAATTTGGACTCGGATTCATGCGTAATAGATGTAATAATAGCATGCGCTGCTATGATTGAATAATCACCAATTGATACACCACCACTACCCCATATATGAACATAGTCAACCAATGAAACATTCTCACCCAGGCTGACATTATTTGGTGCATGGATAATAACATGCGGATAAATCAATGTACCCATACCGCATGACTTTAATTTTTTCTTCCAAATAGCCATTCTAACAATAGCGATAATTATTTTTAAATATTTATTGAGTGGTTTCAAGGTAGAATAAAGGACAGATACAATAAATTCTATTACGTAAGTCAGCAAACGATTTATCAGCTTCTTCACCATCTTAATATAATCCATTAATTAAATATTCACTTTATTCTCAACAGAGATGCAAAAAGCCACTTTTGAATTTGTTTTCTGGCTGGGTGAAAAAAGATGAGAAATAATAAAATTATAAAACTCACAATTTGAAAAAGATACATTCGTGCATTTGCAATTCTAAAAATCATTAGAACAATCGAGACTAAAGTAATTATAAGAGCGAAATAGCTTAGTAATCTATTATCGGTGGATATAATGCCTTTTATTGAAATCATTTTAATGTGATATGGTGCCATAATAACAATACTCCCTATAATTATGGCGAGGCACATTGCCCCAATAACACCATAACCAGCAAGAAAAAAACCTAAACCATATCCAACCGTCACATTCAAAAATGCCATAATTAAATTCCCTGTCAAATACCACTTAAATATTCCCAGCCCAACGTTGGCGACATACGCAGGAATAGCGAGTGTATTAATAAACCAAGATAGCACCAGCATACTTCCGATTATAATAAATGTTCGCTCTATATGGCCAAGCCAAACTTCCGATATCAACGGAAGCCATACAATTATTAGCACAAACGAAGGCAATGACAAATAATAAATCAGATCATATGATTTCCCATAAAGAAGAGAGATTTTCTCCGGACTATTTTCCTTATGCTCGGCAAATACCGGTACCAGTACCTGATAGGCAGACACAATCAAAGCTCTTAACTGAAGCACCAAGCGACTTGCCATTTCGTAGTATGCCACAATTGAAAGCCCGCCAAACTTGCTTAAAAAGGCTTTTGTCACAGGTTCGCAAAACATGGCAGCTAAGGTAGCTATTTGAAACTTTGTTGCATAACCAATAATTTCTTTGAATGTACTCTTTCGCCATATGAAGGGCAAGAAAGGAAGCAGTGGATTGCTCCTTTTAATCATCACCCAACCTGACATTAAAGCAAAGCAATTGCTGCAGATAATGGAGTAAGCAACACCTATTAGCCCCAATTTAGGAACAAGCAGAACGCACAATGTGAGGTTTGACGCGCTGACGCAGATCATGATCAGACCGCGAATGTCCGTTCTTTTATATCCGTCGAGGGCTGAAAGAAAAATCCCGCCAATCATCATTAGCCACAAGGCAGTAAACGAATAGGGCAACAAGAGTATTGCCATCGGCAGCGAACTGCTGCCTACGAAATACTTCATGCTCCAACTGACAACGGGAAACAGAATCATCATCAACACGCCGGATATGACCGCAATCGAGATAGCGGCGGTTTGAATGATAACCGCTGTTCTTTCCTTATCGTCATTCGCCTGACTCTGTGCGACGAACTTCACGACAGAACCCGCAAACCCCAGATTGGCGACGGAAGCAAATGACGTAAACGCCATCACAAGCGCCCAAATGCCGAACTGCTCGGCGCCAATCGTCTTTATAAAAAATCGATAAAGAAAGAAAAGGATGACGCCATTGACCAGGATTTGCAAAATGGCCATCATCGCATTTCTTCCAATTTGTTTTTTATCGATCATAGATTAACGGTTGACAGTAGCCGGTTAACGGTTAACGGCCTTTCCTCCCCCTGACTAAAAACTGAACCCTGAAAACTTGAAACTGTTTATTCTTCGCCTGCCTCCTGACACCTAACGCCTCACGCCTTAGACAGCTCCGCCCTCTGGATTACATACGAGGACACTTCCAGCCGACTAAAAACTTAACACTGAAAACTAAAAACGGATTCTTAAGCCTCGAACTCTTTACTCTTTATTCCTGATGCCGAACGCTTTTCTCCTCACGCCTGATATTCCCCACCCCAAAGGGCTTTGAGGAAATCGGCATAGGGTAGAACCGAGACCCCATCTGTTTCTCTGGGCCGCTTCTCCAGGCAGACACACAAATAACGTTTGAATTGTTTTTCTTCCCTCAAAGCACGCAATGATTTCAAATCCTGGGCGGCAATGTTTTGCTTGGCTTTGACTTCGATCGCAGTGTGATCGCCAATGATGAAGTCCACTTCAAAGCCGCTGGCTGAACGCCAGAAGCTTAGCGGATCACCAGAGACATAGTCGCTAAAGCATGTTAATTCGTGCATCAAAAAAGTCTCAAAGGCCTGGCCGAACTCGGGCGTTTGCGGCAAAAACGGACGGCCCTGAAGCGCCGACGCCACACCGACATCAAAAAAATAATATTTCGATGAGGCCAGCGGTTTTCTTTTTACTGTTTTACGCCAGGCGGGAAGTTCACGCAGAATCAGCGTATCTTTCAAGATTTCGTAATACTCATAAATGGTGGTGCGGGCAACCTGTGAATCGCTGGCAATGTTGGTGAAATTGACGATGGCACCATTGCTATGCGCGGCGATTTTCAGGAAGCGGCTGAATGATGGAATATTTCTTGTCGCTCCTTCCGCCATGATTTCCTGTTGCAAATACAGCCCGCAATAGGCCTCAAGATCGGCGGCGGCATCGTCGGAAAAATAGATGGACGGAAGCATACCTCGCTCAATGGCCCTGTGAAGATCAAATTGACTGCCTAGCTCGTGGGATGTGAGGGGATGAAGATTGACGATCCGAGCACGTCCTCCCAAAAGGTTCAAACCACCGCGACGCAGTTTTCTGGTGCTGGACCCCGTAAGTAGAAACCGGACATCCCGCGAATCGATCAGGCGCTGCACTTCATTTAGCAGTAGGGGAAGACGCTGAATTTCATCGATTACAACCTTTTCAACCGATGGTCCGATTTCCTCCGCCAGGCGGCCCGGATCACGGCTGAAAGTTAGATAGACGGCACTGTCCAGAAGATCGTAGAGGCGAACAGTCGGCAGGCGATGGAGAATTAAAGATGTTTTTCCGGTTTGGCGCGGCCCCAGTAAAAAATGCGACCGTTTTCCAAGCAGGTCTTGAATATCAAGTTCACGCTCAATCCAAGTTTTTTTCACGTCTTATCACCACGTCAACATAGTTGACATATTACATACTAAATGACGAAATATATGTCAAATGGTTTATTAATTTTAAGCGACTTAAATGCATCAATCGGCTATCAGTTATAAAAACAGTTACCTATTTGCAGTTATCGGTTTTCAGTTGGCGGTTGACGGATTTCTTTTTCCCGGCGTGTTTTGGCAAACGCGCCCGACATCAAACATTAAACTTTAAACTTTGAACTTTAAACGTGAAACATGAAACTTTAAACCTAATTGCTTATCACCCCATACCCTTTACTTAAAACTGAGCCCTGAAAACTTAAAACGGTTTATTGATCCCCTCACTCCTGACTCCTCACGCCTAACCCCTCACGCCTTTCGTTTCTTACAGCTCCGCCCTCTGGGTTCCATACGAGGTGTTATTCACGCACATGTTTTTTGGGAAGATTTGACCTGCCAAAAACCAGCGACACTTCGAGATACGCCCCTGAGGCTTTGCGGCGCAAGCATGCTTGGCCAGCAACGATGTGGAAAAAATTTTTATTATTGCGATGTCATTAGTACCGACCGCTCAAGGGTGGCGCGACGCGGAATCATAATACAAGGCCTTCGAAAAATGCAATCAAATATCGAGATTTTTAAAATGTAATTGCGGTTTTTTGGCGTGAGCACAATCACAAGAAATTCCGTTTGGTGCCAGGCTATGGGCTATAGGTGAAAGGCTATGTTCTACATTTTCCATTCCCGGCGTGTTTTGGCAAACGCGCCCGACATCAAACATTAAACTTTAAACGTGAAACATGAAACGTGATGCATGAAACTTTAAACCTAATTGCTTATCGCCCCTTAAGCTCCCCGCCTGACGCCTTACTCTTAACGCCTCACGCCTTAGACAGCTCCGCCCTCTGGATTACACCCAGGATGCCCACTTGCTTGTAACGAGATCCATCATCTGTTTGAAGTCCTTTGCCTCAACGCCATGTCATTGATATTATTGATAAGAACTTGCTTTTAGTTGACGGCAGTATAAGAAAC
>Ga0209718_1003783_pt1 | contig 13225 bp, 11 predicted proteins | sample AD_JPNAS1_MetaG_FD_184420 | JGI IMG/M metagenome (GOLD analysis project Ga0209718, IMG submission 184420) | Active sludge microbial communities of municipal wastewater-treating anaerobic digesters from Japan - AD_JPNAS1_MetaG (SPAdes) (version 2) | ecosystem: Engineered > Bioreactor > Anaerobic... | reverse complement strand
ATCTCTTCAATTGGCTGCTCTGAGCCATCGTCATGCACCAGAACTATCTGGCTGCCTGATTTTACCATCTCCTCCAGCGTTGCCTGCTTCTTGCGATTCTTGTTTTGTTTGGTCATCTTGATCTCCTTCTCGGTTACCCGACTGTTAACTTATGGGTTCTACATAGAACCTGTCGCAACCGTGGTCAAGTCCTTTCTGCACAATACGATAATAAATTGGAATGATTGGCACTTGACAGAATCGGTATGTTATCAGAAGATACAAACAGCCTACAGACCCTACATAGAATGCCCTCCGAGACATGGGGACACCGCCCGGTGATCCCCATTTTTTGTTTGCCCAGAATGCTTTCTGTGCCGATGGACTGAAAGAAGTCCTGACGCCTTACCAGCGGGAAGTCAACATGAGATCAAGGGCGTTGCTGGCAACGGCAAGGTCTGAAGTAAGAAGCAGTGTGAATATGGAACATAGCGCAAGCGAACTGATGTTGGTCGGTAGAGTGGGTAACCTTTCAAAAAGTGGGAAAGCCCTAAAGCTGGATAACTCTACAGATTAAGACAGATGGCTTCATATTCAGGCAGGAAAGCTTAACTGGGGAAGCCTGTTGTTGTCCGCGGAAGCGGTAAGCTCAATCAAGCTGAGAGGCAAGTGAGAGCCTATGCGACAGCAGGTGGCAGATGAGCCCGTATTAGTGATTAACCCTTTGCCGATGAAGGCTGGCGACAGACTGGAGGATAAAACAAAGGGGACAATGCTCATGGTAGTATTGGGGATTGCATCTCAAAAGGCTGCGATTCATGCGAAGGGGCGAAGGTAATCCAAAGGACAGTTGAAATGACAAGAAGTATTTGATGCAAAGTGAGAAACGAAAGAAGAAGTTGAAATGCTTCGAGGCTCGGATTGACAGTGGTGACGAACTTCCTTTCAATCCCGACCGCATGAGACTGAGTATTCCGGAAAAAGGACAAGAATCTGAATCGGCCATATTGCCATGTGCTAAGGAGAGCGGATTCACCGGAAGAAGAGACAGTCAGCATCAAGGAACCGAAATCAAAGAGGCTGCAATGAGACAAGGAACGTCATGAGCAAGTACTACAGTTTGATCGACAAGGTCTATGCTTTGAAGAACCTGTATGCGTCGTTTGAAAGCGTCAAGCGCAACAAAGGAGCGGCGGGCATTGATCATCAAAGCATTTCAGACTTCGAAGAGAAGCTTGTAGAGAACATCAACCAACTTCACGAAGAACTACGTACCAAGACCTTCCAGCCGTCACCGGTCAGAAGGGTGGAAATACCCAGACCAGATGGCAGGAAGAGACCTTTGGGCATACCGAATGTCAGAGACAGAGTAGTGCAGCAAGCCATCCTGAATGTGATACAACCGATCTTTGAGCCGGACTTTCATCCTTCAAGCTATGGATATCGTCCCAAGAGATCATGTCAGCATGCAGTGGCCAAAGCGCAGCAGTTTCTGGTACGGTACGACCTTTCCTGGGCTGTGGACATGGATCTGTCGAAGTGCTTTGACAGACTTGACCATGAGCTAATCCTGCAGAGTCTGAACCGAAAGATCAGTGATGGATCACTTCTAAAGCTGATCAGACAGTTCCTCAAGTCAGGAGTAATGATTGAAGGGGTAGTCAAGGAAACTGAGATAGGCAGTCCCCAGGGAGGCGTGATCTCTCCACTCTTGATGAACATTTATCTGGATGAGTTTGATCAGCAGATGAAAAGTTTAGGGATTCGGATAGTCAGGTATGCAGACGACATTTTGATCTTTGCTCCGACCAAGCGAAAGGCAGAGCAATATCAAGGGATTGCGACCGGGTTGTTAGAGACTCTTAAGTTAACCGTCAATACGGAGAAAACTCATATCTGTAATGTTTCACAGGGAGTGAAGTATCTTGGCTTTCTGATCAGAGAGAAATTCGTATCGATAGACAAGGATCGCATCAGACGATTCAAGGATAAGATACGCAGCCTGACTCCACGCAATAGCGGTATCCCAGTAGCCAAGATCATTGAGCGTCTTACCCCGGTCTTGAGAGGTTGGGGGCAGTATTTTCGTGTGGCAAATTGCGCAGGAGTATTCAGTGACCTCATGGAATGGATACGAAGGAGACTGAGAATGAAGAACATGCGGGAATGGAAGAGCTGGAAGGCCTTTCATAAACAACTACACCGCCGAGGCTTCAAAGGCGAATGTCCCAAAATATCCATGACGAGATGGAGAAACTCTGCCTGCTTCCACATGAGCTTTGCTCTTCCCAACAGGTGGTTCGAAGAAATGAAGTTGTATGATTTGACCAGTATCAGGACGGGAGTGTTATTCAACTACATGGAGTAGTTGCAAGGATTACCAGGAGCCGTGTACGAGGCCCGTACGCACGGTTCTGTGAGAGGGATGATGCTGGATATGATCATCCAGCATCACCCTACTCGATTTTTGTCCTCACAAATCCATTTGAAGTTTTCGGTGATTAAAGCTTGAAGTTTTCGGTGATAAAACATTGAAGTTTTCAGTGATGAAAATTGAAGAAACGGTGATTAAATTTGAAGAAACGGTGATTAAAACTCGAGTGAGAGAATCGCCATTCTATGCCCGTTTTCCTCGATTTGAAGTTTTCGTGATTAAAATTGAAGTTTCTGGTGAGGGTTTATATTGACATAGAAATCAAAATAATAAGACTTATTTTTTTTAAGATTTGTGCTGGGAATAATGTGTTTTATATGTGATCAACAATTATCATTTTTAGAGATTTTATTGGCGGGATCCTTGTTGCAAGGTTACAAGATATGTGAGAACTTGAGTTGAATTTAAAACAACTTATGCTACATAACTACTTGCTACAAAGGAGAGAAAAGAATGTGAGTAAAGACATTTTCAGTGATAATGTCAACAATGGGAGTGATGATAATCATTCGTTCCGCAATTCAAAACTAGTGTTTTTTGTTTGGATAGTGCTTTTAGTTGGATTATTGGTAACTATATCACCACTTATTGCTAGTGAGCCTGGGGAAATATTAGGACCAGAATCAGGTTACATTGATCTCCACTGGCAAAGCGATGACAAGATAGTAGCCATACAATCGGAGAGTGAATACTATCCTGATAAATTACACTATACCCATGGTGAGATTGTCACAGTAAAATGGTACTCATAAAGTAGCTCCTAATTTATCCGTGTGTGGGCTCCCCACACACGGATGATACAGATAAAAACAGAAAGGAAAACTAATGACACATAAACGATTCAGGTATGATTATGTAATAGTCCTTCTATGCTTAATAAGCTCTACAATGCTGTTACCGTTAAACGCTGTCATTCTACCGGTAGCAATGGACGGATCGCAGCAATATACCAGTATCCAGTCCGCTGTTCAATCCTCAGCACATGGTGATACTGTGTTGGTCTATCCGGGAACTTATATGGAAAATGTTAACTACTCTGGGAAGAACATCACAATTGCCAGTCTTGAGCTTACTACTGGTGATCCATCCTACAGGCAGACCACTATAATTGACGGTAATCATAACGGTGCAACGGTTCGTAGTATTGATCCAATCTCCAATGCTGGACTATTCGGATTTACCATTATCAACGGAAGTGGTGTTGATATGATATATGGGGGCGCTACCTATACCCGCGGGGGAGGTATTTATGTCAACTATGCCAGCTCGTTCCAATTAAACAGTTGTATAATTAATGATAACTATGCTTCTCTTTCAGGGGGTGGGGTTTATGTTCGGAATGGGACAATTTTCATGAGCGACTGCCTTATAACAGGAAACTCATCAGGTAGTGGTGGAGGCATATGTATTGAGTATTACGGCACTATCGTCTTCGATCAAATACAACGATCTAGTGTCTTCGAAAACACTGCTGCTTTTTGCCAGGATATTGGAATCTTCAGTCCACGCATTGATTGCAGTATATACCTTGATACGGCGACGGTAAATCCACCTTCAGATTACTATATATATTTCAATAAAGGAAACGCAATAACACCCGGAAACTTACTAGTATTGGACGTTATTAATGGATACCGGACTGAGATCAATAGCGATCTCTTTGTATCGCCATTGGGTAGCAACAACAACGATGGCTTGTCCCCCGATAGTCCTTTAAAAACTATCATCCGGGCAGTACAGTTAATAGAAACAGATAGCCTGAACAGCAGGACCATTCATCTGGCCCCAGGGACATACTCATCTTCTGATGAACAATTCTTCCCTATAGGTCTGAAATCATATCTTTCCTTGGTGGGGGATTCTTTAAGTATGTCTGTACTTGAGAATATTCATTATCCTGTAACAGTAAATATTACATTTCTTACTGATGCATCTCTGTCTAATGTTATTATTGAGCATAATAATTACATACCCGCCAAAGTCATAGAGATCAACTTCTCTTTTAATACGATACTAAAGAATATAACTATAAATCCGTGTGAAGCTGTTTCATTTGGAGGTATTGACTGTGGCTCTAATAATTACATTCCTTCAACCTGTTATATGGAGAATGTTCAAATACTAGGGCAGCGAAGTAATAGACGAGTCGGAATCAATTTCAATGTTGTTGATGCAACACTTAAGAATGTAACAATTGATGGTTGCTATAACTATGGCTATGAAATCTATAACTCTTGGCCTATTCTGTATTCCAACGGCAGCATATTAAATATTGAAAATGTGAGTATAATCAACAACAGTATTCTTAATAGCAATTATTCGATTGTGTCTATCGGCATGTGGATAGACGCACTTCAAACGAAATTGTCCATAACTGATCTCCTTTTTGCCAACAACAGCACTGCGGGTGATTTTGCATTTGAGCTTTACAATTACCACAGCGAAAGAGGGCAAATATCAAACTGCACCTTTGCTAACAATACTGTACCAAATCCCTACTCACCTGTTTTGCTAAATGGAAATCTGCAAGTAGCGAATTGTATTTTTTATAACGATACTGTTGCATATGGTGAGATCAGTATGTATAATCTAACCAATCCGGAGCTCTTCCATGACATGCTGTTCCAGAACAATTTAATTAGAAACTACCCTGAAAGCGTGCATTATTCAAATGGCCAGTTTTTATTCAATGAATTCAATTTTTCTGCAAATCCATCATTTTGTAGTGATGACTGGTCGGACATCCTCAGTTACCGACTCGGTAATAGCTCGCCTTGCATTGATACCGATATGGCTGATACATTGGGGCTTAATCTTCCGGCTATCGATCTCTATGGAAATCCCCGAGTTTATGGAAACTATATTGATATTGGATGCAATGAATATAGTGGATATATTTCCAACCCTGATATCCCAATCCCTGGGGAGATTTCGTTTAAGTGTTATCCAAGCCCCTTCCAATCCAGCGTTACAATACTGATTGATCTGCTAAAAACTTCCAAGACATTGCTATCCATCTACAATATCAAAGGCCAATGTGTAAAAACCCTTAGCAATAATGTGTTAGAGAAAGGGGAGCATACCCTGATTTGGGATGGAACTGATGAACAGAACAGAAAGGTAGGCAGTGGAGTGTATCTGGTTAGGCTTTGTGCTTTGAACCAAACAACATCCATTAAGAAAATCATCAAAGTCGATTAATCTATTTACTTGTTAGCATAACTACACTAAAAACCAAATATTTACTTCAGATTACATTAATTGTGGGCATTCCGTCTGACCTTTGAATAAGATTGTTGCTCATAAAAGTTGACATAGATTGGTTTTAACAAGTTCTTGAAAAAAATGAGAATATCATAGTGGTTCCATAATTATTAAGGAGCTTATTATGGAAAAGCAAACTAAAACTAAAGCCAAGCAAGAAATTATAAACCGCTTAAGCTAATCACCAGCACTTTATTAAAGAAATAGATTTGATAATGGACTGGACTAAAATCAATAAAGTTCTCTCCAAGGTAGAAATTAAACGCGAATCTGTAGCTGGCAAAAACTAACACCGATGCTTGTTTTGACTTACAATTTTGCCACTACCCTCTCAGTAACCACATCCCTAAAATTGCACACATTTTCAAACGAATTATAATTGGTCCCCTAACTTCAAAATTGTGAGTTAAAACAAGAAAAAAGCGCATTGCCAACCGAGTTTTAGTTTTGGAAATTTGAAGAAGTATTTTGGTTGGGATAGATCTATCTATATGGGACTGAAGAAAACTTCAGATTATTTAGTGATAGGCTTTCTTACTACTTTCGCGGCTGGGTTGCCAGGGGTGTTCTGATTTGCGTCTACCTTTGCGTTCTGTTTTATTTTCAGTGATGCTTGCCACAATAGGAATTCCCTTGTATTTGTTTCGGTTAAAGGCCTTAAGCAGTTGATCTTTATAGGATGCATCCAGTGCAATCAGGCAGTGTTCTTTCATAATCTCAATCAAGCCGATCTCGATACTTCGGGTAACCTTCATTTGGTTCACAAAGCGCATCAGACCACGCTTGGTAAGGCCATTGTCGCTGCCGATATTCAGCCAGAAAGTAACGAAGCTGAAGCTCTTTTTATCGCCTTTGGTTTTTGCTTCGTTGCTTTGGTCAAGATCAGGAAGGTCCTTGTAATAATCCAGAAAGCGATTAAATTCCATGGACACGAAACGCTGGATCAGCTCTTCACGGGTCATCCAGCTTAGCTTTTTATATACATTGGTAAGGAAGGATTCGATCTCCGCGGTGTTGATTTCAGTGCGTTCCATAGTATCGATAAAATGATAGAGCTGCTTTTCACAGATTTCCCTTCCCCCCGGAACTTTTTGCCAGATAATGTCCTTTCCCAAGCGTTTTTCGATAACCCTCAAGATAGATAGTTCCTTGCTATGAACGATGCTAAGACTAATACCGCTTTTCCCCGCTCTGCCGGTTCTGCCTGAACGGTGAATATACACATCCGGTTCGTTGGGTATGTGGTAATTGATGATGTGGGTAAGGTCATCCACATCCAGTCCGCGGGCGGCCACATCGGTAGCTACCAGCAGTTTAACATATTTTGAGCGGAAACGGCTCATCACCAGTTCTCGTTGACCTTGTGACAAATCACCGTGTAGGGCTTCGGCATTATACCCATCGTGTTGTAGTTTGTTAGCAATTTCTTGAGTTTCGATGCGGGTACGGCAAAAGATGATCCCATAGATCCTGGGGCTCATATCCACAATCCGCTTCAGTGCAAGGTATTTATCTTGGGCATGCACCTTGTAATAATAATGGCTGATGTTCTCGGCACCCTTGTTTTGGTTGCCCACGCTGATGTGATGTGGATTGCGCATAAATGTTGTAGCAAGCTGTTCCACCTCCTTGGGCATAGTGGCTGAAAAGAGCAGAATCTGTTTGGACTGGGGTGTGTGGCTCATAATCTCAAAGATTTCATCCTTAAAACCCATGTTCAGCATTTCATCGGCCTCGTCCAATACTAAGCGATTGACCATCTCCAGCTTCAGCACGCCCTGGCGGATCATATCATTTACCCGTCCGGGAGTGCCAGTTACAATGTGCACTCCTTTTTGCAAAGCTTCCTTTTGTTTGTAAATGGGTGCTCCGCCATACACGGAAGTCAGTCGAATGCGGGGCAGGTACTTAGCATAACTTGTAAGGTCTTTATTTATTTGCAAACACAGTTCGCGGGTGGGGCATAAGATCAGGGTTTGCACAGTAAGCTGTTCTATATCTGTTTCGCTGAGAATGGGAAGTCCAAAGGCAGCGGTTTTGCCAGTACCGGTCTGCGCCAAAGCGATCAAATCTTGGTCGTTTTCCAGCAGCCAGGGGATGGTTTCCTCCTGAATGGGAGTGGGGGATATGAAACCAAGATCCTGAATTGCTCTGAGAATTGGTTCCGGAAGGTTGATATCAGTGAATTTAGTCAATGTGAGGGGATTCCTTTTTGTAAATTTCGAGCCAAACTGAAGAGGGAGTCATTTCTGTCTAGCATTTGTTTTCTCAGGCTTGGGTAGTCAAGGTAAAAGGTATCTGTTCTTATTATTCTTTCCTATCAGCTGCATATATTTGTTAGCCAAAATTGGAGGGATGACAGGAATGGTCTTCTTGGCATTCAATAATCTGGTATAGTAAGGCACCCTCAGAAAAATGATTGACAGCAGCAGCAACTGATATAAAATGCCATTATGAGGTTGATTTTATGCAAAAGAATATGAAAGAAGCGCTGTTTCTGGATAAACTGTTTGTTCTGTTGGAAACTCAGGGCGAAGTTATGGAAGCCGTAAAACACCAGAAACTTAATAAAAAACACTATAGCTTTGAGGAGCTTACAGCTCATAATCGAAAGACGGAAAACTTATTAAAAGCCATTTCTAAAAATAAAGCACTGGAAGCAAAGTTAGAAGGAATTTTCCATGAACTTTCCGTTCTGCCTCTAAAGCATATACACACTAATGAGCGTTTAGATCTAAACGAGCTTTTTGAAATAAAATCCTTTCTTTTCTATTACCTTCATCTGAAACAGACCTTGCAGGAAAATAAATTGGATTGCTTACATCCGCTTCCGGATATGCAAAATCTGTTTACTTTACTTGACCCTGAAGGTAATAATCTGCCTACTTTTCGGATTTATCCTTCCTATTCACCTCTTTTGATAAAACTTACCCAAAGGCAATTTGCCATCGCTAACCGCTTAAAAGAAGTGCGTAATAGAGATTTGGAGAATGCCAGAAAAGAACTTGGTTACCCTACTCTGAAAGAAGAATTCACTCTTTCCCGCAATAGGAAAGAACAACTGGAAGCAATTTTGGCTTCTCAATATTTTATTGTAGTTTCCGAAGGACTGGCAAATTACAATTTCCGTTTAGCTGATTCTAAAGAAGCTGCAGAATTGAAAACAGAATTACACCAACTCTCCATTCTGCTTACAGAAGAAGAAAACAGAATTTTAAGCTCTCTAACTGCACAGATCCAAAAAGATTTTAATCTCCTGGAACAAGCATATAACGGTGCCAGTGAATATGCCTGGAATTTTTGCCTGGCTAAATTTGCTTTGCAATATGATTGCTGCTTGCCGGTTTTAACTAATAACTCTGAAGGAATCAGCATTTCTCAGGCTGTCAATTTACCGCTTAAGCTCTTTCTGGAGAATATAAAACGCAAATATCAACCCCTGGAAATTAAACTCTCCCGAAAAGACAATCTAATTACCGGTCCCAATATGGGTGGAAAAAGTAGTGCTCTAATAACTATCGGACAAATATGCACGCTGGCTTCTTTAGGAATACCCTTACCCGCTAAAAATGCTAAATTACCTATTTACGACGAAGTATATTATAATCATGATACGGGTGAAAACAGTGAAACCCTTAGTTCCTTTGCGCGGGAAGTGGTTTCGCTATCTACGATGTTACAACATAAAGGCAAAAAACTCATCTTGCTGGATGAATTTGCTAAAGGTACTAATCCGGAAGAAGGAGAGGCAATTTGTGTAGCTACCCTTAAGTATTTAATAAACAGTGAACATACTTTAATTTCTGCCACACATTTCAGTGCTCCCACTGAACTATCCGGATTATCTCATTTCTGCATAAAAGGTATTGATGAGAAAAGCTTGAAACGGCTTGAACAGATGAAAGATAGCAGTTTAGAAACTCGTCTTGCTCTTCTTTCTGAAGCAATGGATTATTCTCTGATGCCTGTGTCCGAAAATACAAATCCTCCTAAATGCGCAATTAGGATTGCTGGTATTTTAGGCCTACCTCAAGAAATATTGGAAATGTTAGCCAAGGAGTAATATGCAAAAAATTAAACCCCAACAAGTTATCGACCTGGCTATTGAAGCAGGACGCATTATTTTACAAAGCGGAGGAACTACAAATCGCGTAGAATTGATGATGCGTAAGGTTTGTAACTGTTTTGGATATCCCAAAACAGAATCCTATGTTACTCCAACGGGTATCTTTATCAGCGTTAAAGATGAATACGGCAGTATCTTCACCAGCATCAAAAGAATAGATAATCGGCGCATAGACTTGGGGAAAATAACTAGCATCAGTAGAATGGTTAATTGTATGCAGCTAAAACCACCTTCAGAACAAGATTACAATGAACAGCTTATAGATTTTGAAGAAGAACTGAAAAAAATAGATACTGAAAACCCCTGGCCTTCTTGGCTGAAGGACCTTTGTGGAGGTGGTACTAGTGGTTTTTTTTGTTTGCTTTTTGGTGGTTCCTGGGCTGAATTCGCTGTTGCTTTTACTATTGGAGTTATCGTTACTTTCGGCTTAAAATATCTGGAAAAATTGGCTTTTAATAACTTCCTCCTGAATGCTATTGCTGCTGCTCTGATTGTTTTACTGGCAAAAACAATAGATATCTTCGTGCCTTATATTCGCTTGGATAATATCATCATTGGAGGCATTATGTTACTTGTTCCCGGACTTTCAATTACTAATGCTATGCGCGATACGATGAGCGGAGATTTAGTAGCTGGAACAGCCAGAGCTGTAGAAGCTTTTTTTATAACGGTTGGAATCGTGGCGGGAAGTGCTTCTATGCTTAAAATCTTGTCACTTTGGGGATATTAATGAAACCTTTTGATGGTTTAACTTTAATGCAATTCCTTTGGGCTTTCTTAGCTATTTTGGGCTTCTCCATTCGCTCCAACCTGAAAGGGATCAAAATCTTATTTACAGCTTTAAGTGGAGGACTTTGCTGGTTTTTTTATCTAATTGTGTTATATTATAGTAAGTCAGTATTGTTTTCTGTGTTTATAGCCATTATTGTAGTTTGCATTTATTCTGAAATACTGGCACCACGGTTAAAAACACCAGTTTCTGTTTTTGTAACTTGTGCCATTATTCCTTTGGTTCCAGGACGCGGACTATTTAATTCAATGCAACTTTATATAGCTGGTGACAATCTAAATGCTTCCAAAACTATTTTACAAACCTTACTTATCGCTGGAACCATTTCGATAGCTATTGCTATTGTGTCCTCCGTTACAAATTTAATAAACAAACTGATGAACAGATTTTAGGAGAAAAACAATATGTATAAATCAGTTAAACAACAACTTCTGGAACAGCGTATCTTAAAATTGCTTTCCGGCAAAGCACTTAAAACCGCTGAATGGCTATTTGCCAATCCTGAACTACAAGCGGCTCAAGAATATGCTAATATAGTATCTATTAAGCGTTTGGGCTATAATGATCATGGCCCTGTTCATACACGTAAAGCAACTTTTAATGCGATCAAGATGTTCAAATTGCTCAATCAGGCAGAAATAAAAATGAACCTTGAAAAAGAAGGTGCTGGTACTGCAGACGATTCACTCACCGCTGTTATTTTAGCTTCATTACTACATGATCTGGGTATGGCTATTACTCGCGATTCTCATGAATTGCTCTCTATTCAGCTTGCCCTGCCATATATTGACGCAGTATTAAACACTTTACATAGTGATGAAGAAATAAATGTTAGAACCGCTATCCGCTCTCTTGCCATTGAAGGAATCTTTGGACATATGGCCACCCGGAAAATTAATTCTCTGGAAGCTGGATTAGTTTTAATTGGTGATGGTAGTGATATGGAAAAAGGTAGAGCCAGAATACCCACTATGCTTTCTTCCAAAGCTCGCGTTGGAGATATTCATCGCACTTCCGCTTCTGCTATTCAAAAAGTGAAAATCTTTAAAGGACAGGAAAAACCGATCAATATAACCGTAGAAATGAATGCCTCCGTTGGCTTTTTTCAGATCGAAGAAGTGTTTTTCCCTAAAATAAATACCAGCCCCGTGAAACCCTATATTGAACTTTTTGCAGGAGTTACAGATAGAGAAATGCTTAAGTATTTGTAGGTCTTGAGCAAGGATAAGCGCAGGGTTTTAGAAACCCATATCAAAATCCCATTAATGCAACAGAATATTTTATTATGTCTCAACTCTTCCGTCGGGTGTTTGTAGATGGTTATAGAATGATGTGCGGGTTCATTGATTATATATAGGAATAGTTAATAATGGGATCCATCGCGGCCAATACAAGAATTGAATAAAAGCACTTGTTTTCTTTTTCCTTATTTTAAGGTCAGTTTCGTTGATGAACTTTGTCCGAGTAATGTGTTTACCTTTGCGAAACATACACCGCTTGCCAATTTGTTTTGCATTGTATCTCTTCCATCAATAATGTTAGTGGAGTAAATATTTGTAGTGCAAAATACCAGTATCGCAATATAATAATAAACTCTATGTTTCACTATTTTCTCCTTTTCAAAGCACAATAGAAATATACCATTGATCCATCCCAAGCGCTTGCTAAGCTCCCTATTCGAGATATCGACACATTGGATGGGATACCGGCAACTAATTCGCTTACATGATTACCAACTGAATATTTCCAAATTTTATCAAGGTATTTGGGAACATAAAAAATGACATCACCTGATTGAGAAGATGAGAAAAATCCATGACCACCCATATCAACTCCTGTCTCAATAATTTCCTCGCTACAATTAAGTAAGTTGATAATTTTGAGCACGCCCGGATCATAGATCAAGTGAATTTGGTCATCTGACAAATTAAACCGATGAGTTTCAGCACAGCCAGTACCTACATTTTCAAGATCAGTACCGTCAAGATTACACCTTTTTAGCTGACTAGATATAGTGAAATACAACTTTTTGTCCCTTTCGTTGTAAACTAAGTTGTCAAGATAGTGTCCGAGAGATGGTAGATTAACGATTTCCTGAGTTTCCATATTTATGTAAGCTCCATAGTTTGTGTAATCTTTATGCTGGTTGATCTGGGTATGTGAACTGAAGCACAAGATGTTTCCAGATTTTGAAATCACAGGATTTTTAAAACGACTTTCAGAGATATTTGATGTTAATTGTCTTAGGTGCAAAGAAGGGTACATAAGTTCATATAGATTCCTATTAGCACTAAAATACATCTTAGAGCCATCAGGTAACTGTGAAACTCTGCATATCTTGTCATTTATTAAAGTATCAGCTGTTATCTTAACTAAGCTCAGGCTTTGCGGATCAAGCAACCACATAGCATTGGAGTAGATTAGAAGTTTTCCATCAACTGTGGAGTACATTTCTTCGATGCCTGATGTAATGTTTGGATCTTTTTGGATCAATCTAAAATTTGTCCCATCGGCATTAATGCTACACAACCATTCCTCTGTTGGTATGGCAGGAGGATCTGTTATGCAAGAATTCAACACAAACAGCATTCCCACCAATAAAGCCAGATATAAATATCTTTTCATTTCTTCC
>Ga0209718_1003781_pt1 | contig 13234 bp, 11 predicted proteins | sample AD_JPNAS1_MetaG_FD_184420 | JGI IMG/M metagenome (GOLD analysis project Ga0209718, IMG submission 184420) | Active sludge microbial communities of municipal wastewater-treating anaerobic digesters from Japan - AD_JPNAS1_MetaG (SPAdes) (version 2) | ecosystem: Engineered > Bioreactor > Anaerobic... | reverse complement strand
CACGACGTAGCCGGGAGGCACGTCACCCTTGTAGCCGGGGGGCAGGACGAGGTACTTGCCGCCTTTGCCGCGGTCCTCGCCGGTGATGCCCACATCGGCCACCCAGCGGTACCAGAAGTCATTGACACCACCCAGCACCTCAGGCGGGACTTCCAGGACCAGCGGGCCTTTTTTGGAGTCGAGCCAGATGAAGTTGTAGATCGTGTTGTCGTTGGCAGTGAGCTCGACGGTGCGGGGATCGACCAGGTTTTCCCAGATCACGTCGGTCTGGTTGTCCGGCCCGAACTTGCGGATCGAGTCGCGCATGCCGGCCTGGTTCACGATCGGGATCGCCATCAGATAAGCCTGCAGGGCGCGCGAGCGGTCGAGGTTGTCGTAGATTTTCTCGACGGTGTCGGCCGACGGGTAGCCGTAGTTCAGGTTCAGCGTGCCGAGGGAACTTTCAATCTTGTCCGGTACGGCGACGCCAGGAGCGATCGGTGTCGTCATCTTGAAGGGCTGGGCAAACGCCGCCGCCGAAAGGGTCACGGCCAGCGTGGTGATGAGCGCGCGGGCCGAGAACGCGGAAAAGAACCTTTTCATGGTGAGCCTTTGATCACGAGGGGAGCGGCGACTCTAGCATCGCCGCTATGCTCCTACCCTGCAATTCCGGCCATGACCATGACCCCAACCGGGCCTCCCGTCGACAACACCCCAATGCCCGGCGCGCGCCTGCCGCCGCAGGGTGCTGCTGCCTTCGTGCAGAGTGACGCGGGCGACATCCGCATCGGTCCGATCCTCGCCATCCCGCAGGTGCTGCAGGACCTGGGCGCACGGCCGCAGACGGCCTTTGCCCGCGCGGGCGTGCGCCTGTCCTTGTTCCGGGATCCGGATGCGCGGCTGCCGCTGGAGGTGGCCGGGCGGCTGTTCTTTGAAAGCGCCCGGCTGGCGGACTGCCCGCATGTCGCGTTGCTGGTCGGCGAGCGCTTCAGCCTGGGCGGCCTGGGGCCGCTGGGCGAACTCATGCGCCATTCGCCCACTGTCGGTGCGGCCTTGCGCAGCCTGTTGCTGCACCTGCAACTGCACGACCGCGGTGCGGCCCCGTTGCTGTTGCAAACCGAGCCTGGCACCGTTGTGCTCGGCTATTCGGTGTACCGGCATTTCACGCCAGGCGCCGAGTTCATCTACGACGTGGCGGTGACCATCGGGCACCGCATCCTGCTGGGTCTTTGCGGGCCGGGCTTCGCTCCCCAGGCGGTGCAGTTTTCCTACCGCCGGCCCGCGCGCACCGCGGCCTACCGCCACCTGTTCCGCGCACCGCTGCACTTCGATGCAGAGGTCTCCGGCCTGGTCTTCGCGTCGAGCTGGCTGGCCCGCCCCATCGAAGGCGCCGACCCGGAGCGCCACCGGGCGCTCACGCTGGCGCTGCAACAGGCGCAGGCCAGCGGCCCGCTGAGCCTGGGCGGGCAGGTGGAGCGGGTGCTGCATCAGCTGTTGCTCAGCGGCCATGGCACGGCCGAGGCCGTGGCGCAGCAGTTTGGCATCAGCCAGCGCACCTTGCGGCGCCGGCTCGATGCGGAAGGCAAAAGCTTTCAGACCCTGGTCAATCGCACCCGCCATGAGCTGGCCTGCCAGTTGCTGCGAAACACGCAGCTGCCAGTGACCCACATCGCGGCGGCGCTGCAGTATGCGGACGCCAACGCGTTTTCGCGGGCCTTTCGGCAGTGGACCGGGTGCACGCCCACGGCCTGGCGTGCGGCCGACGGTTGAAGCCCGACGCGCCCGGTGCCGAGCCTTCAGGGTGTTGCCGCTTCAACGGCGGGGACTGGTGCCTCGCGCAATTGCCTTCGAAGGATCTTGCCCAGGTTGGACTTGGGCAGGGGTTCGCGTCGGAACTCGACGATCCGGGGCACCTTGTAGCCGGTGAGGTGTTTGCGGCAGTGGTCCAGCAGCGCCTGTTCCGTGAGCGTGGCATCCTGCCTGACCACGATGATCTTGACGATCTCGCCGGAACGCTCGTCCGGCACGCCGATGGCCGCGACCTCCTTCACGCCGGGATGCAGTGCAACCACATCCTCGATCTGGTTCGGGTACACCTTGAAGCCGGACACGACGATCATGTCCTTCTTGCGGTCCGTGATCCGGAAGTAGCCCCGCTCGTCCATGGACCCCAGATCGCCCGTGCGAAGCCAGCCTTCACGGGTGAAAACCTTGGCGGTCTCTTCCGGATGATTCCAGTAGCCGGGCATGACCTGCGGGCCGCGCACGCAGATTTCGCCCACCTCGCCGACCGCCAGCTCGTGCTCTTCATCGTCCAGGATCACGACCTGTGTCGACGGAATCGGGAGGCCGATCGATCCGGTCCACTCCGCGATGTCCAGCGGGCTGGCGATCACGACCGGCGAGGTCTCGGTCATCCCGTAGCCTTCGATGATGGGCAGGCCGGTGCGCGCCTTCCAGCGCTCGGCCACCACGCGCTGCACCGCCATGCCGCCGGCGCTGGTGAGCTTCAGGGCGCTCGTGTCGACGTCCGCGAATTCGGGCGCATCCAGCAGCGCGCGGTACAGCGTGTTGACGCCGATGATGATCGTGAACGGATGACGCTTGAGGTCGTGGATGTAGGCGGACAGGTCCCGCGGGTTCGTCACCAGGACGGTGTGCGCGCCCAGCTTCAGGAACACCAGGTTGGAGGTCAGCGCATAGACGTGATACAGCGGCAACGGACAGACGAACACCTCCTTGCCTTCGACCAGGTCGCGCGCCATCCAGGCTGCCATCTGCAGCACGTTGGCCACCATGTTGCCGTGGGTCAGCACCGCGCCCTTGGCCACGCCGGTGGTGCCGCCGGTGTACTGCAGGAAAGCCGTGTCGTCATGGCACAGGGGCACGGCGTCCAGCGCCTGCCCACGCCCTGCGCGCAGGGCGGCGTTGAATTCGATGGCGCCTGCAATCTTCCATGGCGGCACCAGGTGCTTGACGTACTTCACCACGGCGTTGGTGAGGAGTTCCCTGGCCAGCGGAAGCAGGTCACCCACTTCGGTGGTGATGACGATCGGGCTCAGCGCCAGGTTTCTCTGCAGCACGGCCTGCAAGGTGTGCGCAAAGTTTTCCAGCACCACGATGGCCACGGCACCCGAGTCCAGGAGCTGATGCTCGAGTTCGGGCACGGTGTACTGCGGATTGACGTTCACCACCACCATCCCCGCGCGCAGAACGCCAAACAGCGCCACGGGGTATTGCAGCAGGTTGGGCATCATGAGGGCGACCCGGTCGCCCCGGCGCAGGCCCAGCGACTTCTGCAGGTAGGCGGCGAAGTGGCGGCTCGATCGTTCGAGTTCGGCATAGCTCATCGACGTGCCCATGTTGCTGTAGGCCGGCAGGTCGTCGAACCGCTGGCAGCTCGCGAGCAACACGTCGGTCAATGACGCGAATTCATGGATGTCGATGTCGGCCGGTATGCCCGGGGGGTACTGACTGAGCCAGAGGGGTTCCATAAGGACCTTCGAAGCGCCTGTCGTTGAACCCGAGTTTGGGCAAGACGGGGCCGTCATACGCGACTGATGTCGTCGGTCAGCGAACAGAAGGGGGCGTTCGCTTCAATCGGGTATGAAGGGCCAATCTATGCTTGTTTGAGCCAGGCCACTGTTCGGCTGCGCACGCAGGGTTCTGAACGCCCTTCGCTTGATCCATGACAAGCACGGGCGAATGAATATGCGGGCTTGGTTGGGCCGTTATCGACGGGTGCCGTTTGCGGGGACGGTTGATTGCGGACCGCTTCAGGCTGGGCTCTGCCAGTCACGCCGCATGAGCCTATGGACGGAATCGACCCACTGCCGACATTGACGCTACGTGGCAGCGGTCAGATGCCTTGCACCCCGGAAAGCGAAAAGCGGCCCTTCGCGCCAACGATGCCACATCTGGCGATGTGTCCGGCACTTCTGCAGCGGGGGCAGACCTTCATATTCAACCCGCCAATCAACAACTACCTGCACAGTTCCGTCGGATAGACTGATCGTTTCTGAAAATCTGACGACCCACCGCAAGTCTCACAAACCAGCGACCATGCGCTTCGACGGCGTCATCAGATCCTGGCACGACGACCGCGGCTTCGGCTTCATCGAGCCGACCCAAGGCGGAGAGGAATGCTGACTAATGGACTAATCGTTGAACTGCTGGTTTTCTGCATCGCTGGCGCAGCCTGGTCCAAAATCAGAAAGCGGCAGATTCAGAAGGCATTCGCTCAACGCGACCCACCGCCGGCCGCGCTTGCGGCTTCGCTGCAATCGGCCTCTTGCCGCGCCTGTCTTACTTGACGAGTTCAATCTCGCTGGGCCGCCAGGTCTTGTCGATCCACGGCTGAAGTGGGCCGTACATGCGAAGAATGGTGAACCAACTCTTGCCCGGCACTGTCTGCAGCCAGTTGCCTTCCATGCCTTTGGGTGCCTTAGGTGCGAAGTAGACGTCGTACGACCCGTCGGCGTTTTTCTTCATGCCTTCAGTCTGGCTGCCAATCGTCGGAAATTTCTGACCGGTCTGCAGTTGCGAGCGCGTCTGCGTGTCATAGATCGTGACAGCCCAGAAGTCGTTCACCGGCACATTCGGCGGCAGGTGCAGCTTGTAGGCTTTCGATCCATCGAAGGCCTGCTGATTCGCATCGAGAACCGCCAAGGCGTAGTCCGAACCTTCGCCCGCGCGCGTGGCGGCCATGGCAGGGGTCACACCGCCAGCGTTGAAGTAATAGAGGACGCGCGCGTCCAGGCCCATCGCCCCATTGGCTTCAAAACTGGTGTTCTTGTTGGCGAAGGCCGTGGACCAGACGCTCTTGGGGTCATCCGGATAGATCTTGACGCCCGCAAACCGGGGGTGGTACGTGATGGACCGCGACGTGGCGTTGCCAAGCATGGCAGCCTCGGTCAACAATTTTTTCATTCGTGCATCGGGGGCGAAAGGCTGGCCCTTGACGATGCCGATGGCGGCGATTGCGCCGCGCACTTCGGGGCTGATGGCGTCGATCGGTTCTTCCTGAACGATCTGGTTGAGGTTTTCGAAGTAACTGAAGTCGCTGGGGAAGACGGTGTTGAAGGCCTTGCCGGACATGTCGACGAACTCGGTTGGGGCCGGCTTGGCAACGTTCTTCAGCGGATAGACCTTGAGCTTCGACGTGATGTTGTCGACCGCAGGCTTCAGGCCGTTCTTGATCGAACCGCGCAGGAACAGGAAGTTGCGGTTCGTCGTCGGCTTGAGCAGGAAATACCCCGATGGAACCTTGCCGGTGTAGCCTGGCGGCAGCACGAGGTACTTGCCGCCCTTGCCTTTGTCCGGCCCGGTGACGCCCATGTTGCCAACAAATCGCTGCCAGGCGTCGTCGAGAAAGCCGAGCATGCCGGGCGGGATCTCGATGACGGTCGGGCCATCCTGGGCGAGATCGGTATACGTGTAGGCATACAAGGTCGAGGTATTGGCGGTGACCACCAGCGTCTGCGAATCCATCAACTGCGCGAAGAGGGCGATCCTGTTCGCGCCCTTGGCACCGGCATCGGCCAGGCCGGTACGCACGCTGTACATCGATACGGCACCGACATTGTCGAGAAACACCCCCGTGCCGCGCATGCGGTCGAGGTTGTCGTAGACCTTCTCGGCCGTTGCCCTGGACGGCACGCCGTCGAAGAAATCAAGCGGTCCGATCGGCGTCTCGACCTTGTTCGGAATCGAAATCGACTGCAGGGCTTGCGGCGACACCTGTGCCAACGCGGGTCCGCCCGCGATGACGGCCAGTGCACCGAGCACGACAAGCGTTGTGAGCCTTTTCATCGGTGGTGATTGAATGGGTTTCATGGGTATTGACGTTTTCGTTGGAAGTCGGATTCTGTCGATTGAAAGCCCGCTCACTTGACGAGTTCAATCTCGCTGGGCCGCCAGGTCTTGTCGATCCACGGCTGAAGCGGCCCGTACATGCGCAGGATCGCAAACCAGCTCTTGCCCGGAAGGGTCTGCAGCCAGTTGCCTTCTTTGCCCACCGGCGCCTTGGGTGCGAAGTAGACGTCAAAGGAGCCATCGGCGTTTTTCTGGAATCCCTTGCTTTGGCTGCCGACCGAAGGGAACGACTGGCTGGTCTGCAGCATCGAGCGGGTCTGCGTGTCGTAAATCGTGACCGCCCAGAAATTGTTCACAGGCACATTGGGTGGCAAGTGCAGTCTGTAGGTTTGCGAGCCATTGAAGGCCTTTTTCCTGGAGTCCTTGAAGGCGATGGCGTAGTCGGAGCCGGCACCCGGATGCGTGACGGCCATGGCGGGGGTCACACCCGTGTAGCCAAAATAGAAACTGGTGCGGGCGTCCAGGTTGCGCGCACCACCGGATTCGAAAAACACATTCTTGTTGGCGAAGCCCATGACCCAGGAGCTGTCGCTGTCAGGATAGATGTAATAGCCCTTCTCGCGCGGGCTGTACAGCGCCGCCCTGGCGGTGGCATCACCGATGGCCGCGGCTTGCGTCAGCAGGTGCTTCATCCTCGCGTCCGGATTGAACGGCTTGCCTTTGACGATGCCAATTGCTGCAATGGCCCCCCTGGATTCACCGCCCAATGCTTCGACAGGCTCTCTCTGGATGATCTTGTCCAGGGCCTCGAAATAGCTGAAGTCGCTGGGTGCAACCGTGTTGTAGCTTTTGCCTGTGATGTTCACGAATTCGGTGGCGGGCGGGCTGCTTGCCAACTTAAGTGGATACACCTTCAGGTTTTCCTTGATGTTCTTCAAGGCCGGCGCCAGTCCATCGGCGATGGAGCCGCGCATGAAGAACCAGTTGATGTAGGTGGGAGGCTTGAGCACGAAGTACCCGTCCGGCACGACGCCGGTGTAACCCGGTGGCAGAACGAGGTACTTGCCGCCCTTGCCCCTGTCCGGGCCGGCGACGCCGAAATCACCAACATAGCGCATCCACGCATCGTCCAGCATACCGAGCATGCCGGGTGGAACTTCCACCACGGTGGGTCCGTAAGCCTGCAGGTCCAGATGGCCGATGGAGTACATCGTGGAGGTGTTGCCGGTCAGGTACAGTGAGTGCGAGTCGAGCAGCTTTTCAGCGACCGCAATCTGGTTGGGCTGGCTCAAACCGATCGCTGCATTGCCGGCAATCACACTGTAGACGGACAGCGCGCCGACGTTGTCGAGGAACACGCTGACCGCCCGCATGCGGTCAAGGTTGTCGTAAAGCGTGTCGACGGTGGCGTCGGTCGGCACGCCGTCGAAGAACTCGAGCTTCCCAACGGGTGTCTGAACCTTGCTGGGGGTGGAGATCGACTTCAGGGTTTGGGGCGACACTTCCGCCCGTGCGTCGTCAAGGTAGGTGAAAGTCGCCATGACCGTGGGTAGCAGGACCAACAATGGACTGAATCGCTTCTTCATGAGAAATCCTCGATGCAATGGACAGGTAGGGTCATGTCCATCGTGTGTTTTTGAACAGTTTCCCCATCGTGCAGGCGCTCGCGGGCAGCGTATCGGGCGTGCCCGGAACGATGAACTGCGACAAGACGTTGCGGATCGAATATTGACCCGTCATCAGCGCTGCGCGCGACGGTGTGCAGGAAGGCCCGACGCGGAACTGCGTGAGCCGCATGCCCTCGGTAGCGAGCTGGTCGACGACCGGCGTCGGCATGCCATGCAACTCGCCACCGCCGTAGGGTCCCATGTCGCACTAGCCGATGTTGTCGGCCAGAATGAATACTAGGTTCGGCTGCTTTCCCTGCGCGAACACACTGGTAACGGTCATACCCAGGAGCATGGTCAACGTCAGCCCAGCAGGGTGAGTCATTTTTCTAAAGTTCATTATTCAGTTCCTTGCAAGAAGCCGCCGTATGCTGCGTGCGGAAAATTTCGTTCGACGGGAATATGCCGCCACAACGGTGTTCACGCGCCTACCTCAAAAATGGGGGCGGCGGTCGGTCGAACTAACGAACTAACGAACGAACGAACGAACGGTGGAGTCTATTGCGTCACCATCCAATGCGCTTTCGAATTTGTGACAGTTGCTGATGAAGGGCGATGCGTGAACCCCGACGATCTAGACGTTCAAGAGATCTACCTGCCGCATTGGCTCCAATACAGGCGGGTCGACTGCTATGAAATTGTTTCAGGCGTCGATCTGGGTGTCTGCCATCGCGCTCGCCGCCGATCGCCACTGCGTCGGTGTATGGCCGGACCATCGGCGAAATGCCGTTGAAAAAGCTCCCGCGTTTGCATATCGAAGACTTTGGGCAACGTCCCCGACTGGCATGGCCGTGGTACTCAGAATGTGGCGTGCAATCTCGTAGCGCAGTTGATCACTTAGCGACTTGAAGCTGAGACCGTTTCGTTTGAGATGGCGATCCAGCGTGCGTCTGTTCATCGCCAGTTCCGCAGCTACACAATCCATAGAAGCCGTGCCCGTCAACAGTTGGCGTCGCACAATTTGTCGCACGTGCGTCGCCAGTTCAAATGTGGACTGAGCCTCAGCAGCGTCGGCTTGGGCGACCAGCGCATTCAATCGTTGCGGGTCAGCGCTTTGCAAGGGGATATCGAGCCACTTGCGATCGAAAACAACCGAGGATTGCTCACAGTCAAAGCGTAGCGGCGCCCGAAAAAAACTGCGATAGGGACGAATGTCGACGGGTCGTCGACGCATCAACTGAACTTCATGGGGCAACCAACTATCGCCGCACAGGCTCCGCAAGACGTTCCAAAGCGTTCCCAAAACGATGTCGTAAACGATGTCCGCGTGTTCTACGCCCGGCTCGTAGAGCACGTAGCTGCAACTGGCGAAGCGCGAATCCTCATGCAGCGCCAACAATCCACCGCCGTCGCTGAATTTCAGGTAGCGTGCGAGCAGAACGAGTGCGCTGTGTACGTGCGGAGCAGCCTTGACCAGATCGGCAACGAAGCCAAGCGATTCCATAGGGGTATGGCGGCCGATCAACAACCCCAGATGGGCACAACCGGTTCGTTCAGCACATAGCCCAAGCAAGCGGCTGCCATGTCGGAACGGCACTAGGTTGTCGGGGTGGGCAAACGTCTCAGGCGGCAAACCCGACTCGGCCAGCACTTGAAACAAGTCGACATTAAACTGTTGCAGCAAAGGCTGCAAGGCGAGCGAAGACGCAGCTCGGTCGTAGCCAGCCGGGACCGTCTTGCGGGGCAGCCCAATGCCGGACGACGGCGCGCCAGATGGTGGCTCGAATTTCATGCGAACGGATTTTCCTAGCATCACACGCCTATCAACCAGCGCCTAGGACATAGGCGCAAATGTCTCCATGCACAGGTCCTCAGGTTGCAAATTCGCACCATATTCAGAAGTGATCCGGCGCTTGAGCATTCTGGACATCCGGAAGGCGGACCGTATTTCGGAGATAGTCGATTGCAATGGTACAAGGCGCCTGCGAGGTGGGACCTGGAATTTTTGATTTGCACCGTTGTCATACAGCAGAAAACCTCCCGCCCGGTGCAGTTCGAAATCACGGAATCCACGCGCGCAGCCATGTCAGACTGGATCAACGTGCGAAACCTCCGATCCGGGGACTACATGTTTCCAAGCTGGTGTCACAAGTCACCCCACTTGGGGACCCGGAAATACTCTAGGCATCGTTGATGCCCGGATATGGCATATCGGCCTGGATCCTTGCGCCTACGGGACTCATTCCATTCGGCGCACGAAAGCATCGCTGATTTGCCGGCGCACCAAGAACTTGCGCGCGGTTCAACTGTTGCTTGGCGACGCCAAGCTGGAGGGTACGGTCCGCTAGCTGGGTATCGAGGTGGATGATGCCCTGGCGATGGCGGAAGAAACCGGGATATAGCCTGCCGAACGATGCCTGGGTTTCATGGCTCTAGACCGGCCACTGGCGAGCGACAGAAAACGCCGCACAAGAACCGGCAGCTGGCCGTTCATAAAATTTTTGGGAGGAATGACCGCAATGGAGAATTTTCTCTAGCGGAAGGCTGCTCTGGAGCGTAGACCCTGACTGTCTCTTGATGGCCGTTACCGGTCATACGCGGCGGGAGTACTCCCGCGCAACGGCTGCGGTAGCGGGTCCAGCTCTGACTGGCATCCGATTGAACAGCCCGGAAGAGACCAGGACATTCCGCCCCGGCGGCGCCGGTGGACGGGTCCTGAGGCCGGGAGTCACCCCACTGGCCGCCGCATTTCAACCACCACGTCCCCCGACACCGGGTCGGTGACGCCAAGCCCTCCCCCGAGGTCTTCCAGCGTGTCCCGGAACCGGTTCAACAGGGCGATCATTTGCTCCCGCGCGCCGGCAAGACTCGCCGTGTCTTCCCATTCGCCAATCACGCAGTAAGCACGTTCACCGGTCTTCACCAGCGCGACGCGCCGCATGCCCGGAAAGTTGGCCTCCGCGTCGCGGTGTGCGTTGACAAACTGTTCCTCGCGTCCGGGTTTGACACGGAAGCGCACCACATTGAATGCCGTCATGGTCTCTCCTTGATGAAGTTGAAGACACGTTTGCCCACATCACCACGAACGCCGTCGCGAGTGATGCACGAAGCCTATGCGCGTCGTCGGCATCGCGCAACCATGTCCATCCAGTCTTCGTGGCTATGGCGCTGGCTTGCGCGATGAGGTCCTACTTTGGCATGAACAACTACCACCAAATGAGCAGCATGTTGAGCAACGCTGAATCCCCAAGCAGTCAGCCTTTCGTTGATTCCAACCTCCACTTTGGGGGGCTATCCGCATATGGCACCGCTGACCTGAATGCGAGATGCCGGCCCCTGCATCCCACCTGGTTTGCGTCGCGCAGGCTTCGAACGTACAGAAGCCCGCTTCCCATCGCTCCCGGCAGGCAACCTGGACGCCGGAAAAGGCCTTCCAAGGCAAACTCAAAGCCTTTTGGCCATCACCCCAGCGTCAAATGGTCACGGATAGCTATCAATAATGAAGTAACCTGGCTGGTTTGTTTCCGCCATTGGGAGCGGGTTCGCAGCGGCCGATCCCCGGACGCGATCCGATCCGCGCAGCCCAGTCCTCCGCGTCGGCGATCAGGTGCTCTGCCGCACCACCACGGTGTAGCCCACGTCGATGCAGCGCTCGGGCACGGCTTCGTGGCGCATCAGCTTCAGCAGCATCGCGGCGCCTTCTTCGCCGATGCGGTCCAGCGGCGTGTGCACGGTGGTCAACGGGGGCAGCATGAGGTCGCTGCCCCTCAGGTCGTTGAAGCCGACGATGGCCACGCGCTGCGGCACGGCCACCTGCATCCGGTTGGCGGCGAGCAGGGCGCCCTGGGCCAGGTCGTCGTTGCAGAAGAAGATGGCGTCGATGGGCGGCGTCTGGCCCATGATCTGCCCAAACATCAGGCCGCCCAGGGCCATGGAGGAGGGCGCCGGGTTCATCCACTCCAGGGTCGGGTCGAACAGGCCTTCGGCCTGCATCACCGCGCGCCAGCCGGCTTGGCGCTGCAGGGTGCGTGGGTCCATTTGGACGGCGGCAAAGGCGATGCGGCGCTTGCCCCGGGCGATCAGGTGGCGGGTCAGGTCGGCGCCCGCATCGCTCTGCGAGAAGCCCACGCTGTAGACGCCTTCGTCCGGGCTGTTTTCCATCAGGTGCACGCAGGGCACGCCACTGCGCGCCATGAGCGCTTGGGTGGCCTCGGTGTGGTCGAAGCCGGTGACCAGCAGGCCGGCCGGGCGGTGCATCAGCTGCTCGCGCAGCAGCTGCTCTTCTTCGCCGGGGTCGTAGTGGGTGACACCGATCAGCGTCTGGTAGCCGGCGCGGCGCATGCTGGTCTGCACAGCCTCCAGCAGGGTGACGAACAGCTCGTTCGAGAGCATGGGAATCAGCACTGCCACGTGCGTGCTGCGGTGCGAGGCCAGGGCGCGCGCCGCCGGATCGGGCACATAGCCCAGCTTGGCAGCGGCCGCCTGCACCCGTTCCACCAGCTCAGGCGCCACGGCCCGTTCCCCGCGCAAGGCGCGCGACACCGTGATCGGGCTGACCCCGGCGGCCAGCGCGACGTCGGCAAGGGTGACGCGGCCGGTGGCGCGCTGGCGGATGGGCGGGGCGGGCATGGAGATAAGGGTTTCTACTAGGTATACAATGCTGGAACACTTGTAGGATAGCGCTATCCAAATCGGATGACAAGGGCTTCATCAAAGCCCGTCAGCTTTGCAAAACAATTGGAAAAAACAGGTCGAACCATCGTCCTTTTTTTTGACATTTCAGGATAGCGCTATCCAAATCATGGACAAATACATCGTGGTCATGGGGGTTGCCGGGTGCGGCAAGTCGAGCCTGGGCGCGGCGCTGGCCGAGGCCGAGGGCCTGCCGCTGGTGGAGGGCGATGACTTTCACAGCCCCGCCAACCGCACCAAGATGAGCCAGGGCATCGCCCTGACCGATGCCGACCGTGACGGCTGGCTGGACATCCTGGGCCAGCAGTTGCAAGCCCATCCCGGCGGGATGGTGCTGACCTGCTCCGCCCTCAAGCGCCGCTACCGCGACCGCTTGCGCCAGGCCAGGCCCGGGCTGCGCTTCGTCTTTCTGGACATCGACCGTGATGACGCTCAGGCCCGCGTGGTTGCGCGCTCGGCCACCCACTTTTTCTCGACCAGTCTGGTGGACAGCCAGTTCGCCACGCTGGAGTCGCCGATCGGCGAACCCGGCGTGTGGCGGGCGGACGCGCGGTTGCCGCTGACCCAGCTGCAGGCGCAGGCATCCGCCTGGCTGAACAAGGAGGCGTTCGCATGAAACCATCGAAGACTTTGCAGCGCGCGCAGAGCCTGACCCACGCCGCGATGGCCTTGGCACTGGGCGTCATGGCGCTGGCCGTGTTCGTGAACGTGGTGCTGCGGTATGGATTTGGCAGCGGCGTGGCGGCGAGCGAGGAGCTCTCGCGCCTGCTGTTCGTGTGGATGGTGTTCCTGGGCGCTGCAGTGGCCTACCCGGCTGGCGAGCACATGGCGTTCACCAGCCTGGCCGGCGCGCTGCAAAGCCGGCCGAAGACTTTTTCCGCCCTCACGGTGCTGATCCGTCTGCTGGTGATTGCCGCCTGCGCGATGCTGGCCTGGGGCGCCTGGCAACAGGTGGTCGTGGGCTTTGGCAGCCACTCGGTGGTGCTGGGCTACTCGACGGCGCTGTTGCCCCTGCCGGCCTTCCTGTGCTCGGTGGCGATGGGCGTCATGGCCCTGATTGAACTGGTGCGTGGCACGCCGCTGAATCTCGGCCACAGTGCGGAAGTGGAGTGAGCATGAGCCCCGAGAGTCAAGCCTTCGTG
>Ga0209718_1003775_pt1 | contig 13244 bp, 13 predicted proteins | sample AD_JPNAS1_MetaG_FD_184420 | JGI IMG/M metagenome (GOLD analysis project Ga0209718, IMG submission 184420) | Active sludge microbial communities of municipal wastewater-treating anaerobic digesters from Japan - AD_JPNAS1_MetaG (SPAdes) (version 2) | ecosystem: Engineered > Bioreactor > Anaerobic... | reverse complement strand
TTTTCATGGGAGAACTTTCTCTCGATGGCAGCATCAAAAGAGTCAACGGCGTCTTGACCGCGGCTTTTAAAGCCAAAGAAATGGGCATTGCGGCGGCTTTTGTTCCCGAAGAAAATGCTTTGGAAGCAGCCATGGTGGAAGGCATAAATGTTCACGGCGTAAAAAACCTGACGGACGTCGTGGAATTTTTAAGCGGACGCAAAAACATTGAACCGCTGAGCGTAAATGTAAACGAAGTTTTTCAGCAAACGCGCAAATACGATATTGATTACAGCGAGATTAAGGGACAAAAACAGGCGCTACGCGCGCTGGAAATCGCGGCGGCAGGCGGGCATAATGTGTTAACAATATATCCTATTTAAATTTAATATTATCAAGAGTATATAATCTATAAGCTTGTGCTTCCCATCCCTCATTATGTGACCTTGCTGAATCAATCAACTTGGAGAGAGATAGCCCTTTAGATTCCTCAGGATAAACCCACTGTCTAATATATCCACTGTGATTGTAATTTATCAAAAAGCATCTGTTGATTTTGGGGGTACTTATCGCAGAACGAATTTTTGACTCAATAAATTTATATTCTGATGTGCCCTTAGGTCTATATTTCGAAATTTTATCAAGATATTTTTCAATATCATCTTCGCTCCAAAGCGTATAGCCTTGTGGATATATATTTATTTCTCTTATTAGCTTACGGAGTTCATTTCTTAATCTCAGCCTAATCAGAGTTTTCTCTTGCGGCTCAGCGGTTTCTATTGAATCAAATAATTTTTGCACCGAATCAATCGCCAACTGTGTTTGTTCATGCTTCAATGATAATTTGTTAACAACTATTTCATTTTTTTCTATTTCTTTTTCTATCGATCTTTTTCTATCGAGTTTTTCTGAAACTTTCCTTTCAAGTAGTGATCTAAGCCCTTTATCAGGAGTTGTTGAAATACTATCCAAAATATTTTCAATTTCGAAATCTATGTTATTCAATTCTCCTCTAAGTCCTTCAAGTTTGTATTGCAATTGATTATATGCAGTTTCCGTATTTTTGACTAATACAGTATCAGACTTCAATCCCTTGCAATAAATTAGTGTCAATCTCTCCACTTCCTCATACTTAATCGGGGTTCGAATACAATCCAAACCTCGCCTTGCCCTGTCGCATATCAAATATTTGCCGCCTTTTGGTGCTGGTCCTTTATCGGTAAATGCCATAGGCGCGCCACAATAACCACACTTCGCAATGTGACCAAATAAATTGTTTATTTTCCCTGTTCTTCCACCTTTTTTAAAATTCTTTTTGAATTGTTCTTGGACTCTAAAAAATAATTCTTTATCTATAATAGGTGGATAATAACTTGATAAGGGAAACCCTGTTGGCTTCCGTTTACCTTCTATTAGTTTGTGAGGCTGAAATTCACCAATTACGGCAGGGTTGTTGAGAATTTTCTTTATGTAACTGTCTCGCCAACCTTCACCCCTTGTTCGCTTGCTCAATGCAGGTTTCCAGATATCCGGTGTCCTGTTTAATTTTTTTACAATGGAACAAACGCCAATACCAGATACTTTCAGTTCAAATATGTGCCGAATAATGTTTGCACGTTCATGATTAACTGTGAATCCTTTTTTGTCTTTATTAAGCGTTAACCATGCAGGGCACCTTGCTGTAAGCTTACAGTTACCATCAATGGCAGTCTTTCTTTTGGATTCCCAGGCAGCACCGATTCGCTGTGACTTTATGGCGGACTCTTCATGAGCTCTTGCCATGACACTGAGGCTTATAATCAATTCTGTCCAATTTGAATTTACGGTAGCTTTCGTATATTCCTTTTTGTCGGATAGGGTTACAATGGTTATGTCATGAGTTATTAACTCGATAAATTGCGTTAGTGCCTTCGTAATTTCCTCACGTGAAAGTCGGTCAAGGGATTCAACGATCAGAACGCTTCCCTTTTCAATTTTGTCAGTTTTGACGAGATTTAAAAATTTACCAAGAGAACCATTTTCACTACGATGTTTCCCCGAAAAAGCACTGATGCCAAGGTCTTGGAACTTTAGATCATTATCTAGAATTAAATTGTTTTCTAATGCGTACTTTTCTGATAATTCTTTCTGTCGTCGAAGAGAATCCCCCTTTATCTGTTCTGGCGTGCTAAATCTTATATAGCTATATGCCTTTCGAGAATGCGGTGTTTTATTGCCAATATTAACGATGCCAGTGCCTATTTTTTTATTAAAAACTATTTTTGAAGTTTTTGATATTGGCGCAATCATATGACCTCCCAATAATTTTCTTCTTTTTTTACCATTTATCATTATTATACCATGCATTTCGACTATCGATTGGTTTCCGCAAAATTTTTTTCAACCAATTTCATTATTGGTAAGAATGTTTTCAACCTCTTTATCCGTAATTCCTAGATATCGCATGGTTATGGCAGGGCTTGCATGATTGTATCTTTTGCATAAAACTTCAAAACCAACTCCGAATATTTTTCGTTGAAAGTATCCCCAAGTCTTCCGTAATGAATGTGCACCGTAGTTGCCCTTAATGTTTATTTCCGAAGTCCATTTTTTCAGATACCCATTAACGGTCTGAATGGAAATTGGTCTATTGCCCTTTCTGCTTTTGAATAAATAATCATCATCTTTTAGCTTGTTTTCCATTAGATACTGGATAAGCACTTTATGAACGGTTTTATTGATCACCAATATATTCTGCTTGCCGGTTTTACCTTCTTTGATTGTGATTTTGTCACCCTCTTTAAGGCCCCTGACATCCATGACCTTCAATTTCAGAAGATCGCCTGTCCTCAATCCGTTATTGATGCCCATAACGAATAGGAGATGATTTCTCTGATTGTCTGATAGAATTTTACGTATTGCTTTGATGTGCTTTTCGTCCCTGATTGGATCTACAACTGTTGAGGAGCCCTTTTTCGGATGGTTTGGATTTCTGCTGATTGCCGTTTTTTCTGTTTCTGTTTTCATTTTTCAATCTCCTTAAATATTAAGTAATATCGGATACATATATATAATATTTAAGATTGAAAATAAATCAAAATCTTCACAAATATGCGAAATCATGGATATATTATTGATTTATAAAGGGAATTTTAGAAAGACATTATCTTAAGTATTTAATATTACTTAATATTAACAGACTAGCTGGTTGTCAATTCTTGTTTTGATACAAACTGGGTATCAAAATACATATGGTTTGAATTAACCATCATATTCCTATCAATCTTTTGAAATCAGAATTATTTCTTATGGTATCAAAGTCCTTTTCAGTCTTTGCATTATTTTTATAAGTAGGTTTCAATTTGATTGCCTTGTCCAAATCTTTTATAGCGCTTCTCACATTACCTGTCTTTGAATATGAGCGAGCCCGATGATAATATGGATTCGCAAATTTTGGATTCAATACAATTGCTTTATTGAAATCGGCAATAGCTTCATCATATTTGCCAAGAGCATTATAGGCAGCTCCACGATTATTATAAGCAGTATCATTTTTTGGATTTAATTTAATTGCTATGTTCAAATCAGCAATAGCTTCATCATATTTGCCAAGAGCATTATAGGCAGCTCCACGATTATTATAATCAGTATCATTTTTTGGATTTAATTTAATTGCTATGTTCAAATCAGCAATAGCTTCATCATATTTGCCAAGAGCATCATAAACAAACGCACGGTTGCTGTAAGCAGTATCATTTTTTGGATTTAATTTAATTGCTATGTTCAAATCAGCAATAGCTTCATCATATTTGCCAAGAGCATCATAAACAAACGCACGGTTGCTGTAAGCAGTATCATTTTTTTCATCTAGTTCAATTGCTTTACTGAAATCAGCGATGGCTTCATTATTATTTTTAAGATTTACATAGGCAACACCACGTTCGTTATAAGCGGATGCATCATTTGGACTCAGTTCAATTGCTTTATTGAAATCTGTAATGGCTTCTTCGTGCTTCCCAAGAGAATTATGGATACGCCCAAGTTCGTTATATGCGAAAGCGTCATTTGGATTCAGTTCAATTGCTTTATTTAGATCAGTGATAGCTTGATTGTGTTTCCCAAGAGACCTATAGACCTTCCCACGCATGGCATAAGCATCCACATATTTTGGTTTCAGTTCAATTGCTTTACTGAAATCAGTGATAGCTGCTTTATATTCGCCGAGTTGATTATAGGCATGCCCACGATTGTAATAAATACCACCATCTCTTGGACTCAGTGTAATTGCTTTACTGTAATAAGCAATTGCTTCATTGAAATTACCCTGTTCACTACTTCTCAACCCGTTATCGTTCAGATCAAATGCTTTTTGATTTTGTTGTTCACATTGTTTTCCAACTCTATATTTAATAGGATGTTCATTCATAAGCCATTCACCCCATTTATTCTTGTACAAAGTTGTCTCAAGATCAACAGAGAGAGATTCATTGTCGTTATCACAGGAGTATATTACCCTTACCATTATTGGCTTGGTTGTAGCGCATCCTCCATGACGACAGTCATAATTTATCTCACCGACTTTTGTAATCTTTGTACTCTTAATTTGAAAACTCAGGGCATTTATAGGTATAATAGTTATAATTATGGCGAAAAATAAAATAAACGAGATGGGCTGCTGTATTTTTAATCGCATTGTATTCATGACCTCCCTAAAATCTGTAAATGTAATAAGTTAGGTTCTCTGCGCCATCAGCAATCGGACAACATTGATACACGACTGCAGCTCCTCATTTGTCGGTTTTGTAATGAAACATCTGCTATTAGGAGAAAAGCAAACGTAAAATGCATTAACGCTAATTTACCCCCTTACTCAAGAAGCCACCGGCTGATACCTAAATCGCATTTTTGTCCTTCATTTTCCGTGTAACATTCACCTTCCGTTATAACTACTAAAGTATTTTCGTGAATATCATTGAATTCGAAACGACATGGAGAAGTGCCCGTTGGCGCGCATGACTGAACCTCATGCCATCCATTATCGTAGTATAATGTTTTAGCTTGGCCGTACTCTTCAAGGTCTTGCCACCTTGTTTTTTTCCCTTGCCAGCCAGCGTCTAAAATTATTTTTCGTGCTTCCGAATACTTCATGTTTTGAGTCAGTTTTTTGAGACCGGAAATGTCTGGAGCAGGACGTGATGAGGATTTACTTGCAACAGGCTCCTCTTGAATTTTGGAGTTTGCTACTGGATCAGCTTGTTCTACAGAGGCATGGACACGATATGGTACCATCATGGCATATAAATCGAATTTTTCACGTGCTTGGGTATTTAGTGTCTCTTCTGCGCGTGCCGATAATTCCGGAGTGATTGCTTTTAATCCCTCGGTGAGTGCTCCATACACTGAATCAGCCACAGATGAAATTTCTTCAGAAGAAAATTTACCTTCATTCGGAGGCAATTTAATGGTCATGTTTACATGATTCGTAAAATAATTGGTCGAGACAAACAACCCTGAATTTTGTTCTATCGCGTGCATGTTCAGTGATTCAAGGCGTTTGCTCAGATCAAATGAAAGATAAAAATGCCAAGCAAACACAATTCCGATAATAATCACAAGACTTATGATTATTCGTTTTCCCCAGTAATGCTTTTTTGGAGTAGATTCAGATTCGCCGTTTCCCATATCATCACCTCATTCTGATCAATGTTTTCATTATTAAGCTTTGTTATGTTTTACTGTTTATAAATGAAAAGCAAAGGTACTGTCAACTTTTTTGTGTAAAATTTTCATAGGCCAGTTCTTTGAAGAAAGGCAGATTCTTACGCACTTTTCCAACAGGGTTTGACCGCCAATGTAATTCCATTTTCAAACTTATAAAAGCCAGAATCCGATAGCAGGCCTCTTCACCAGCCAGTATCTCCATCGGTCTGGTTCTTCTTCTGAATTCTTTGTTGAGCCGTTCAATAGCATTGGTGGTGCGTAATGAAATCCATTCCTCCTCCGGAAAGTTGAAAAAGGTTAAACAGGAATGAATGGATCTTTCCAAACAGCTCGTTGCCGAAGGCAAGGTCTCCTTCCATTTTTTCTGGAAAGCTTCAAAGTATTCCAACGATTTCTTTTGGGAAGAGGCATAAAAGATGGAACGGATATCGTCAGCCACTTCCTGCTTCTGCTTTTGCGGGACTTTGGACAAAACATTACGGGCGATATGCACCTGGCAGCGCTGGACTTTGGCACGGGGAAACTCTTCCTTAAAAACGGTCTCCAGCCCCGGCAACCCATCCATGATGCCCAGAATCACCGACTGTCCGTCCAGACCTCGTGATTTCAAATCCTTGAAAAATTCACGCCAGCTGCCTGCCGATTCCTTATCCCCGGATTGGAGACTCAGTACCCGTTTGTGTCCCTTCTCGGTCACACCAATGGCAACCAATACAGGAATAATATCAATGCTCCTTTGGACACGCATGTGGAAGTTCACCCCGTCCACAAATATATATTTGACGGATTCCGCTGATAAATCCCGCCGACGCCATTTCTCCACCGCTTCGGTCAACTCATCGTTGGCGCTGCTGATTTCCGTATGGGACAGATGGCGTCCGATCAACCGCTCTGAAATCATCGCCAGGCTTCGGGTGCTCACACCTGTCAAAAACAACATGCTGACATCGCGACTGATCTCTTCTTCATATTGTTTGCTCCGGGGAATGACCTGCGTTTTAAAATCCCCTCGGCGATCCCGGGGAACTTTGACCGCCACTTCGCCAATCCCTTTTAATGTGAAATCGCGATGATAGGATCCGTTCCGATGATTCACTTCTGCCTGACCAACACTCCGTTTATAAAAATCTCTTCCCAAAAAATGGGTGAGCTCATGGTTCATCACGGTCGTCAGATATTGACCAACTGTCTCTCGTATGTCTGCACGAATCATCTCGAAAAATTGCTCCGGCTGTTTCTGAATCTCCTTGAAAATCTCCGCTGCTTCAGTTACTGTCATCTCCAGTTTCATGGCGCTTTCTCCTTTCAGTTTAGGTTTTTGCGGAAAAACCCTTCTAAAGGAATAGCGCCTTTTTTTCTACTTCCTTCTCTCTATCTTTTTACACAAATTATTTTACACTACCAAAGCAAATCAAGCCCGCCAAGCGGCCGCTTATCTATGAAGTGACTGAACCCTTAACCGAAATGTATACCAGATTTAATTGAGTCTTTATTCATATACCACAATTGATATTGTTGAACAACATTATAAAGCTATATTGTAAAGCTATCGGATAACAGTTTTTTCCCGTCAGACTGCCCTTTGGAATCCAGTTGCTATGAGGATATTATTTTGAATACAAGCGCAGGATTGTTCAGCCAGCATCGGCATGCCCGCCAGAGACTATCTTGGTTATTGTCATCTCGTGTGCCATATATCAATGAGGGCTCCACAGTATCCACATTTAAAGGATTGGGCGTTAATTGTGAATTTGCAGCTTGTACATTCTTTAGTTACGGCTAAAGACGGAGGGGCAACGGTCGCATGCTTGCCTTCCATGACCGTAATCAGCAGCAGACCCAGCACAACGAGAATCAGCACACCCAGTACGATTGCGTAATATTCCATGATTTTTCCCTTTACGGATAGATTTAGGGTAAAATGGTTAATCGCCGCTTACCTTCAATCTTTTCCGAAATTCCCTCGGTCTTTCATAGTCTGGCAAAGACCATATTTTTCTTTTTGCTGCTCTCGCTTCTCTTTCCACTTTTAGAAACTCTGCTTTATAAGGTTCCTTGAGATATTCTATAAAAACCTCCGCGAATCCTTCCCTAATCATTTCCAAATTTATGTTTCTGTCATCCAGCCAGACCATGCAGACGGAGCGCTTGTATTTGTCAAATTCGACGATGTCCACTTTTACGGCTTTACCCATTAGTTTATCGGAAAGGACTTTCCTTGATTCCTGACCATATGGCTGGCCGGGTTTGTTGATTTGACCGGTGCGATTGTTAACCTTGGGTGTTTCCGGAGCGTCAATGCCATAAAGCCGGACTTTGAGATTGGTTTGTTCCGGTGTAGTTATCTGAATTGAATCGCCGTCGGATACTTTGGTCACTGTGCCGATTACTGTATGGACGGTTGCAAGGGTATGATGCGCCAATATCAATATTGGCAGAAATAAAATCAATAATGCTGAAATTCTTGCTATCGTTTTCATACTCCAGCCAAAAACCACCACCGCTATTTTTGGTCTATTTTTCACGCCGCCAACAATATTTCTAGTAAAGGAAAGCGTTGTCAGCGCAAAAGAAGAATTGACTGACTCCGTTTAATTGGTAATTTTGCATTCCTTTATTATGGCGTAATAGCCACAACTTTTAATAAGCCAACCGTCATCTCTTCTTTCCTCTTCTATGACTGCTCTCGAACGACCATAGTCATCGAACCTGCCGGTAATGATTACTGATTGACCTAGTTGTATATTATTAAATATGTCTTTATTATCATCTCGCGGATAGAACCTTACAAAATTTCCACCTTCTGCCAAACAAGGACCAGCAGTAAATGAAACAAAAGAGACGGCACCATTGTTGTCGCGTTCAACGTAATACACTTGACCTTTGACGGCGATTTCTTTGTTCATATACTTAATCTGGTTTATATATTCATTTGCTTCACTTCCCATGCCGAGAGCAGCTCTATACTGGACCATACAATTGGTCATAAGCTGGTCAGTTGTGATGATGTCAATATTCTCTTTTGAAGTAGCTTTATTTCTTAGAGGTGTATTTATTGAAACTTCCGTTGTTGGATTTACACTTGATGAATCATTATTAGGACGGGTCAACTGTGCAAGGATGGAAGCATTATCTTTCGACTGATTGTGGGACGACTCTTTTGGTCTAATGTATCCGATTAGCAAGAGTATAAAGAAAATTGCGGCCACCCATGTATACCAAGAAGTCTTCTTTTTGATCGGTGCCCCACACTTCGGACAACTTCCCGCTTTCTGACTGACCTCCTGTCCACACTCTTTGCAATTTACCAATGCCATATAGCCCCTCCTTTTGGTGGTAAGTGCGACTTCTATCCTTTATTTTCCGTGAACCCCTCCCCATTGTCAAGACAGAAAACATGATAGCTTAAGGTGCTTGACAAGCTCGGATGATTTTCTTGACTTACCGACACGTTAAATTTATGTATATTAAGTTGAATAATTTTTAAAAAATTAGCATAAAAATCAATTTAATAAGGAGGATTTGATCAATGAGAAAACTATTTGTCGTATTAATTCTTTTAGTAGCTACAAACGCTTTTGCTGATTTTAGTGGTGAGTATGTTAAGAAAAATGGTGTGGTTGATGTTACTCAGAAAGATAAAATGATTCAATTCTCCATCAATTCATCTGTAGAGCAGCATGCTTGCAACCTGGAAGGCACAGCTGTTCTGATTGATAAAAATCGTGCAGCTTATACGTCTAATGATAATACCGACAAATGTGTCGCTGTTCTTACTTTTTCCAAAAATGGCTTAAAAGTTACAACCAAAGATTGTGATAGTTATTGCGGCCTAAATGCAGCGGGATCAATGGATGGGGCTTATAAGAAAAAGGCTTCAAAAAAGAAATAAGAGAAGTGGAAAAATACTCTACTAAGTCAAATAGATTGATTTTACGATGTATTTCCCTTTTTTATTTTTTTCGGAAATAAAGTTGGATTGCACAAAATTTCGGGAAATATTCACCGAGTATATTAGTTGTTATAAATGAAAGGAGAAAACCATGAAAACATTTGGACTCATCATCGTAACAGCATTTTTGACAGCATTATGGCTCGCCTGCGGTGTTGCTTTTGCACAAAGTTTTAAATACGATGTTCCTGTAACGCTGGAAGGCACTCTGATGTCATCGACAGCCGATGCATCAATCACATACGATGAAAAGCCACACCAGTTCCCAGCGTTAAAGCTACACAAACCTATTTCAGTGCTATGCGCACCAAAGGAAACAGATTGTCAACCGGAGATGGGCGTTACTATTTTACATTTAGTGCTAAAAGAAAAGGAAATGGCACAATTCAAGAAATTGAAGGGCAAAGTCGTCAAGTTAAGCGGGACCCTGTTCCATTCGGATAATGGCCACCACTTTACTTCAGTGTTGCTGGATGTGAAGTCAATAAATCGCTAGAGATAAAATGGAAGCCAATAAAAGAATAGAATCATAAGGTATAAAAACAAAACATAGAGAAAAGAGACAGCAGAGAAAAAGGCTCGATCAGCAAAAAATAGGAAAATGGTCTTTATCTGATTATGAAAGACCAAGATTATTCAGAAAAAGATTAAATATGAATTAATAATGTTTTATCTCATAGATTATTTTCTATAAGAGCAATAGTACGCATCAGCCGGATGAATCTTAAATATTAACTGAAAATTGAAATGATATTTAATATTCAAAAAGCAAAGCAGATTTTTAATGGTTTCTAACATATTGATATCATAGGGTTACATGGACATACATTAACTATTATACCAAAATTAATATTCATATTGCGGCTTTAAAATCTGATTTCAAATGATAACGACGCGTTTAAACGCTCTACAAACGATTTTCTCAAAAAGACCGCTATATCTTATAATTTTTCATCAGAACGCTCTGCCTAGCTTAAATATGAAAGAAATCCATCGATGGATAAAGCCGAATTTAACCCTATTTCATATCTTGGCTTGAATAGCTGGTTTAGAATGATCTTTGTTTCAGAAAACTAATCCATAATTATTCTATCTAAATCTTATTTCCTATTTTAGAATCATGGAATGATGGCTGTTTAAAATTATTAAAAACATGAACACAAAAACAATGGCACCAATTGCATTATACGACTGGTATGAAAAAGGGCTCTATGCTTGCAGATCAAACAATTTCATTTATGCCGAGAATGCATTCAACAAAGCCATTGAATCAAGCCCACAGAATGCCAACACTTACTATTGGCGGGCTTTCGTCCATAAAAGAACAAACAACTTTGAAAAAGCCATTGAGGATTATAATAGGGCCATTGAAATTTCCCCGCATACTTCTCGCTTTTATTTAAAACGCGGCAATACTTACTGTAAGCTAAAGCAATATCAACTTGCCATTAAAGACTTCACAAAAGTAATTCGCATGGAACCTGCCAACGCCGAAGCTCTCTTTGATCGGGCAATTACATATATGCAGATGGGCGAATATCAACTTGCCGTTGATGACTATGACAGTTTTATCAGCCTGAAGCCGGATTATGCTGATGCTTACACTTACCGCGGCATTTCTTACTATTATCAGGGCAAACATTCTCTTTGTTACCGGGATGCTTTAAGGGCAAGTAAATTAGGGAACGATGAATTATTGGAAATATTCAAGGAAGATATGACGCCATTATGATTTTACAATACGATTTAAAAATAATATTGGGCCTTTTAGGGAAAATCCATTTTCAATAATTGCCTCTATATAGGAATTAAAAAATTCAGGCTGAAATGCTGTTGAAAGTTTATCTAACCAATTGTAAATATTAGATAAACAGACATATGTTCATTATGAAGTTATTGATGGAGTTAATTTAAACTAAACGAGAATACATTAGTAGAATTGTCGATAAGCAATTCACGCATTTCCTCTCTTTTGGTGTTTTGAGTACATCATCTCCTCAAAAAGCTTCTTTGCGGTAGCAGCAATCTCTTTTTCATCTTCTTCAGAAAGCTTTATTGCGGGATCAAAGCCCAATTTCTTCTTTGAGTATTCGGTTGAATCCCAATCTTCATCTTCCATCTTGTATTCAAGATCATCTTCATCAAGGATTTCTGGCATGTTACTCTCCTCCTTAGGGCATTTATTATGTTTATGCTAATAAATACAAATATATAGATAAGATAATACAGAAAGTTATATATTATTATAAGGGGCGCTCAATCCTTTTAATAAAACGGTTATACTCGAGCTTTAATATTCTTTTTTGCCATGTACTTTTTCCTCCTTCCTTAAGATGCAATCTTTTTTTCTCAATCATTAGTCGGCTAATAAGTTCCAATGGCTTCATGCCATATTTCTGTTTAAATATGAGCCCGTAAAGTTGGGCTTTCATTTTCAAGCGATCAGATGGTTTTCTGCAATGACGAAGGCCGAGAAGCGACAATCCAAGCTTCTCAGTATTAATCCTCTGGTAAATGATATATTTACTTTCAAGTTTTTTGAAAATAAGATCCAAGTCCGCCTCTAAAAGCCCCTCGATATTTTTGATACCAGTCTTTTTGAATATTTTATTTGCACGAGTAATTCTAAATTCTTCATGTAAGCATTCACAGTCAAGCTTTGGAGAAATCTTCACATAGATGGAAAACTTAAAATTCCCAAATATATTTATATTGACGTTGCCTTGTTTATTTATTTTTGCTGCAGGAGAACCATGATAATCCGTTGAGTCACTAATATAACCCTTTTTCAAATTCATGCGCTGGTCCCTACCGTCGTATGTCATGCCGCCTGAATATTTCTTCCTTTGAAATTTCGATAATTGATGTTTAGCGGATTCCGCTGATGACTGTGATGGATAAGCTATATCGCGCGAAATTTCGATGTATGAAATAAAATATTTAATTTTATTTTGAGCAAAAACTTTTTGTAAATTGCGCAAGCATTCAGGGGACGGCTGACTAATATCAATACAGCAAGGAGTATCACTATTTCTAACAACCCTTGTTACCCTTACCTGTTTATTTTTTGTTAAATCATTTAAGTAATTAAAGTCTTTATGAAAGGTAAATTTTATTCTATCAATATAGACAATGCTTTTCCTCGATTCATTTTTTAATTCCCGCATTTTACCCTCCTGTTAGTAAATTTCCTGATTTTTATAGATGGCGGCAGGCTATCTCAGGAATAACAGCTTTTCGGTTACGTTTACCTAGCCACCAATATTTACTTATTAACTGCTTATCCTTAACAATTATCCAAAGAAACATTTATGCTGGATTAAATAAAATAGATGATATAACCAACTAAACGTTTCATTTGTTCTTTCACAATTTGGCATTGTTTAAATAGGGTCTATCATTTTGATGATCGGCCCGCCGGGTTCCGGTAAAAGCATGCTGGCAAAGAGACTCCCGACAATCCTTCCCGATCTTTCCTTTGAAGAAGCGATTGAAGTAACCAAAGTGTTTTCCGTGGCGGGCTCACTTAATAGAGAAGAAATGATGATTGCCACCCGGCCGTTCCGTGCTCCGCATCACACGATATCCGACGCCGGACTGGTGGGAGGCGGTC
>Ga0209718_1003774_pt1 | contig 13250 bp, 9 predicted proteins | sample AD_JPNAS1_MetaG_FD_184420 | JGI IMG/M metagenome (GOLD analysis project Ga0209718, IMG submission 184420) | Active sludge microbial communities of municipal wastewater-treating anaerobic digesters from Japan - AD_JPNAS1_MetaG (SPAdes) (version 2) | ecosystem: Engineered > Bioreactor > Anaerobic >... | reverse complement strand
TGAAGTTGACGTAGTAGTAGTCGGAGCGATCGTCGTTGAAGACGTAGTAGTAGACGGTTCTACCGTAGTCGTCGTGGGTTCAATTGTTGTAGTCGTTGTCGACGACGTTGTAGTTGGAGCGATTGTAGTCGTAGATGATTCGGGATAACCTCCATACGCGGTATCTGAAGAGCTTTTAGTTATACCGTCGGATTCAAAATATTCCGAATATATCGTCCAGGTGGCGCTTATGATACCGCCGTTTTCATCGTTATTTGTAATCGTAGTTTTCTTTACATATTTTCTTTTAACCCCCGCTTCATAAAATTCAGTTTCATTTACTTCCGTAACGGTAGAGGCGTTTGTCGTAGAGTTTATCTTGATCGTTATGTCTATATTTGTTATTTTTATATAATCAGATAATTTTGACTCATCCGTTGGAGTAATCTTTCCGTCGCTTACGGAAATTATTTTTTCATTTTTAATCAAATTCTCCGTCCAACTTACAAGACCGGCGCCCGTATAATTATCTGAAGTTATATCAAATCTTCCGCCGCCGGTATAATCCGAAGGTCCGTAAATCCCCGCGGCCGTCAATGAAAAAATCGTATGCTCAAAACTACTCGTCATAGATTGGTTCAATTCCCATTTTCCCGCGGTTGAATCGTTATTAACATAGTACGAAACCGTAACTTCTCCAACGAGAGTGTCCGTATTGTTCATAACAAGAGGATGTTGAGAATCCTGAAAATATTTTATCACAGTCCCGGAACTACGCGGATTCACGTTTACAAGAACGGGCCACGACATATACTTGCCGAAATGTCTTTTTATCGTAAAAGAGCCGTCCGATTCTTTTGTCGTTTCAATTTTCGACGCCTTATCGACCTGTTTTATCCCCGTAAATAAAGGCATCAACAGTTTGCCAATAGTTTTTGTGTCTAAAATATTTGCTCCGCTTCTTGTTTTGTAAATATTTGAGAACAATTTTGTTATAGCGTTCGGAGAGATATCAACCTCCTTCGTCGAAAATACTGCGGAAGGGATGATCTTCATATTTGCAGACGCATCTATCTCGGAAGTATCTTTATCATCCTCCGCCGTCTGCCCCTGAGAACAAGAGATCATCCCTATCATTGCCGCGACAATAATAATCTTAATAAAAAAAACAAATCTGATTTTTTTCAATTTTTTTCCTCCTAAAAAATAATTATATCTATATAAACCGTCCAAGACGGCTATACGCTTGCGAAGAATAAACGATTATTGTACTTCTTATTGAATATAAATTGATGATAAATGTTAGAAATGAAAATATTTGCGAAAATTTCTTGACAATTAGGCGAAAATCCTTATAATCTCTTGTCTCTTGTCTCTTGTCTCTTGTCTCTTGTCTCTTGTCTCTTGTCTCTTGTCTCTTGTCTCTTGTCTCTTGTCTCTTGTCTCTTGTCTCTGCGAACATTCGGACTCCTCGCCGGAAGATTTAGAATATTCTAGTTTAGAATTTATTTGTTGTCAATATTTTTTTGATAATATTTTGTTTTTTTAAATATTTTTTTATTTTGACACATATGTGTTTTTTTTTGACCCATATGTGTCAATTTCTATCGGGGAGCGTCGCGAGTCCCGATAAGGTCCCGGCATGAAAGAGTGTTTAGCATTTTATTATATTCAAAACGGGAATTCCCGCTTTTATCGCGACGCATACAGCTCCATATACGTCGAATTTCTATCAGGGAAGCGGCCGCGGCGCATGTAGCTCCATATGCGTCGAATTTTCATCGGGGGCGACGCGGCGTATAGCTCCATATGTGTCAATTTATTATCGGGGAGCGGCGCGAGCCCCGATAAGGTCTTGGTATGAAGATGGTTTTAGTATTTTATTATATTCAAAACGGGAATTCCCGCTTTTATCGCGCCGCATATAGCTCCATGTGTGTCAAAATTTTTATCGAGGATCGGAACGGCGGGTATAGCTCCATATGTGTCAATTTTTTATTCCGCTCCAAAAAACCAAGGGAGTTATTTTCGCCTATTTAGTATTGACATTTATGCGAGTTTTATATAAATTGTAGTATCTAATATTTACAGGGGTGGAAATATGAAATCTTTTAAACAAAAAATCTATCTGTTTATCGTAGGGGCGTCGCTTATAACTACGGTATTATTTACCGGCGCGTGCGATACTGCCGGAGACGGAGGCGGCGGTTTTAATCTGTTCTCCGTAGAAGACGACGTCGAATTAGGAGCCGATTTGGACAAACAGATAAGAGAGGCGACGACGGACGAAAACAAACTCGAATATCCGATATTAGACCACGCGCAGTATCCAGGAGTAAAGACTTACGTACAGAATATTGTAAACGACATTATTAAAGCTCCGGAAGTTCAGTACGAAAAACTTTTTGCCTACGACAGGGTGGAGATCATTCACGACGACAAGACCGTCAACGCATTCTGCGCTCCGGGGGGATACATTTACGTTTATACGGGACTATTGCGATTTGTCGAAAACGACGCGACTTTAGCGGCGGTTCTGGCTCACGAGATCGCTCACGCCGAAAGAAGACACTCGACGCAGAGACTAACTAAACAATACGGACTCTCTTTTATGTTCGGATTACTTCTTAGCGATAATACCGCTAAAATAGCCGAAGTATTAGCGAGCGTCGCTTTGTTAAAAAATAGCCAAAAGGACGAATTTGAAGCGGACGAATATTCTTATAAATATTTAAAATCGATATATAACGATCATCCGAAATATTATCCCGGGGGTATAAAATATTTTTTCAACAAAATAGAAGATGTTTACGGAACGCAAGACGGCGGTATTCTTGACGATCTGCTCTCCACGCACCCGAAAGATTCCGAAAGAGTAGCTAAAGTCGACGATCTTATAAGCTCGGCGGGTATAGCCGAACCAACTCAAGCGGATTTAGACGCATGGAAGTCGGATTACGACGCTAATTTGAGGAGTATACTGCCGCCGGAGAAGTAAAATCTCCTTATATTGATAGTATTTTTTAATAATTTTTCTTCCAAATTTAATCCGCCGATTATCGGCGGATTTTTTTGTCCCTTCGTCGGTAAATTTGGAGCGGGAAAACGATGCATACGAAAATGACACATATGCGTTTTTGATTTGACCCATATGTTGCTTTTTTTAAAAATAGTAGGTTGCGCCCCGCTGTTTGTCGTAACGCCGGCAAGGCGTCGGTCAATTTTTACACGGCGTCGTATATGCATCATTTTTAAATACGGCGGGGCGCATATGCGCTAATTTTTTTTGACACATATGCGTCATTTTAAAAAGACAGTCCCAACCTGCCGCATATGCGTTAATTTTATTCCCCAAAATACCGACCGGTACGATTTTTTAAAATTTATATTGCGGCGTTTTATTTTTTATGATATAAATATAAACGTAAATAAGTTTAAAATATTAATCTAAATATAGAAGTTTTGACGATTATAATATTTAGAATTTCAAAAGGAGATTTAATATGACTGAAGACGAATTAGTCAATTACGCCGAGATTTTTAAAGCTCTAGGCCACCCTACTAGATTGGAGATCGTAAAAGAACTCGTAGAAAAAGGCGAAACCGACGTGTCCAAAATGATCGATAGGTTTAATATATCTCAATCAAATTTATCTCAACATCTGGCAATTTTAAGAAGAACTCGTTTGGTAAAATCTGCTAAAAAAGGTCAGCGGGTTTGCTATAAAGTTGAGGACGATAAGATTAGAAAGATAATTAACGCTATTTCTTAGTCTGCCTTACGTCCCCGGACGGTTAATGCGTAAGCAAGAAAAATAAACGGAGAACTTTGCAGAGATAGAAAACAGTCCTATTGGGCGCATAGACTGCGGCAAGTTGGATCTGCCGGCGGCGCGCTCCGATACTCGTTGCAAATACCGCGGCGCTCTTGCTTTTTTTTCTTTCAAGAACGCGCCGCCGCGTCTATTTCATATAGTTTGCCGTTAAATAACTTATAAATTCGTCCAAAATATTTAACTCTTTTTCCGAAGGCTTGCGAGGTAGAGACTTCTTAAATTTTTCAATACTCGATACGAGTTTATCTTCTTTGTTATCGGTTATCAGTCCGTATTTCATCTTTAATCTTCTCGCTTCTTCGAGAACCTCGTATTTAGATTTCTCGTTCATATCCCGAATAAATTTATCTCGTATCTCCTCTTTAGGAATATCGGCGATATCGGATTTTAATAGAGGAATCGCCGGAAGAAGTTTTGAGTATTCCAGATTTCCCGCGCGCGCAACCAGTTGCGCGCCGAAATACTCGACGATTTCTATATAGTTATATACTGTTCTCCTCGATACGTTCATCTCATTCTCAATGAACGACTTAAAATCCGTATATCCGTCTTTCCTATATAGAGCGCCGTCTCGTATCTTTAAAAGTCTTTGAGCCATCAATATCAACGAATACTGCGTTATATCCGACAAGAACTTCGCCTCCTTTTTGAGCGAATCGTAATCGTCGGGGCAATTATCAAAGTTAAATATGTCGATATAATCTTTTTTCAAAACCTCTATTAGACGCTCTTTATCCCGTTCCGTCATCGCGCTATCTGATTTAATCGCGCTTATAGAATTCACGATATTTGCTTTGCTGGGTTCGATCAATATTTTTTCAAGAGTCTCTACGGTGGCATTTTCCATAGTTTTATTCAACTCGGCTTTGAGAGCCGACAGATTTCCGCCGCGCTGAATCGGATCAAAACTTTTCTTACTCATTTTTCTCCCCTATAGTCGTACGCGATTTTATCAACTTCGGTAAAAACCTCTTTAATTTTATCGACGGCTTTTTCGGAAGGATACAGGTCGAAAATATTTTTCTTCTTCGCCCCTCTTTCCACAATACCGATAAACTCAGGAACCATTTTTGAAACTATCTTATCTTTCATTTGAGCGTTTACCGCGTCTATGTAATTTTCGTGAATTATAATTTTTTGTCCTTTTATTCTTGAATATATGATCCTATAATCGATAAAATCTTTGTTATACGGAGCGATCTTAAGCATCGCCTTCATCATAGAGATCAACCCGTCGTAAGCGTAAGGCTCCGGAATAAACGGTATCAAAACGTAATTTGATAAAAGCAGAGCCATAGTGGTAAACGCGTTAAGAGCCGGCGGACAATCAATTATAACGACGCTATATTTTCTGAAAAGATTATAAAAATCTTCTTTATACTCTATCAGATCAAAATCTTTGATATACGCCTTCTCCATCATTTCTAACCTTGAAGGCAATACGTCTATATTATCGTTATAATTCAAAACAATTTTTGACAGCGACTTCCTTTCATTAAAAAAGTCGTACAAAGTAGGTTTGTAATTGACTCCGTCCATCAACTCTTCTTCCGAGAAAAAACTTTTGGTCAAATTCGCTTGCGGATCAAAATCCGCAACCAATATCTTATCCCCTTTTTTTTCGTAATAATCGCTTAATAACAAAGACAGCGACGTTTTGGAAACGCCTCCTTTATAGTTATAAAACGAAAATATCGTGGGTATAAGTTTTAAAACTTGCAGCTTATCTACGCATATAAACCCCTTCTCGTTTTTATGTTTTTCAAGCTTCCCCTCCTCTATCCAGTCCCTCATAGTACTGTCCGGAATATTAATTAATCCGCAAGCCTCCTTTATCGATATTAAATTCATTTTTCCTCCCGAATATTATATTTATATTGAAATCCTAAATTTCCAAAATAACTCTCAATATAAATACCACAACTTTTATTGTAATACAATATGTTTTTTGATATTTTTGAGATTTTCTTCACGAACTAACAACTTTTTTGACTATTCCGTGAAGTTTTTCTTGAAAAAATAAAAAATAAACGATATACTCTCTATCGTTTTTAACTGGGAGGCGAAAATGAGCGCGCCGCCGATACTTTATAGTTTAAAAAGGCATACTCTACTGCGGTAAAGTATGCCTTTTTTTTCAATTCGCTCTAAAATAAAAAATTGACGCATATGTGTCAATTTTATTCTCCAAAAAACTAAAGGGTTGCCCCCGATAAAATATTGTTTTTGACTTATTTTTTATTTTATATTATATTGCGCTCTCAAGGGCATTTTTTGTATGACAAGAAAAATTATCGACGTTCACGCTCACGTTTTCCCCGAAAAGACCGCCGAAAAGGCGGTAGCGTCGATCGGGGATTATTACAGTCTCCCGATGGCGGGACTTGGGACAGTTCGGGACCTGATCGACTCCGGTTCAAAGATAGACGTTTCAAAATACGTTATAAATTCTTCGGCAGTTCGGCCGGATTTGGTCGTTACGATCAATAATTTTATAACGGGAGAAGCGCGAAATAACGCCGATCTTGTCGGTTTTGGAACTCTTCATCCTGATTTTGACGATATTGAAGCCGAATTTGACAGAATCGTAGGTTTAGGCGTTAAAGGAATAAAATTACACCCAGAATTTCAAAATTTTAATATAGACGACGCGAAGATGTTTCGGATATACAAAACAATCGAAGGCAAAGCCCCGTTGCTTATTCACATGGGCGACGCGAACAAAGATTCGTCAAGCCCCAAAAGATTGAGGTCGATCCTGGATAAATTCCCCGATTTAGTTGTTATCGCGGCGCATTTTGGCGGCTATCAAATGTGGAAAGAGTCGCAAGAATATCTAATCGGATCAAATATATACTTGGACACGTCGAGTTCGCTCTCGTTTTTATCAAAAAAAGAGACGTTGTCGATTATAAATAAACACGGAGTAGATAAGATTCTTTTTGGGTCGGATTACCCGATGTGGTCGCATCAAAAAGAGTTGGATATGATATTAAATCTCGGTCTATCTGAAGAGGAACTGGATAAAATATTGTTCCAAAACGCCGCTAAATTACTGGAGGTAACTCTATGAACGCCCTCGAAGACGAAAATAAAGACAAAAACATCAAAAATAGCGAGTTATCCGGCAAAACAGTTGAAGAGTTAAATATTCTTCTTGAAAACGCCATAAAAACGCGGGATATAGACGCAATTAATGGACTTTTGAAGACGGACGTAGACGTAAATAATACGTCCGGCTCCTCGTGGGGCTATACGCCTCTTTGCTACGCCGTATATCTGAAAAATATCGATATTGCTCGCTTACTTATCGAATCGGGAGCAAACGTTAATAAGATTTCCATAAACGGGGAGACGCCGCTTAAAATCGCTTGCAGCGCATACAAATCGCCCCCCATCGACGATATGGTTAAACTTTTACTTGATAACGGAGCCGATCTCAATATTTACGACAAAGGAAAGGATGGTCCTCTTCACTGCGCCGCTATGTACAACCAACCCGGAGCGGTAAAACTTCTAGTTCAAAACGGCGCCGACGTTAACGTCAAAGGAAACTACGGAAGAACGCCGTTAATTTACAGCGCGTCGTCGGCGCGTTTGCCTGAAATGGTCAAATTTCTTATCGATTCGGGCGCCGACGTTAACGCGACAAACGACTCGGGGGAAAACGCTCTATTCGAGTTGATAACTCGCGAAGAGTCTAACGCGGAGATCGCAAAAATTTTACTGGATAACGGGATAAAAAAAGACTTAAAAAACAATTATAAAATGACGGCTCTTCATTGGGCGGCGTTTTGCGGAAAAACAGATATAATCGAGGTTTTGTTGGAATATGGTTTTAATATTGAAGAGAAGGACGCTTACGGCAATACTCCGATAATCAAAGCAATGTCGCAAAATAAAATCGACGCGGTTAAATTTCTTTTCAATAAAGGCGCGAAGCCCGATTCTCAAGGTCAAATGGGTTTTAGTTTATTGGAGTACGCTACAAGGCGGGGCGACAAAGATTTTGTAAGACAAATATTATCGAAGTTATCCGGCAAAGACAAATCATCTTTGGGAAGTCTAAACGAAGCGGCTAAAAAAGGGGATGTTGAAACTCTTAAAATATTGATCGAATCGGGCTTCGACGTTAACGAACTCTCAACTTGGGCGTCCGAAACCCCTCTTATGAAGGCGGCTTATCACGGTAAACTTAACGCCGTTAAATACCTTTTAGATAACGGCGCCGACGTAAAGATGAAAGACGAACGGGGAAACGCGGCGCTGCTTCACGCGGCGTGGGGAGGTCATACCGCGGTCGTTAAGGAATTGATAGACCGCGGCGCCGACGTTAACGAGACTAACAACTTTAATTGGAATGCGCTAATGCAAGCCTGCGTCGAAGGCCGATACGATACGGCGGAGCTCCTCCTTAAAGCCGGCTCGCTTACAAACCTCGTCGATAAAGAAAAAGGCGCCACGGCTCTGACGCTTGCCATTTATAACGGCTCTGAAAAGCTTATCAATCTCCTTAAATCTTACGGCGCGCAAGAAAGATCGATAAAAATGCGCGAAGAGAGCGAGCCGTATTTCTCTATCCTCGACTGCGAAATATGCCAATATCTGCCGGATCAAAAAGATTTGGGCAGAACTACAACTCCGGAAAGTTTTAAAGGTTTGGAAGTCGTTCATTCGGAATATAGCCAAGCGGAGCGCTATTGCGACGATACCAAGTTGATTATGAGATGCGTAAACTGCGGGACCTATTACTACCAATATCATTCTATCGACTCAGAAGACGTCTTCATTTCAGGTCCGTCTATAATTCAGCGCTTTCAAAGAATAAACCTCGTTTGCTTAAAGCAAGCGCTTTTTGACCTGGGTAAAACGGGCGAGCTTGAGGAGTTGAACGGCAGATACGAAACCATTATAAAGTCGCTTATCAATCCGCTAAAAGAAAACCCGCCGCATATTAAAGAAAATTGCTTTTCATACGCCGTCGAAAGCGTTATGGACTATTATATTATAAACGACGATTGGGACTCGCTATACTCTATCCTTCTTAATAGTCCCAACGAAAATATTCGGCTAAAATCCGCTCGTGATATAATATCGATGTACGGAGAAAAAGCGGTAAAAGGAATACCGCTATATAGCTACTCGTACAGATCCATAACGTCCGATTTTAAAAAAATATTCGATAGTTTTTTTTCAAAACGCGTCGACGAGTTTGCCAAATTCTTAGATATTTTCAAAAATACAGGCAATATTAGACATAAAACTATTATCGACGCGGCTATTAAGCATAATATCCTTTAAACGACGCTTTATAGTTTATTGCCGGACGTATTGAATGTTTTTATTTTAAACGCGATTACTCTATTACTATAATATAGCACGATGTTTTTGTTTTAGTTTTTCCGTAGATGAGATGTATTTCATCGGTTTTTTTGGGGAATAAAAATGACACATATGCTGTTTTTCCATAATCTATAAAATAAAAGAGGCGTTTGACTTCTCTCGAGATAGATCAACCTCTTATTATCGCATATGTGTCAATTTAACCGCAAAGAGAGCATGCGTCAATTTTATTCTTAACGTCGTATACGTCGATTTTTCATCGAGGAGCGACGCGACGCATATGTGTCAATTTATAAGAACTGTCTCAACCCAACGCATATGCGTTAAAATTAGGATAAAATACAGCGTCGCATATGCGTCAATTTATTTTCCAACCACAAAAAATACCGACGGAGCGCTATTGCAGATTTATTATTATAGTACTATAATAAATCCCAACAAAATATAAAATCAAAACGCCGATAATTGATAAAATCTTGACTAAGATAGCAAAGTTTATTATAATTATCGGAAGTTAAATATTAGCGAGATAAGGTATATCTAAAAAACAACCATATGATAGATAAAAAACCGGAATTACTTGCGCCGGCGGGGTCGTTTATGTCGGCGTATTACGCTTATCAGGCTGGGGCCGACGCGCGGTATATTTGGGATTAACGGATTTCTCTGCCAGAAAGTCCGCCCAAAATTTCAACGACAACGAACTTCTAAAATTAAAAAAAATTGCCCTCGATCTTAACAGAAAAATATACGTCGCAATCAATACTGTCGTTATGGACGAAGAACTGGAAAATCTGATCAAAAATTTGCAGTTTATAGACAGGTTGGAAGTCGACGCGGTAATAGTTCAAGACTTTGGAGTTTTGGAATTGTTGAGAAAATTTTATCCCGATATTATCGTCCACGCGTCGACGCAAATGGCGATTCATAACGAGTACGGAATAGAGAAAGCGATCGAACTGGGCGTTAGGCGAATCGTTCTGCCGCGAGAGTTGCCCGTTAGCGCAGTCGGAAACTTCATAAAAAAATACAGAGAGATGGAATTTGAAGTATTTATTCACGGCTCGCTTTGTTATTCATATTCGGGACTATGTTTGTCGTCGGGACTTATCAGGGGTAAGTCCGGCAACCGCGGCGAATGTACGCAACCGTGTAGAGAAAAATATACTCATAACGGCGAAACGAGCGCTTACTTTTCATGCAGAGACCTTTCTACCGGAAAGCTTATCGAGAAACTTATCGATATAGGGACGCATAGTTTAAAAATAGAAGGTCGGCAGAAAAATCCGGAGTATACCTACAATACCGTTAAACTATACAGATATCTAATCGATAATAACGGAAAAATAGATAAAAAGATATATAACGTTCTTCTTCAAAATTGCGAATTTGTATTCTCCAGACAGAAAACGACCGGATATTTATTCAGAAATCGAAATACTCAAATTATAACGGAGAAATATCCCAGAAATATGGGCTCTCCTGTAGGATTCGTTGCAAAAACCTCGAAAGATTCATTTTCTTTTAAAACTAAATCAAAAATTGAGATAAACGACGTTTTGTTGTTTTTCTTGAACAAATCTGAAAACATTCCATATAAAATCCCCGTAAGACGCCTTAATCAAGACGATAAATTTGTAACAATTTATTGCGATAAAATTCCAAAAAAGGGACAAAAAATATATAAGGCGTACTCAAAAAATCTTGAACTCCCGGGCGTTACGCGCCGCGCTTTTCCGGCGTACAGAAAAAAGATAAATGCAGAGATTACTTTTTTAGAGCGGGATAAGTATGCGCTAAGAATCGACTGTTTTATCGACTGCGAGCGGTATAGCTTTGAATATCCCGCGGCGTCTGAAACATTTTGTAAGGACAAAGGATTTAAGGATAGGATTCAAAAAGCTCTATCCGCCGAAGCGGATACGTTTTATTTTGTCGAGATAACCGGGATTAAAAACGAAACTTCGGTTAACGAGGACTATTTTTACTTTTCAAATACAATGTTGCAGGGCATAGCCAAAAATCTATATCAAAATCTTGAAAAAATTAACGAAGAAACAGACGCAACGCAAATCGCCCAAATTATGAACTATCTTAATAATTTTAGCGCTCCGAAGCCCGCAAAAACAATTTACGATTATCCCGAGGTCGCAGAGTTTATAAAAAAGCGTTCAAATATTAATATTAAAAAACGAGAATTCCCGTTTTTCTTGGGGAACAAAACAGATTTCAGTTCTTTAGAGATTTTTGTGAAATACTATTTTATTTCGATGAAACCAATAAATTACGATACGACATATTATAAAAAGATCGAGAGCTTTATAAAAAACAACAGTTCTAATACGATATTCCTCGGAATAAATAATATAAGTCATCTAAAATTTATCGAACGGCTTGGGAAATACGAAAACGTATATTTCTTTTTAGACCTCTATTTTTATACGGCAAACCGGTTTACCTTGTCGAATAAATCTATCGATCGCTCGAAAGTTTTATTCGCATATTACTGGATTGAAGGGAACTCAAAAAATTTTGAATATCTAAAGAACAATACAAATTTTCCGTTGTTTCAGATCGAATCAACCTATTCTGCGCCGCTGTTTTTGCATAACGGCATTTTTACAAAAGAGAGTCTGAAAAACGCAAAAAGCAGAACGGGCGACATTGTCGTTACAAACGGGGACGATAGTTATAGCGTCTACGAAAGCGGCGGATTCAGTTGCCTTTTTAAAATATAACAATATAAATTTACCCTAACCATTACGCTCGTCCGAGACTATAATAAATTTTGAGTAAATAGTAGCTTGTCAGTTTTTTGGGCGAGAGGGAAATGACACATATGAAACAGATATTTTCGGATAAGGTAACTTCAGCGCTTTTAGCGCTTTGGAAAACGGAGGGAAAATCGGCGCATATGTGTCAATTTTTTTTTATCAGTAAATTATTTGTCATTTATTTAAAAAATATCCAAATTTTTGTAAAGAGTTTTCTACTTTTAGTTGTTATTTATATACAAAGAAATAAGGAGAAAACTTTATGAAAAACAAAAAACATTTATTTCACTTTATAGTGTCAGAATCTATGAATAGTAAAGTCATAGATTTTCTGTTAAAAGAGTTCAAGATCAATACGTTCAGTAAACTGTTTGAAACAATGTTTCGCCTCGTTAACAAAAAAATACCAAAGATGAAAGGAATAATCGGGAATTATCGCTCCGAATACGCCGTTATAGACAATACTGACGATAAAAGGGTGGATAAATACCTTAGAATCAGCGAAGCGGATTATCTCAGAATTAAAAGATGGCATTCTTTGTATAACGAATTCGGTATGGCTTCGACGGTTCGCGATATTATCTTGTTTTTCTATAACGGCGTTACAAAATACGGATTGGAAGAATTTCTTGAGATTGTTGGTAAGAAATTAAGGATTGATAAATTGAAAAACGACTTTTTGGGTAAAATGACACAACTGTTAAATATAACCGCCCGAAAACGGCTATTACACGCCCTCGTAATCGAAAATTACCCCAAATACGCCTGCTCTACGTAAAATTATCCCGCCAAAAAACCGGCTAACTACGTTAGAATAATATACTCCCAAAACGACGTCGAGTTTATAAGGTAGATAGGAGAAGAAAATTAATCGCAAGTCGTTCGGTTACGCGAACGACTTGCGATCCGCTTACTCTACCGTAACTCTTACCCCTTCCGAATTACTCGTAAATTCCGGAGCGTACATACATTGCAGCGTTGTTATGCCGTTTGAGAAGTTTCCTTTATGAGTTATTCTTAGGGAGTATTCAAAGACGTAACTTCCTTTTGCAAGCCATGGGATAAAGAAATTTGTCGAGGCGTCTTTTGTCGCTTCGTAATACCAAAGCCCGTCCCGGTATTTGTAGCCCGACAAGACGTTGGTCGGTTCAAACGCCGACGACCTCGCGTCTTTCAAGTGGACGTATTCCATATTGCGGTCCGTCGTTATTTCGATTCGGACTTTAATTAGGTCCCCGACGGCGAGTTTGGTCTTATCTGTTACCGCCTCGATAATCGGACCTCTATCGCTTTTTCTTTCTACAAAGAGTTTTTTGTT
>Ga0209718_1003768_pt1 | contig 13263 bp, 10 predicted proteins | sample AD_JPNAS1_MetaG_FD_184420 | JGI IMG/M metagenome (GOLD analysis project Ga0209718, IMG submission 184420) | Active sludge microbial communities of municipal wastewater-treating anaerobic digesters from Japan - AD_JPNAS1_MetaG (SPAdes) (version 2) | ecosystem: Engineered > Bioreactor > Anaerobic... | reverse complement strand
TAGTTCGAAGTGCGGCAATGCCCTCGCGAGCGGACCGTCCGCCGTCAGAACCGCGGCAAGCGCGGCGGAATCGAGATGGGCGCGCCGCGTATCCGTCAACGGCTCGACCACTACGTAGACGCGTTCGACGGCGTTGTCGACGATGTAGACGCCAAGGCCGTTGAAGCCGAAGACCGACGCGAGTTCGAGGTCTGCCTCCGACGGTCCGATGCCGCCAGATGGATGGTTGTGGACGACGACCGATCCCTTCGGGATGCCTTCGAGAAACGCGGGCGCCGCGCCCTCGTGCCCACGCGACACCACCCGCACCGACTCGACCAAACCCTCGCCGTTCACCGTCCCCGCGAAAAAGACCTCGCGCCCGCCCGTCTCGCGAATCGACGCACGCATCGACGCGAGCGCCCGTTCGGTGAAACGATGCGCCGAAGGTTCGCCTATCTCGGAAGGCATTGACGGAGTCCCGTGTTCTTGAAGAATGACGATGGCCCGGCATGCGCAGCCGGGCCGACCTATACGATGCCCGCAAACACGGCAAGAGCCTATATCATTGCGGCGACCAAGACAAGGCGGGGCGGGCCCGGCAAGGCTCATCGTGATCGACAGGGTCCAAGCGGATGCCGCCAATAGCGGCGAGCATGCAGATCGCGTTGGGCCAAATGCGGCTGTTCCCCGTCGAACGCCCCTCGCGTGTTGCCTCTGCGGAGGCTCTCGCCGGAAAGCGGCGTTCCAACGGCTCCCTGCGCCTTCCGCGTCGCCTACGCATTGCGCGCGAACAGGCCGGGAAAAGCCATCAGTCTTGCGCGATCGGACCCGCCTCCGCTTTTTTCACAAAAAAGTCGATAACGCGATTCAGGCGAACAAAACCCAGGGCGCGAAGCTCGGCAACGTCCTCGGGCTTGATGAGCCGCATGGCGCGAATCAGCGCGAGGTATGCCGCGGCATATGCGACGACGATGGCGGCCATTCCGGCCTTTCCGGCATGCGGGAGGAGCGGATAGGCGGCTCCCGCCAGGAGGGTCAACAAGAGACAAAATCGGGCGAAAAACGCTTGGGGAAAATAGATGCCTCCGATAAGGCGCGACACGACGTACAACCGGATGGGGATGGTGAGAAAAAACGTTCCAAAAACGGCGCCCACCGCGCCATACATGCCGTACCGCGGGATGAGCAGATAGTCCAGCAGGAGATTCACGCCGATCGTCAGCAACATGAGCGGCTGCATGTTGAGGATTTTTTCTTTGACCACGATGGCCATCGACAACGGAACGGAAAGTAGCCCCTGCATATGGACAAGGAAGAAAAGCGATGCGATGGGGCCCGCCTCTTTCATCGGGTCGCCGAACAAGAGTCCGATGAGACGCGGCGCCGCGAAGAAACCAAAAATCGACACGGGCAGCACCGTGACGATGAGGGCCTTGTAGTATGTGGCGATGAGCTTGGGCAGGCAGCCTTTGTCGCGCGAATAGGCCTCCGCGAAGCCGGACGTGAAGAGCGTCTGAAGACCCGAAGGCAGAAAGGTGATCAGTTGCAGCGGCAGGACGCAGCCCAAAGCGTACCACCCCACGACCGATTTCGAAAAGAAAACGCCGAGGAAAAACAATTCGGAATACTGCCGCATGAATACGTTCGCGATTGCGTTGATGAAACTGGCCGACGCGATCTTGATCGTTCGCCGCTTGCCGATGCCGTGACGCGGCGATTGCCAGTCGAGTCCGCGCAAATACCGGCGCAGCAGGAACGCCTCGACGATCGCCACGGAAGACAGCGTCCCAATCTGTATCCAAAGCGCTGTATGGGGCGTTGGATGCGGCGGCAGCAACGCCAGCAACAAGGCAAACCACAACAGCCCCTGAATCAGCGAAAGAGCCGACGTGGTGCGCACCTGAAACAGAGCCGTAAACGCATCGTCCATGAGCGTCTTGAACATGCGGGCCGCCGTGAAACCGACCGCGATGATCAAGAGCGAACCAAACGCCACGTTGAACCAGGCGTCGAACTGGGGACGCATGACGAACAGCAAAACGCCGGCGCCCGCAACAGCCCCCATCTGTAGAAGGCCGGTCTTCAAGACCATCCGGACGATTCCCGCCCGATTCTTGTCGACCATCAATTCGGGGACGAAGCGGACCAGGGCCGTGTTCAGGCCCAGTCCGCAAAAAATGATGAGCGTCTCGCCAATGGTCAGGCACAGGCTGAGCACGCCGTACTTTTCCGGGCCCAGCACGCGGGGGGTGAATATTTGGACGCCGAGAACGACGAGAAACAGGACGGCCTTGTTGAGAATGGCCCAGGTCGCCCCGCTAACCACCTTGTGCGAAAAGAACGCGCCTCCTGGCGCGGAAGTCGAACCGGCCGGATTCGTCATGGCGCGGCGCGTCCCGATTTCACAGCGCGCACTCCTGCGGCCAGCGCTGTTTCTTCACCCAATGGTAGAGCGGCTTTCCCTGGGCGTCTTCGATGCGCAGCGTTGCATCGTCCTCGATAAAGACGCCTTGCCGACGCCGGACGCGAACGGGCAGACGGACGGCCTTGGCGGCGTGCGTCTCCCGTTGGCCCGGATGCAACTCGGCCAGCAGCGCGTATAGTTTCGCCGTCCAGCCGCATACGGGCATGATGTCGCGCCAATCCGGAGGGGCTTTGGGCGTGCGCAACGCGCCAAACCCCTCGGCTGTGCGGAAAGCGCCCGACGGCAACGCGTAATCCAGCGCCCGCGCGACGTGGGGAGCGACGTCTGCTTGGGTCATAAATCCCGCCCGCAAGCGGCACAGCAGCGTTCCCGCGAACGCGCCGGGAAAAAACGGCAGGAAAGAGGCCGGGCGCGAAGCAAAAACAAGACGTGGCGCGGGGCCGTCCAACGCAGCGTTCCTCTCAAGGAAACGATTCAGCTTATCCGCCGCCTGTTGCAGCGAGGCGTCATCCAAGCGCTTATGCGCCTCAACCAATGCGGGCAAGCAACGCGCGGCAAGATAGACGTTTGCCGCATTACGGTTGCGGTGCGTCAGCGGCATTGCCCCGTCGAGAACCCCGGCGCTTTGTTGTGCGCGGACCAGGGAAGCCGCCGCGCCGGAGACGTAGCGCTCGACCTTTTCCCAGGTTCCGGCGCACGCCGCGTATCCGATGAGCAGTTCCATGGCAGCGGCGACCGAACAGGGGGCGTAGTCCGTAAACTCGCTGGTTTCCCAGTCGTTGAACGTTTGCAGCAACTTGTTCCACAGTTCTTTGAGCAGTCTTCGCTCAATATAGAACTCTATCGACCGCGCGATGCCAGAGGGGACGCCGCGGCCTGCCTTCTTCAGATACCGCAGCGCGCGGCATGCCGCCGCCAGGGCGGCCGGTTCGTGCGGCATGCCGCCCTCGAAGGGGTTGAACTCGAAATACGAATTGCGGAACGCGCCGTTCTCGAGTTGCGCGGCGGCGAGAACGCTCAGGTCTTGCTCGATGCGATCCAGATACGCTCCATCGCGCGTGGCGCGATGCATGGCGATCGCGGCGTCCAGCAGCGCTTCATAACGCCAATCGAATCCGGGGCCGCAGTATGCCATGGACGTGTTGCGGAACCCGACGACCGGGCCGTAGTACCCGTCCTCGTCGCGGACGGTCTCCAGCCACGCCTCGGCGCCCGCGACGGCGGAGGCGATGCCGGGCGTTTGAGAGGGCGCCGCGTTGATCACGGTGGACACGGAATCACCTCTTTTCCAATTCGTATACGAGCGTCTTGCTGACATAACGCGACCACGATTGCGTCGCGAACCGCTGGTCGCGCCAGTCGATGATCCAGTCGCCCAATCCGTGCCAACGGAGTTTCCGGCATAGACGTTCGGCGGTCGATACGACCTTCACGGTTGCGGGCTCCAGCCCCGTCAGCGATCGGATGCGGAACCCCGCATGTTGAAAAAGCGTCGCCGCTTCCTTGGGTTCGAACTTGCGCTCGGGCCCGTAGTCCCAATTGCGGCCAAGCGCGTAATTCTTGCGCAAGGTCCGGCGATAGCGATAAAGATGCGGGTAGAAACGATTTGAAACGACAACCATCGCCGTCCCGTCCGGCTTGAGCACGCGATGCATCTCGCGCGCGAGCGGCAACGGGTCTTCAAAATGGCCAAGCCGCTCGTAGCAGGAGATGACGTCGATCGAGTTGTCCGGAAGGGGAATGCGAATGGCGGCATCGTCCGGATTCACGAGAAACGCGATCGCATCGGAGTTCACGATCCCGCGCAGCCGCTGGCGCATGAAATCGGCGATGCCTTCCGTGAGATCATACGCATACAGTGCGCCGATGTCCGGGGCGCACGCGTTGAGCAGCTGCAGCGCGAGGTCGGCGTTGTGCGAAAAAATATCCAGCGCCGCCGGTTTTTTGCGTCGCGCGATCAACATGCCCAAACGGTCGATCATGTAGCGGAACTTGGGCGAGAAGCGCGGGTCAGGGTTGACGTGCAGCGTCTTGCCGTCGATCCCAATTCCTTTGTACCACAGAATCTTCTCGCGGAAATCGGCGAGCTGCCGCAATTTCCATACATGAGGACGAATGTCGGGGTGGCACAGCTTATCCGCGCCGCCGACGGCGTTGAAACTGATGACTTCGTCCACGGATCGGCGCTCGGGAACGGCGGGCTCGTCGTCGCGATAACCCAGACAGACAAGCCCGAAATTCTGCAAATGCTCCGGCGCATGAAGCGCCGCTGCAACGCCCCGAGGACTGCGAATGCCGCCGAGATAGATCGCGCCCAAGCCTTCCGCTTCCGCCGCAAGCAAAAGACCGTAGATGGCCATGCCCGCCGTGATCACCGGCGTGCAGCAGGGATTCCGGCTCTCCATCGTCGTGTCGTAAAAGACGGCGATAATCGCCGGAGCGTCGTACAAGTAGGATTGCGCTTCGTCATCGCCCAGCCGCGACATGCGGGCCTTGACCGCCGGATCCGTGACAATCACGAAATGCCAAAGCTGGCGATTGCACGATGTCGGGGCCTGGATGGCCGCATGGACCAAGCGCCGAATGACGTCCGGCGGGACAGGGGTCTCCTGGAACAGGCGCGTGCTGCGCCGCTCCATGGAAAGACGCCAAAATGCTTCCGCAGGCGACGGGCGTTCCATATGCCCAGGCATTCTCCCCCGGCAAACCGGCCAAACCAGCATCTCATGCCCGCGCCCACGATAGGAAAACGCCTCGCCGCCCCTTCTCAGAAAACGCGAAGCATCATCGTCTTCAGGTAAGCGGTCTCCGGCATGGCCGCCAACACGGGATGATCGGGCGCGGCTCCCCGCGTTTCCAAAATCCACACATCGCGTTGAAGGGCGCGCGCGGCGCGTTTGATGGCCTCGAAAAACGAATCCAGGTCAACCGCGTGCGAACAAGAAGACGTGACCAAAAAACCGCCTGGCTCCACCGCCGCCATCGCATCGCGATTCAACGATTGGTACAGGCCCAACGCCTTGGCGGCCGAGCCGCGCCCCTTTGCCAGCGCGGGCGGATCCAACAGCACGATATCGTAGCGATCGCCCCGCTGAAGCGTCTCCGACACATCGGCGCGCTCAAACGCGCACCTATCGCCCACGCCATTGCGTTCGGCGTTGCGCCGGGCATGGTCAATGGCCTGTTGCGAGGAATCCACGCCGAACACGGAGGCCGCCCCCTGCAGCGCCAGCCGACAACTCCACAAACCGACATAGCAGTGCGCGTCCAACACGCGCGCGCCCGGGGCAAACGCGGCTAGACGTTGACTATTCCAACGTTGATCGAGGAACAAGCCCGTTTTCTGACCTCCCTCGAGGTCGGCCGTCAGAACCAAGCCGTCGATTTCGGCCGTGAGTTCGGCGGGAACCTCGCCAAAACGAACCGTCTCCGATCCCGCCTGAAGCCGAACCCCCGTCACGCCGTCCTGCGCCAAAAAGGCTTGCGCCAATTCATCGGCGCGTTGACGGTAAAACGAGCACGAGGTCTGCGCGCTCACAAGCCCCCCGTACCGGTCCGCCATCAAGCCGGGGAGACCATCGCTCTCGCCGTGAATCCAGCGATACGAGGTCTGTCCTGGAAATAGGCGCTGCCGGAAACGGAGCGCCCGGACAATTCGGTGCAGAAAAAAATCCGCATCGACGTCGACCGATTTGCGGGCCAGAATCCGGACGGCGATGCCGCCCTCGCTCTGGTAAAACCCGCGCCCTACGAGGCGTCCCGTTTCGGACACGACATCGACCACGGCGCCATCGGGCAGTTTGGGCATCACGGCGAACTCGTTGCGATACGCCCACAAATGTCCCCGCAGCAGACGGCGATCCTCGCGCGGCTTCAATATGACTTGGCATTTTTCGTGCATAGGGAGCGAAGTGTACCCCAAAAAAGGCGGCGATTGCCACCCGACGGCGCAGGCGGTCATGCCGTCGGCAACGGCGAAGCGAATAGCGTCGCATACACGGCGGAGATTTTCGCCGCGATGTCCTCCGGGGAATGCTTCGCGATCATCGCGGCGCGCGCCGCTTTGCCGAGACGCTTCCGCAAGATGGCGCTCTCGTACAGACGCTCCAATGCCTGGGCGAACGCCTCGGCGTTGTTATTCGGCACGATGAGCCCCGTGCGCTCGTCCTCTATCGGATGGGCGCTGCCCTTGCAGGCGACCGTGGGGCGTCCCGCGGCCATGGCATTCAGCAATTTGATGGGATAGCCCGACCACGACCCGCGCGGGCATGCCACAATGACGTCCTGCGACAAGATGCCGCGCAGGCCCGCAACCGTACACGTGCGAACCGTCTCCGCCCCCTTGACCGATCCTTCCGCCGCCGTGGCGACGATCCAACGCACGTCCGCATGTTTTCGCCTGAGACGCCGGACGGCTTCCGTCAGAAGCCCAAGATTCTGGTAGGCGTCAAGATTGCCGGCATAGACGATGGCAGGAGGGTCGCTGCCATACCGGGGTTCATCGAATGCGCGGGTCTCGACCGACGGCGGAACGACATGAATGCGTTCCGGTCTGCATCTTCGCAGCACGAGATAATCGCGCAACCGTTTGTGCGGCGTAATGATTGCGTCCGCCCGGCGCGGAAACGCCGTATCCAACCACCCCCCAAAAGCGCGCGCGGCGCGAAGGCGGCGGGGAAAGTAATACGGCAACTCATCGGTCATGGCATTGTGCGCATGGTACGCGATCGGACGGAAACCCGACGCAAGCGCTGCGATCAGCCCTTCGTAATTATGCGCATGCACGATGTCGATGCGCTGCTCGCGCACAACCTTTCGAAGCGCCGCCACAAGCGCGGCATCGAGCAGCGGCTTGACCAGCGACGGGCCCGCGCGGGTGCGGCGGACGCCGGGGATCGTCAGGGCCCGGTGCACGCGAATGTCCGGCGGCGGGTCGCCAATGCCGTATCCATACACGACCAGATGAACCTCGTGTCCGCATTGCTGGAGGCCCCGCGCCGTCGATTCCAGCAGCACTTGCGATCCCTGCGGCGCGGGATACGGGCACGCGCCCACGACGGCCACGCGCCACATTATTCGAGATACCCCAGATCGCGTAGACGCTTCTCCACGATGCGTTCCTCTTCGGCGGTGTAATCCTGCTCCGCGGGAGGATGGAAACCCTCGCCGTCCACGCCGCCCCGCACGCCAAGCAAGTCCGTTCCGTCCATCGTCGGCCCCGCGACGCCCAAAAGCCCCAAGACCGTCGGGGCAATATCCTCAAGCCGCACCGCGTCCGTGGACAGGGGCATGGACGACAAAAAAGCGCCGAAGGGGCGATGCGTGCCATTCATGCCCTTTTCCTTGCCGCCCAGGTATTCGTCGGGGCCGAGTTGCCGCATGCTTTGCCCGCCCCGGCTCCGCAAGAAACTGTACGAGTACCCGTTGTCCAACGCGGGCACGATGACAATGTCCGGGGCGCGGTCGACATGGGGCCCGTCGTAGACGCGCCCCCGCGGCAACGCGCGCGCCACCGGTTCCCACGATTCCAGCTGCGCGCACAACGCCAGACAGAAGCGCTCGTACTCTTCCGGGGCCACTTGCCCCTCCGGTTCGCGGTCACGCAGGTTGATGCGCACCGAAGGGAAATAATTGAGTTCCTCCGACCACGCCATCGTATGCGCCCAGTCGATCCCCGCGAAACGATCTTTGCTCTCCGCGCGCTCGGCCAACCCCTGGAACTGCCGGAACAGCGCGCCGCGCACGCGTGACGGCGTGGTCTTCAACGCAAGCTTCTTGAGCGGGCTGCCGCTCCGTCCCGTGAAACGCAAGTAGCCGTTTTCCGCGAGCCAATTGTTGATATGCGCCACGCGAGCGCCCGCGCCGCCAAACCCATGGTCCGAAACGATGAACGCCGCCGCGTCGGGCCCCGCCGCGTCGACAAGACGCCCCACGGCCGCATCAAGCCGCTCATAGACTTTTCGGATGGCATCTTTGTGCCCCGGGCGATGACGCGGCGATCGCGGGTCGTGAAACAGCCAATAGTGGTGCGCCACGGTGTCCGACTCGCCAAACACGGCCATGAAGAAGTCCCACGGCTCCCGGCGCAACAACCCCAGCGCGATCGCCTCCTTGGTCTCGATGCCCTGCAACAGGCGCGGCAACGCCTCGTTATGCCATCGCGGGCCGATGGAACTCTCCTGAAAGTCCGCGAAACGCCAGCCCCGCACGTGCGCAAACAGGTCCGGCGGATACACGAACGCGGAGCTGACCTGCGTCGACACGGGCGAATCGAAACCGGAAACCATGCACCCGTTCACGCTCTCGGGCGGGAACGTGCCGGGCACGCCGAGAACGCACACCCGCTTCCCCGCGTCCGAGAGGATGTTCCAGAGGGCAGGGGCTTTTCGGTGCGTGGCGTTCACGAATCGGATGTCGTAACGCCCCCGCACAAGTTCGGTGAAATCGAACATGCCGTGGCGTCCAGGACCAACGCCCGTGACGCACGTCATCCACGCCGGAAAAGTCGCCGGGGGCGTGGTGCTGGCGCACGCGAAGAACGCGCCGCGCGCGCGCAACGCCGCAAGACAGGGGAGCGCCCCCTCATCCATCCACGGTCCCAACAGCGACGGTTCCGCGCCGTCGAGGCCTATCAAGAGAACCCGCGCCATGGCTGCCTCACCTGTCAGGCGTTCGATGCCTGCGGCCCAATCGTCGCGGCCCTCGCGGGTCACGCATCCAGATGGGCGCGAAACGCGCGCTCGTAGCCCTCCAAATCGCCGCACTCGCCTGCGACGATCCGGCGCGTCTCGATCGAAAAGCCCCGGCCGATTGCGGCAAGGTCTTTGTGATCGAGAACCATCCAGGCCAACAACGCCGCGCCCATCGATGTTCCCTCCCGCAAATTCGTCAACGCAATCGTGCAATCGGGGCACAACGCCGCCAAGAGTTCACAGTACTGCGCGTTGCGCGAAAAACCGCCCTCGATAAAGACGTGCGTGCCTTTGCTCGCGCCGCAGCGGAAAAGCATCTCGCGGGTCTGAATGGCAAGACTCGCGTTGATCGCGGCAAGGTACCGCTGGCCAAGGCGCGTCAGCGGCTGCGCGGATCCCTGGCGCAGGTCCTTGAGCGAATGCGTCCTGTCCCCGTGAATCACGCGCGGCGCAGCGCCCGAAAAGATGCAGGCGTCCGGCAGCACCCCCGGCATCACAAACAAATCCTTGTCGCGCACAAGCGACGCGAGGGCTTCCGGGTCGCCGCAGTCTTTCTCGCGCGTGAGCGACGTGAACGCGTCGTATTCCATGCCTGCGGGAAAGATGCATGTCTTCACCGGACGGTTGAACGCGTCAAGATTGAAGAAGACCTTTTGCCGAATCTCCTCGTCCGAAAGCTCCGGCGAGTCGGCATGGCGCATGCCCACGCACCAGGTGCCCGTCGAATTCAAAATGTAATTGCGATGCCCCTGCGCCAAGTACGGCAAGAAGTTCGCATTCGAATCGTGAATGCCGACGGTCACCGCGCAATCCTCCGGCAATCCGCACGCAACGGCGATGTCCGGGCGGACCCGCCCCAGGCTTTCCCAAGGAGCCGAAAGCTTCTCGGGGAATTTATCCTCGACGCCCAACCCCTGCGCCACGGCGCTCCACCGGTTGTGCGCAATGTCCCACAAATAGCTATGGTTGCCCAGATAGGTTGGCTCCATCCCCCGACGTCCCGTCAGGAGATGCCCGATGTATTGCGGATAAAACACGATATGCCGGCAACGCGCCCAAGCCTCGGGCAAACGCGTCTTCACATAGAAAAGAGACTTCGCCAAATTGGCGAAACCGAAATCCGCCGTGCCCGTCGCGCGATGAAGTGCGTCGCGCTCGCCGAAGGTCGCGTAGAACGCCTCTTGCACCTCCGCGCCCTTCTCGCTGGTGTACGACAGCACCGGATACGCCAAGGATCCATCCTCGGCCAGCAACGCGCACGTCGCCCCGTGCGTCGTCACGCTGATAGCCCGAATGTCGTACTCTTTCGAAAACGCCGCAAGCGTCTGGGTGAACCAGCGCAGCAGATCATCGGTCCGCTCGATTTCCAGCCCATCCCGATCCGCCGTTTCCAGCACCGTGCGTTCGGTCGCCAGAATGGCAAACCCGCGATCATAAAGACTGACCTTCTTGTTCGTTTTTCCAATATCCAGAACGGCGGCGACGGATTGCTTCATGATTTCGGCTCCAACGATCCCTATTCGGCCCGGCGCATCGAAACGACGCTCCTGAACAAAATTGTACACAAAAGACGCCCGGCTTTCTGCTATTCAACCGGAGAACATGTGCGAACGCCCGCTCCTGTTTGCCGGATAGGCCTATGACTGTTCCCCAGGCATCCCGCGCCCGTCGGTCACCCAAACCCCTTGGGCCTCGCGGCGAACGGCACAGGGGACCGCGCCGGTAAGATCAAAGCGGGCGCAGTACGAGATGTCGTCGTCGAGCCCCACGCGGCGAAGCTTCTCGGCATGCGGGGCGGCGTGGAACAAGGCGTCCAGACCTTCCGCTTCAATGCGTCGCCGCCATTGAGCGAACTGCCCCGCCCCATGCCCAATGTCGCCGCTCATGCGCATGACCAGCGCCGCGGCGGCGGCCCAATCCTCCTGCGCGTCAAAATGCGGGTCCGTTGCAAGCCCTGCGGGAATGACCGCCACGTCGCGCCCATGCGATTGCGCACGAGCGATCACGGCCTGCGCGTTCAAGGGCGTTCCCATGTACACTCCCGGCGCGCCCCACGACGCCACCAGACGCCCCGCGCCGGTGGTCGTCGTGAATACAACCGTCTTGCCGCGCACATCGCCGAGCAAACGAGGACTGTTGCCGCCGTCAAACCCTTCCGGAGGAAGCCCGCCACGCTCGCCGTACAGCAGCGCCCCTTCCAGCCGGTCGCGCGCGGCCCGCGCCGCATCCAAATCTCCCGTGACAAAAAGACGCGACGCGCCTGCATGCAACAACATCGCCGCCGTCGCGCTGGCGCGCAATGCATCCACAATGACGGCCACGCAACCGGATTCGGCTGCGTACCGGCACCCCGCTTCCCCCTCGATCAGATGAATCCTCATCGCCGATACTCCCGTGTACAGAACGTCCCGATCCTGTCGCCGTTGGCGTCCCGTTGATCGCGTGAACCCAATAAGACCCGGAAACAATACCAGAACGAGGGGGATTCGGGGAATATTCGCAAGATGCGCGGCGGACCCCTGGAAACAAAGAGAACGTCGCGGCGCGTCGGTTTTCACCGTTTTCGCCGCAATTCACGTCGGCCAACCGGTTGCGCTTACCGTCTCTATGCGATACACTATTCGCGTGGGGGGCGATCTTTTGATCGATATGGCCGGGCAAGGCCATATGATCACGAAAGAAGGGAGCGATCATGACGAGACAGGATCAAGAACCCAGCAACGCCTCCCCCTTGGACACGGAATTGATGCTGCAGACCCGGGAAGGCGACGCCTCCGCCTTCGAACAGATTTACAGCCGGCATTACCGGAAAGTATTGAATTTTTTCTTCGCCATGAGCCGAGATGCCGGCCTTGCCGAAGACTTGTGCCACGAAACATTTCTGCGTATTTGGAAATTTCGAGGCCGATACGCGGCCACGGGGCCTTTCGTGGCGTATTTGTTCGCGTTCGCGCGCAACATCTGGTTTGAAAAACGCCGAAGCCTCTCTCGTTTCGCGATGCAAGGGTATCGCGTCGCCCAGTCGGAATGGGACGAATGCGCCGATTCCGGCCCCCTGGGAAACCCCGCCGACGCATTGGATCGTGCGGAACTGGGCGAAGCCATTGAGCGAGCCATCGACGGCCTCCCCGATGACCAGCGAATGGCTTTCGTTCTCCGGACCGTCGAAGGACTGTCGCTGGAAGAGATCGCCGCCGTCATGATGTGCCCGGTGAATACCGTGCGATCGCGCCGCATTCTGGCCGTGCGCAAATTGCGATCCTCGTTGCGGCGTTTGTTCGCTTCGCGCGTCTCCTCACACAGCAAGGTGCTCTGAACCATGGAATGCCGACGTATCCAGGAAAAAATGCTGCGCTACCTCGACGGCGACATGCGCATCGGCGAGCAGGTGAGCGTAGGCATGCATCTGGACGCATGTCCCGCCTGCCGCATGGAATACGAAGCGTTGGGACGTTTCGTGCGCCATCTCCGTTCCACCTTGAAGCATCCGCATCCTCGCTACCGCTGGCGCGAACTCCTTGCCGCGATGGAAACGCTTGCCGTCGCGCCCGTCGCGCCCCCCACAATGCGGATGGGAGACGCCATGCGACGCTTGGCGGTTGCGGGCTTGGTGGCGCTGGCCTTGTGCATGTCCAGTCCACTCCTGCGCCAAGGCCGCGATATCCTGGAAAACGTCGCGACACAACCCGCCTTCACTTCTCTTCAACCGTCCACGGATTCCGCGATGAACCGTTCGCCGGAAAACAGGCAATTGATCGTGGAAATGAACCGCGAATACAACGTTGACGCAAAATGGAACGCACGCTAGCGTGATGAGTTGCCAATTCGCTGAATAACTTGGTTGGGTATCGAGACCGGTCCACGTATGGAACCAACGTCTCGCGGGCTTGTGTCCCGGTAGGGACAATTGAATGTAGCCCAGCGATGTATCGCTGGGAACAGCGAATTCGAAATTCCAGCAGTGCCGTAGGCACGATGGAACCCTAACGTGGGTATATCAATCGTCCCTATGGGACTCTCTACAAGAGGGCGCCGTGTCCCACCACTGAAGTGGTGGGCTACATTCAATGGTCCCTCCGGGACACTACGCAAAATTGGGAGGGCGCAGGATCGCGAAACCGTTTGCATCGTGAATGAATCAATGAATTTGCAACTCAAGACGCT
>Ga0209718_1003760_pt1 | contig 13282 bp, 13 predicted proteins | sample AD_JPNAS1_MetaG_FD_184420 | JGI IMG/M metagenome (GOLD analysis project Ga0209718, IMG submission 184420) | Active sludge microbial communities of municipal wastewater-treating anaerobic digesters from Japan - AD_JPNAS1_MetaG (SPAdes) (version 2) | ecosystem: Engineered > Bioreactor > Anaerobic... | reverse complement strand
CAACGATTTCATACACGAAAACGCCAGCTTTAACCATCACAACAACGAACATGGCATCGTCTGCGAGGGGAGTGGGGAAGGTCTAATAAAAACAGGGGGCAGGGACAGGGGCAGGGGCGGGGACTGGGACAGGGACAGGGGCAGGGCGGGCGCAGGGGTGGGGCGGGGACAGGGACGGGAGCGTGATGATGAAATTGCTGCTTGCTTTGCGTTTTGTGCTGTGCGATAACTCCGGGTTATGAGAAAGCACCTACCACAACTTTGTCTCTGGTTTGTTACTTGCCTGGCCGGGGTTTTGCCGGCTGCTAGCGCAGTGGCTCAGCCTGCGGAGATCATCGCTGTTTTTGATATTGACAGCAGCGATACATCCATAGATGAAGCCACAATGACCCGCCTAAATAACTACATGTTTGGGCGCTTGGCCGTTGCGGGCTTTAAACTTACTCCCCAGAGTCAAGTGCGTGAGCGGGTTGTTGAGCTTAAGGCAGCGTCCCATATGGATTGCTACGACCAGTCCTGCCAAATTGAACTTGGTAAGACCGTGGCTGCTCAAAAATCATTGGCTAGTCGGTTGATTAAGATTGGTGATTCATGTTCATTGCAGGCGGTAATTTATGACCTGAGGACTGAAACCACCGATAAGGGTGCTGAGGCTCAAGGCCCCTGCACAGAAACAGGGATAAAGGCTTCAATTGATCGAGTGGTTGCTAATTTTAAAGGTGAAGCTGTTTCATCTGCCCCCATTAGTGCTGGTCGTGTTGAAACCGGCCAGGTTTTTGACCGTGGTGCGGACATAGTCAATGAACCAACTGAAGAATCAGGTTTTTTGATAATCCACAGCAATCCAAGTGGTGCAACCATCTCTATCAATGGCAAGGAAGTCGGTCAAACACCGCAACATTTGGAATATTCTGCAGGTCGTTACATCGTTGTTGCCGAGTTAGGTCGTCTTTACCATCCTGCCCGCCAGGAAGTTGTGCTAACTAAGCAGGGTGCTCGCGTCATCTTGGATTTAAAGCCAGCGTTTGGTTCTGCAAAGATTACCAGTTCGCCATCAAAGGCTGAGGTATGGCTTGATGGAGAATCTGTTGGTAGGACACCTCTTGAAATCTCGCAAAAGCTTTCAGGTACCTATAGCTTGCGTCTTTTGTCACCTGACTATCTTCCTAGTGAAGGTGAATTGGTTATCCAGGATGGTAAAGAGGCCCAGTATCATGGCGAATTGTCACCGAATTGGGGGCGAATTCGTGTCGAAAGCGACCCTCCAGGCGCCTTCGTTTATTTGAATGATGTTTTAGCTAGAGAGTTTTTAAGCGGTGATAAAACGACTCCCTGTGAGTTGGGTCGAGTGAAACCAGGGGTGCATGTCGTGAAGATTTCCTTAGCGGGTCACGGTGAGCGCAGAGAAAAGGTAAGTGTTGAACGTGGTGAAACGGCCTCCGTTTCAGCCAAATTGCAACCAATGCTTGGCCGATTGGTGGTGACGTCGAGTTACTTTGACGGAGTTGTCTGCGAAGGTGATTTAAAGATTGACGGCAAGTTAATGGGTCAGACTCCATGGCTAGGCGATGTTTTGGCTGTACCTCATAAAATCGAGGTACATTGTCCAAACGGTAATGGGAGTCAAGAGGTCGTGGTGGTCCACAATAGTCGTGCAGAGGTGAATGTTTCAGTTGAAACCTGTCGCGAAGGCTGGTGTTTGATTCCAGGGGGCACTTTCCTTATGGGGTCCGATAATGGAGCTGTGTTTGAAAAGCCTGTTCACTCAGTCACGGTAGCCAGTTTTGAGATGAGCAAAACTGAGGTGACGGTTGATCAGTACAGGGCCTGTGTTAATGCTGGTGCCTGCACAGCCCCTGATACTACTGCTTTTGCTGAATTCACTTCATGTAACTGGGGTAAATCTGATCGCGGAAACCATCCTGTGAATTGTGTTAATTGGTACCAGGCTCAAGCTTATGCGAAATGGGTAGGTGGTCGTTTACCTAGTGAGGCCGAATGGGAGTATGCTGCGCGTAGTGGTGGTCGTGATTGGAAGTATCCTTGGGGTAATGCAGGGGCTACATGTGATCTGGTTGTAATGGATAACGATGGTGTGGGTTGTGGCCGTGATAGTACGTGGCCAGTCTGTAGTAAGCCCAAAGGCAACACGGCACATGGTTTATGCGACATGGCGGGTAATGTTGCTGAGTGGGTTCAGGATTGGGATCACGAGAATTATCAGGGGGCGCCGACCAACGGTTCAGCCTGGGAATCGCCTGCAGGCCGTTACCGGGTGACACGTGGCGGCTCTGCTGCAAGTCGTATGTTAGGGGTGCTTGAAATTTACAGTGGCGATGTCTGGACTCTCCAAACAACGTGTCGAAGGGTTATGGGGGTCCCTAGTGACGGCGCCTCAACTCTTGGCTTCCGCGTCGCTAGATCGGTGCGCTAGTGTGAAAATTATTGGACGATTGGGCATTCGTGCTCGTTTAGCTTTGGTGCTTACTGTTTCGGCCTTGCTTGGGGCGTTGGTGTTGGTGTCGGTTATGCGGCCGATTTATGAGTCTTTGCTGCCTCGACAGGCCGCTAATCGCTTGCTTTCTTTGGCTCGGTTGGCTTCGGTTACTGCTCCTGATGATGCTGGTCAGTGGGATGAGTGGGCTCGGCAGTTGCCTGCGGTGGTGCCTGAGTTGCATGCGTTTATTCTGTCTTGTGAGCCTGGTGAGGAGCGGTTTTTTGAGCAGTGTAATGCTCTTGATTTGAACTCGGATCACGCGGCACAGGCCTTTAGTGATGGGGAGCTTCTTGCTAGGACGACTGTGGTGGAGGGGGGCGATAAGAGTTTGGGTTGGCAGGCGCTGTCTGTTTTGCAGGATAAAACAGGTAAACGGGGGTTGTTGATTCTGGCCGAGCGAGAGCAGGCGCGGTCTTTTACTAGGTTTTCTTGGGGGCTGGCGTCCCTTTATGGTGTTTTGGTTTTGATTATTGCCTGGCTTGGGGGTTTTCTTGCTGGCTACTTTTTGGTGATTCGACCGGTGGCGTCTGCTGCTCGTAATGCTTTGAAAAGTGATAGTGCGATGGCCCAGGCTTCAGACCTGGATATTATTCAGACTGTGTTGAAATCATCGATGGGGGTTGAAAAAGAGCTGTCTAACAAGCTGATGCGCCAGGAGATTCGGATTCGCGAGATGCAGTCCGACCTTAAGGGGGCGCAGGCTGGCTTGCTTCGAGCGGAAAAGCTGGCCTCAGTGGGGCAGTTGGCGGCTGGGATTGCACATGAGATTGGAAATCCCATTGGGATAATTTTGGGGCTGTCGGAGATCTTGAAAGACGGGTGTGAACCTGAGGAGGCCAAGGTTTATGCAAATCAGATTCATGCTGCCACTTTGCGAGTTCATGGGACATTGAGGGACCTGCTTTCCTTTGCTAGGCCAGCTAAAGAAGAGGGTGCTGTGGCGGATGTGAAGGAAGTGGTGGAGCAGACGTTGAGCTTGCTTGCCTCAAATCGCCTTTTCAATCACCTTAATATTTCGAAGAGTTATGATTCGAAGCTTCACTTGGCTGAAATCAAGCCCTCCCAGTTGCAACAGGTGCTGGTGAATCTTTTGCTAAATGCTGCCCACGCTACAGATGGAAAGGGAAGTATCGAGATTGAATTGAAAAATTCAGACCAATTGGTAGAAATCAGGATCAGCGACGATGGTCCAGGAATTGAAGAAAAAGACTTAGACCGGATTTTTGACCCCTTCTACTCGACAAAGCCTCAAGGTGAGGGGACTGGATTGGGACTGTCTATATGCGCCCAGATCGTCGAAGTTTATGGTGGCGACATCAAGGTCGAAAGCAGCCCAGGCAACGGAGCTGTCTTCACCATAAAACTTTGGTCAATAGAAGATTCAGATTCCCAGCCAAACTGACGGCCCTGTCCCCGCCCCTGCCTCCTGTCCCTGTCCCTGCCTCCTGCCTCTGCCCCCGTTCCCGTCCCTGCCCCTGTCCCCGTCCCTGCTCCTGTCCCCGTCCCCGCCCCTGCCCCCGTCCCCGCCCCCGCCCCCTGCCTCCGCCTCCCGCCCCAGTCCCCGCCCCTGTCCCCGTTCGTTCTGTTTTGCGTTTGATCTCTTCGTTGAACTTTTATGACATGTCCGGGGGCATCCTTTGGTTAGTGGTTGTCAATCGTTAGATCTATTTGTACCATTGCTTGTACGTTTGGAGGTACAACAATGCCTAAGGTGTCCAATATCATTCCTGTGAGTGACTTTAGACAGGATGCTGCCGGAATCCTTGATCGAGTCATGAGAGATAAGGAACCGGTCGTGATCACAAGACGGGGTCGTGCTGCGGCAATTCTTATCAGCGTGGATGAGCACGAGCGGTCAGAACACGAGCGGCAGTTGCTGTACATTCTTGCCCGTGGTGAGGCCGAGATCCGTGCGGGTAAAGGCTACGAGCTTGATGATGTTCTCGCGGAAGCTGACAAACTCCTTGCTGGAGGTTGATGGTGCGAATACTGTTTACCCCGCAAGCGAGGTCTCAGTTTCTTGCTGCGCTGGACTACATTCGCAACGAAAATCCGTCCGCTGCTGTCAAAATGCGGAATCAGGCAGAACAAGTGCTTCGTAGACTGGTTGACTTTCCAGATTCAGGGCGAAGGGTTCCTGAATTCCCGGAACTGCCGTTTCGTGAGGTGCTGGTCACGCCCTACCGGTTTTTCTATCGCCAGGATGCTGACGCAATCTGGGTCGTCGGAGTCTGGCACACAGCGCAGCTGCCCACCGAAACCTAGCCAACATGCCGCCCCTGCCTCCTGCCCCCGCCTCCCGCCCCCTGCCCCCGCCTCCCGCCACGGCCCTCACCCCGAAAAATTTTCCCTACTACGCAAAAACTCCGGTGGGTGTATAATAATTGCGCAGGAGGTGCTATGAAACTTAGAGTTTTGGTTATCGACGATGAGCCAGGGTTCTTGCAGATCCTTCAGGTTATCTTGTCCAGAGCCGGTTATAACGTTGTGACTGCAACCTCTGCCGAGGATGGGTTGGAGCTGCTGGAGCGCCATCATTTTGACCTTTGCCTTTGCGATTTGAAGATGCCAGGCATGGATGGGATGGGCTTTTTAGCGGCTTTGAAGAGTCGTGGGATCCCCCTGACCGTAATCGTGATGTCTGCCTATGGTTCTATCGATCTGGCCATCGACGCAATGAAGGCTGGGGCTTATGACTACATCAATAAGCCGTTCCAGGCCGAGGAAATTTTGCTAGCGATAAAAAAGGCCGAAGAGCGAGAGCAGCTTCGCCGGGAAAACTTGGAGCTCAGAAACAAGGCTGGGCAATGTCCATCGGAGACCCGGATCATAGCCAAGTCAGAGGCAATGCGAAAAACCATCGCGACAGCTTCAAGGATTGCCTCATATAGGTCAACCGTCTTGATCACCGGTGAATCTGGAACTGGTAAGGAGGTGCTTGCCAGGATGATTCACCTGCAGTCTCCGCGGGCGAGGATGCCTTTTGTGGCCGTAAACTGTGGGGCAATCCCTGAGGGATTGATGGAATCCGAGTTTTTTGGCTATGTCAAAGGTGCCTTTACAGATGCATCAGGCAACAAAAAGGGGTTGATCGAGTCCGCAGAGGGTGGGACCCTGTTTTTGGATGAAGTCGGTGAGCTTCCTTTGATGCTGCAGGTGAAAATCCTGCGCTTTTTACAAGAAACCGAGATTCGGCGTGTGGGCGAGACCACCTCTCGAAAGGTGGACGTCAGGATAGTTGCCGCGACTGCAAAGGACCTGAAAAGCGAAGTCGAGAAGGGGGCTTTCAGGGAGGACTTGTTTTACAGGCTGAACGTTGTGCCCATAAGGATCCCAGCCCTAAGGGAACGGCCTGAAGATATTGCAGAATTGGCAAACTACTTTTTGCAGCAGGCAAGTGTTCGACTTGGAATTAAGCATCTTGCCCCCCTTGGGCCGGACGTCTTGCGCACCTTGATGGGATATCAGTGGCCTGGAAACGTGCGAGAGCTTGAAAACCTGATGGAGCGAGCAGCGGTTTTGTCTGATAGTCACGTGATATCATTGGATTCACTGCCTGACTATGTCAAGGAGAGCGCCGAAGGACAGGGATACCGTTCCATGTTTACGCTAAAGGGGCTGTCTATCAAACAAAACGCGCAGATCTTGGAAAAGAGCTTGATAACCAGGGCGTTAGAAGAAACTGGTCAAAACCGAACAAGGGCTGCCAAGCTTCTGGAAATCAGCCATCGAGCCTTACTTTACAAACTCAAAGAATACGATCTAGGTCGAACAGAATAGCCTTAATCTGCCTCGCGTTCGTCGGCCGTTAAGCTTGCAAACGATTTAATGGCCGTGGCAAGCGCCTTGGTGATCCTGGCCTGGTAGTCAGTGTTTGCCAGCAGCAGGCCTTCTTTGGGGTGTGTCAAAAAGCCGACTTCAACGACTATGGCTGGGATTCCTGAATGGCGTAGTACTGCAAAGTTGGCCTGACGCACCTTCCTTGAGACTGCCTCCGGGATGGATTTTATCAATGATTGCTGGACGATAGCCGCTAGGTCCGATGACTCGGCCATAGTGCCGTTTCTACGAATATCCGAGATTATCGCCGCAACAAGGGGGTCAGCAGTCGCTGGGGCTGGGGTCACCGCGTTTTCATTTTCGCGCAGGGCCAAAAGGTCGGCTTCTGGGTCGGAGCCTTTAACGCCCAGGAAAAACGTTTCAATTCCATGGGGTTCAGGTGACTCAGAGGCGTTGCAGTGCAAAGAAATAAAAATGTCGGCGTCAACTTTATGTGCAAAGTCGGTTCGTTCAGTCAGTTCTAAAAAGGTGTCATCCGTTCTAGTGAGGATTATCTCAACATCTGCAGCATCTTCAAGCAGTGCGGCAACTTGCTTGGCCATCGTTAACGTCAGATGTTTTTCATGGATGCCAGCGACCCCAATTGCCCCAGTATTATGCCCGCCATGCCCTGGGTCCAGAACCACCCGCAGTGGTCTGGTTTCCTGCTGCGCAAAGGCGACCTGACTGGCAAGCATCAAGGCCAAAATTGGGGTTGTGAAGCGCAACATCATAGCTCCTTCCGGCCCTATAATATCCATGGATATTCAGTTAGGCCAAGAAAACAGCATCCTGTACCGCTTGTCAAAGTTTGCGACTGATGGAAAGCAAGGCTACAATAACCTGCCTGGACCGGTCACCCGGTATCGTTGACGAGGATTGAATCACGTGGACAAGATCAAAGATGATAAGCCAAAGATAGCTTGTTCTTTTTGTATGCGGACTCAGGCTGAGGTGCGTTGGCTGATTGAAGGACCAGACGTTTACATATGCGACCGATGTGTAGCCGAATGTAATGATATTGCTGCACAAGAGAAACCTACTGCTGTCCAACACCCTGTTAAAAATGACGAACTGCTAAAACCAAAAGATATCGTCAAGATTTTGGACGACTACGTTGTTGGTCAGGAGCACGCCAAAAAGACGCTGGCTGTGGCGGTTTACAACCACTACAAGCGCATCGAATCAAGGGCGCATAAACGGGTAAGCGATGTCGAGCTGCAAAAGAGCAACATCCTTATGATTGGGCCTACTGGCAGCGGCAAAACGTTGCTGGCCCAGACTCTTGCAAGACTTCTGAGGGTCCCTTTTGCCATAGTGGACGCCACAACGTTGACCGAAGCTGGTTATGTTGGTGAGGACGTGGAAAACGTCGTTTTGGCCTTGTTGCAAAACGCGGGCTGGGACGTGGAGGCGACCAAGCGAGGCATCATATACATTGATGAAATCGACAAGATTTCCCGAAAGGCCGAAAGCGCGTCGCTGACAAGGGATGTGTCGGGCGAGGGGGTCCAACAGGCGTTGCTGAAAATCCTGGAAGGGACCGTGGCGAATGTTCCTCCGAAGGGTGGCCGTAAGCATCCACAGCAGGAGTACATCGCTGTTGATACAACAGACATCCTGTTTATCTGTGGGGGCGCGTTTGTCGGTCTTGATAAGGCCATTGAGGCTAGGCTTCGTGGGGGTTCAATAGGGTTTGGTGCCCGGGGGGCAAAGAAGCATACGACCGAAGATTTGCTTAAAGAAGTGCAGCCTGAGGACTTGATTCATTTTGGTCTGATTCCTGAATTTGTTGGGCGATTTTCAGTGGTTGCGTCCCTTGGTGAACTTGACGAGGATGCCCTGATTAGGATCCTGACCGAGCCACGTAACGCCTTGGTCAAGCAGTACAAGTGGATGTTCCAGATGGAAGGGGTTGACCTGAGGTTTACCGATGGCGCCTTAAAGGCAATTGCAAAACAATCTGTAGAGCGACGCTCTGGGGCCAGAGGGCTAAGGGCCATCATGGAGCGCGTGATGCTGGACATCATGTATGAACTACCCGGTTGTGAGGGAGTCAAAGAAATCGTCATTAACGAAGAGGCTGTTTTAAACAACAAGCCTCCCATAAGAATTTTAGCCAAGGAGAGCGCCTAGAGGCTCGTTGACTGATGAAATACCTTTTCGCACCCTGGAGAATGGATTATATTGGCAAGGAAAAACCGAAGGGCTGCGTGTTTTGTCAGTTGCCTAAATTTGATTGTTGTGCCGAGACATTGGTTGTGTATAAGGGGACTTACGCCTTTATAATCCTGAACAGATATCCCTATGTGTCAGGCCACGTGATGATTGTCCCATACAGACATACCGCCGATATTTCTGAAATAACGGCGCCGGAATGGGCTGAAATCAACCAGCTGATGGTGCTGACCGTCAAGGCGCTTGAACAGGAATACAAACCACATGGCTTTAACATTGGGATGAATATTGGTCAGGCGGCTGGTGCTGGCATAGCCGACCATGTTCACCTTCACGTCATCCCCAGGTGGAGCGGTGACGCCAATTTTATGACCGTTGCCTGCGGAACTAGAGTAATTCCTGAGGATTTAGTGGTAACCTATGACAGAATGGTTAAGGCCATAGGTTCCTTACAAATACAGGAGGGTTGAGATGAGGTTTTGTGCTGTTATCTTTATGGCGACCATGCTTGTGACTTCCGTTGCTTTTGGCCAGTCGGCCATCTCTGAGGGGTTTTATAAAGAGGGTGTGCAGATAGGTGAGCAGGCCAGAAAGAGCAGGGATGACGAGAAGCTGACAGAGGCTCTTGGAAAGTTCCAAAAGGCCGCTTTACTAGAACCCAAGGTGTTTAAATATCAGTTGAATATGGCCTACGCATATGATTGGTTGAACCGCCTGCCTGAGGCCCAGGCAACTTACGAGCGGGCCCTTGTGATAGCCCCAAAATCAGCTGACGCTAGGCTTGGGTTGGCTGATGTGCTGCGTCGGCTCAGATTCCATGATTTGGCGATAGCTGAATATAACAAGGTGCTAAAGCTGCGAAAGACTGATGCCTCGGCGATGTTGGGACTGGCCACCATCGCGGTTGATAGAGACGATCTTGCTTTGGCTTTGGACTGGTACAAAAAGATGTTAAAGGCCAATCCAAAGAGCAGTGAGGCTGCCTTTAAAGCCGCTAACATCTATTGGCGAAACAAGGAACTGGACGAGGCTATTGATTACTATCGCCAGGCTTTGAAAATCAAGGATGATTATTCTGAAGCGCGGTTTGGTTTGGGGGTGGCTTTAGAGGACAAGGGTGACATTGAGGCCGCCATGGTTGAGTTTCGCAGGGCCTGCAAAGACGGCATCAAGCCCGCTTGTGGCCGCGTCTTTAAGTATGAAAATCCCTAGTCTTCGCCCTTGACAGGTTTATGTGAGCATTTCTTTAATCCTTTGTCCCTTCATTGCGGTCATAGTTTCTGCGGCTCTTTACACGGTGGCCTTGCCAGATCTAGGTTGGTGGCTGGCGGCCTTTGTTGCTTGGACTCCCCTTTTGGTGGTACTGCCTAACCTTAGGAAAAGAAGCGCGTTTTTTGCTGGATGGGCACTTGGCACTTTAAGCCATCTTGGGATCTTTCCATGGATTTCGCATACTGCCCAGACGATGAGCAACTTTTCGCCCGCGGCGGGGGCAGTGATTTTGGTGCTATTTGCACTGCTGCATGGTCTCGCATGGGGGGTGACTGCCCTTGGGATCCGCACCCTGTCTGAGGGCAAGCAGGGCATTGGCTATGTGGTAACTACGGCTGCGATAGTTTCAGCTGTCGAGTTTGTAAACCCGCAACTGTTTCCATGGCATCTTGGTAACGTCTTTTGGCGTGTTCCCATTCTAATGCAAGGTGTGGAGATCACTGGAATTGCTGGGGCTACTTTTGTTGCCGTGGCTTTTGGGGCTGCTTTAGCTGCGATTTTAAAAAGGGGTGGCGGGGCCGTTCGAGGGGCCGTTTTTGCGGTGGCCATCTTGGTTGTGTGGGTGGCTTATGGCGTGGTCAGATTTGACCAAGTTGAAAAAGAGGTTAGTCAAGCGCCCACAGCCCGCTTGGCCTTGGTACAGCCCGACGTGACGGCCGCTGATCGATTGGAAAAAGGCTTTGAGGCTAAAGTACACGTTATTGAAATGGAAATTGCGACTACCCGTTCAGGAGACCTTGAAGGGGTAGAGGCTATTATTTGGCCTGAAGGGGCGTTTGTGACCACTTTCCCAACTAACTTGCAGGGCCAAGCGATTGTATCCCAACGTGTGGCCATGACATTGCTTAGACACATCAGGGGTGCGCTTCGAACATTTGATAAACCGCTGATTTTGGGAAGCGTTACTAAGCCTGATGCTGAAACCGTCCACAATTCCGCCATCATGATTTCGCCCAAAGGTTCAATTGAGCGCCAGTATCACAAACGGCGGCTTTTGGCCTTTGGGGAATACATGCCGTTTTCTGACCTTTTCCCAGGACTTAAGGGGCTTGTACCAAGGGTCACGGACATGACTCCCGGATCGCACGCCGAGGTTTTTGAGCTTGGCCCTGCAAAGGCCATGATGTCCATATGCTATGAGGCCATTCATCCTGAATTTACGCGCCAGGCCGCTTTGTCTGGCGGCGGTAATATGATCTTGAACTTAACGAATGACGGTTGGTTTGGAGATTATGGTGCCCCAGGCCAGCATCTGATGGTCCAGGCTCCCAGAGCGGTTGAGCTAAGAACTTCCTTGGTTCGCGTGACTCAAACAGGAATAACCGCGGTCATTTCCCCATCTGGAAAAATCATTGTTGAGACTGGAATCCACGAAAAGCGCACGGTCACTGTTGATGTGCCCTTAAAAGAGCCCAAAAGTTTTTACCTGTCATTTGGGCCAGTCTTTGCGTGGCTTTGTGTCTTGGCGGTTGCAACAATGATTGTTTTTAGAACACTAATGTTTATCAAACGCAGGCGGGTTTTGGACGTCTAGTACTGCTGCCACAGGCTGTGGTTTACTAGGAACCCTTCTTGGCGTGGGGGCACTTCTTTTTACAGTCTGAGCCATCCTTACACTTAGCACCATCTTTGTGTGGGCAGTCGGCGCACCCAGATCCTGTGCCATCCTTACAAGGTGGCTCGCTGCCATCTTTGCACTTGGCGCCGTCTTTGTAAGGGCAGTCAGCGGCCCTAGGTCCTGTGCCGTCCTTACAAGGTGGCTCACTGCCATCTTTGCACTTGGCGCCGTCTTTGTAAGGGCAGTCAGCGCCCCTGGGGCCTTTACCTACAGCATTTCCTGGTCCGCTGCCGTCCTTACACGGTGGCTCTCCACCATCCTTACATTTGCGCTCGGCGCCTTCTGCAGCCTTTTGGGCAGCGTACGGGCAGTCACCCTTTTCAGCTTTCTGGGCGGCGTGGGGGCAGCCACCCTTTTCAGCCTTCTGGGCAGCATGTGGGCAACCACCAGCCTTCTTTTCAACTTCGTCATCAGCTGTTGCAAAGTTAGACAGGGCAAACATAGACACGGCCACAAATGGCAGCACAAAAGTGATAAATCGCTTCATTTCTTTCCTCTCCAAAAAAAGGCTTTCAAAACACAAAGAACTCAAAACCATTAAGACTGCGAGAGCCCTAATAGTCTAGGATCGTAAAATTCGCAGTCTTGGCTGTCAATTATACCAAAGAAATGCAAAACATAATCAAGGAATAGCGCTGGAAAGAAACTGGGCAGCAATCGTGGGGGGCAGGGGCAGTCGCCACATCTATCATCAAAGCTCTATCAGTTGAGCCCCAATCCCCACAGCAAACAATTGACCTGGGTACTTAACGAATTGTGGAAACTGGGGAGTACTTCACAGAGATTGAAACTACAATTAAGTGTTAAGGAGCAAACAAATTTTTAAGGCAACTTCATAGGATCGAAATAACCCTTTATGCACTCCAAATTCCTCACACAGATTTGTATATGATTTTTCTCTCGAAATCCGGAATTTGGATATATTTCTTTCCCTTCCCAAAAAGGACTCCTGACAGAATCAAATTCTTTGAGTTTTCTTTCCCTTCTGTATTTATGTAGCATCTCGAAGACTGCACAATCGAGTTTTCTGACTAGCACATCACCTTCATCATCTATTCTTTTATTTTCGGGGAGCCTATCATTTGCTGCTCTGGCAAGAGACTCCAATATGTTGTACGACTCCCTCAGATAACCTAGTGCTCTTTCTTCGAATAAGTTTAAACAATATTTCAGGTCTATTATTGCTCCCAAAACGGCAGGATTTTTAATTGGATAATTGCACCTTTTGGGATTATCTCTGATTATTTCCGCATAACTTAATGCTCTGTCAGGATCATTTTCCCAAAAATAAATGCCATGTCCTAGCCAGTCATATTCATTATGACTTTTTTTCAGAGCATCCTCGCTAAGCAGTACCTTCCTTTTTAAGTCTGCATCACAACCGTGGAATGCCAATACAAATGAAGGAAGCGAAGAATACATAGCAACTATTTATATATCTTTGAAAGCTTTCCTTTAGCTGTGTATATGCCTGCCTCGTGAAGAATTCTCAAGGATTCTTTCTTATCTCCAGAGACTCGTTTCGCAAATTTTCTCATATCTTCTAAATCTTTTCGGTAGTCTTTTTTTTCTTTGGCAGTCATCTGAACACACCTCTCGTTACTGCTATAGACTTAAACAGTCAAAATAGCAACTACAAGATTAAGAATACTGTATTTTACACTTTAGATGATAGTCCAATAATCCCCGCCTTCTTAGACCTTCCCCACTGCAATAACGTTCGATTTGGTCATAATCGAGCGCATACGACTACTTTGATTCAGGAAAAATGGACATAAATTTGGCGAGTTTTCGTGAAATGCTGTAAGCATGATCTTGGAACATAGCTGCTGGCAGCGCAAAGACACGAAAGGAGGCTCGCCAATGGAGATTGTGCGACAGTTGGGTAAGTTTGTCCA
>Ga0209718_1003757_pt1 | contig 13284 bp, 1 predicted proteins | sample AD_JPNAS1_MetaG_FD_184420 | JGI IMG/M metagenome (GOLD analysis project Ga0209718, IMG submission 184420) | Active sludge microbial communities of municipal wastewater-treating anaerobic digesters from Japan - AD_JPNAS1_MetaG (SPAdes) (version 2) | ecosystem: Engineered > Bioreactor > Anaerobic >... | reverse complement strand
TTTCAAAGATGAGCGCTTCTGCTACCCTATCTATAGAAGGTATGATGGCTGTTCCTACTGTAGCTTTGAATGCCGGTTGGAATCTTTTCCCGATCCTCGTTGATTGCAACCTTGATGCTGCTGAAGTATTTGGTGGCATAACAGGTTTCATCATAGGTTACGAAGTTGCCGGAAACGGAATTTATTATCCTGCCGGTAGCATTGCCACTCTTACCACCCTTGTACCCGGTAAGGCATATTGGGTGAAGGTATCTGGAGCTGCCACCTATACTTTCCCTGAGTGTGTTAAAGGGGCAAAAGCATCTTATATTGCTCCTTTGCGCCATACTAATACTACTCCATGGAACGAGCCAACCTATACCGGCTCAAGTCATATCGTGGTATTCAATGCTGACGCTTCGGTATCGTTTGCTAAGGGCGATATGATAGGCGCCTTCACTAATGATGGCGCTTGCGCCGGCTTGACACTTTGCGATGGTAAAGCTGTTTCGTTGGCTCTCTTTGCCGATGATATTACTACCTCGGTAAAGGATGGTTTTGTTCAGGGCGAATCTCTCACCTTTAAGCTCTATCGTCAGAGCAACGATACTGAGTATATCCTTGTCGTAAGCTACAGCAGTCAGGCTCCTAATTACAATGGTTTATTCGAAGCCAATGGTTTGTCGGTCATCAACAATGTTACCATGTATGCTACAGGCATCGGTTCTCAAGATTTGACCAGCCTCACAGTCTATCCTAATCCTTCACAAGGTCTTTTCAATGTGTCGGTAGATAACCACTCTCAGGATGTCAACTGGGTAGTTACCGATGCTAAGGGGCGGTATGTGATGGAGGGGCGGTTAGCTGATTCCCATCAGATTGATTTACGCACACAACCGAAAGGTGTCTATTTCATCAAGTTTACCGGCGACAATGTTCTCCGTATTGAGAAGCTTATTGTCAGGTAATCAGCGATGACATAAATCAAAAAAGCCCTGCCGTTTGGCGGGGCTTTTTTTATGGGTGCAATGTAGTAAATACATAGAAAAAACTGTTACGTTAGATAATAATAGACATCGGCAGATACAGATTAAACATTTGACAATCCTTTATTAAGGCTTTGTACAACAGTCAATTAGTTATTTACAAACTTATAACCTTACAAAAGAATTAAAATTTTTATTTGTTCTAAATTGCAAAAAAAGAAAATAAATTCACTTTAAATAAAACTTATTAAATTTACCACTTAATAAATTTATAAAGGAAGTGTATGATTAAATTTTTCATTGTATTAGTTTTAAAAGCATTTTAGGTGTTAAGATTAATAAGTAGTTCAAAGTATAATTATCTTAACATATTATATATCAAGTAATTAAATATTTTACTAACTCAACAATTTACTTATTAATTTAATTCAAACGTTTATGAGAAAAATTACATGTTTATTCGCTCCGTTTGTATTGTCATTAATGATGATACAGATTAATGATGCTCGAAGTCAGGTGATGATTGGCAATGGAACCGTTACTGCGCAGCGGTTGCCAATTAATGCGTATTATGCCTACTCCTATTCGCAGGTTATCTATCTGGCTTCCGAAATTGACGCTTCAGGAGCTATTAATGCTATCTCCTGGAACTTTTATGGCACCAGTTTAACTAATTCTAATAACTGGACAATCTACCTTGGTCATACCACAAAGACTGAATTTGACAGTAAAAGTGATTGGATCCCAATAGGGGAATTAACGCAGGTTTATAGTGGCGAATTTACCAGTCCTACCGGACCTGGATGGATAACAATACCAATCTCTAATTTTACTTATGATGGGACAAGAAATTTAGTAATTGCTGTAGATGAGAATAAATCATTATACAATGGTAGTGGAGATGATTTTTATAGCACTGCGGTTACTGGAAATCGTGGTATTGTCTATTACAGCGATCAAACTAATCCTGACCCTGCATCTCCTCCTACAGGCACTTACCTCAGAGCATATATTGCCAATGTTATTTTAGGTGGGATACAACAAGCTTGCCCGTCTGTTATTAATCTTACCGCTACTGATATTTCATCCAATAGTGCACTTCTTGGATGGACTCGGCTTGGAAACGAAACTCTGTGGAATATAGAATATGGACCTAAAGGCTTTGAATTAGGTCAAGGAACGCTTGTTAGCGGCGTTACAACTAATCCTTATCTTTTGACAGGGCTATCACATTCTACAGAGTATGAATTTTACGTTCAGGCTGATTGTGGTAGTGGTGAAGTAAGCTTGTTTACCGGACCAAAAGTATTTCAAACAGATTGTGCTCCCTATTCTGTATTCCCATGGAGTGAAAGTTTTGAAACTGTTACCATTCCCGCTCTGCCATTTTGCTGGTATAAAATTGTAAACAGCAAATGGGTTACCACTAATAATAGTAATGGTATTTACGATGCCGATGCAAGAACCGGTACCCAATTTCTTAGAATCCCATCGAGTTCCACTAATGATCATATATGGACTCCCGGCTTTTCAATGGAAGCGGGGACTTCCTATGAGTTTTCATTCTGGTGGGCAGGCGATGGCTATGCCGGCTGGACGGGAGATGTATTTATGAACACTTCTCAGGATCCTACCGGTGCCGTTCAAATTGGAAACTCGTTTGTAACTTCAACTACCACTACTGATAAGATTTATAGGCCGTTTAAGTATAATTTCATGCCTGATGTGTCAGACGATTATTATTTTGCTATCAGAGTTACATCAACATCCGCACTATGGTACTTAAGCTTCGATGATTTTAATGTACAATACTCCCCAAGTTGTATCTCGCCTAGTGATCTTACCGTTGGTTCTATTACTACCAATAGTGCGCTTCTTGGATGGAGCCCAGGAGCCAACGAGACCGTATGGAATATAGAGTATGGTCCTGTAGGCTTTGAATTAGGTCAAGGGACGTTGATTACTGATATCACTTCCAATCCATACCTTTTAAGCGGACTAACCTCAGCTACCAAGTATGATTTTTATATACAGTCCGACTGTGGTGGCGGTGAATTAAGTCTCTGGTTTGGACCTGCTTCATTCACCACAGAGTGTGAGATTATGGAGCTGCCATTTTTTCAGAATTTCACAGGCGTAGCTGTTGGTGCAATTCCTGTTTGCTGGACAAGAACACATTTTAATTGGGACGTGCAGTCTAGCAGCAGCGCCGGAGGTAAAAAGCCGGAGATGAGACTTTACTGGTCGCCTTCATTTACAGGTTTAACCTTGCTTAAGTCTCCTGTTTTCAACACTGTTGGCAAGGCAGAATTGTTATTGGAATTTAAACACTATCTCAACCATTATGGTACACCTTATAAATTAGGTGTAAAAACCTCCTCCGATGGCATTACCTGGAACACCGTTTGGCAAGTTTCTCCTTCAGCCCATATTCCTGCGGAGACAAAAGAGGTTATTATCAACAATAGTGATGTTGGTTCGCCTACGTTTCAGTTTGCTTTCTTCTTTGAAGGTAATACTTCCAAAATTAAAAACTGGAACATAGATGATGTTAAGTTATTTGCAAATGAGTATGGTACTCTTAGCGGCTATGTAACAGAGGCTACCCGCGGTGTTATTGAGGGCGCTCGCGTTTTTAGCGGCAGCTACGAAGCCTTTACCGACGCAACGGGCTATTATGAGATTGCCGATATGATAGTAGATGTATATGATGTTACTTGCGAAGCCGATGGTTATGTTTCTGTAACAGAGGTTGGTGTAGAGATTTTTAATAATGAGGTTACCGGGCTTAATTTTCAATTAGGAATTTCTAATATCTCTATTGATCCTGAATTCATCTCAGCAAGTGCAGAGCCAGGCGGTACGACTATTGAAACTCTGACTATCTCTAATCTGGAAGGTACGGCGCCTTTGACTTGGAGAGCCAGAGTTAAGATATTGTCGGATCATCAAAGCTTATTACCCATTTTAACTCAGCAGCAGCATAAGATTATTGGTGCAGATGATGTAATTCCGAATCCATCCGGTGTTAAGCCAGATTATACTGATGAAATGCTTGACCTCTTGGCTTATTTCCCGGTGGTTGATGATGATGGTACATACGGTTTTGTTTGCGATGGTGATTTCCTTTATACCGGTAATAGGTATTATAACGGATATGATAAGTACTCGTTAGATGGTGAATTTATTGAGCATTTTGAAATTTCCGGTGCAGGCAAAACCAATGATTTGACTTATGATGGTGAGTATTTCTATGGTTCTCCTGCTAACAATATTATTTATCAGATGGATTTTAAGAACAAGACTCTTGTAAGCACCATAACTGCTGCCGGTAATCAAGTACGTGGTATATCTTATGATCCTGACAATGATGCTTTTTGGATTACTGCTAATAACTTTTCTGGACCTTTCAAACTAATCAGCCGTACAGGAGAGACATTGCAGACTCTAACCACTACTGTTACAGGTATAAGCGGTATTGCTTATGATAATGTATCAGCAGGTGGTCCATTTTTATGGGCTTACACGCCTACTTTAGCAGATCAGCATAAACTTGTTAAGGTGGATCTGACTACCGGAGCAGCTATTCAGACTTTCGATCTAATGCCTTATGGCATTTTTGGTACTGAGTCACGTTCTGGCGGTCTTGAAATCACAAATGCTGTTGTTTCTGGCAAATGGACATTTATTGGTTGTTCTCAGAATGATATTCTTTTTGTTGTTGAGCTTACCGATGATGCTTCAGCGTGGGTTTCTATTGCTCCAAAGCAAGGTGTTGTTGAGCCGGGTAGTTCCGACCAGATAGAAGTAGGTTTTGATGCTACCAATCTTGAGGAGGGTATTTACTTTGCCAATATTAACATTACTCACAACGGTCAGGAGGTATCTAAGGGCGTTATCACAGTTCCCGTAGAATTATTTGTTGGCGCACTTGCTCCGCCTCAACCGGCTACGTTGATATCACCTGCAAATAATGCCACCTTAGTTTCCTTGCAGCCGGAGTTTACGTGGATTGCCAACTCATCGGCCTTTAATAGGTTGATAATTACCACCGGTACTCCACCAAATACTACCACTATTTACACATCGCCTTGGTTTATTGGCGACTCCTTTGATTTTGCCAGTACAGGATTAATATTGGATAAGAAGAAGAACTATAATTGGCAGGTCAATACTATGAATTCTGCTGGTTCAGTCAATTCTCCAATTTGGAAATTCCAGACTATTGGCTCAGGTATCTTTAAAGGTTTAATTACCGATTCTTATAGCGGTCTGCCGCTTGAAGGAGTAGAGGTAACTACCGATCCGGGCAATTATGTTGCATTTACTGATAATACTGGTAATTATACAATAGAGGATGTGCTTGAAGGCGATTATACCTTAACTGCAAACAAGGATGGCTATAATAGCGCTGAACAGAGCGGCTCAATAACATATAATGTTACTACCTTTGTCAACTTTGAATTGGGTCAGTTCCTTCCACCGCCCTCTAATTTGCATGCAGAGATTGAGAATATTTTTGATGTTCATCTGACGTGGAGCGAGGCCGCTAAGGGGCCTATAACACTTGCAACAGTTGTTGACGATCCTGTAACTTCCAACTTTGGAGGTACTATAACCTTAAGCCCTAACGGTCTTTCTGAGCCTGTTATTTCTGTTCCAACGGTTACCCGTTCGACCCCTGTTTTGTTAGGTTATAATGTATATCGTGATAATACTTTACTTGCTCTGGTTACCGATACTGAGTATTATGATCTTGATCTTGCAGCCGGAACCTATTCATATGAGGTAACTGCAGCATATGATCAGGGCGAGTCAGAGCCGGCCGGTTTTGTATCTGTTTCCATACTTGCCCCTCCTACATTACTTATTGCTGAACAGCAGGGCTCAGAAGTCTTTTTGCAGTGGAAGAGCAACTTTGTTGGTAAAGGTGTATTAGCAGATGGCAGAAACAAGGCAAAAGCCTATCTTGATAGCTATACCGGTAATACCATTACAGAAGATATGCGGTTACGTCTTTTTGGCGGCTCTTATCAAAGCAATCAGGTTCATAGCGGTATTCGCTGCGAAGTAGAGTGCCCTGCAGGTGCAATAAACGAGTCTGAACTTTGCGGAGAAGAGTTAAACGACGGCTGTAATGCTGTTCCCGAAGTCTTTGAACCCATCGCTATTGGCGATGTAATCTGCGGTACAGCATGGGCTGATAATGGATCTCGCGATACCGACTGGTACGAGTTGATAGTTACCGAACCGAAAACCATTACCTGGAAAGTAACTGCTGAATTTCCTGTTTGTGTATTCATCTTGGATGGTAATAATGGATGCGATGATATTGATATAATAATTTATGTCTTTGCCCAGCCTTGTGAGCCAATAATAGCAATGACTACGGTTATTCCAGGTACTTATTGGTTGTGGGTAGGTAATCAGGATTTTTATGGTAACCCGTGTGGGGAATCTAATAACTATGTTTTCGAACTTACTGCAGAAGATGTATTCCTACCTTACTTTAAGCTCCATCGTAACGATGTTGTTATAGGCAATATTTATAATCTATATCATTATGATGCTATTGTTCCGGGTAATGAATATTGCTACAGTGTAAGTGAGGTTGTATCAGAGGGTATTGAAACAGCCAACTCAAATGAGTTATGTGTAAATATACCTGTTTTTAGCGCCTTAGCTGTAACACCTGGTTCAATTGATGAGAATCATAACGAACCGCCTCAGGTAACCACTAAAACCCTTACTGTAAGTAACATCTGTAATGATCCAATTGAATTTGATGCCGCGATTGTTCTTCTCGGAAAAGATAACCGTGCTTCAGAATTGTGTATTGATAACCTTTATACATCAGGTTGCTACGAATATGGTGATGGCTTAGCAAGCTGGCAATTAGCTAATGTATATCAGGAAATACCTTGTGTGGATGAAAATGATTGGTATCACGACTATACCGATATTGTGCACGAGCTGAAAGCTGGAGAGACTTACGAGCTTACAGTAGAGACCATCTATGATGACACAATGGTTGCTGTATGGATTGATTTTAACGATGATTTGGAATTAACTCCCGATGAGCTTATAGTTGATTTCATTGCAGAATTTGGTGGTTTTACATCTGTTAATGTAACCATTCCTGCAGATTCTCCATCAGGCAATCACGTACTTCGTTTCAGGACTAATTGGGATGATTCGGCTACCGATCCTTGTGATACTTACACTTATGGTAATGCTGCCGACTTTATGGCCACTTTTAATACCCAGTGGATAAGCATAGAGCCATCAGCAGGTATTATTAATGTAGGAGAGTCAATGGATTTAGTTGTAACCTTCAATTCGGCTGATTTGGATTATGGCATTCACAATGCAGATATCTTATTTACAAGTAATAATCCATTTGCTGCTCAACCAGAGGTTACTGTACCGGCGCAATTGACTGTTGGCGAAGTTCCTTCACAGGATATCCTTATTCCTTTGGGCTGGAGCGGATGGTCAGCTTATATTAACATGATGGGCGCTTCATTCGAAAATGTTGTTGCTCCTGTTGTTAATGATATGGTTATCACACAACACTTTACCGAAATGTTCTGGCCACAATATGGCATTAACACTATGGCTAATTTTACTAACGATCACGGCTACATTTCAAAGATGAGCGCTGAAGCTACTCTAACCTTAGAAGGTATGATGATTGCTCCTACCATCGCTTTGAACGCCGGTTGGAATCTTTTCCCGATCCTTGTTGATTGCAATCTTGATGCTGCTGAGGTATTTGGCGCCATAGAAGGTTTCATCGTAGGTTACGAAGTTGCCGGAAACGGAATTTATTATCCTGCCGGTAGCATTGCTACTCTTACCACCCTTGTACCCGGTAAGGCATATTGGGTGAAGGTATCTGGAGCTGCCACCTATACTTTCCCTGAGTGTGTTAAAAGGGCAAAAGCATCTTATATTGCTCCTTTGCGCCATACAAATACTACTCCATGGAACGAGCCAACCTATACGAGTTCAAGTCATATTGTGGTATTTAATGCTGACGCTTCGGTATCGTTTTCTAAGGGCGATATGATAGGTGCCTTTACTAATGATGGCGCTTGCGCCGGCTTGACACTTTGCGATGGTAAAGCTGTTTCGTTGGCTCTCTTTGCCGATGATATTACTACCTCGGTAAAGGATGGTTTTGTTCAGGGCGAATCTCTTACCTTTAAGCTCTATCGTCAGAGCAACGATACAGAGTATAACCTTGTTGTAAGCTACAGCAGTCAGGCTCCTAATTACGATGGTTTATTCGAAGCCAATGGTTTGTCGGTCATCAACAATGTTACCATGTATGCTACAGGCATCGGTTCTCAAGATTTGACCAGCCTCACAGTCTATCCTAATCCTTCACAAGGTCTTTTCAATGTGTCGGTAGATAACCACTCTCAGGATGTCAATTGGGTAGTTACCGATGCTAAGGGGCGGTATGTGATGGAGGGCAGGTTAGCTGATTCCCATCAGATTGATTTACGTACACAACCGAAAGGTGTCTATTTCATCAAGTTTACCGGCGACAATGTTCTCCGTATCGAGAAGCTTATTGTCAGGTAATCAGCGATGACATAAATCAAAAAAGCCCTGCCGTTTAGCGGGGCTTTTTTTATGGGTGCAATGTGGTAAATACAGATAAAAAACCTGTTAAGCTAGATAATAATAGACATCGGCAGATACAGATTAAACATTTGACAATCCTTTATCAAGGCTTTGCACAACAAAAGTAATTGTTTAGCTTGTTAGAGATTTCTATTGTGTTATTAGAGTTGAATCATTTTTATTAGTTATTAAATATTGTTAAATTTAATAAAAATTTTATAAAATAGTATTCCCATCCTAATTTTTGTAAGCTTTACAATATAATTATAAATCAATTAGTTAGATGTAAACTTGTATCCTTACAAGAGAATAAAATTTTTAAATTGTTCTAAATTGCAATAAAAAAGAAAATAAATTCACTTTAAGTAAAAAAATTAAATTTACTCGTTTTTTAATTTAAAAAGGAGGTTAATGATCAAATTTTTCATTGTATTAATTTTTATACACCTGTTTAAAATAGTTCAGAGTATTATTATATTAACATGTTATAAATCAAGAAATTAAATATTTTACTCACTATTATATATTAATTTAATTTAAACGTTTATGAAAAAAGTTACATGTTTATTCGTTGCGTTTGTATTGTCATTAATGATGATACAGATTAATGATGCACGAAGTCAGGTGATGATTGGCCATGGAACCGTTACTGGGCAACGGTTGCCAATTTATGTGTATCATGGCTACTCCTATTCGCAGGTTATCTATCTGGCTTCAGAAATTGAGACTTCAGGAGTTATTAATTCTATCTCTTGGAACTTTCAAGGATACAGTTTAAATAATTCCAATAACTGGACAATCTACCTTGGTCATACCACAAAGACTGCATTTAACAGTACTAATGATTGGATCCCAATTGGGGGATTAACTCAGGTTTATAGTGGTGAATTTGCCAGTCCTACCGCATCGGGATGGATAACAATACCAATCTCAGATTTTACTTATGATGGGACAAGTAATTTAGTAATTGCTGTAGATGAGAATAAACTAGGATACAATGCTGCTGCGAATGATTTTTTTTGCACTGCGGTAAGTGGAAATCGTGGTATTCTCTATTCATCTGATAGCAATAATCCTGACCCTGCATCGCCTCCTACAGGCACTTACCTCAAAGCATATATTGCCAATGTAATTCTGGGTGGAATACAACAAGCTTGCCCGCGTGTAATTAATCTTACCGCTACTGATATTTCGTTCAATAGTGCACTTCTTGGATGGACTCCGCTTGGAAACGAAACTCTGTGGAATATAGAATATGGATTTAAAGGGTTTTCATTGGGAGGAGGAACGCTTGTTAGTGGCATTACAACTAATCCTTATCAGTTGACTGGGCTTACACCCGATACTGAGTATGAATTTTACGTTCAGGCTGATTGTGGTAATGGTGAAGTAAGCTCGTTTACTGGGCCAAAAGTATTTAAAACACTTTGTGACTCCTATTCTACATTCCCATGGAATGAAAGCTTTGAAAAAGTTACCATTCCTGCTCTGCCATCATGCTGGTATAAATCTGCAACCAGCAAATGGGTTGTTACTAATAATTATAATAATCCTTACGATGCCGATGCCAGAACTGGCTTCAAATTTCTTAGGATCCGATATGACTGCACTAATGATTATGTATGGACTCGCGCCTTTTCCATGGAAGCCGGGATTTCCTATGAGTTTTCATTCTGGTGGGCAGGCGATGGCTATTCTGGCTGGACTGGAGATGTATTTATGAATACTTCTCAGGATCCTGCCGGTGCAGTTAAAATTGGAAACACATTTGTAACTCCAGATATCGTTACTGACAAGGTTTATAGGCCGTTTAAGTATAATTTCGTACCTGATGAGTCAGGCGATTATTATTTTGCTATTAGAGTTTCGTCAACAAACGTACCATTGTATTTATGCTTTGATGATTTTACTGTAAAATTCTCCCCAAGTTGTATCGCGCCTAGTGATCTTACCGTTGGTTCTATTACCACCAATAGTGCGCTTCTTGGATGGACTCCCGGAGGAAGCGAGACTATGTGGAATATAGAATATGGACCTGCAGGCTTTGAATTAGGTCAAGGGACGTTGATTACTGGTATCACTTCCAATCCATACCTTTTAAGCGGTCTAACCTCAGCTACCAAGTATGATTTTTATTTACAGTCCAACTGTGGTGGCGGTGGATTAAGTACCTGGTTTGGACCTGCCACATTCACCACAGAGTGTGGGATTTTTGAGCTGCCATTTTTTCAGGATTTCACAGGCGTAGCTGTTAATACAATTCCCGTTTGCTGGACACGAACACATTTTAATTGGGACGTGCAATATACCACTAATGCCGGAGGTAAAAAGCCGGAAATGAGACTTTACTGGTCGCCTGCATTTACAGGTTTAACCTTGTTTAAGTCTCCTGTTGTCAATACTGTTGGCAGGACAGAATTGTTATTGGAATTTAAACACTATCTTGACCATTATGATACACCTTATACCTTAGGTGTAAAAACTTCCTCCGATGGTATTACCTGGAACACTGTCTGGGGAGTTTCTCCTTCGGCCAATATTGCTGCGGAGACAAAAGAGGTTATTATCAACAATAGTGATGTTGGTTCGCCTACGTTTCAGTTTGCCTTCTTCTTCGATGGTAATATTTACAACATTAACAACTGGTACATAGATGATATTAAGTTATTTGCAAATGAGTATGGTACTCTTAGCGGCTATGTAACAGAGGCTACCAGAGGTGTTATTGAGGGCGCTCGCGTTTTTAGCGGCAGCTATGAAGCCTTTACCGATGCTACGGGCTATTATGAGATTGATGGTATATTAGCATATGTATATGATGTTACCTGTGAAGCTGATGGTTATGTTTCTGTAACAGAGGTTGGTGTAGAGATTTTTAATAATGAGGTTACCGAGCTTGATTTTCAATTAGGAACTCCCAATATATCTGTTGATCCTGGGTTCATCTCAGCAACTACAGAGCCAGGCGGTACGACTATTGAAACTCTGACTATCTCTAATCTGGAAGGTACAGCGCCTTTGACTTGGAGAGCCAAGGTTAAGCCATTGTCGGATCATCAAACCTCATTACCCATTTTAACTCAGCAGCAGCCTAAAATTATTGGAGCAGATAAAGTAAATCCGAATCCATCCGGTGTTAACCCAAATTATACTGATGAAATGTTTGATTTCTTGGGCGCTTTCCCAGTGGTTGATCTTGATGGCACGTACGGTATTGTTTGCGATGGTTATTTCTTTTATACCGGAAATTGGCAATATAACAGATTTGATAAATACTCGTTATATGGTGAATTTCTTGAGCGTTTTGAAATTCCCGGTGTAAGCTGTACCATAGATTTGACTTATGATGGTGAGTGTTTTTATGGTTCTCCTAATAATGATACTATTTATCAGATGGATTTCGAGAACAAGACTCTTGTGAGCACTATAATTGCTACCGGTAGTATTATAAATAGCATATCCTATGATTCTGACAATGATGCCTTTTGGATTACTACTGATGACTACTATGGGCCTTTAAAACTTATCAGCCGTACAGGAGCGACATTGAAGACTCTCACCACTATTAATACTGCTATGAGTGGTTTTGCTTATGATAATGTATCAGAAGGTGGTCCGTTCTTGTGGGCTTACACGCCTGTTGAAGATGATCAACATATCCTTGTTAAGTTGGATCTGACTACCGGAGCAGCTCAGCAGACTTTCAATTTAATGCCTTATGGTATTTTTGGCAATAATTCGCTTTCTGGCGGTCTTGAAATCACTAATGCTGTTGTGCCTGGCAAATGGACATTTATTGGCTGTTCTCAGAATGACGTTATTTTTGTTGTTGAGCTTACCGATGATGCTTCAGCGTGGATTTCTATTGCTCCAAAGCAAGGTGTTGTTGAGCCGGGCAGTTCCGATCAGATAGAAGTAAATTTTAATGCTACCAATCTTGAGGAAGGTGTTTACAATGCAAGTGTTGTGATAAAATCAAATGATCCCGTTACTCCACAACTCAACGTTCCGGTAACACTGTTAGTTGGCGAATATCCTTCACAGGATATCCTTATTCCTTTGGGCTGGAGCGGATGGTCGGCTTATTTTAATACGAATGGAGCTTCGTTTGAAAATGTTGTTGCTCCTGTTGTTAATGATATGATAATCACACAACACTTTACCGAAGTGTTCTGGCCACAATATGGCATTAATACTATGGGCAATTTTACCAACAATCACGGCTACGTTTCAAAGATGAGCGCTTCTGCTACCCTATCTATAGAAGGTATGATGGCTGTTCCTACTGTAGCTTTGAATGCCGGTTGGAATCTTTTCCCGATCCTCGTTGATTGCAACCTTGATGCTGCTGAAGTATTTGGTGGCATAACAGGTTTCATCATAGGTTACGAAGTTGCCGGAAACGGAATTTATTATCCTGCCGGTAGCATTGCCACTCTTACCACCCTTGTACCCGGTAAGGCATATTGGGTGAAGGTATCTGGAGCTGCCACCTATACTTTCCCTGAGTGTGTTAAAGGGGCAAAAGCATCTTATATTGCTCCTTTGCGCCATACTAATACTACTCCATGGAACGAGCCAACCTATACCGGCTCAAGTCATATCGTGGTATTCAATGCTGACGCTTCGGTATCGTTTGCTAAGGGCGATATGATAGGCGCCTTCACTAATGATGGCGCTTGCG
>Ga0209718_1003740_pt1 | contig 13338 bp, 12 predicted proteins | sample AD_JPNAS1_MetaG_FD_184420 | JGI IMG/M metagenome (GOLD analysis project Ga0209718, IMG submission 184420) | Active sludge microbial communities of municipal wastewater-treating anaerobic digesters from Japan - AD_JPNAS1_MetaG (SPAdes) (version 2) | ecosystem: Engineered > Bioreactor > Anaerobic... | reverse complement strand
ATCCAGTCGCCGTCGCGGACCAATCGGATCGGGTCGGTTGCAAAGTCATGGGTTGAACCCTCCGTTTTGACGCATACCATGTCCATGTGGCCTTGAAGAGCCACCGAAGGGCGGTCTTCAAACCCCTTGGCCGCCGGCTTTTTTATGATGACGTTTCCAACCTCTTCCACGATCGCGGTGAGGTTGTGTTTTTCTGCGAATAAAAGAAGGTATTGGCGTACCCCTTCTTCATTTCCCGATTCGCGGGGAATCGCGGAAAGGTCGGAAAAATAGGACCAGAGGGCAGATGGCTCAAGGCCCCGTACTGCGTCTTGCATGAACTACTCCCTGTTTGGTTTATTAGGCGAATCGGTCTCGGATGAGGTTCCCGTCGATGAAGAGGCCTTTCATCTGCAGATTCTTGTCGAGCACGAGAATATCGGCGATATTGCCCGGTATGAGCATTCCCATCTTCGAGAGGCCATAGATCCGGGCGGGGTTCGTCGAGCTCATCTGGATCGCATGTTCAATGGGAATTTCCCAGTCGATGACGTTTCGTACCCCCTGAAGCATCGTCAGTCCGCTGCCGATGAAGAGATCGGGGTCATCCTTTGCGACAAACGCTCCGTTCGGCCCAAGCGTTGCGGGAACTCCGTTTGCGGTCAGGTTTCCCCCCCGTTGACGCGTCGGTTTAAGGGAATCGGTAATCATCACGATATTATCCAGCGGCTTGTCCCTGAGGAGCATCTTTACCAGTTGAGGATGAACGTGGACTCCGTCGGGAATGATCTCGCACTGCATGTCCTTCTCGATGAGGATCGCCCCGACGGTTCCCGGATCCCGGTGGTGAAGACGGCTCATCGCATTGAAGAAATGGGTGGAGTGCAAAATTCCCACCTGCATCCCCTCGAGGATGTTCTCATAGCTGGCGTCGGTGTGTCCGGCAAGAAGAACGATGCCCCGCTCCCTGGCCAAGAGGGCCAATTCACGCATTCCTTTGAGCTCGGGGGCTACCGTCATGCAGATGATGTTGCCTTCGCCGGCATCGATGATCTTATTGAAAATCGCCAGATCCACCGGAAGGACCCCTTCCGGATTCTGGGCGCCGATCCGCTTCATCGAGATGAAGGGACCTTCCACGTTGATGCCGAGGATCTTGGCCCCCTTCTCTTGACCCATCGCGTCGCTGATCGCTTTGATCGAGCGGATCATCTCATCAAGGGTGTTGGTATAGACCGTCGGCATGAACGCCGATACTCCGACGTCCGCCAAGCGTTCACTCATTTGAAGGATCGAGTGGGGATCGCTGTCTTCCGTTCCGAAGCCGCCGATTCCGTGGAGGTGGCTGTCGATCATACCGGGGGTGATGTATCCTCCGGCCGCATCGAGAATCGTGGTATCCGGGGGAAAGTGCTTGTTGTTGAAGCGGGACATGTTGAAGATGTCTCCGATCTTCCCGTTTTCGTTTATATAGACTCCACAATCCTTCAGTTTTCCATATCCCGTTACAACGGTACCGTTTATCAATACGGTTCTTTGGCTCATGGCATGATCCTCTTTCCTTAATAATAGAAAGAGAAGACTCAACGGTCAATGAAGAGTGGGGTCGTTCAACCACTTTCCGCTCTTCAGGCCGCCCTGACCGATCCATGCCTTGAGCGCTTCCATCCGTAATAAAAAGAGAAGCGGGACGAATCAGGTGCGAAGGAGTTTTTAATCCACTTCAGGCCAAAGCATTGGAAAACAATCCAGTGGGCAAAGAGGAAGAGCGCTTTTTATGAAAGGCCATATCTCTCTTCCAAACAAATCAAGAAGAAGAAAGACAACACCATGTACGGCGATTAGTAAAACAAAAAAACAATCACTAGGTGAAAAGAACTTTTACTTAGAGGTCTAATCTTATCTATAAGTAAAACAAATGCTTGAAAATTTAACTTATAGGTTGAATTGAAAGCTACGGAAGGGGAAACGAGAGGGACCAATCTTGCCGATAGGCAGGGTATTAATCCATTCCGTCACCTGCCTGTTTCCCATGCCATTCCGCCATGTTCTCCATGAAAATCTTATAGCTTGCTTCGGCGGCTTTTTTGTTTGCTTCCGCGCTGCCGCCCATTTCCAGGATCATGCCCGGGCTGTAGATGTACTTTCCAAGGGCGAAGATGTGGCCGGCTCCTTCAAAGATATGCACCTCGGTATGTTTCGGTCGGTGTTTCTGAATGATTTTTGCCGACACTTCGCTGTGCCACATTTTGTCGTCGTCGCCTGCAAAGATGAGGATGTTCGCTTTTGTGTTTTCAACTTTGATCCGTGCGAGTTCGCTGTTCGGATCGTTCATCGATGCGCTTTCATATCCCGGTCGATAATCGATCGGTCTGTTCAAGAGAAAGTCCAAGAACAGATTGGCGACGGTTTTCAGGTCGCCTTTTGACATATCGATGTAGGGGACCTCCTTTCCGTCGAGGGTCCATGAAGCATACATCTTCTGACTGTATTGTTTCGGCAAGCCCATGAAACTCCATGCCCCGGGTGCCATGATGACGATGTTGTCGATCTCGGGATAGATGACTGCGAGGTTGAGTGCGAGTTCCGCTCCCTTCGATGCTCCGTATACGGTGACCGGTGTCTTTTCATCGCTGTCCGGATCGACGTTCTCATCGATGTACGCCAGCACTTCCTTGAAAAAATCCAAGGGGACGTTGACGAGTTCAGGCTGTTGGTTGTCCATGCCGAAAAAGAACAATGCGAGCACTTCATAGCCTTCTTTTGCAAACAGCTCCGCGAATTCATAACTCGGCGATCCTTCCGAACCGCCGAACGTTACGAGCACGCCTTTGTGCGTCTTGTGTTCGGGCAACAATCGAAACCCGTTCATGTAATCGCCGATGATGCGACTGACCTGCACACCGTCGATGTCGGTTTCGTATCGCGAAAGGTCCTTTGCATTGTACGCTTTGCTTGGGTCGTAGCCTTTCGGTCTGTATCGGATATCGTTGATTTTTCGAATACTTGCAATGAGGATCGTCATCGCGATTGTGATGATCACGATGTTTCGTACGATCATCAAGAATTTTTTCATATCACACTCCTTTGAAAAAGGCTTGTTGGCAACGGATTGAAATGCGCCACTCCTACCCAAGCTCTCCAAAATAAAAATCAAAAGTTCTAAGGAGATACCATAGGTAGGATTGGCGACATTTCCATGGTATCATAAGCACACCGGCGTGTTGAAGCGGAAGGCAAGGCTCCTGCCAAGCGGAAGACAAGGCTCCTGCCAACATCTTTTTGCTCAGCATGAGAGGAGGTGCGAACGTGTTCGGTTTGGATAAAAAGACGGATCGCAAGGTCACGATTCTCGCATTGGTTTGTGCTACGTTCCCCATCTGGGGTTGGGCAATCCTTCTTCTGATTTTTTAGCTGTCGTTCTCTTGTACCCGTATAAGCCGTCACAGCCGGATATGAAGGCATGTGATGAGCCTGACGATGCGGGAATCATCCTGAACGAACCATGAAGATCCTATTCCCCAACGCTGTTGACGTTGGGTGTTCAGACTTCGTGTGCATGCACGGTGAGGTCGTTCAACCACTTTCCGTTCTTCAGGCGACCGAGGCCGATGAGCAGCTTGAAGACCGACCTCAGGCAAGGCCGGTGTTTGTCTGGACGGACGAGCATATCAAGGGGTACTTCGTCATGTGCTACCTAGCCCTGTCCATGATACGCTACCTCCAATACCTGATGGGGGAAGAAGGCTGGAAGGAAGTTCTTTCCGCCGAGGAAATCATGACTGCCTTGAAGAAACCACAGGTGGTCGTACAGGGGACCTACCCCGGTCAATGTCAGCCAAGAGTACCTAAACATAGCGAAGCTCCTGAGTATGAAGGATCTTCGCAAGAACATGACTCTTACCCAGTTCCGCTCAGCCACGAAGCTTGACCTGAACAGGATCCTGAGCTGAATTTAGTAGGAGATTTTATTTTCTTACTTTTCCCTTGAAAACATCATTTGGTGATGCCATTCAGCCTTTTCGGCTGATTTTTCTTTCAGCAAGTCCGAAAGTCAGGAGGAGCATTTTTAGAGTTTTTATAACCTCTTCATAATCAATAGTTTCTGCATATGGATAGTTTTTTGAATATCTTGTCCACCGATCCTTTAATATTTCGCTTGTTTCAATGGTCTTCAGTCTTTTTAGAGTGTCATTAAATATATATGTTGTTTTTCTGTGTTCTGTCGTTCTCTTCAATGCATCAGAAAACACTGATCTGTCAAAATCTTGAGTATTGACTAGTATATAAATATCATAGAAATCCCTTAGTCTGGTGTTCAGCTCTCCTCGCTGTAATATTGTTTCCACTTTTTCTGCAAGGACAGTCTCAATGTTATAAGCCCATACTCCGATAGTACCTTCATCAAAAAGCTTCTTAAACGAATAAAAAACTTCTGCTGGGGTTATAATATCTCCTGTGGTTATATCAACTGAAAGCGGCGTAGTAATAGTATCATAATCCGCTCTAATTCCTACTCTGTATCCTCCGTATATATCATCATCCCTTATAGATTCAATTCCTATAAAAGAAAAATTTACATCATCATCCACTCCTACATGACATATTTCTGTAATGGCGAGTGTTAATGAGTCTGTGGTTACAGGATAATTTTTAATTGTTGTATCCATATCCATTGTGGATCGATTGGATATTCCAACAAGAGCAGCTATCAACATACCTCCCTTTACTATGAAGTTGTTTTTATAATTAGATTTGGATAGACGATCAAGAAACCTTTCAAACATATAGTTTTGCAATATGACTTGAGCCAACATGCCTTTTTCTTTTGCTAAGTTCCTGATTTTAGCTTTCAGACTCATGGCTTTTCTGCTCACGTCAGCATCTCTATATACATGTTTAACAGTTTTTCCACATTGAGTTTTCTTGCATATCCCATAAGTAAGGCGTAATCTACATTCTTTTTCTTCAGCGATCTTGTAAGGGCATTGGAAACTATTTGTAAGTCCATTCTGTTTCTGCTTCTTACTACATCACACATTGTCCTTTCCACATTGTATACGGTTATGGTGTTCCCAAGGGGTGTTCTTTCTTCAGTAACACCCATCAAATGGAGTTCCTTTTTTATATAATAGATCTTCGCCTTTTCACGTATGGCGTTTACGACTTTATATCCGCTTGGAACCGTTGCAGAATATTCGAAGGGTGTCCTGTCCGAAAGCCCATGCAAAAAAAGGGCTGTTTCATGGGAATAAATGAGGTTGGGATATTTCTTTTGTAAAATCAGCATCCAATCTTCCAATGAATCCGGCAGTACATAAACGCCTCTATCTATTCGTTCTATTGTACCTTCTGCAACCATCATGGCCACATAGGTTCTTGGAATGTTATACTCATCTACATCCGAACTGAGCAGCGTTCCCTGTTGCTTGTTTATGATGGTTTTAATTCTTTTCGTGTGATCCATAGCTTTTACCTGTTTTACAAATATACTTATATTATTATTGATATAAGTATGTTTGTAAACATGATTCGCATAAAGAATAAGAAACGACCCCTTAAAAATTCCTTGTTCTGGACGTTCTTCCTCTGCAAGAACGGTAAGAGCGCTCACTCCTCCAAGGATCAGCTGAATCTGAATATGTACGAGCCAACGATACATGGGGTTTTACTGTAAGACTCTGAACGAAAAATGATAGTCCTATTCCCCAAATCTGTCAGAATGTTGAAATTGGGAATGGAATTGTGATCCGGTTGTGAAAAGCTGACGCTTGTATAGAACCGAAACCCTATGGAAGACAGTGGGGTGTTAACAAGCGGTCGTCGGGGCGGGTGAGGATATCTTGCAGGGTTGGTGTTCAGACATCGTGTGCATGAACGGTGAGGTCGTTCAACCACTTCCCGCTCTTCAGGCGGCCCAAGCCGATGAGCATCTTGGAGATCTCTTCCATGCTGACGAGGAAGTAGAGGGGGACGATCGAGAGATTGAAGAGATGGACTCCGATGAACGCCAGGGGAACGCCGATCGCCCAGACGCCGAACATCTCGGCGAGCATGCTGAAGCGGGTGTCCCCTCCGGCGCGGAGAACCCCGACGATGACGGTGATGTTGAATGCTCGAGCCGGCAACGTTAGGGCATGGATCATCAGAAGACGAACCGCGGTAGCCTGAAGTTCCGGACTGATATTGAACATTCCGGCGAAGAACGGGGCAAAAAGCAGTTCAAAGCCCCCCATTACAGCTCCTACCGTGACGGCAACAAGGACGAATCTCCGCGACCACTTGCGGGCCAGAGGATAGTCGTGTTCCCCGATCTTGATTCCGATCATGATCAAGGTGGCGTTCGACAGGCCCAAAAGGGCGACGAAGAAGAGGTTGCCGACGCTTTCGGCGACGTTGATCGCGGCGATTGCGTCAATGCCGATCCTCGAATAGGCGATCTTGTAGGTGGTCATTCCCAACGCCCAGGCGATCTCATTGAGAAGAACCGGCAACACGGTGGGAACCACGTGGAGGATGAACGAACGGGGCCATAGAAACGCTTCACGATCTCGAATCGCCAGATGGGGGTGTTTGCGGTAGACCACAATGAAGAGAAGCACCACCTCGACCAGGCGGCTTAGCGTCGTGGCCAGCGCCGCTCCGGCGATCCCCATGACCGGGAAGGGGCCGATGCCGAAGATGAGGAAGTAATTTCCGATCGCATTCAGGGAGAGGGCCAAAAGAGCGATCTTCAAAGGAGTCTTTGCATGACCGGTAACTCGAAGGGCGGTGGAGAAGATCTGTGTTATGGCGCCGAAGATGTAGCTGACCGCCACGATTTTCTGATAGGAAACTCCACCTGAGACGACCTCCGCTTCACGGGTGAAGATGTGCATGATCGCTTCGGGAATGAACAGGGAAAGAAGGGCGAAGATTGAAGCGAAGAAGGCAACGAAGGTGATCGAGAGCGCCATGATCTTTTGGATATACCGGGTATCCTTGGCTCCCCAGTATTGAGAGAGAAAAATCGACGTTCCGCTGGCTACTCCGAAGAAAAGCAGCGAGATAAGAAAAAACACCTGGTTTGCAAGGGCTACGGCGGCGATCGCGGTCTCCCCGAGCTGACCGATCATCAGGGTGTCGACAAAGGAGAGGGAGTTGTTCAGCAGGCTTTGAACGAGGATCGGGAACGCGATTGCAATCATTCTTCGGTAGAATGATCGGCGTTCGAGGGATTGGGGCGATAGTGTTGTACTTGGCACGAGAAGCAACTCCGGAATAATTAGGAGCGCAGTATAGTATATCCTCCGGGCTTTGCATATAAGACTTCAGCAGATATGAAATTTGTGGTACGATCGCACTAAGGCTTTGTAAAATACGTTGTGAGGATGCTATATGCCTGAAAGCGAATTATTCGTGATTCTGAACCCCTATGCCGGCAAGGGCCAAGCACGGAAATTGGAAGAAAAGGTTCGTTTCTCCCTTTCGCGGGGAGAGCGGAAGGTTGTTTTGATACGAACCGAAGAGGAGCATGAAGCGGAGCGCCTTGCCTGGGAAGCTACGATGGATGGACGGAAGTCGATCATTGCCGCCGGCGGAGACGGAACGGTAAACGAAGTCGTAAACGGGATGATCAAGGCATCCTTGGAGATGGGAACTCCACCGCCGGTGCTGGGAGTCATCCCCATCGGGCGCGGCAATGATTTTGCCTGGGGAATGGGTTTGCCTCTTGATCTTGAAGAAGCGTGCACGGTCGCTTTTGCCGGAAAGACAAAAATGATCGATGTGGGGAAAGTCTATGGGGGAAAATACCCCGACGGCCGATACTTCGTGAATGGTCTGGGGATTGGCTTTGAACCGCTTGTCAACTTCATGGCCAGTGACTTCAAGCGCTTAAGCGGAGCCCCTTCATATATTTTAGCCCTCCTGAAGATGCTGGCAAGGTACCCGAAGCCCTATCGGGTTGAAATCACCTATGACGGAAAACAACGGATAGTCTGGACTCAACAACTCTCAATCTCCAACGGAAGACGGATGGGCTCGCTGTTCCTCATGGGTCCCGATGCCGTCTTTGACGACGGGTTTTTTGATGTGATGTGGGCGAAACGGCCGGTCAGTCGACGAAAAATCATCCCGGTCATCATTTCTTTTTTGAAGGGAACCCAATTAAAACGACCGGATTTCAAGATGGTGCGGACAAAAAAGTTCTCGGTGGTCGCCAAGCGGGGCTTGCTTCCTGTCCACGTCGACGGGGAAGAGATCAGCCGCGGGTGTACGGAGATTTCCGCTGAAATTCTCGAAGGAATTTTACCGGTTTTTGTCTGATTTCTCAAAAGCATGTCAAGTAGGCGCCCTTTGAGGTAGTTTTGTTCCGTCTTTCACAAAAGCCGCTCTTTCCTTTTCAAGCACAATTAGCTATTATACAAATGTTTAGCTGAGAATAGCGCAAGCGCTGTGCTTTGATTTCGATTTTTCCGGTTCAACGGAACTCCTATAGATTTTTAGATTGACATCTCATAGAAGAAAGTTTATCTTAAACAATGCACGTTTTTAGGGTTTTTCTGCGACCATAGCTATATAAGGAGTCTCAATTTGAGCAAAGATTTGGTGCCGTTCGTACACTTCTATGATCAAGATTTCGTTGATATGTACGATCGCTCATGGGTGTGGATCGATGAATTATGGAGAGAAGGGAGTAAGGAAAATCAGTTTTCAGGCTCCTATCTTTCCTATCCGGACCAGAAGTATTTCAGCCAATATCTCTCTTCATTCTCCTCCCTTTTTTTGGTGTATTCCAATCAAAACCACTCCCCGTTCGCGATGCTCGATTACTTCTACACTCGCCAGGAGGAGAGTGGTGCGATCCGCGGTGAATATTCCATTGAAGACGGCAGGCCCGTTTTAACGGAGGAAAATCCCGAAGGATTCTCACCGCCGCTGTTCGCCTATGTTGAATATATCTTCTACCACAAGGTAGGAAACAAAAAGCGCCTGAGGGATGTCGTCCCCATTCTCGAACGATACTTTGCCTGGCTTGAAGAAACCGCCCTGCAAGAGAACGGGCTGTACCATGTTCCGACCGAAGCGTGCCAGACCGGGAACATCCCCCGCTCTGAAACGTTCTATCCCGTCGACTTCAACTCCCAGCTCGCCCTGTCCGCGCTCTATATGTCGGCGATCGGGGATATTCTCAACGACAAGGAGATCTCCTTTCGCTACAAGCGGCTCTACTTCTCGCTAAAAACCCGGATCAACGCCCATATGTGGGATGATGAGGATCGCTTCTACTACGACCTCGATAAAGACGGACAGCGGATCAAAAGCAAGCTGCTTGTTTCCTACTGGGCGATGCTCGCCGAGATTCCCAACGATGAGCGGGCGACCTACCTGATCGAGCAGCTTCAGGATCCCAACGAGTTTGGAACGGAAAACCCGTTCCCGGCGGTACCGGTGTCATCCCCCTGCTACAGTGAGGAGGGAAACGGGCACTGCGGCGGGGTCTTCAGTGTCCATACCTACATGGTCGTCAAAGCGCTTGAGCGGTATAACCACTTCATTTATGCCCGTGAATGCGCGATCCGGCATATGTACTTCCTTCTGGATACGCTCCACCCGGATACCGATCAAATAGGGGATTTGTGGGAAGCGTACCTGCCCAATAAGGAGGGGCCGTCGAAAACCGATGAAATCGAAGGGTTTCCCCGCCGGCGTCTGATGCACTATGCCGGTTTGGCTACCATCACGCTGATGATTGAAAACATCATCGGTCTTGACATCTCGCTTCCCCGAAAAACGGTGGATTGGGTGATGCCTTCGCTGGAAGTGATGGGAATTGAAAACCTTTCGCTGAAGCGGAACACGATCACGATCCTTTCCAACAAGACCGATCGCGGATGGGAAATCCGCCTTGAGTCGGAGAAGTTGTATTACTTTACGATCGAAGTTCTCAATGAGAAAAAGAAGAAAACCCTTCCGATCCCCTCCGGCAAGTGTTCGATGCTCATCGATAAAATGTAAACGCAATGGGTTGGCTTAATAAATTCATCGGCGGCATGATCGGCTTGGCGCTCGGCGGTCCCTTGGGGATGATCGCCGGAGTCGCATTCGCCTCGGTGATCGACAAGGCGGGCCGGGTTCAAGAGCGAACCAATCCCCTCGATCAACAACAGCAGCTCTTCTTTGTCGGAGCGTTTTCCCTCTTGGCCTATGTCGCTGCCGCCGACGGAAGCGTCACCGCGACCGAGCGTCAAAAAGTCGTTGAGTTCATCCGCCGCGATCTCCGGTTGGATTATCAAACCGAGGAATTGGCTCTTCGCGTCTTCGATGCCGCCCTGAACTCCAATCAAAGCGTCGAAGCGGTTGCTTCGCAATTCTATCAAGGGTATCGGAACAACCCCGCAATTCTCCAGCTGATGGTGGATATCTGTTATCGCGTCGCGTACGCCGACGGAACGATCTCTTCCAAGGAAGAAGCGCTGATCCTCAAAATCGCCCGCCTCTTTCACTTCAGCGAACCCCTCATCGAAACGTTCCAGAAGCGGTATGGTCTGGCGACCACATCGTTGGAGCAAGCCTATGCGACGCTTGGGCTTTCTTCCGGCGCGACCAATGAGGAGATTAAACGAGCCTACCGGAAGCTTTCGATGGAGTATCATCCCGATACGCTCATTTCAAAAGGGTTGGGCGAGGAGTTCCTCAAAGCCGCCACGGAGAAGTTCCGGGCGATTCAGGATGCATATACCCGGATTAAGCAGGAACGAAACCTTTAGAAGGAAACCCTTCCTCGAAGCGATCTGGAAACCGTCACGCGGTCGGCGTATTCCAAATCTCCTCCGATCGGCAAGCCGCTGGCGAGGCGGGTGACCGTAATGGCGGGGTGGTCTTTCAGCAGATGACGGAGATACAACGCGGTGGTGTCGCCTTCTTCCGTCGGGTTGGTCGCAATGATCACTTCGCTGAAAGAGCCTTCCCTGATCCGCTTCATCAACTTACCGAAGCTCAACCGTTCCGGCCCGATTCCATCAAGGGGACTGATCGCCCCTCCGAGGACATGGTACAGCCCGTCGAACGCCCCGCTGGCCTGAAGGGTGAGCACATCCTGCGGCTCCTCCACCACGCAGATGATCGTTTGCTCCCGGTTGGGATCGCTGCAAATCGAGCAGGGGTCGGTTTCGGTGTAGTTCCCGCACACCGAACACGGCTTGATCCGCTCTTGGATCGTGGCGATCTCCTCGGCGAGGTTCCTATTGTAGGAAGGGTCGCTCTTCAGCAGGTGGTAGGCGAGGCGGGTGGCGCTCTTCGGTCCGATGCCCGGCAGACGGCTGAGGTCTTTGATGAGGGTGTCCAGACTCGTCATGATTGCCCCATCATCGAGACGGCTTTCAGGCCTTCGTCCTGAAGCTTCTGCTGAAGCTTTGCCGATGCATCGTTGAACGCGCTCTGAATGAGCAGCTGCAGAGTTTCAAGATCCTCGGCGGCCGCTTCTTCAATGGCGATATCCACAACGGTGAACTTGCCGTTGAGTGTGATCGTGACCATTCCTGCCCCGGCATTGCCGGTCGCCCGGATCGCAGGCAGGATATCCTGCATTCTGGCCATCTGTTCTTTAATCGCCTGAGCGTTCTTGAGCAATTCAAACGGGTTCATCACTGAGACTTCCTTGTGAGCACATCACCGCGGAACACGGTGGCAATATTTCGTAATACGGGGTCCTCCCCGGAAGGGCTTTCTTCACTGGCTTTCGACGTCTCCCCATTGATGCAGTACACATCGACGCCGGGCCCCGTCAACTCCTCGATCGCTTTCACCAGGCGTTCGCTGTTTTCCTTCGCTGTCGTCGCTGCGAATGCGGTATTGAACGTGAAGGTAAGCGTTCGATCATTCTGGTTCAGTTCTTTCACCGTTCCCAAGACCCGGGCAAGCATCGGAGCGTCTCCGAGGCGCCGAGTGAGCTCGGGCAGATCCTCCATCGTCAAGGTCCGGCTTGGCCGGCTTGGAGGGGCAGCGGGGGTAATACGTTCCTGCTGCTTGGGAGGCGGAGCGGGAGCCTGGACTTTTCGGGTGACGTGCACATTTCCGGAAAGAAGCTCCTCACGCAAGGTGGCGATCTCCTTTACCAAGGCGGTGTTGGAGCGAAGGCTCTTCAGTTCTCCGAGGCGGCTGATGGCCAGTTCAAGCTCGATCCGCGGATTCAGCGAATAGCGGATTTCCCGGTATGTGGCAAGAAGCAGCTCCAAGGCGGCTTCCAGCTGCTCCGTCGTATAGGCGGTCCGCAAAGCGAGGGGAACTCGATCGCTTTGAACTCCCAAAATCGCTTCGTCGTTGATTTGTGAGCGCATGAATAGGAGGCTTCGGTAGAACTGAGTGAGATCCTTGATTGTTTGTTCGACGGAGACCCCCGCGTTGATGAGGGAGTGGATGGCAAGCAGGGCAGTTTGGGTGTTTCCTTCAAGAAGATCGGTGGCGATGGTGATGATTCTATCAAATCCGACGAGCCCGAGCTTGGACCGGATCGTCTCCATCGTGATGTGTCCCGCACTGAAGGCGACGACCTGGTCGAAAAGGGTGTAGGCGTCCCGCATCGAGCCGGTGGCCTCTCGGGCGATCCAGAAGAGGGCATCGTCATCGGCTTGGATGTCCTGATCGACAGCCGCTTGGGCAAGGCTCTCCTTGATGAGATCCAGACCGATGAGCTGGAAGTGGAACTGCTGGCAGCGGGAGCGGATCGTCGCCGGCACTTTCTGCAGCTCGGTGGTGGCGAGAATGAAGATCACGTAGGGGGGCGGTTCCTCCAAGGTTTTGAGCAGCGCGTTGAACGCGCTGATCGAGAGCATATGGACTTCGTCGATGATGTAGATCTTGTAGCGGCCTGTCTGAGGCGGAAAGAGAACCTCATCCTTGATCTGGCGGATGTCGTTGACTCCGGTATTGCTGGCTCCGTCGATTTCAATCACATCGACGCTGTTGCCGGCTTTGATTTCGATACAGTGGCTGCATACCCCGCACGGTTTGGTGGTGGGACCTTCGTCACAGTTAAGGGAACGGGCGAGGATTCGGGCAGCGGAGGTTTTTCCCACTCCGCGGGGGCCACTGAAGAGATACGCATGGGCGATTCGCCCCTGGGCGATCGCTCCTTCGATCGTGGAGACGACGAACGGCTGACCGACAAGAGTGGAAAACTCCTGCGGTCGTTTCTTCGTTGCGGTTACTTCATACTGTGACATCTGCCCCCCAAAGTTCGTTGACACTGTACCATAGATGAAGGGGTTTTAATAGAACCAGCCAACAAATCGCCTGCGTCTCACAAGCGGTCCACGTACCGCTGCTCCCTTCCGGGCCTGACGGGGTTGGGCGGATGCCTGTAGCACAGAATCTGTT
>Ga0209718_1003732_pt1 | contig 13353 bp, 9 predicted proteins | sample AD_JPNAS1_MetaG_FD_184420 | JGI IMG/M metagenome (GOLD analysis project Ga0209718, IMG submission 184420) | Active sludge microbial communities of municipal wastewater-treating anaerobic digesters from Japan - AD_JPNAS1_MetaG (SPAdes) (version 2) | ecosystem: Engineered > Bioreactor > Anaerobic >... | reverse complement strand
GTATGCCCAGATCTTTCTTGTCTTTCAGAAAGCCCAGGATCGAATCAGGCATCGCGCCGATCCCCAGCTGCAGGCAGTCTCCATCTCTGATCAGCTCGGCGCAGTACTGTCCGATCTTCTTATCGATTTCGCTGATCACCGGCGGCTTCAGGATGATCGGCCGGGAATCGCACTCGACGATATAATCGATCTTCGAGACATGGATGAAAGAGTCGCCCAGGGTGCGGGGCATGTAGGGTGTCACCTCGGCAATGACGATCCGCGAGCTTTCAGCAGCCGGCATGGTGTAGTCGACGGATATGCCGAAGGAGCAGTACCCGTGCTCGTCTGGCGGAGACACCATGCACAGGGTAACATCGACCGGCAGGATCCGTTCGGTAAAGAGCCGGGGGATCTGGCTGAAATGACAGGCTGTGAAAACCGCCCTGCCATCGTGAATCGCCTTTCTCGTAGTGGCGCCGGCAAAGAGCGAATTGTGAATGAAGTTTTCGCAGTTCTCAGGCAAGCAATACTCCGACTGCCCCATGGAAACCATATGCACAAGCTCTACGCCCTTGTAGGCGTCACGGTTCTCCACCATAGTCTTGAGCAGAAGCTCGGGCGATCCGCATGCATGTCCAACCACCACCCGGTCTCCTGATTTGATCGCCTTCACCGCCTCTTCCGCCGTCGTCATCCTGCTCCTGTAGATCTCCTGCCAATTCACAGATCACCTCCAAATCTTTTATTTCGAGCTTTGTTTCCGAATGTTCCGGCGTGTCCGAATGTATCCGCAAAAAATCCCCGGCGTTTTGGGGGTGATGTATATGCCGGAGAAAAGGTTTTTCCCGTTGCGTGCACATGCCCTTCCTTTATTTCTCATTGCCGTGTTACAAAACCGATGCCAATAAAGACCGGCGCGCCTGCGAAGCCTCGACAGTCTCTCAAGTTCAAGAAATGACTTGATCCGAGGAATTCATGGCTCCCGGCTGAGGTTCGATATCGATGTGAGAAATGATGCACATATGCATCATACATCCTATTGATAATTATCAGTTTGTTGTTTTTACGGTGAATTTTAATTTATTGTCGCGCCGATGCAGTATCGCACCAGAGAGCCTGAGACTCTTTGAAAAATATTTTTAAGGCATTGATTTACTTGATTTACTCATCTTATCCTGTATCAGGGAGTCAGATGCAATATTGCATTGCATGTATCACCAGCTATTCACAATGCTTTTCGCTGATAATTTTCCCATTTGACTCATCATCGTCCTTCTGCTCCAAAACCGCCGGCATCCGGTCCTGCCGGTGCAGCTCTTCAACTGCCGGGAGCGACATCTGGACACCGCTAGCGCCCATGATGCCTCCTATCCTGCTTGCGAGCAGGGCCGTGGTTTTTTTCGGAGTGGAAGCTCTATGATTCGCGTTCTTCCTTCCCTATAATACATTATAGCCTCTACAGGACTGCTGCCTGCGTTGCTCCTTAGCGGCCGTCTCTGAAGAGGGGCCGCCATCGGCCTTGAAGCCGGATATGAATCATGAGAAGAATCGAAAAAACAATCGAAAAGCTCAGAAAACAGCTGGACGAGTCCCAAGCGCTCATCGACAGGCTGAAAAAATCCGAGGCGAAATGCAGAAGCACGGAAGCTGCGCTCCGTGAGAGTGAGCGGAAGCTCGGGTTCTTCATAGAGAATGCACCTGCCGCGATCGCCATGTTTGACCGCGACATGCGCTACATCGCCTTCAGCCGCCGGTGGATTATCGATTACGGGCTCGGGGATCAGAACATTATCGGCAAAACCCATTATGAAGTATTCCCGGAGATACCCCGGAGATGGAAAGAGATCCACCGAAGAGCCCTGGCGGGTCATGCGGCGAGGTGCGACGAAGACCCGTTCCCCCGCCTGGACGGCAGAACGGACTGGGTGAGGTGGGAGGTGCTTCCGTGGTACGAGAGCAGCGGGAAGATCGGTGGGATCATCATGTTTACCGAGGTCATCACCAAGCGCAAAGAGCTGGAGCTGGAGCTGAAGAACTACCGCGACCATCTGGAAGCCCTGGTGGAGGAGCGTACGGCCGAGCTCGAGGAAAGAAACAAAAAGCTCGCAGAGGAAATAGCCGAGCGCATGAAGGCGGAGGAAGAGCGGAGGAGAATAGAGTCGCGCCTTTTTCAGGCCCAGAGAATCGAGGCACTCGACAGGTTTGCCGGCGGAATAGCCCACGACCTGAACAATATCCTCTATCCCATCATCATCAATACCGAAGAGCTCCTGGCTCAGGAGCCGCCGGGGTCTCCCCGCTTCGACATCTTGGATCATATTCTCAAGGCCGCGAACCGCCAAAAGGATCTCGTCAAGAAAATCCTCTCTTTCAGCAGACGGGGCGAGAAAAACCTGAGGCCGATACAGGTCGCACCATTGCTGAAAGAAACCGTTTCCTTCATGCGCTCCACCCTGCCGAGCACTATCGAGATCAGGCATCATATCGATACTCCGGCCGAGATGGTCTTGGGAGACGCCACGCAGATTCAGCAGGTCATCATGAATCTCTTTCAGAATGCTGCGGACGCCATGCCTTCTCAGAAGGGCACGATCGATGTGAGCCTGACGAAAACTCACCTGGAGCCGGTCCGTTTTCCAGGTGAAATTCGTGCCGGAGACTATCTGGAGCTTTCGGTCAGAGATACCGGTCGGGGCGTTCCGCCCGAAATTCAGGACCATATTTTCGAGCCTTTCTATACGACAAAAGACTTCGGGAAAGGGACAGGGCTCGGGCTCTCAGTCGCCCACGGTATCGTGAAAAGTCTCGGCGGCGCCATCAGTGTTGAGAGTGAGGCCGGAAAGGGGGCCCTTTTCACCGTGTATCTGCCGATCTATGCGGGAGAACTCGGGGCACCGGAATTTCCCGCCGAGACCGGCGGCCAGGCAGGCGGAAAGGAGACAATCCTTCTGGTCGATGACGAGGAGTGCATCCTCGTCAGCCTGAAGCGGGCGCTCGATATGTCCGGCTACCGGGTGGTCGCGGTTCGTGACAGTGCGGAGGCCCTTGATCTCTTTGCCGGTGAGCCGGCCGGATTCGACCTTGTCATCACCGACCTGACCATGCCGAAGATGACCGGAATCGAGCTCGCCAGAAAGATCCTCGAAATATCTCCCGACATCCCGGTGATCCTGAGCACCGGCTTCAATGACCTTATCGACGAAGGGGAGGCGAAGTCTCTCGGAATCCGGGAGTTGCTCCTCAAGCCCACCGACATCCGTGAGCTGAAGAACACTATCCGAAAGGCGCTGCAGCGCTGATCAGCGGTTTGAAGGCATTCTGCGCGATCGACCTTTGAAGTTCGGAGACAGACGAACCGCCTCAAGGCTGATCGATGACGGCAAGACGCTCCTCGAATACGGCCGCCAGCCGGTCGAACTTGTCCGTGAGATCTTCAAGCTCTGAGAACAGCGCCTCGATCTCCTCTTCACAGGCATGGATTTCTACGGATATCCCTGATATCCTTTTCCCGTCCCTGGCAAGAGTGGCCTCCTGCATGGCGGCATGGAGGAGCTTCAGCTTCTTCTCCCTTGCTTCGATCTCGGATTCCGCCCGCGCAATGTCCCTTTCAAGGGGGCCGAGCGCCTTGGAACGCTCGGTAATGATCTCTGCACGCCTCTTGCGGAGCTCTTTCCTGTCTATCTTGTCGCTGCCGTTCTTTTCACTTCTGGGTTTTCGAGGCACAGAGAGAGACTCATCCTCGTCTCCCCACCCTCCCTTGTCGAGAAACCGCTGGTAGCCGCCCTCGAAGACCTCGATGGAATCCCGGTGAAAGATGATGAGCCTCTCCGCGAGCGCATGGAGGAACATCTCGTTGTGGGTGACCATGACCACCGCGCCCTCGAAGCTGTCGATGGCGGCAAGCAGCGCGTCGTTCGACTCCATGTCCAGGTGGTTCGTGGGCTCGTCGAGCAGCAGCAGGTTCACTGGAGTCGCCAGGAGCTTGCCCAGCATCACCCGGCTCTTCTCGCCGCCCGAGAGCACCCCTATCTTCTTCAGAGCGTAATCCCCCTCGAACATCATGGCCCCGCAGATATCCCTGGCCTTCTGACGGTCGATGTCGGAATAGCTGGAAATGATCTCTTCTTCGACGGTCCGGGAGTCCATGAGAGTGGAGATGTTGGTCTGTTCGAAAACGCCGGTCACGGTCTTGGGGTTCTGGGTGATCTCGCCCTTCAAAGGCCTGAGACTGCCCGCGAGCAGCTTCAAGAGCGTGGTCTTGCCCTTGCCGTTGGGGCCGATGATGCAGACTTTCTCGCCCGGCCTGAGCGTAATACTGAAATCCTTGATGAGCTCGACCGAGGGATCATACGAGAAGCTCAAATCCTGCGCGGAGAGCGCGTACTTGCCGATGAACGGCTCGTAGCGGAATGAAAAATCGAGCGTCTTGATCTTCTCGAGCTTCTCCTTCTTCTCCATCTTTTCCAGGTTTTTGATCCTCGACTGGACAAGCCCCACGAGGCGGGCCTTGGCTCTGAACTGTGCGATAAAGCTTTCCACCTCTTTGCGCTTGCGCTCGTCGTTGATGCGTGTCTTTTCGTATATCTCTTCCTCCTGGGCGATCTGAGAGTAATATTTTCCGGTATCGCCCGGGATCTTTCTGACTTTCCTTCGGTGAATGCCCATCGTGTGAGTCACGATCCTGTCCATGAAGGTCCTGTCATGCGTGATCAGGATGAGCTCTCGGGGCCACGACACCAGGAAGCGCTCGATCCAGCGTATGGAGGTGATGTCGAGATAGTTGGTGGGCTCGTCGAGCAGAAGGAGATCAGGCTCGGATACGAGGACCTTGGCAAGGTTCAGCCGGACCTGGTAGCCCCCGGAGAACTCCAGTGGGCTGCGCTGCATGTCCTCCTGCGAAAAACCGAGGCCCGCGAGCACCTTCTCCACCTTCCAATGCTGCTCTTTCCGCGATTCCGGCAGCCCCTTCATCCCTTCTCTGAGCACATAGCCGATGCGGTAATTTCTGGGTACAACGATCTGCCCGGTGTCGGGTGTCTCTTCGCCCACTATCATTTTCAGAAGCGTGGTTTTGCCGTGGCCGTTCCTGCCCACGAGCCCCACCCTCTCCTTCGGGTTGATCTTGAAGCCGACGTCTTCGAACAGGACCTGCCGGGCGTAGCTCTTGGAGAGATTCTCAGCGCTTATCATGGCGATACCATATAATAAAAGGATATCCAGTCAAGGTGTAAGTTCGGGCCTGTCATCGCTCAAGATGGAGAGTGGAACCGCATCGATCAAAATGCATTGCGCCGGATGCGAGCCTTCACCTCAGCGCGACACTGAGCACAGGCCAGAGCCTGTCCATTTCCCGCGGGCTTCTGATGCGGCCGAAGATCCCGGCGCGCAGTGTTGAATAGATCAAGTTATGCATCCTGAGGCATCGTGTATGGGGAGAGTTCCTCATGGCCTGCTCCAGCATCTGCCGCGTCGCGCTTGTCCATTTTCCTGCAGTGAGCGCCTCGGCGCCCAGCGTGCCCGCCGTGTAGCCCATGAGAAACGAGGTCTTGATGCCGCTGCCGCCCCGCGCCTGGACATGCCCCAGCGCATCTCCGGCCATGACAAGACCGTCTCTCGGGCAGCAGGGGAAGACCATTTTTCCCATGGGTATTGCCGTCTTGAGGGTATAAAAGGCTTCGCAGCCTTCGAGACGCTCCCTGAACAGGTTGTGGGCGCCCGCGAACTCCTCGAAGGTCATGATCTGCGGCTTGCGGCCCTTTGCATAACTCAGGAGGATAAACTCGGCCTCGCCGTGGGTGCGGGGAAAGATCGTGCCGACTGTCAGGGTATCTCCCTGAACGTGAAGATGGTATTCGAACCGTTCGTCCGGGCCTGCATATCCCCGGACGAGCCGTTTGGAAACAGGCATGTCCATACCGGTGCGGTCAATATTGAGAAACCGCGACGCGGGATCTTCGCATCCGCCGCAGGAAAAGACCATCCCGGCCCTGATCTCCTCTTGCATGAATCCTCCGACCATCGCCCGCACCCCGGTGATCCGCCCTTTCTCCTCGAGAAAGCCCACCACGGTCGACGCAGGGATGATCCGTGCTCCGGCTGCCTTCACCACGTCCGCCATGCTTCTGATGAAATCGGGCCAGCTGATGATGCAGTTCGGGTTTTTGATGGTGCGGTCCACCCGCATCAGGCCGGTATGGGAGAAGTACGACCTCTTCCGGATCGTCCGTATAGTCTGCCGCTCGAAAAATCCTTTGCCGAGGAGTGCATCCATCTCGCGATCGAAGTGAATGGTCTCCCCTCTCCGTCTGGAGCCTATCCTGTCCTGCATGTCCAGGACCGCGACGTCCATCCCCTTCCGGGCCAGCCCCAGGGCAGCCCCGAGCCCGGCCGGTCCGGCGCCGACAACCACCGCATCTGCAGAAAATCTTTCTCCCATCCCTCCCCCTTGGCATCACACGCCCTGTGTGAATTCTTCCAGGCTCAGTGTCTTTTTGAGAAGCTTTCTGAAGTCTTTGAGCTCGGTTGCGCGAATGAAGTGATCGAGGTCCTGGTAACGCTCATCGAGCGGAAGGAAAGCCGCTTCCATCCCCCGCGACTCGATGAGGCGGGCCGCATCCAGCATGAGCTCTCTTTTCTCCCGGCCGCTTCCCAGGCAGAGGATGCACCGCCTGGTGCCGTAAGCGGCTATTGCGTCGCATCGGCCTGCGCTCAGGCCCGACTTTCCTATTCCCACTACGGGCTTCAGCCCTATCCGGTCGACCAGGAGAGAATCCAGGAAGCCTTCCACGATGAGCAACTCCTTCGCCCCCCGGTATCTGTACAGGAGAAACGGTGCGTCTCTGAGCAATGACATGTCGGTGAGCTCCCGGTAGGCCGCAGGCCCATTTTTGGTTACGTCCCTGCCGAACATCCCCATGAGCCTGCCCGCAGTGTCGCGATAGGGAATGGTGAGCCTGAATTCTTCTGCATCACGAGCCCATACGGCATCCAACATCGTGTCGAGAAACTCGTCGGACAGCCCTTGGGACAGGAGGTATTCCCTGGTCTGCCGGTAGCCGGGATAGAAACCGAACGAGGATCCCTCCACCTCACCCATGGCGTATCTCCGGTTGTACAGGTAAAAGAGCTCCTTTTCGCCGGCAGGCGAGTAGAGCTGGGCGGTGAAGAAGCCGGACATGAGCTCCAGAAGTATCGACCGGCTCAGCTCGTCGTCCCATGCCGACTTGTCGCAGGCGATCGGCTCGATCCCCGCCTCTTTGCCCAGCAGGAAGAGCGCGCTGAAGAAGTCCATGCCGGTCTTGAGCTGAAGATAGCTGAGCCAGTCGCCCCGCGCGCCGCATACGAAGCAGAAGTACTCCGGCCTGTCTGCGTAGACGAGAAAGGTGGGATGCTCGTCTTCATGAAATGGACAGCAGGCGAGATGGCTGTCGCCCTTTCCCTGAAGCCCCTTCAGATCTCTGAAGAGCTTTTTCTGATATTGCCTGTCCAGCAGGGTGCCGTATATGCGCTCGATATCTCTGATCATCCGGAGATCTCCTTGCTCTGTGATATCAATAACAAAAAAGAGTGCAGGTCTCAACAGATGTAAGCAAAGAGGGGTCAGGTCTTGACATGTGACATCGAGGCTCCTCGATGTCACATGTCAAGACCTGACCCCTAACCGTGCCCCCTCAGGTTCTTCAGGCCGCGATGCCTTTTATTTTCATGAAATCGCTTATGGCGCGGTCCTTTTCGTGCCATAGCCTGTTGAGCCATGCCTGGAATCGCTGCTGATATTGGGGGTCGTTGCTGTAGTCGCCCACGAGGTCCGTGGTTATGGGGATCGCTTCCACCCGCACAGCTACTTCGCAGCCCCTGCAGCAGAGAAACTGCCAGAAGGTCTTCACGCCGTCGGGATAGATGATCGTTACATTGAGAATATGGGTGAGACTGCCGTTCATGGCTGAGAGCACGAAGGAGATACCGCCGGCTTTCGGTTTCAGGAGATGGGTGAATGGAGAGGCCTGGGATTTGTGCTTCGAAGAGGTGAAGCGGGTTCCCTCCACGAAGTTCATGACCGCGATCGGCATCCTGCTGAAACGCTCGCACGCCTTCCTTGTGATCTCCAGATCCCTGCCCTGCATGTGAGGGTTCTTCTTGAGAAATTCCCTGGAGTAGCGCTTCATGAAGGGGAATTCCAGGGCCCACCAGGCGAGCCCCATGACAGGGACCCAGATGAGCTCCTTCTTGAGGAAGAACTTGAGCATGGGTATCTTGCGATGAAAAATCTTCTGCAGGACGAGAATATCCACCCACGACTGGTGATTCGATATCACCAGATACCATCCTTTTTCTGCCAGGTTCTCTATCCCCCTCACATTCCATGTGATTCTCTTGGTAATGCGGAGATTTGCATTGTTGCAGGCGATCCAGCAGGCCGCGACGATACTCAGGATCGAGTTGCACCGGTCCTGCCATGATCTGACAGGGATCAGCAGCTTCACGGCCGCCATGGGGAACAGGAAGCACGCCCAGAACAGGGTGTTGAGGATCATGAGCATCATGGATATGCAGCCGATGGCCGTGGGCGGCAAGAGCGTGAGAACGTTTTTCCTCTTCCCAGGAGCTCTTTGCGCACGTGACCCGCTGTTTGTGTTTCCCTTCGATGGTGGCATTGCCGGCATCTCCTTGTCTGTCGTCATTTCATCCTAAAAATGCATTCGAGGCGGCCTCTCTATCACCGGACTCGCCCGCCCCGGAAACATTTCATAACTCGAGCCAGGCGGACCCGGCACCGAAGCCTTGAGGAGAGATGTATAGCACAGATCGACATAAGCGATTGTAAAAGCTTCGTAAATTCCCGAAAACCAATGCACAGGCAGGAGGGATTCCCGATGGGGTTTGAGATGGGGTGATAAAAAAAGAAGGCTGCCGCTTACGGCAGCCTTCTCTATTGCTGATGAAAGCCCGATCAGTCGCAGAGCTCGAACACCGCTGCCGCACCCATGCCGCCGCCGATGCACATGGACTCTACGCCGTACTTGGCACCGCGCTCCCTCATCCCGTTCGTGAGCTGGGCGCAGAGCTTGGCGCCGGTGCATCCGAGCGGATGGCCGAGCGCGATGGCGCCGCCGTTGACGTTGATGATCCGCTTGTCGCTGTCTGACAGCCAGAGCTCTCTCTTGTCATAGAGGCCGAGCTGCTGGAGCGAGTAGATGCACTGGGAGGCAAAGGCCTCGTTGACTTCCCACAGACCGATGTCCTCGACCTTCAGGCCGGCCATCTTCAGGGCCTTGGGAATCGCATAGGCAGGGCCTACGCCCATCTCGTCGGCACGGCATCCCGCCGTGGTGTAGACCAAGAGCTTGGCAAGGGGCTTCACGCCGAACTTCTTCACGGCTTCGCCGCTCATGATCAGCGAGCAGGCTGCGCCGTCGGTGGTCTGAGAGGAGTTGCCCGCCGTGACCGAACCCATTGCCGCGAATGCCGGCCTCAGCTTGGCGAGCCCTTCCATGGTGGTAGGCCGCACGCCGTCGTCAAAATCCTGGATAAAGGTTTCTTTCACGGTGATGCCGTCTTTCTCCACGAACCGCACGGCCTCGGTGGGAACGATCTCCTTGAACTTCCCTGCCTTCTGTGCCTGAGCGGCCTTGGCCTGGGAGTGGAATCCCCACTCGTCCTGCATCTCGCGGGTAATCTTGTAGCGGGTGGCCACGTTTTCCGCGGTCATGCCCATGGAGATGTATACGTCCGGGCTTTTCAACACCTGCTCCGGATGGGGCCTGGGAAGGTTCCCGCCCATGGGAACGATGGACATGGACTCGAGCCCTGCGCCGATTGCCACCTCGCAGTAGCCTGCCATGATCCTCATGGCCTGCAGCGATATGGCCTCCAGACCTGAGGCGCAGAACCGGTTGACCGTTGCTCCGCAGGTGCTGTCCGGGAACTCGGCGATCTGGGCGATGATCCGGCCGATGTTCAGGCCCTGCTCCGCTTCGGGAAATGCGCAACCGACCAGTATATCTTCAACGTCTTTCTTCTCGACGCCGGGAGTTCTCTCCATCAGGCCGTTCAGAGCGCTCTTCAAGAGGTCTTCAGGCCGCGTGAACGCAAAGGCTCCCCTTCCCCTTCTGCATCCGGGAGTCCTCACCGATGTTACGATATATGCTTCTTTCATAAGTCATCCTCCTGTCTTCTACAATTAGTCATTTACAGAAACAGCGGCTTGCCGGTCTTCATGATGTTCTCGGCCATCTTCTGGGTGTTCTCCGTCTTCCACAGGTCAACGAAGGCCTCTCTCTCGAGTTTCATGAGGTGCTCTTCGCTCACTGCGGTTCCGGAAGGAACATCGCCGCCGGACATGCAGGTCGCGATCTTCTTCGCGATGAACTCCATGTGAGGTGTGATGTACCCGCCGCCTCTCATGTTCTGCATCTCGGCCCAGACCATGCCGGTTGCCTCGCGGCCCAGTACCGTGATCTTGGTCTTCAGAGGAGGTGCATAGCCGTCATCCAGCATCTTGAGAACTTCCTTCTTCGCTTCGCCGATGAGGTTGTCGCGGTTCATGACGATGCGGTCGGTGGCTCTCAGGAAGCCGTTTTTGCGGGCGTCAGCCGCGGAGTTGGACACCTTGGCCTGTGCGACGCTCATGAATGCGGGCAGGAAGAATGCCGCAAGGTCGGTGATCTTCGCCACTTCGGGCTTGCTTTCGACGAAACGCCGCCAGAGGTTGATCATGCCGCATCCGCCCGGGACGAGACCAGCGCCGATCTCCACCAGGCCCATGAAGAGGTCTGTGTGGGCGACGATCCTGTCGGCGGCGAGACACACCTCGCACCCTCCGCCCAGGGTAAGGCCGAACGGAGCCGCGACCACCGGGTATCTGCTGTAGCGGGTGCCCATGATGCCCTGGTGGACGAGTCTGATAAAGGAGTCGATCTCACTGAAGTTGCCTGACCTGGCGAGGCCCAGCATGTAGGCGAGGTCTCCGCCGGCCGAGAATGCCGGAGGCATGCCGCCCGCCTGGTTGCCGATGACCATGCCGACGCCGTTCTTGTCGATGTATTCGCCGGCCTTCTGCATGAACTCCACCATCTCCTTGTTGATGGCGTTCATCTTGGAGTGGAACTCGAGGCAGAACACGCCGTCGCCGATGTCGATGAGCGAGCAGGAGGGGGCGGTCAGAACCACTTTGTTCTCGGCCTTGAAGGTGTCGAGGTTCAGGGCCTTTGCGCTGACCTTCACCGGCTTGTAGGAGTTGGATGCGAAATCGAAGAAATATCTCTTGCCTTTTTCGAGCTTATAGAAAGATGTTGCGCCCGATGCGAGCATCTTCTTGACGTTCTCAGGGACCTTCATCCCGTCTTTTTCCATCTTGGCCACAGATTCCTTCACTCCGATGGCGTCCCAGCTCTCGAATGGGCCCATGGCGAAGTTGTAGCCCCACTTCATGGCGTTGTCGATCTCCACGACCGTGTCGGAAATCTCGGGGATCCGGTTGGCGGCATAGATGAACCCGCCTGCAGCGACCTTCCAGGCGAACTTGGCGGCCTTGTCGTCGCCGTAGAGCAGGGCCTTCATCTTCTCGGGAAGCGTTGCGGCCTTCTTGGCTGCGGCGAGGCTCGCGAAGTCGGCCTTGCCGTACTCGACGTATTCACCGGTCTTGGGGTCGATGACCTTGCGGACCTTTTTCCACTCAGGCGTGATCTCGGTCTTGTAGAAGCCGGCCTTGGTCTTGTTGCCGAGCAGCTTCTTCTCGACCATGGTCTTCACGAATTCGGGGACCTTGAAGACATCGCGCTCTTCGTCGTTCGGGCACATGTCGTAGGTGTTCTGCGACACATGGGTCATGGTGTCCAGGCCGACCAGGTCTGATGTCTTGAAGATAGCGGTCTTGGGACGGCCCATCGGCGGTCCGAAGAGCTCGTCGACCTCGGGGATGGAGAGGCCTTCCTCGAGCATGACCTGCATGGTCTTTCCGATGCCGTGTATGCCGATCCGGTTGCCTATGAAGTTCGGGGTGTCCTTCGCCCACACGATACCTTTGCCCAGCATCTTCTCTCCGAACTCGGCGATGAAGTCCAGGACCTCTTTTTTCGTGAGCTCGCCGGGGATGATCTCCAGCAGGTGCATGTAGCGCACCGGGTTGAAGAAGTGAGTGCCGAGGAAGTATTCCTTGAACTCCTTGCTGCACTTCTCAGACATGACCTTCAGAGGAATGCCCGAGGTGTTGGAAGAAACGATCGTGTCCGGCTTGCGGACGCCGTCTATGCGCGCGAAGAGATCCTGCTTGATCTTCGGGTTCTCGACCACGACCTCGACGATCCAATCGCAATCAGCGAGCTTGTTGAAATCGTCTTCCAGGTTGCCCGTGGTGATGCGGGCGGCGTCGGCCTTTGAGAAGAACAGCGGCGGCTTCGCCTTCATTGCCGCTTCCAGTCCGGCTGTGACGATCCGGTTTCTGGCTTTGGGATCCTTCTTTTCCTCGTCTTTCAGGTCGAAGGGCACGATGTCAAGCAGCAATACGTCGACACCCGCGCCAGCCAGGAGAGCGGCTATGCCTCCCCCCATGATACCAGACCCGATAACCGCGGCCTTTTTGATTTTCCTGACCATTACTACCTCCTCCGTATATGGGTTATTTAAGGTAACTTCGTACAGTATGAATCATCATTCAGTTTATCAGGTTGATCCAGTGAAGTCAATAAAATGAAGTTGATAACCGGAATCATGGATGAGAAATTATCATATCACGAATTCATATATGAAGGCATCTGAAAAGTGCATGAACACACCGGATGAATTTTCATATTCTTTGACATGTTGAAGGGGGGTCATGTTTGAGGTAATGTATGATGACAGCATAGGCCGGTACATGACTGCGCCGGTCTCGGTCAAGGACAAGAAAGATCATGAAAAAACACAAGGCCCCCGGGGATGACCCCGGAAAGGGTTCATACCGCAACGAGGCGCCGCAGAGCACATCCGGCCGGGGCGAGGATTATGAGCTCATCGACAGCGGCGACGGCAGGAAATTCGAGCGCTTCGGCAGATACCGGCTCATCCGTCCCTGCGCACAGGCCATCTGGCGACCGCAGGGCGGCGACTCCCTGTGGGCGCAGGCGGACGCCTCCTTTGACAGGACGCACGGCAACCGGTGGCGTTTGCACAGACCTCTTCCACAGGAGTGGGTCGTAACGGTCTCCGGGATGCGATTCAAGCTCTCGCCTACGGACTTCGGGCATCTGGGCATCTTCCCGGAGCAGAAAGACCTGTGGGACTGGATCACCCGCATGGTGGAAAAGGCCCGTGACAGACGAGTCGGACAGGTCTCGGTGCTCAACCTCTTCGCCTATTCGGGCGGCGCGACCATGGCCGCCGCCCGTGCGGGCG
>Ga0209718_1003703_pt1 | contig 13399 bp, 25 predicted proteins | sample AD_JPNAS1_MetaG_FD_184420 | JGI IMG/M metagenome (GOLD analysis project Ga0209718, IMG submission 184420) | Active sludge microbial communities of municipal wastewater-treating anaerobic digesters from Japan - AD_JPNAS1_MetaG (SPAdes) (version 2) | ecosystem: Engineered > Bioreactor > Anaerobic... | reverse complement strand
CAAGATAAATGGACCAAGTTACAGGACAAAAAGCTTAAAGAAAGGAGGAGATATTGCTCAATAATTTTTTGGCTCAGGTATGGAATTTTCACTGCCGAAAGGTATGGAATTTTTGTTGACTTTGAGGTCTACCCCTTCGCAACGCCCAACATGGAGATCAGCAAGAGGCCTGATTTCAGGCCGATTCTCTGGATGCCGTTGTTGGGTAACTTCTTTTTATTATTGATTTTATCCGTGTCAATAAACCCTCATTATGTAAAGTTATTTATTTTTTAAGGAAGTTCCCTGTGTCCCCTATTGATACGGGGATGTCTTATAAGAGTTGAGCTATTATTATAAAGTCTTAAACTCATCATATTTCAACACGTTAAGAGCATCCCATTCCATTCCGTTCCATTCAGTCGGGCCTGCTACTTGTCAAGTTTGCGAACCAAAGGATGGGTGCTGCACCTGATTGAGCCTCCGTCCTCATTGTGGGCCGCAAAGTAGATACGATACACAATGATGCCGTTGGCTTCTAAAGCTTTCTTAACCCCCATGCCGTCAAAGTGGTCATTATACCCTAAAATGTAGTGATCTTTGTCGATGGGCAATCCGTTGGTTGCCAGGTAGCGCGTCTCTTTTTTGCTTACTTCGATACGCTTCCAGCCCTTGAAATATGAAGGGATTCCATCTACGAAAGCATCCGGACAAACCACGATCAAGCCGTGTCGAGGCACTGACAGGGCGACATCCAAATGGAGTATGTCTTCTGTCAGTCGTACATGTTCAACATCGTATCCTTGAGGCTCAAGATAGGATTTTAGCCACAGATAGCCAAATTCGCTGGAACCGGTGGCCCGGTTCATGGATGTGCCGACAAGAATCTTCTTGCCCAGTACGATAACGTCACCGCCCTCGAGCACCGGGAATCCGGTTTTGTCAAATTGTCCTTCCCGGATCATGAGCGAATAATCGATAGTGGGCATGGACACCCAACGGGCGTTGCTCCCTGCCACCCGCCCCATAAAAAGGCGCTTAAATGCAAGGATATCGCTGCGGCGATAGAGCGAGCCCATTGTATTCTCTATCACGTTGTTGCCGATCACGAGAATCGGATCGCGGGTGTATTGCTGCGAAACGCCAGAAAAGCGAACATATTCTTCACCGAAGTTTGTGATCACTCTCTCACGGGAAAGTATCTCGGGCCTCCACACCCTCACCCCATGCTTTTCAAGGATGGCGATAAGTTCCTTATTCTCCTTCTCCATCAGGTCGAATTTGCCAATTGAAATGGAATCCTTCCCGGACCTTTCCCACATCTTCCTGGCTTCCGTTTCGGGGAGTATCTTGATGGCTTCCTGTGCCCATCTGGCCACTTCGAGATCAGGGTAGATCGCAAATGGTACACCTACAATAACTTCCTTGAGACTGCCGTATTCAAAATCGACAAATATCTCCTTAGAGCCGGCAACTCCTGAGGTCGCGCCGTTCATACCGACAATACACGAGAATAATGGCATTATAAATACGCTCTTTTAATATGCATTTTCCTGAACCTCCTAACGTTAACTTGTTCTGGCCGAACGTTTCGCATAACCGGCTGGCAATGGAGCGCAGCGGAATTGCAAGTCCGAGTTGATGCGGTTGTTAAGCACTATGAACTTATGATTCAAATTCACCACGAGGCAACCCAGACTGGCGGATGATGGATTGAAGCGTTCCGATTCTGATTTCATCATGGTTTGGGACAGGAACCGTTATTGTGCCCCTGGTAAGCTTTTTTTGCATTACGGTGTGACTACCTCGTTGACGCACCTCGATGAAGCCATGCCTGGATAGAATGGAGCACACCTCTTTGCCAGAAAGAATTCGTAGCCTACCCAAATGCCACCTCAACTTGAGTTACGAAAATCTCGCCGTGAAGACGTTGGTTAAGCTCCTCGGGAGATGCTGCTTCAAAAAAGAGTTCCAACGCTTCTCGAAGATTGTCTCGAGCTTCCTCAATGCTACCGCCTTGACTCGCGATATCTAACTCCGGGCACAAAGAAACATACCCGTCACCTTCACGCTCAATAATTGCTGTAAGTTTCATTAATAGCCTCCTGTTTGACCGAATCTACTCTTCAAACAATATAACACGGATTTTTCCATTTCCCAGTCTATGTCTGTGTTGGCCGTGTTCCAACTGGCTGTCTTTGGTACAATGGCAATAGACTGGAACTGGATATGTTTAACTTGGGCCTTTGGGTTGTCATCCAGAAACTTTTGTATTTCACCCTCCAGAAATTCGTTTGCGGAAAATCTCCTGGTTTTGTCCCCCACCCTTATAGCTTGGAAACTTTCATCGGCCCGCACTGAGAATATCTTGACTTTCATTTTGTCTGTCTCCTTTGCCGTATGCCTAACAAAGAATTCACCGGCGCGGCGAGCGCCTTTCCTTGCCGATCCGGTGGAACGACTCGTTATACTCTTTCTCTTGATTCTCGAATTGCGTCTACTATTTCTTCGCTGCTCATTCCCTTATTTAATCCTGCAACATCAAAGGGAGAGCGACGAGTGCGTTGGGGCTGAGGAACAATGGCATACATATCGCCCTTCCGACGTTTTATGACCACCTCTTCAGTCTTTGATTCTTCAAGTATGGTCGCCAGTTTTTCCCTTGCCTCAGAATAGGTATAGACTTTCATGATTACGTCACCACCTCTATGGACAGACGTCTCGCCACCTCACACATGTGATTGTCCAGGCTAATGAGGGGCAGCTTTGTCTCAATACAGCACTGCAAATAGAAAGCGTCGTACGCGTGAATGCCGTGCTTGACAGCTATTCTAAGTGCGTCTCGAACCCTCACGGAAACGAGTTTCACCGGGACTCTCTGTGAGATGTCAAACGCCTTCAGGACCTCTCGGTCGGTCAATCGACCCTTTCTCTTTACGGCTATCAAGGCATTGGCAATCTCGTAGGGAAGAACTTCCGGGGAAACAACAGAACAATCAGAAGTCCGTTCGATGATCCATTCCCGGCTTTCCTCATCGAGAACTACTGCCAAAAAAGCGCTTGCATCAGACACTATATCCATAAGGTATTTGTACAACTACGTAGGTGAGTTGTCAATATCCTTTTTGGTATAACAAAGAAGTCACCGGCGCGGCCTGGCCTGCGAGATGCCCACTATGCATAGACAAAAGGCCAGGAAACGGAGCGAAAAAAGCCCGATATTCTGCCGTGTCCGGTGTAATGACTGGTTGTGCATGGTTTTCATGAAGCCTCTTTCCAGTCCATCGAAAGCTTGCGGCCCGATGCAGCACAGTCCCGTAGGTACAAGTTTATAAGAGTCTGATATGGAATGCCTGCATCTTCGGCGAGTTTCTTGAAATATTTGATAGTTCCTTCGTCCAGCCTAATGGTGACCTGCTTCTTAAGCAGAGTCGCATAAGGGTTTTTCTTGGCTTTCGAAAAATCATATTCTTTTCTCATCTTTACCACCTCTTCCAATATTCTGCCTGTTCTACGCGGGTTGCTTTACGGGCCGAAATGATTCTTATAATCGCATCATCTTTGCGGTAGGTGTGAGACACAACAAGAAGTCGAAGATTCGCACTCATGCCGAGAAGAATGAATCTTTCTTCATCGTCTGAGTGGTCAGGATCGTGGAGCAGCAAACCATTTCCATCGGCAAATACAGTTTCAGCCTCCGGAAAGGAAGTTCCATGCTTTCTTTTGTTTTGAGAGTGCTTCCTTTCGTCCCATTCAAACCTGATGTTAGGCATAACTACAGTGTAAATACATAATGGCAGTTTGTCAAATCAATTTCTGTGCACAACGTGGCGATCACCGGCCCGCAGAACGCGGGTCATGTTGATTGCATTGTTATATGTCGATTATTTCTAAACCCAAATGCTCAACCATAGGATCGAAATCTCGATCACAGTGGAGCAATGTAATCTGGTTGTAAATGCAAAAGGTGCCGATGATGACATCTATGGTTTTTCGAACAGTTACACCTTTCTTCCTCAAATATCTATAATTCATGGCGCTCTCTAACGCTATTGACTGCCCAACCATAGCCATAAACGGGATACCCAGAAGAAGATCTTTGGCTATTTTAAAATCCTTTTCGTTTTGAAATCCTTGGAGAACCTCAGTTAATATAAGATCACCTATGATAATGGGAGTGCTACCAAGAGAGGAATCAAGCCAATCTGTTTGAGATGATTGAACTCCATTGAAGTAGTCGATCCAAACCGACGAATCAACAAGGATCATTTATCCAACCTCATCTCATGAAGATTCCCCGTCCAGCTCAGTTTACCACGATATCGCTTTATGCCTTTCTGACTTCTCAACTGTACCAAAAGCTTCAACCCTTCTTCTATAGCATCCTTTTTCGTTTTGAGACCGGATACCTTTAGGGCAGATGCCATAAGTTCATCATCTACAACCACATTTGTCCTCATAGCTTACCTCCAATGTGTATGATATGCGCCTATCATACACATCATTGACGATAATTGCAATATTTATATTCGACATATAACAACGAGTTCACCGGGAGCCGGATTTATCGGTGATCCGGTGGAACGATTTGTTATGCCCTTTAACCGCAAGTTCCTTATCGATCCTGTCGGATAGGAACACTTTAGCGAGAGACTGGTATGGTACATCACGTTTATTAGCCAACAGCTTCAACTCTTCAAGCATAGATTCTGGGAGACGAAGAGAGATTGTCTTTACGGAAGGTTTTAAATTGGCCAGCGCAATCCTCTTTGCTTTTTTCCAGTCTACGTACTTAGTTGAGTCGTTGTTTTGCCAAAATTCTCTTTCTTCATCTTCACTTTTAAACTGGGGTATTTTCTTCTTCATGGGTTTGATACACCCTCCTTTCTTTCCTATTCATATCTCTTGCTGATATGACCCTCAATTTGTCGTTACTGACCGTAAAGACCAAGAACAAGAACCTGCCAGAGTCTGTCTGTCCGAGTACGTAGAAACGGTTTTCAGTTTTCGAATGTTTCTCGTCATTGCCAACGACAACCGGAATATTGAAGAAAACCTGCTCGCATTCCACTGGCGCCACACCATGTTTTGTCCTGATCTTCTCAGAATTATTCTTGTCCCATTCAAATCCGGTGCACTTCGCAAGAATGTCAGGCATCATAATCTAAGTATATCGCTATCATATACATATGTCAATCTGTCTTGTCGGGTATAACGCCATGATGAGCCGCGACTGTAAGGAGTCGGCTCCATCAATTTGTTGGCCCTTCTTAATAAATATCTAACTGGACTTTTATGGCCTCTTCCACCCGGTGCATATCTTCTTGGGATAGACTCCCCGCCCGTTTAAAGAGCCGTTCTTTACTAACGGTTGCAAGTTGGTCAGCCATAGCTTTGCTTTGTTTGCCCTCAAAAACTACGACCGCCTCGCTCGGATAAAGCCTGTCCATGTTGCTGGTAAGGGGAACAACCTGAACTCGATTAAGAAATCTGTTTGACGCATCATTACTTACGATGACAGCGGGTCGTTTCTTCTTTATCTCGCCCCCCACTGAAGGATCGAAGTTGACCCACCAAACTTCACGCCGTTTCATGAGCCATGTCCTTAAAGGTGATTTCGGCCCATTCTATGGCCTCTTTTTCACGCAGTTCATCTCTTGCCATTTCTGCATATGCCGATTCCAGATTTGGTCTGATAACATGTGGCCGGACTATCTCCTGGACAAATTTACTGATTTTCCGTGGACCAATGGTTTTATGAAGACCTTCGTACACTTCTTCGTCAACGGTTATAGTTAGCTTCTTCTGCATTACACACCTCCTATACGTATACTATACGTGTAAACCAAAGGCATGTCAATCAAATCATCATCAGAGGGGCCAACAAAAAGCTGAGCCAGAGGCGAAGCGCCTTTATTCGCCGATTGGTTCCAGCGGCTCGTTCGCTCATAAGACTTTCTTCAAATCTTCCGAAGTTATCTCGCAATCCCGGATGATCTGAACCAGAAGCCTACGGCCTATTGTCTCCCCCGTATGAACTGGCACCACAGTGCGCCTGCCATCAGGGCGTTGAAGGAAATGGTGGCTGCTTTTGCTACGAACCACCTCAAAACCGATCTTTCTAAGAGATTTGGTGAGTTGTTTACCCGTAACGGCAGGAAGGTTGCTCACGCGGAAACCGCCACTCGCTGTACCCCAACAAACTCGGTGGGCACAGGCTCCTCCACTTCCAGGCAGAGTTCAATTGCCTCTTTGACTCTCTTCATAAGGAGATCGAGCGATTTGGCCTGCGTGTGACATCCACGTAATGCGGGCACAGAGGCTACAAAGTATCCATCCTCGTCTTTCTCGATGACCACGCTGAATTCTAACTCTCTGCTCATAAGCTTTACCCTCCTTCTCTTATAATATCATAGAGAAAGAATTGCTGCACCCTTATATTTGGAGCGAACAAAAAGCTCAGCGAGCCGCGTTTTTTGCGGATTTGCTGGAGCGTCTTGTTAGGCGTTTTGTTGCACGAGTGAACTCCAAAAGTGACCTGAGCGCTTCATTTACCGAGACAGAGTCACGGAAAGCTTTGGCTATATCGGGATCGAGAATAGCTACATTCGATCCTTCTTCAATTAGCCTTTGGTAATATTTTCCACGGACAGCCTTTGAGTAGTCAAAATCATACTCGGAGCGTAAATCGTCTGTTTCATTTTTTTCTTTTCTATCCTTCATGTTTCTTCCTCTCATGCGCGGTGGCAAGTCTCGCGCTAATAATACAGGTAATCTTTCCTCTTTCAGCATGTGCAACAACAAGTAAATGATTCTTGGACGAAAAACCAATAGTAATGAAACATTGTTCGGTTGTTGAATGATCGGGATCGTCAAAAGTGGCTGATAGCGGGTCATAGAATGATGTTACAGCTTCATCGAAAGAGATGTTGCGTTTCTTTAGGTTTTCTTTCGCCTTCTTTGGATCCCATTCAAATTGCATGTCTCTATTCTATCGTATTTGCATTTATAATTCTACGCATAACAAAAAGCTCAGCGAGACGCGCATAGCGTGGATTCGGTACAGCGACAAGTTATACCACATCTAAATATCTTTCTATATCGAGCGCACCGTGAAATACTCCTAAAATGTCTACGACATTCTTTTCTTTGCGCAACAGTATGCTATGCGATAGTGGCCATAAAGCATAATTCTTATTTCCCCTTCATTTTCAACACGATGTATGTAGCCGATCTCAGGAAATTGGCGAAGCATTTGAGCTTTGTTGTAAATACCTTCTACGACCGTTATGGCGGCATATGGGTTATCGGTGGCTATATAGTCGTAAATATCGTGGAGCCAGGTTTCGGCCTCAGATGTCCACCTTATCTTTGCCATGTTCCTATACGGTGTTTCATCTCCTCGTCCGAAATGACACGTCCGTTTCTGGCGTCATTAAGACCCTTTTCAATCATCCGTTCGAATGCAAGTTCACGGATAATTTCTTCATAGGACGCATCTTCCGGTTGGGCTTCTATGATTTCCTTCATCTTTTGCTTGGCCATGGCCATAATAACTTACCTCCTCTTATAAGACATAACACCAAGCCTATTATAGCAAAAACGGCTAAGTATTTGAATTGCTATGTTTTCAATCAGGTATAACATATGGATCAGCGGGAGCCTGATTTATCGGCGATTGGCTGCATTGACGGGTTCGGCAGCCCCTGTTATGAAAAGAACTTCTCGTATTCATCGTGATTTCCAATCCAATAACCACATAACTATATCACCTGTAAGGATGCCGATGGCACGGTATGTAAAAGTGATTCTCACAGACCAAACAGCTTCAGACGTATTGACGCATTTGAAATGAAGAGACGGATGAAAGGGGTTATGCTCCCAGAGACGATACGCTTTTCGAGCACTTTTCTTGACCCCTTCCGGTAGAGGTCTGTAAGCTGCCCAAAAAGAGGGTAATGTGGCTGACTTCACAATTCGCTGTGGTTCAACGGTTTTGCCTTACCCTCAGCTATCTCCTTCTTGGCCCGGCGAGCTGCTGCGATAAGCTGGGATTGCGTTTTCTTGAATGTGTCGTCCCATCTTGCATTTTCCTTCACTTCCTTTAGGTAATCACGCAGATGCTCAACTGCTTGATCCTGTGCCTCCTCTGGCAGAGTCTCCAGCATCTTTACAACGGTAGCAATCGCCGTAGATGCCATGTCTTATCCCTCCTTCAAAGATATGTGATATAATAATAACTATTGTATCACTCCCTATGTTGTGTTGCCATACAAAATTCTATTTTTAACGCCGAACGAATAAACTAAATGGTGCCTATACCGGAGCTTGCCATGTAGAAAGCCAAACAGTTTTCTGGCGTCCGCTTAAGTGCCTGTATGGGCATTGTTTTTTTGAAGAATGAACCATGTGAGCACACAATCTTCGTTTTCTCTTGGGTCTTTATCACGACGAACCTTCCCTGATGTGAGAATAACAAAATTATGCTCTTGGAGAAACTCGATAAGAGCAAAGCTCTCCGGTATGTCGACTACCTCTTGAAAACACCCCGCGACACTTCGAATATGTAGAGACGCTTTGTCTCGGGGAGATTCAAACGGTTGTATCTCAATATCAATCAGGAATGAAGATAAAAGTTGCGCATATTGATTCTTTCGCTTTGTTCGTTCTTTTTCTTATTGCTCATTGAGTACCCTTTGCATTGGGGATATTTCTTCAATTTTATTCTCTATATCCGAGACAACAGCATTGATTTCTTCGCACATCGCATCTATCTCTTTGAACAACTCCCTGGGGTTTCTTGTGATTGATTTTTTATCAGTCATCCTGTCTCCTTTTTATGCCGAACAAGGGGATCAGCCAGAGCCGGATTTATCGGCGATTGGCTGCATCCGGTCGTTGGGCATGGGTTTATTCGCCATTTCTTACCATCCTAATCCAGCAAAATGCGCGCCAATATCTACCCGTTTATTAAGCCCCTTCAGTCTAAGGGATTTCAATTAATTCGCCTTCCCTTTTCACTAGGGTCTTTTCGGGGTTGTCATCTAACCTGTATTTGACTCTCAAAGTTTTTCCGATCCCAACATGTGGGTCACCCGCCAAGCCATTGCTGGCAATAACTCGTAATTTGCCAGCCTCAACCATAGAACGTAGAATAGTTGTCACGTCTATACTGTGGTCTGTAGTGCCATAGACCGCCTCCACTATTTCGAGAGTAACATGTTCCTTATATATAGTGAGGTCTGGATGATAGTATTTGCCCAAAATGCTCTTCAAGAATAGCTTCGGATAATAAAGAGAGGACGTAAAAACCGACATGCAGAAAAGACCGTAGGGCACTACCAACAAAAGACTGGCAATAATATAGGCAATAACATGTTGGATTTCTTTACCCTGCTCCCAATAGAAGTTTGTGGCTTGATCCTTAAGAATGACAAGTATAAAGCCATATGGAATTTCATATAGCCTGTATATCAGTATGCCTGCCGTCAATACGATCCCCAACCTGAAGGCAGACAAGATGAACCGGAATATTTTTCTACCAAGCAAGGTTGTGTCCTTCGTGAATATGCCATATGTCAGAATGCCGCCAATGCCTAACACGGTTATCACATCAGCCAGTATGCTGAGAATCTTCAGTATCTTATCTAATGTCGTCATAATCTAAATCATTCTTTTGTTGCCCAACGCGAACATTAGCGAGAGGCCAGATTTATGGCCGATTCGCTGGATGGATTTGTTCGGTGTCTAATACAATCCGTGGATATGGCGAATTAACAATCAGACCATTGTTTACCCATCTCTCCAATACATAAGCTTGAAAACCATTTACCGGTTTTGAACCACAAATATGTGCCAGTTGTTGCCCAGTTTTTGTCAAGAGAACCTTACCAGTATCCAGGTCGTTCCCTGTTTCCTTTACGAATTCTATGTTCATGAGCATGCCATAGTAGAAAACAATCGCAATCTTTTGGAATCCTTGTAGTTTGAAGCCGGATAGTCCGTTGAAGTTGACAAGACCAATGCTATCCAAATGGGTCAGGGAGTCGAAAGTAATGCCATGTTTTTTGTATATCTGTTCCTGTTCAGCAAATATCAGTGGCACGACATTTCCAATAAACCAGCCAAAGCCACAAAGGGAGGTGAATAAGGCTGCATCAGTTTTGTCAAGGGAACTGAGGAAGTTTACGGTTCGCTTGGAATATGTTCCAGGAGCGTTGGCTTCACCCGCCAAAACTTTTGACCATAGTGATTGCATTTCCTTGTCGGAGACGATTCTGCACTTATCGAAAAAATTTGTGACCCAATCATTTTCCATATCTTCAGGTTTTGCGGTGTCTTTCAAATGAGGAAGAGCTTTTTGTGTGATTTGCTCAATGTTTTCTTGTTTTTGAGCCTCCTCAGCTACAAACCTTACCAGTGCTCGACGCTGAAGATCAGTGATCTCGATTTCGGCCTGGGCTTTTATGACATCTGCTTCTGCCTCTGCTTTTGCAACTCGTCTGATCTGGTAAGGCCTGAAGTATCCCCCGATTGCATCAGATATCTTTTCGATCAGGATCGTTGCTGGTTTCGAAATATCACCGAGATTTATCAAAGAATTCCCATCAGTCATATCTTCTCCTCACCGAACGCAGAGCTCACTGGTTTTCACGAAGCGCAGCGGAGTTAAAATCCAGTGCAGCGATTTGTTAGCTGATTATATTGTTTTTACATCGTTGTATAAACGGTCCCAGTTGCCCTGTCGAATACGAAATTTTGTTCCGTGGTTGTGGCCAGTTCGTGCATCAAAGTCTATAAGAATAACACCAGCCTCAATTGCACTTATAAATTTATCTAATGAAAATTTTTGTAAAATCATAATCGTATTGTAATGATAATATTCTTGCCCGCTTTCTCTTTTAACATCGGCCTGCACATAAAAGCAATTCAGCAATTTCGTCCCTGCTTTATGAAACAAATCATCAAATCCCCAATAAGGTTGTGGATTTAATTCAGAAATCCCGATTCGAGCCTTGACAGAATTAAGCCAGCCTTGATGTCGTTGGTCCACCGATGAAGCATCAAAAGAAATTAGAACCTTGCGGGCTTTTCTATCTACAGCAACGCAAAATCCTCTGTCGCTTCGTTTCAAACCATGAATAGTTTGCCGAAAACTCTTTTCAGTTTCAGGGTAATCTGTTCCAGCTAATTCATGTGACCATCCATATTGTGGCAGTAAAATAGAAGGCACAAAGCGAATAGCACGCGGAGACGGCTCCATATGGAAAAGGGTGGTTAAAGAAGATGAACCTTTTCTTTGACATTTTAATTCCCATTCAGCCGCATTTGGTATTGGTAAATTATTCTCTTGAATTCCGAGTAAATCTTCAAGTGTGTTCCCAACCCCGCCTGCGTTGCCATGTCGTGCGTTAGGAATCCAGCCTTTTCGTTTAATTTCAAGAAGCTTTTTGATTAGGTTATCCTTTGTAAATATTTGCATATTATATCCCTTTTTCTATTGGTGGACGCCAGAAATCGAGCAGATACTCAAAAGTGACTCCCATCGTAATATAATTACTAGGCCATCCAAAGATACCTATTTTATTAACAACATTTGTTCTGTCCCAAATGATAATATTTCGCAATTCATAACCTCTCACCCTTAACTCTTCGATGAGAGAAACGTGTATTGTAATTCTTTGATTCTCCCACCACATATCAGGCACATTGATTACGCAATGTGCTTTCGGGCGTAACAATGGAAGCATAGACTCAAAAATGTCACCCATTGCTTTTGTGTAATCCTCTATAGACATTGTTCCAAGATCACGCTCATCTTGCGAATATTGTTCTACTTTTCCAAGTTGTTCGTTGTTCCGGTCTCTTCTTGATTTATTTTTCCGTTTACGGTTGAGCAAATTAGCATAAGGTGGTGATGTCCATATTAAGCTTACAGTATCATTTGAAATATAATTATGAATGTTTCGTGCATCGTCTTGAATAGCTATTTGCTGTGAAGTACTGAATAAAGCTTTTTGACGTAGTCTGTTTTCGCACAAATCTATGTAATGCTTCTGTAAATCAAAGCCAACAGCATTCCTGCCTGTATCGTTCGCTGCCACTAGCGTTGTTCCGCTTCCGACAAAGGGATCAAGTATGAGTTCACCTTGATGGGAAAATAGCTCTATAACTTTCTTTGAAAGGGCAATCGGAAAGGTTGCGGGGTGAAGCTTTTTATCGCGCACGTCCCTTGATTCATAAAAAAATTGCCACACTCCTATTTGCGATTTTAACCATTCTTTCGCGGTCATGCAGTTTATATGTGTTGGTCCGCAATTGCAGGTTCTTCCAAAGCCAATATTTAATCTTTTACCGTACTCAGCACTATCTTCTCTAATAGCAAGTTTGCTTTCCGTGTTTGTTTGATAGTCTGTTTCTGGTTTCTTTTTTTTAGACATCGGGAATTGCACCTTCCATATTAATATTCTTCAAGATATTGAGTTTATTTATTGCTGCTAACGCCGAGCTAAGCGGGAGTGGCCTGCCAGGGCCGCGATCCGCTTCAGCGCCTTGTTGGCGGTCATCTACTGTATTCCAAGGAACTGCTTCACTTTGGTCATGACGTCACAGACAAAACACGATCCCTTGCCGCATTTGGGTGTCACCTTGCCTTCTATGTATTTGATGCGGCTATCCCATGCCGACAACATGTAGACATGTTCGCGGCAGTGCTTAGCCAAGCCGTCTGGAATGTCGAACTTTAGATAACACTGCACTTTGCCGAATTCAGAAACGGTTCTCCAGCAATGAGCTACAGTCCAGGCGTCACACTTGTCGGGAGCGAGATCGGTGAAATACCACCCGTGCCCGTATGCCTTATCCATCGTTGTCCATGGGTCCGTTGGCAAGATGTTCCCGGTGCTGATAATCTGATCGAATGCGGTCTTTGACGTGTAATGATACAAGATCATGCTTAGTGTCCTCCTATAGGGCCACAATCTGGCTCAGCTCTTTTGACTGATTTAGGCTTTCAACATCTTTTGGATGAACAACAACGTTCACCAGCCTGATATGGTGATATGTTTTCGAATAGTGCAGAAAGGCAAGCAGCAGAAAAAGAAGTGCCAAACCCTTATCGACCCCGCCATGGCCGCTGCCCAAGATTGGCAGATAGACTGTGTCTATTCTCCTATCCGCTGTCGCCTGAAAGATCGCTTCAGCGCAGTTGCAGATGATATGTGGATTGCTTGCAATTCCGCTCTCCGAAGAGCGAATGGTTGAAGCTGTTATAACAAGCGTGGAAGGCTTTGACAGGAGTTTCAGGGATAACCAGAAAATAAAGCCTTAATGCTTATCATAACGAGGGTTTAGCGTGTTTTTTGCTGTAAGACCCCACGGGCGTCTACGAAGCGCCCGAATGCCGACAGGACTTCCGCTT
>Ga0209718_1003696_pt1 | contig 13412 bp, 10 predicted proteins | sample AD_JPNAS1_MetaG_FD_184420 | JGI IMG/M metagenome (GOLD analysis project Ga0209718, IMG submission 184420) | Active sludge microbial communities of municipal wastewater-treating anaerobic digesters from Japan - AD_JPNAS1_MetaG (SPAdes) (version 2) | ecosystem: Engineered > Bioreactor > Anaerobic... | reverse complement strand
CATTGTGCTCCAGTCGGGAGAAGACGGCATGCCGGCGGAAACACTCGCGGATGTTATTTCGCGCATCAAGGGCGAACATGACATGGCAATCACCCTTTCGGTAGGCGAACGACCCCGGGCTGACTACGCCCTCTGGAAAGACGCTGGAGCCGACCGGTATCTTCTCCGGATTGAAACCACCGATCCCGCGCTCTACGCCTCCCTCCATGACGGGAGGACGGTAGAAACCCGGATTGCCTGTCTCGAAACCCTGCAGGAACTCGGCTACCAGACCGGAAGCGGTTTCATGGTGGGCCCTCCCGGACAAACTCTCGATATAATCGCGCGGGACATCCGTTTTCTGGCCCAGCGCGAATACGACATGATCGGCATCGGTCCCTTCATTCCGCATCCGGAGACACCGCTCGCACATGCGACAACCGGGGATCTCAAGCTCACCCTGCGGACGGTCGCGCTCATCCGTCTTACGAGCCGTAACGCATGGCTCCCGGCGACCACCGCACTCGGCAGCCTGGACCAGGATTACCGGGTGGACGCGCTCCGGGCCGGAGCGAATGTGGTCATGCCGAACTTTTCGCCTGCGGACGTAAAAAAGAAATATGAGATTTATCCCGGGAAACGATGTGTAACCGAACAAACCGGCGCCTGCGCCGGCTGCATGGCGGGTCTTGCTCTGGCCGCCGGCCTCGAACTGGACTATTCCCGGGCGGACAGCCTCAAACGCGTTCCGGTGTAATCCGAAGTTTTTTCATGCGGCTCTGCAGCGTTGTCGGTTTAAGTCCGAGAAGACGCGCAGCCCCGTCTTCTCCGTAAATCTTCCCGCCCGAAGCAGCAAGCGCCGCGCGGATATGCTCACGCTCGGCCTCGGCGAGCGAAACAATGGTCGAGGTTGGTAACCCCGCCGGGGTTGTGCTCCCCGTGGCAGCTGATAGCCCCGCGGCAGTTGTGCTCCCCGCGGCCGGAACGCACACACACCGCATTGCCGAGTCCGCGAAGTGATCCGCGGTCATCTCGCCGCCGCGGGCGAGGATTGCCGCACGCTCAACCGCGTTTTTCAGCTCACGGACATTTCCCGGCCACTCGCGGCACAGAAGCATGTCGAGCGCATCGGCGGAAAACGACAGGTTTTCCCAGCCCGGCTCTTCCCGGAGGCGACGAGCGAAAAACTCGGCGAGCAGGAGCACGTCGTTTCCGCGTTCACGAAGCGGCGGTAGCGACACCGGGAAGACCGAAAGCCGGTAAAAGAGATCCTCCCGGAACCGGCCGTCCGCGACAGCCTTTGAAAGATCGGCGTTTGTCGCCGCGACAATCCGGACATCAACATGAACCGACCGCTCACCGCCAACCCGCTCGAAAAGTCCTTCCTGCAAAACACGAAGCAATTTTGGCTGTATTTCCTGCGGCAGGTCACCGGCTTCGTCAAGGAAGAGGGTTCCGCCGTTCGCGAGTTCGAAGCGTCCTTTCCGGAGCGCCTGTGCGCCCGTAAACGCGCCCTTCTCGTGCCCGAACAATTCACTTTCCGCAAGCGTTGCCGGAAGGGCAGAACAGTTTACCGCGACAAAGGGACCGTCGCTTCTCGGTGAAAGGCGGTGAATGAGCCGGGCGGCTTCTTCCTTGCCCGTACCCGTTTCGCCCAAAATGAGCACGGGAGACGAGGTCGCGGACACCAGGGTCAGCATGTCCACTATCGCTTTCCATGCCGGCGATTCCCCGGCGAACGAACGGTACGCATCCGCTTTGGAAGAAAGCAGCCTGTTCCGCTCCCCGGCGAGACGTACGGTAACATCCTGCAAATCGGCTTCCCGCCGGGCCTGCTGCAGGGCAATGGCAATAAGCCGGGAAATAACCCCGATAAAATTGAGAATTTCGCGTGAAAAGATTCCGCAGCTCCGGTGATCAAGAGTCAGAAGACCGATAACCTCCCCGCCGGTAATGAGCGGGGAAACCATGCACGAATGCGCGTCGGGCAAGTCGAGGATTTTATCGTAGGTGTCAACATGGGACTCGTCTTCCGCGAACAGATGCGGTTTTTCCGCTTCCAGAAGACGGCGGATATCCGGCCGTTTGGTAAGAGAAAGGGAAAACTCTTTAAACGCGGGGCCGGAGAGCGGACCGGTCGCGGTATGAACGGACAGGGTATCCTCTCCGTCAAAATCGAGTACTACCGCAAGCTCATAGTCTACAAGCTCGTGAAGGGCCTCAAGAACAATGCTCATGGTTGCCGACTGCGACAACGAATATTCGGTGTACAACGACATATCGGTGTCAGTATAACCGAAATATCGGTGCCGTGCAAGTAGAATCCCGCCTACCACGAAGCCATGCACGGTGGCACCACTATAAAATATGCCAACCAACGTTTTATCTCTTTACCATACAAAAACTTGACTCGTTATATGTCAGAAATATTTGCATTTTTCATACCTTGGCACGAAACTTGCAAGTATACAGCCAAGCACTACTATCGTTTCAGAGGAAACGAATCATATTTTTTACAAGGAGTTTATTATGGAAAACACAGCACAACTCGTTGCCACCCTGCCCCGTATCGGAGAAAAGGCCCCGTCATTCAAGGCGGTAACCACCCAGGGAGAAATCAATTTCCCCGAACAGTACAAGGGGTCATGGGTCATCCTTTTCAGCCACCCCGCAGACTTCACCCCGGTATGTACTTCTGAATTCATGACCTTTGCCAGTATGGAAAAACAGTTCGCCGAACTCAACTGCAAACTCGTCGGACTTTCCGTGGACGGCTTGTACAGCCACATCGCCTGGCTCCGCACCATCAAGGACAAGATTGAATACAAGGGAATGAAAGACGTGGAGGTAAAATTTCCGCTCATCGAAGACATCACCATGGAAGTGGCGAAACTCTACGGCATGATCCAGCCCGGAGAGAGCAACACCAAGGCGGTTCGGGCGGTATTCGTCATTGACCCCGAGGGCATAATCCGAACCATGATTTACTATCCCCTGAGCATGGGACGAAATTTTGACGAACTGCTCCGCGTGGTTCAGGCCCTGAAGACTGCGGACGAGTTCTCCGTCGCAACCCCGGCCGACTGGCGCCCCGGAGACGACGTCATTGTCCCGACTGCCGGCTCCTGCGGTGTCGCGAAAGAGCGCATGGAAGCGAAGGATCTCAAGTGTTACGACTGGTTCTTCTGTACGAAGGAACTCGACAAAGACACCGTCCTCAAGGCGATAAAGAAGTAACTGCTACGAAAATTGTTGAAAAAAAGGCAGCCGCTCGGCTGCCTTTTTCATGTTACCTGTACGTAAAACCGCCTGGAACGCGGTCCGTCGAACTCGCAGAAGTAAATCCCTTGCCAGGTTCCCAGCAGGAGCCGCCCGCCCGACACGATAATCTGTTCGCTCGCGCCGATCGTGCTCGACTTGAGGTGCGCGACGGAATTTCCTTCAGCATGCCGGAACTCCGGCCGATCGGGATAGGTCTTCGCGAGGGCAAAGAGCAGATCACGCACCACGTCGGGGTCGGCGTTTTCATTGATGGTAATCGCCGCGGTGGTGTGCGGGCAGAATACCGTACACACACCGTCCATAACGCCGCTGTCGCGGACCGCTTCGGCGACCTGCCGGGTGATGTTCACAAAATCCTCCCGGGAGGTCGAAAGCGAAAACTCGCGTACGGCCATCAGTCTTCCACGTCCGGCTCGTTACCGGAGAGATACGCGTTGATGCTCGCGGCAGCCTTGCGCCCCTCGCCCATGGCGAGAATGACGGTCGCGGCCCCGAGCACGATATCGCCGCCGGCCCAGACCTTTTTGAGGCTGGTCCGCTGCTTGTCGTCTACCACAACGTTTCCCCGGTCGGTAACGCTGAGCCCTTCGGTGGTCTGGGCCATGAGGGGGTTCGACTCGTTGCCGAGCGCGATGATCATGGCGTCAACCGGGATCTCGTGCTCGGTTCCGGCTTTGGCAACCGGACGGCGCCGTCCGGAGGCATCGGGTTCACCGAGTTCGTAGTCGAGAACCTCAACGGCGCGCACGCGGCCGGTATCGTCTCCGAGAATCCGGGTGGGGTTCTGCAGGAAGCAGAACTCGACGCCTTCTTCCTCGGCATGCATGACTTCTTCCACACGCGCAGGCATTTCGGTGCGAGTGCGGCGGTAAATGCAGTACACCTTGTCCGCGCCCAGGCGCAGGGCCATGCGGCACGCATCCATGGCGACGTTTCCGCCGCCGACAACAGCCACGGTCTTCGCGGGGTACAGGGGCGTGTCCGCATGCTCGGTATCAAATGCCTTCATGAGGTTGGCCCGGGTCAAGTACTCGTTCGCGCTGAATACGCCGATAAGATTTTCACCTTCGATATTCATGAACTTGGGAAGCCCGGCGCCGGTGCCGATGAAGGCGGCATCGAAGCCTTCCCGGTCGAGAAGGTCGTAAATGGTTTCGGTGCGGCCCACGAGGAAGTTTGTCCGGAACGTAACACCCATGGCCTTGAGCGTCTCGACTTCTTTGGCGACAATCGCTTTGGGAAGGCGGAATTCGGGGATGCCATACACCATGACACCTCCGGTCTTGTGAAAGGCTTCAAATATGGTTACGTCATGGCCTTCGCGCCGTACGTCTGCGGCAACGGTGAGTCCCGCGGGACCGGATCCGATAACCGCGACCTTCTTGCCCGTAGCGGCTGCTACCGCCGGCGGTTTGATGAGACCGTTTTCCCGTTCCCAGTCAGCTACAAAGCGTTCAAGCCGGCCGATCGCGACGGCCTTGTCCACCGTCTTGAGTGATTTTCCGATAGTACAGGTGCTCTGACACTGTTTTTCCTGCGGGCATACCCGGCCGCAAATGGCGGGAAGCAGGTTGGTCATCTTGATGGTGGCTACCGCTTTCGCATAGTCGCCGTCCTGAATGCAGGCGATAAATTCCGGAATAGGGACACCGACCGGACAGGCCGCCACGCAGGGGCGGTTCTTACAGCCGAGACAGCGGGCCGCTTCAACCCGCGCCTGTTCCTCGGTATACCCCAGGGCAACTTCGCCCATCTCACGCGCCCGTTTCACGGGATCGCGCGCGGGCATTTCCTGCACCGGAATTTCCATCCGGTCTTTGGGAGACAACGTCTTCCCTTTAATATCATTCCATATCTTTTCTGCTTCGCGGGCAAGTTCTTCCTGTGTCTTGTGGCTCATCAGGCCCCTCCCTTCTTGTCCGGATCGCCAACACGGTTGGCTTCCATTTCCATGTGGCATTTGTGATGATCGGCGTCTTCCCGTTCCTTGTATGCCTTCATGCGCATCATCATGTTGTCAAAATCAACTTCGTGACCATCAAATTCGGGACCGTCTACACAGACGAATTTGGTCTTCCCGCCGACAGTAACGCGGCAGCCGCCGCACATGCCGGTTCCGTCGATCATGATGGTGTTGAGTGAAACAACGGTATGAACGCCGTAGGGCTTTGTAGTCGCGGCACAGAACTTCATCATTATGGGCGGGCCGATGGCAACCGCTTCTTTGGGCGGCTCGGCACTCTCACAGAGTTCCTTGAGCGGTTCGGTAACCAGCCCTTTCCGGCCGTACGATCCGTCGTCGGTTACGACAATGAGTTCGTCGGACGCGGCACGCATTTCCTCTTCAAAAATGACGAGGTCCTTGGTGCGGGCGCCTATGATGGTAATAACCTTGTTGCCGGCAGCTTTGTGCGCCTTCACTATCGGATAGAGCGGCGCGACACCGATACCGCCGCCTACACAGACCACCGTACCTTTCTTTTCAATATGGGTCGGTTTACCGAGCGGACCGAGAATCGCCTCGATCGAGTCGCCCACGTTTTTGATCGCGAGCTTGTGCGTCGTCGCCCCGACCGTCTGGAAGACGAGTGCGATCCAGCCTTCTTCGGCGTTGGCGTCTGCGACAGTCAGGGGAATGCGTTCCCCGTAATCAATATCAATCTGCACCAGAACAAATTGTCCGGCCTTGCGGTTCCGGGCAATTTCCGGCGCTTGTACGCGAAGATAAAAAACTTCTTCGGAAAATTGTTTCTTTTCCAGTATTTCGTGCATTATGCATCCCCTTTGATCATGACACTTGCGGCTTTTCTGTAATAATACAATAATTTTGCATATTTATACAATCCTGCAACGTTCCCCAGAAGCAAGGAAACTGCTATATTTCTTTTATGACGAGTACTCAATGGGGGGCGTTCTCCCGATTCAGAACAGAATTCCGCACGCACTGCGATCGATGGCTTGAAGCGGCCGGCGGAAATGACGGCTGGCTTGCCGCACTGCAAACAGAAGCGGCGGCGGCGGACGGCACTCCCGACTATCCGGTAGAGACGCCCATTGTGTACAATACCGTACTCGACACCCTCCGGCAAACGGACGATATCCGTCTCATCCTGGTGGGCGACAACCCGGGGAAAAATGAACAGCTCGCCAAAAACAGGCGCTACCTCGTGGGTCAGGCAGGAAAACTCGGCGAAGGATTCTTTCGCAAGAACCCCGACCTCGGCATCGATTTCCGCAAGCACGTCATCATTTTGAACAAGTCGCCCGTACATACGGCAAAGACCAAGCAGCTTGCCCGACTCCTCCGGGAAGGCCCGGCGGAATTCGCCGCACTCTTTGACGAAACCCAGCGCTGGATGGCCCGGGAAACCGCCGCACTTCAGCAGGCACTCGGCTGTCCGCTCTGGCTCGTAGGCTACGGAGAACTCCGCGAGAAAGGCTTGTTCTCGGTATACGCGAAAGAACTCGCGGCGGCAGCGCAGCACCCCGCGACAGTTGCGCACCCCGGCAGGGCAACCAGCACCAACGCGACAGCGCAGCACCCCGCGACAGTTGGGCACCCCGCCGGGAAGCTCTACTCGCCGCCCGTCTACCTTTTTCAACATTTTTCCATGAACCGCTTTTCAATCGATCTTCGAAGCCGGAGTGATCCGGGAAAATCGCTTGCGGAAAATCTGGCGATTATCGGAAAAGAACACCGGAAGGAAATACTTGGATGGTAAGCGCGAAACGCGGATTTTATGTCGGCCTGTTTACGCTGGCCCTGCCAATCATGGCGCAAAGTTTTATCAATTCACTCGTCAACATGGTGGATACCGTGATGATCGGCCGGCTGGGAACCGTCGAGATTGCGGCGGTCGGACTTGGAAACCAGATTTACTTTCTATTAAACATGATCTTCTTCGGCATTACGTCAGGAGGTGCCGTTTTTACCGCGCAGTTCTGGGGCAAAAAAGATCTCGCAGGAATAAAGCGGGCAACCGGTTTTTGCCTCGCCCTCGTTGTATCAATCGGATTACTGTTCACCCTTGTCTGCTTCATCTTTCCGCGATGGGTTATCCGGCTGTATTCCATCGACCCGGCGGTTATCGCTTCCGGCGCGCAGTATCTCCGCACCGTCTCGTTGAGCTTCATTCCCTTCGGCATTTCATTCGTGTTCGTCATCATTCTCCGGTCAGTCGAACGCATCCGCCTTTCCCTGTATTCCACCCTCATTTCACTCAGCCTGAACGTGGTACTGAACTACCTGTTCATCTTCGGCGCGGGACCGATCCCGGCGCTCGGCGTAACCGGCGCCGCGCTCGCGACACTCACCTCGCGGTTCGTTGAACTCTGTATTGTCCTTACCGTCTCCTACGCAAAAAAATACCCGCCGGCAGGAACGCTCAAAGAGTTCTTTTCCTTTACCACTACTTTCGCCGCGCGGTTTTCGCTCATTGCCGTTCCGGTAATAGTCAACGAACTTCTCTGGGGACTCGGCATAACACTCCAGAGCGTTATCTTCGCCCGAACCAATACCGACTCCATCGCAGCGTTCAATATTACAAACACCATCAGTAATCTCACCTGGGTCTTTTACATCGGGCTCGCGAACGGTGCGTCGGTAATGATCGGTAAAAAAATTGGCGAGGGCGATCACGACACGGCACGGAATTACGCGAGTCGCATTGTCCGCTTCGCACCGCTCACCGCGCCCGCAGTCATCGCGGTACTCTTTCTCTTACGTCCGCTGGTACCGTCATTTTTCAATATCTCGCCCCAGGCGCTCGCATACCTCAACAGCATGTTCATATTCCTTGCGCTCGCCTATCCGTTCCGCGCGTTTAACATCTCCATGATAATCGGCGTAGGCCGCGCGGGCGGCGACACACGCTTCACCGTACTCTATGACCTGTTTTTCATGTGGTTTTTCGCTTTACCCGCGGCCGCTCTCGCAGCCTTCATATTTGCCGCGCCGGTCTGGCTCATCTACCTGCTCGTCATGAGCGAGGAAATGATCAAGGTCGTCCCCGGGATGCTCCGCCTGAGAAGCGGCAAGTGGCTCCATGATGTGACGGGTGAAGGGTGAGCTCATCCCCCGTGATCTCCCAGCACACGCTGCAGAGCTTCTCGCGGAACGCGCGGTCATGACTCACCACCAGAAGCGCGCCGGGATATTCCCCGAGGGCCTCCTCAATGGCCATACGCGAGGGAAGATCGAGATGATTCGTGGGTTCATCAAGAATGATGAGGGTACAGGACCGGAACAGTCCCTCTGCGAGTGCCAGCTTGCGGAATTCACCCGGACTCAGGAGTTCCGGGGAGTGCACCTGGTCGGCCTTTCCATTCAACCGGTAAAAGTGGGAAAGAAGTTCGCCGAGGTCACCACAGTTGAGTAAACCGAACCGCCCGGCAAGCGCCAGTCGTTCCAACTCACCGTACTCCTGGGCAATATGGAGCGTTTCACCGGTACGGATGCCGCCATTCGCAAACAACTTTCTGATCAGCGTGCTTTTCCCGCTCCCGTTCACTCCGAGAAGAGCAACGCGGTCGCCGGGAGCGATCACCAAATCGGGATACCGCACCGACCTGCCCGCGCCAAGCGGGAGCGTCCCCGCAGGCAGGCGCGCCAGATAGTCGCGCGAACTCACCGCGCCGTCAATGGTAATCCCCGATTTTCTGAACCGAGGTTTTTCTTTTGCAGCAGCTTCGAGTTCTGTGCGGGTTCGCTCCGCCCGACTCTGCATCTTCTTCGCAAGCGCGTCTCCGATCGTATCCTTCCCGGTCAGACGGATCCCGTTAAGCCTGGCGCGGCCGTCATGATCCTTCGGAGAAAGCGTCCTCCCGGACAAACCTTTCTTCTTTTGGGCGGAGGTTTCACGACGGGCCTGGGTCTCGCCCTTCAATTGCTCATATCGCTGTTTGAGGTTTTCATACCGGCGCTGAGCGGCAGCTTTTTCCCGGGATTCCTGTTCAAAAACTTCCTCGAGCGTTCCCGGCCGGTACCGGGCGATTCCATCACCCACAAAGAGAAACCCGGAGCAGAGCGCTCCCAGAAAATCGCGATCATGACTGACCACGAGACCCACACCGTCAAACCCTTGTAATCCTTCCTGCAACAGATTCCTGGCGTCAGCATCAAGATGATTGGTCGGTTCATCGAGCGCGAGAAGGTCAGGTTCCCGCATGAGAGCGGCCGCGAGCTGAGCCCGCTTCCGCTCGCCGTGGCTCAACGTCTCCCAACGGTACGGCCAGTCATGACCAAGAGCGAACACACTGAAAAGACGCCCCGCGGTGTTGTTGCCCTCATAGAGGGACTGGAAAAATTCGTCGAGCGAGTCCCCCGGCAATTCCGTTTCCTGCGGGCAATAGATGCGGTCCCGCACGCCGGTAATACCCCCGCCCTGCAGGTCAAGACCGCCGCATATCAGGCGGAGCAGCGTCGTCTTGCCAGCGCCATTCCCACCGATTATCCCGGTCCATCCGGCATTCAGTGAAAAGTCGAGAGCGGTAAAAAGAGGTTCTGGTGATTGTTCGTAGTGATAGCTCAGCCCGGAAACAGACAGGGTTACTATGCTCATACGTGCTCCTTGGCATGGATTTGTATGAGCGGCATGTATTTGATCAGGTGAGAAAGCGCCGCTTCGTTATCTGTTGTTTCTCCCCGATCAGTCTATCATCCCTTCGTCTGCTCCTTTGTATGATGTGATAAACCAGTACTACCAAATTTTCTTTTTTCTGTAAAGGCTTGAAGACTGCTATCAAAATTGTTGAAAAATTTTTGCCCAAAGGACTTGATTACTTGACCCTCCCTGCCCGCTACCCTTGCCCCTCTCCCCGGTTGCCGGTACTATTTGCTCCATGCGTATTGTTATACTGTTCCTGAACCTTGCCTTTGTCGCTCTCATGCTGGTATATCTGGCAGCCATGGTTCTTTCTCTTCTATCTAACAGATACCGTCTGCGGAAAGTGGCGAAGAACATTGCCAGCATGGATCTGGTTTCCCGGCCGCTCTCCGCGAAGGAAGCTGCCGCCTGCAAAAAGATCTATCCTCGTTTTGCAAAGCGCTTCCCGGCAGATGCGCGCGTTATTACCGTGAGCGGAGGCTACGGCTACACCACAATCAGCGGCAGATACGGCGCGGAATCGCGCATGCAGCACGCCATCGGCCCGCTCCCGTTTTACTTCATGCAGTGTATGGAAAGCAGTCTCAATGAAAATGAAGAAAACACCGCCGAACTGATCCTTCTTTCAAACGGAATGGCCGTTCCCGTATCAATCAACAGTAGGTGGACCGTACAACAAGAAGCCGCCGCGCGGGATGCGCTTGAAAAAGGACAATTCGCAGCGGCGGCCGCGGGCACGTCAAAACTCGTCGATCGCCATAAACCGCCAACCGCCCGTGAATACCTGATGTATCACCCTCCAATACGTTTGGCCGCGTCGGTCATCTTGCTCATCGGTATCATCCTGCTCCTGACCTGGAACCGTGAAAGCCCCATCATCCTGCTGTACGCCGGAACCGCCGTAACCGCGGCGGCCTTTCTCTGGATACTCGTTCCCGGCGGCGCCCTCGCGGCAAAAAAAACAAGCTTGGTCAGGCTTTCGGGAACCGCTGTTTTCCGCGGGAGCAGAATAATGGTCGACCGCTTTTTGCTCCAGGTCCTGCCAAAAGGATATGCACATATTGAAGACGGGAAACCGGTAGTACTGGAAGGATGGATTCATCCGAAAAAACACGACGTGTTCTGCACCGCAACAATACATACTCCCTACGGTGAAACACTGTGGTCGCTCGAAAAAAACCACTGGTCACGGAACTGGATGCGTTTTCTTATCCCGCTCATTGTAACGACGATCGCCGTGCTCATATATACTGACGTGAACGCCTCTGGTACCATCGCGAATGATTACCTCAATTGGCGTAAACATGGACAGACGGTGCGGACATTCGATTCACTTTCCCGCCTCGCGGAAGAAGTCGAAAAACCCGGCGGTATTCCTGCGGGTTCTATTCTGAATCTTGAAAACTTCGCAATCCTGCAAGACCCGTCCCGACCGGGCACGGACTATGCCTACCGGGTCACAGAGAGAAAGGCAGCTGAATCGCCGGACTTTTCGGAAGCCCGGAAACGTGCTGCGCAGCTTTCCCGCCTCATCCGCACACCGCTCGCCACCAGCATCTTTATCGGAACGAACTACCCGGAAACCCGTCTTTGGTATATCTCGCTGTACATTGACCAGTTCACCTCGAACGAATCCCCCGCAGACTTCGCGGAGATCTTTTCCGACTCTATACACTTCACGTCATTTCTCGAAGCGGCCTCGGCCTATGAAGCAGCCGGGTTTACCGGAAGCACTGACTCGCTCCTTCATTCCTGGACTGCCTTCCTCCGGGAAGAAACGGACACCATCAACGAACTTATCACGAACGAAGTAACACGGGCACTGCAAAACCAGACGGGAGTTCCAATTACCAGCGACTACTTCACTCCGGACGCATCCATATCCATTCCCTGGTCGTATCTGGAAGAAAGCCATTTTGACCCCTACCAGATCCCATCCCCGTCCCGACACAATTTTGGCCGCAGCGAACCAAGAGAATCATGGATCGCGGAGACCCCACGTTTTGAAGAAAGACTCAACGAACTGAAAGAACTGTATACGTATTTCCCAAACACGACAGACGGTAGTCCCATCGCGTTTGTTACTGGTTCCGGCAGGACAACGGACGGGGAGCCCATACTCGAGCTCTCATTCTCCCGCTACCGGGTAGAACGGGCGCAGCAGGAAAGGGAAAAGCTCATCATTCTTCTTGCTCTTACCGCATTTGGAATTGGTTTTACTTTGGGACTGCTATCAAAATTGTTGAAATAATCTTGCCTAAAATGCCAGAAATCCTGGCCATTCTACCCTGATTTACTCTATATACCTCTCTGCGGGGAGGTATATATGTCGCAACACGCCGGACGATTGTCCGCTGGACGCCCAGTCCGTCGGCCAACGTTCTGTCCAAATCCCGACTGCCCCTACCACAACCGGAAGCTCGCCCGCACGAGCCCCTGGTACTATCATTACGGCTTCTTCTCATCCCTTGCCCGAGGAAGGACCCGACGATTCCGCTGCAAACACTGTGGCACGACCTCATCAACCCAGACCTTCTCCATCAACTACTGGACCCATCTTCCCATCAACCTTCGTGACCTCGACGACCGACTCAATTCCTGTGCCGGCTACCGCCAGATCGCCCGCGCCCTCGGGGTTTCCTACCCGGTCATCAAGAACCGCACCCTCCGACTCTCTCGAAACTATCTCAATCTTTTCGACACCTCGCTCGTCAACTTTCCGCTCGAGGAAGATATCGCTTTCGACGGCATAGAATCTTATCTTCGGAGTCAGTACATCCCGGACAACTTCAATATAGCGGTCGGTTGTACTTCGCAGGTGCCGTACGCCTTCACGCTCTCCCTCTTTCGTCGACGGGGACGTATGACCGACGTACAAAAGAAGAACCGTACCGTCCTCGACACCATCTGGCGTCCAGAGCCGCGCTCCCTCGTCACCTCTTGCCGGACCGTCTTCCGGGACGTCCTGTCGCTCTACATGAACCGTCCGGAGCTGTCGCCTTTTGTCATCAATACTGACGAGAAGGTCGAGTACAAGACAGCGCTCAAGGACCTTCCCGAATGGCGGCATCTGAACGAACTTCATCTCGTCGAACACCGGACGGTGAGTTCCCGTCTTCCCCGGACGCGTCGGAATCCCCTGTTTCCGGTGAACTATCTTGATCGTGAGATCCGGAAAAACTCGGCGGCACATTGTCGAGAGACGGTCCGGGGAGACCGGGAAGTAGGGATGACGATGGCGCGGATGGTGATAACCCTCGGGTACCACACCTTCCGCAAGTCCTACCGGATTGACAACCGGGTAACGCGGACGGAAACGAAAACGCATGCGGATATGGTCGGGCTTCTTGCAGCGAAAGAGGCCCGAAACGCATTTGAACAGCTATATACGAAGCGGCATGTGTGGACTCATCAGGTGCAGCAGGCTGAGTGGATGGAAGAAATTTGGTTAAGAACAAAGAAAAACCCGCCGGTGGTGTGCTTCCGGACGGGTGTGGTACCCGAAAAGGGTCAGCCGGGCAACGGTTGGGTCGCCCGGCATCTTGT